>LNAP01002165.1_pt1 | contig 19922 bp, 16 predicted proteins | sample 602601 | NCBI WGS metagenome assembly LNAP01 (sample SAMN02440304, study PRJNA202911) | soil metagenome | biome: Subtropical and temperate rainforests or woodlands; isolation source: soil samples (1 kg each in a 20% v/v slurry with milli Q water) were... ...
CGCGGATACTCCGTTGCGGAAACAGCCGAGCGCCTCGGCGTTTCGACCCACAGCCTCTACAAATGGGTCAAAGCCGTGACGCCTGACAAAACCGAGAAACAGGCCAGCGAGTTGCTCGAAGCCAAAAGTGAGATTTTGCGGCTGCGAGCCCAAATGCGACGCTTGGAAGAAGAGCGCGACATATTAAAAAAAGCAGCGCGGTACTTCGCCAGGGAACCCGAGTGAAATACCGCTTTATGAACGAGCATCGGCATCAATACGCGATCACTACGCTGTGCCGGGTTTTGCAAGTTGCTCGTGCCGGGTTCTATCAATGGCTACACAAGCCTGTTTCTGACCGCGAAAAAGAGAATGGTCGGCTGTTAGGGCTGATCCGCGACTCCTATGCGGCCAGTCGAGGTGTGTATGGCGCACGGCGGGTGTTTGCTGACTTGCGCGAGGCTGGAGAAAGTTGCGGCAAGCACCGTGTCGCGGCACTGATGCGCACCAATAAAATCAAGGCGCTCAGAGGATATAAAGCCCCGCGCGCAATCAAAGGCAGACCATCGATCATTGCCCCCAATCGACTTAACCGGGCCTTCACTGTCGATGCCCCTAATAAGGCTTGGGTGACCGATATCACTTACATCCGAACGTGGCAGGGATGGCTATATCTGGCTGTCGTACTGGATCTCTACGCTCGCAAGGTGGTCGGCTGGTCAATGAAGCCAACGCTAGGCAAGGAGCTGGCGCTGGACGCGCTGCTCATGGCGGTATGGCGCCGTAAACCCAAAACCAGAGTCATCGTGCATTCGGACCAGGGTAGCCAATATGGTAGCGATGACTGGAAACGTTTTTGTCTGGCCAACCACCTCGAGCCGAGTATGAGCCGCCGAGGAAACTGCTGGGACAATGCCGTGGCTGAGTCTTTTTTCAGTAGCCTGAAAAAAGAACGCATCCGCAAGAGGATCTACAAAACCCGGGACATGGCCCGTGCCGACGTATTCGATTACATTGAGGCGTTTTACAACCGAACGCGTCGTCACAGTCACCTGGGCGGCGTCAGTCCTGAGGCCTTTGAAAGTGCCTCACTTTGAGGCTGGAAAATGTCTACGGAAGCGGGGGTAGTCCACATTGCGTAGCTGGCGTTGATTCGCGAAATTATCGGTAAAAGCAACGACGCAGGAAGCCATAGGCTATCCAGGGTACAGCGTCTGCATTGCATGCGGTGTTAAGGTCAGCGGCCCCTCCTGACGCCGGCATTCATCGCGCGGGTGCCAGTGATGCTGGCTCTGCTTGGAAATGCGCAAAACAAGATATTGGCGTGGCGAAAGCTGGCATTATCAGGCTGGCGCGTTGCACGCGATGAACATGCGCCTTCAACGAAGCCAGATCAGTGCCGATACATACTGAAAGCTCGAAAATTATAGGTTAGGGTTGCTAAAAATCTGGAGGATCAGCCATGCCCCGTAATATTGCGTTCTCTACGTTCGTATCAGTCGGCTGCGCAGAGTGCCGAAATCTAGAAGGGTTGGGGTTCGATTTCATAATGGCATTCCAGCCAATCGTTAACGTAAGAACGCGCACAACCTTCGCCTATGAAGCCCTTGTACGTGGGGTGAACGGTGAGTCGGCGGCGAGCATCTTGGATCAGGTTAATGACGACAACCGATACCGCTTTGACCAAGCATGCCGAGTCAAGGCTATCGAGAGAGCGACGGAACTAGGTTTGCTGGGCATTCCAGACTGCAAGCTCAGTATCAATTTTTTGCCAAATGCTGTGTATCGACCCGAAACCTGCATTCGAGCCACTCTGGAGGTTGCCAGGCTGTTTGGGTTCCCTCCAGAGAGGCTAATGTTCGAAGTGACCGAAGGTGAGCGTGTTGATGACCCTATGCATCTAAAGGGGATTTTCGAAGAGTACAATCGTCAAGGTTTCACTACATCTATCGACGATTTCGGCTCGGGTTACTCGGGGTTGAATTTATTGGCGATGTTCCAACCTCATGTGCTAAAAATTGACATGGCTCTCACAAGAAACATTGACAAAGACCCAGTTAGAATTGCAATAGTCGAAGGTATTGTTTTAGTCGCAAACCGTTTAAATATAGTGGTTGTGGCCGAAGGTATTGAAACCCGTGATGAGAGTGATGCATTACTCCGCTTAGGCATAGATCTTATGCAAGGGTACCTCTTCGCACGACCTGATACATTTCAACTACCGCTCCCAATTTATTCCTAACTGAAAATTTCATGGCGCACATCGTTGTAGGCTCAGGTTGTGTTTTTGGTGTGACCTTCTAAAACGCCTAACATCACATCGACCTCTTGGCTAAGCAAGTGATTTTGGCTTGAGTACAAAAGGGCCTGTGATGGCCATTTTTTGGCTCAGCACTGGGCAGGATTACTACGCCGGCAGCGCTCAGAACAGTAACGAACTTCCTCCCAGCAGCGCGCCCATTTCTTCCTCCATAGGAAGGGAAGGCCGCAAGTCATGCAGGTTTTGACCGGGAGTTCACTCTTTTTCAAAGTGATTCACCGTCATCTAAGTTTGCGAGCAACAATTGACCACGTTGCCAGAGCGCTTGCTGCTTTGATTCAGGCATTCGGTCGAGGTTTTTATACTGCATGCCCATACGGTGATTGCTGCGCAGGCGATCGCTGTGACGTATCAGGAAGTGCCAATAAAGCGCATTGAAAGGGCAGGCGTCATCTGTGGTGCTTTCGCTCACCTTGTACGCGCAGCCACGACAATAATCGGACATGCGTTTGATGTATTGGCCGCTCGCACAGTAAGGCTTAGATCCCATGTAGCCGCCGTCTGCATGCATGACCATACCAAGTGTGTTGGGCAACTCCACCCAGTCGAACGCGTCCATGTAGATTGCCAGATACCACTCACATATTTGACTCGGCGCGATACCTGCGAGCAAAGCGAAATTGCCGGTAACCATTAGCCGTTGGATGTGATGAGCGTAGGCATGCTTAAGGCTTTGGTTAATGGCTTGGCGCATGCAGTTCATCTTCGTTTCGCCTGTCCAGTAGAACTCTGGAAGCAACCTTGTGTTGCTGAATTCATTTCCGTCGGCATATTCAGGCATCTTCAACCAGTAGATGCCTCGGACGTATTCCCGCCAACCGATCAGTTGACGAATGAAGCCTTCGGCAGCGTTCAGCGGAATCCGCTGCGCCCAGTACGCGGCTTCGACGTCGCTGCACAACTGGCGCAGATCCAGCAGGCCGATATTTAGCGCGGCGCTGATCCGCGCATGAAACAGGAAGGGTTCGTCACTGGCCATCGCATCCTGGTAGTCGCCGAACGCAGCCAGGCCCCAATCGAGAAAGTAATCCCACAAGGCTTGGGCATCGGCGTGGGTTACCGGGTAGTCGAAGGTGTCTAGGGCGCCATAGTGGCCGGAGAAGTTTTTTGCCACCAGCGCCAGCACTTCCTGGGTGATGGCATCGGCCGAAAAGCGCATGGGTGAGGGCGCTCTCACACCTTTGGGCAACGCCTTGCGGTTTTCGGCATCAAAGTTCCAGGCGCCACCGACCGGGCTGCGGTCGCCATTAAGCAACAAGCCACTTTTGCGCCGCATCTCGCGGTAGAAGAACTCCATCCGCAGCTGCTTTTTGCCCTCGGCCCAAGACGAAAATTCGCCGCGGGTGCAGAGAAAACGGCTATCGCTATGCCACTGGATCGTTAAGCGACAGTCCTTGAGCGACTGCTCCAGGCGCCAGTCACCGCACTCAGTCAGGTGCAGTTGCTGCGGTTGAAGCAGTGAGTGCCAGCGCCGTAACTCGCCGGGCACCGATCCACTGTTGTGTGGATCATCCAGGCTGACGTAGTGCACGCGGATACCGCGCTGCTTCAACGCCTCGGCAAAATGGCGCATCGCACTGAAGATCAGCGCGATTTTTTGTGGGTGATGGGGCACATGGCTTGCTTCCTCCATCACCTCGACCAGCAACACCGCATCGCGCTCGGGATCCAGCCCCTGCAATGAAGCCAAGTCCCAAGACAGTTGGTCGCCCAGCACCAGGCACAGTCGGCGAATCTTACTCATTTGCCAGGCCCCCGGCGCAACGTGACTCACCAGGGTGCCGCCAGCGAGAAAGGAATGCGTAACGACTCGATATCGTCATGGATCTGCTTTCAGCCATTCCAAACGCTGCGCCAAGCGCACCGCTGGCGCCTATCACCAAGGCGTTCATTTCAAAGGAACTGTTCATTGAGTCTCTCCTGCAAGCCTGCGCGAGCTCCGAGCGTTAACTGCGTTGCCCAATCAGTTGCAGGAACTCCAGCCGCGTAGCGGACGACTCGCGAAAGGCGCCCAGCATCACGGAGGTGGTCATCACCGAGTTTTGTTTCTCCACGCCCCGCATCATCATGCACATGTGCTTTGCCTCAATGACCACGGCCACGCCGGCCGCATCAGTGATGTGTGCAATAGCGTCGGCAATTTGCTTTGTAAGGTTTTCCTGGATCTGTAAGCGGCGGGCGAACATATCGACGACCCGGGCGACTTTTGACAGGCCCAGCACCCGCCCAGTGGGGATGTAGGCGACATGAGCCTTGCCGATGAAGGGGAGCAGGTGATGCTCACACAACGAATACAGTTCGATGTCGCGCACGATGACCATTTCGTCGTTTTGCGATTCGAACAATGCGCCGTTGATCAAATCCTCTAGACTGATCGTGTAGCCATTGCACAGGTACTGCATCGCTTTGGCTGCACGCTTGGGAGTATCCAGCAGTCCTTCACGCTCAGGGTTCTCGCCGACGCCGACGAGAATTTCACGGTAATGCTCGGCTATTGATGTGTTCATTAAGATTCCTCGAAGCCATGCTGCTCTCACCGTCAAATTGCAGCGCCAGTGGTCAGCTTTTATTGTACATTATCTAATGCGCTGTATAGGTTCTGTATAGGGTAGGCCTAAAAAAACCGCCTGACAATGTGCGCCATTCCTAGGCGTGATGCGTATGGGTGGCTGTCGCAGGCACCATTTCTGCGCGATGCGCGTGCCCCCCCTTGGACAGACCGTCGGAGTCCGTTTGTGTGGCTGTAGCGCCGACCTGAGGATTCAGCTGTACAAATTAATTGTTTTGTATAGCTTTTGGCGTGCCCGCAGCTGCGATCCCAATTGCTGGGCGGTTCTAAATCCCTGAGACCGTTGAGGAGTTGCACATGTTAAAGGTATTGATAGTTCTGCTAAGCATTGGTCTCGCGAGTTGCAGCCGGGTAGATGTGCATACTTACCGCCAGGAGATGCCCATCCTTGAGCTACGCGATTTTTTCGAGGGGCGGGTCGAAGCTTGGGGCATGTTTCAAAAGCGATCAGGTGAGGTGGTCAAGCGCTTCCACGTGGAGATCAATGGCCAGTCCGAAGGCAATAAGTTAATACTCGATGAGTCATTTACTTACAGCGATGGCACTAAACAAAAACGGGTGTGGACGCTAACGCCAGTTGGTCATAACCAATGGCGCGGAACCGCTGACGACGTGGTGGGGGAAGCGCGTGGTGAGATGGCAGGCAATACCCTGCGCTGGAAATACGTACTTAGCCTTCCTGTGGATGGTAAGGAGTATCAGGTTGAATTAGACGACTGGATGTACCTTATGGACAAGAACACCATGATCAATCGCTCGTTCATGACCAAATTCGGAGTGGAGGTAGGCCAGATCACTTTGTTCTTCCGTAAGCAACCTTGAGTAGTCAGGGCCGGCGGCAGGTACATCCTGCACGTTTCCGGTGTTCAACCCACTGTGGAAGTAACTCCAGCCTGATCCAGATCTCGGGTTCTGGCATAGGAGTAGAAAGCGAGGATCGCACGCAGATGTGCCGCAGCCGTGTTGTAAGCGCGGTGCCTGAGTTTAAGTTGGGTGTAGATGAATGGAACAAGTATGGGCAATGGCGCCGCATCTCCAGTCTGCACGAGCAGCGGTACACGCTGACCTGAAGAGAAACGGCACTGAATCAGCTTCATCGGCAGCCACCTCATTCAATGTCTCACCATGAACACAACGTACATGGCCCGTTGACAGAGTGGACGTCAGAAGCAGGTTTGTCGAATCAGTGGTTTAGGTGGCTCATGAACATCTATGACATGACCTGTCGTTTAACATAATATACATTATGCGAACCGATGGAATATCCTCGTTGGGCTCTGCTTGACGCTTTTCACCAAGCGGCCCCCCGTGTTTCTCGCCTGCTGGAAAAACACGATGCTGAAACTCGCTGTGGCGCTGCCTACCCGTTAAACTTGGTGGATCCTTTGCGCAGAAGAAAAAGCCTGGCTAACCCAGGCTCGTACTCATGCGAACAGTTCAAGCGCAGCATCATCCCAGTCGTGGCCATGTTCAGACCAACCATTGCCAGTGTGCGGTGGAAACCCGGTACGGCAATAGCCTTGTTTCGCCGTGAAATCGAATATGGCATGCGGATAATCGTTGATTAGCAACACGGCCTTGCTGTGATCAACTGACCAACCGATCTTCAAACTGGAGGGTTTATGTTTGTCTGAAACGTCCGCGACGTTGTAGATATGCAGCGCGTCTTGAATCGGGTTGCTTTCTGCTGCTGTATCCAGGGCGTAGAAATAGCCGGTGTCTTCGTCGTCTTCGAATACGACAACGTAAGTTCCTTCTTCCGCGGGTGCTTCTGTGACCGAGTTTTGGCCCACGTGCAGTTCTGATTCGGCAGCGAGGTATATTGGCATCGGGTATTCCTTTACGAGTTGAATGTTTCAGACATCAAGAATACCAACAGCCCACGGCTGGGTGACAACTGTTAACCTGCCCTATGCCTGTCAAAAAAACAAAAAATGAATAACTAAACTAAATAACTGTTTAGTTTAGTTATATGAATGTACAGTAGGATACGATCCTGCCGCCGCTGATCGCCTATGAACGTCCCGGCTCGCGCTGTGGTGCCCCTTCCACCACCGACTCCCCTGCCCCAGCCGGCACTGTATGAAGTGGCTGCGCAATTGGCAGGCACGCTCGACTCAAGGCAGCTCAAGCTGATATCAGGTTTTAACCTGGCCCATGACCAGCACTGGCATGTGGTGGTGTATTTCTTTAACAAGGGCGTCACTTTCGGCGGTGACAAACACAAAGCCCCCAGCCCTGAGCCAGCAATTTTCCCTTTTAAGAATCGCCTGAGAGAATCCCTGACGCCCACCTCCTACCATGGACCCCGAAGCCACTCCAACATACCCAGGAAAGCTACGGGCCCTCATGTCACCTCTCAACCACTTGCCATTCTGCCGCTCCCTGCTCTGGATCAGTGCGCTGATTGCAGCGTTGCTGGCTCTGGCGCCCTGTGCGCAGGCGACGGTCAAGATTGAAGGCACGCGCCTGATCTACTTTGGCCAATATAAAGAAGCCAGCATCAATATCGTCAATCAGTCCTCCAGCGAACTGGCGGTGCAAAGCTGGGTCACCCGCGAGGACGATGATGCAACTTCGCCGGTGCCCTTTGCCGTGGTTCAGCCGCTGGTTCGCCTGGATGCTCAACAGCATCACCTGCTGCGCATTCTGTACGCCGGCGCAGGCTTGCCCAGCGATGTGGAGTCGATGTTCTTGCTTAACGTCATGGAAATCCCGCTGAAGCCGGAAGCCGCCGACAGCGTGCAATTTGCCGTGCGCCAGCGCCTCAAGCTGTTCTATCGCCCGGCCGGGCTGGCAGGCAGTTCGTCAGAGGCCGTGCCGCAACTGGTATGGAGCCGCACCGATGGGCAAACCCTGACCGTCACCAATCCCAGTGCGTTTCATCTGTCCCTGGTGGATGTGCAAGTCGACAAAGGCGGCCAGGTTCAAGTGCTGGATGACTACCTATTGCTCAAGCCCGGTGAGCGCAAAGTCTTCAGCACCCAGGCCCCCATCAGCGTCGGGAGCCAAATCAACTTTACCGAAATCACCGATATCGGCTTGCAGGCCCGCCATCGCGCGGTTCTCAAGTGATGGAACGCGGGGAATACCGACCTATGTCACCTCTTAAATACCTACTCGTGGCCACCCTGCTTGTCAGCGCTGCCCTCCCCGCTACCAGCTATGCGCTGGCCTGCCGGGTGGACGGTAGCGGCTCGGTCGCCGACACCGCACCGCTGGGTACCGCATTGGCGGTGGCGGCCGATGCGCCGGATGGCACGATTATCTGGGAGTCGGGCCCACGCTCGGTCAACGTGATTTGCAAGGATGACTTTGAGCACGGCCGCGAAGAAGTGTTTTTTTACCTGAACCCGGCAAGCGTCAGTATCGGCAAGGGCATTCGCGCCGGGATCCGCTATAACTCAGTGCCCATCACCCAAAGCAGTGGCAAGTACGGTACTGGGTTCTACTCCGACCGCGGTTGCAACCTGTCAAATTGCGTCGGTTGGGACAAGGCCCGGTTCACCCTCAACTTCAGCGTGTTTATCGAGAAGTTTGGTAGCACGCCGCAAAACGGCCAGGCCAGCACCCTGTCGCAATACCGGGTCTTTCAACTGGACGGGATTACGGGGCTCAACAGCCGGCCCAACAGCAACCTCAACTACATCGTCACCGGCGTGAACGACATCCGCTTTGTGCCCTGCACGCCAGACCTGACGATTACCCCCAGTGTCGTCAACTTTCCCAAACCCTCGCGCCTGGCAAAGGTCGGTGAAGTGGCGAGCACCGCTACCTTCAATCTGAGCCTGCGCAAAGCCTGTGACACTCCGTACACGGTGAGCGCTCGCTTCGCCACGACACCGGGCGGCGGGAGCGTGATCGATGGTTTGTTGGTACCCGCTAATAACAGCTCCGTGGGCATCGCGTTATCCTGGGACTACACCCATCAAAACCTGCCATTCAATGAATGGTTCCCCTTGGCCAAAATGAATGGTGCCAACCAGACCTTCCGCCAAGACTTCAGGGCTGATTTGAAGTGGCGCGCCCTGCCTCAGCCTGGTGCGTTCGATGCCGCGGTGGTCGTCGATATGTTCTACAAGTAAGCCCATGGGCGCTTTTAAGGATCGTCTTATGCCCAGGCGGCGGATGGCTCATTAAAATCCGCCGATGCGATTTAAAAGTTATCTGCTCCAGATCAATCCCGTCCTGTCCCGACCCGAAGCAGCCAGAAGGCTGCTTCGTCTTTTCGCCATCGTGTTATTGATTGGCATCTTTAGCGGTGTCTACACGTTTCTGCTGTCCACGTTCAACAATGACATCTCTCAGCGGCGCGGCTACATGAGCAGCGCGATTGCCGAAGCCCATACGTTTTTCACCACCCGCGAAGCCTTGCTCGAAAGCCTGAGCCTGTCGGCGGTGCGCAAATCCATGCAGGCCAAAGCGCAAGCGTACCCGGCTTCCAGCGAAGAGCAGCGCCTGCAGTTGGGCAGTACACCGGGCAACCAGTGGAGCATCTGGCTGACCTCACGCATGCGCAACTACCTGAAGGTCAAACAGGTCAACCTGCTTTACGTGACCGCCGGCCCCAACCCGCAATTAACCCGACTCTACGATTCAACGGCGCAGGTATTACCGTTCTCCCAATGCATGCTCAATCGCCTCAGGACGCTAAAGAAACGCAACCCAGTGGACCCAGGCGAACTCTGGCTGAGTGACCAGAGCGAAGGGCATTCACATTTGTATCTATTCATTCTGCTGGATGAGCGTGACCCCAATTCCGGCTGGCTGGGCCTGGAAATGGAAAGCCACGAAGTGTCCATGACCCTCAATGACCAGAGTGCGGGCGAGTTCATGATGCTCAATTCCAAGGGCATGCTGGTCTTTACCAATAGCCACGAACCCCAGTTGAACCAGTCATTGCTCGAGCCCCAGGGTGCGAACTTTTTCGGTTTTGTCGGCAGTGGCCTGCTGCCGGATCATCTGGTCATTCGCAAGCAACTCAAGTCGTCGGACTGGCAACTGATGTACTCGATCAACCTGCGGGATGTGGTCCGCGGATTGTGGCGCGAACTGCTCGGTTCGCTGGTGTTTTGCCTGTTCAGTGTGACGCTGATCTGGCTGGTGATGCGCCGGGTCAACCAGCGCTTCATCATCCCCTCGATCAACGGGATTCAGGCATTGATTGAAAGCGAGGCCTTCAGTCGCGATGTGATCCAGACCGCGCCGGTCGCCTTGTGCGTGCTGCGTCGCACCGACGGCCAGGTTGTGCTGGAAAACACCCTGGCCCAGCATTGGCTGGGTAACGGCCTGGAGCGCGAAGCGCTGTGCACCGGCTGGATCCGCCAGGCGTTCGATAGCGCTCCGTCCGGGCATTGCGACTACTTCGAGACCCTCGACGGCCGCCACCTTTACCTCAGCAGCGCGCCTACCCGCTATAGAGGCGAGGACGTTCTGTTTTGCGCCTTCAGTGATATCAGTGCGCGCAAGCAAGTTGAAGCCGCCCTGGAAGAGGCCCGGCAGTCGGCCGACGCAGCGAATGCCGCGAAAACCCTGTTTCTGGCGACCATGAGCCATGAAATACGCACGCCGCTGTATGGCGTACTGGGCACCCTGGAGCTGTTGGCCCGCACCCAGCTCGACAACCAGCAAAAAGACTATCTGCATGCAATAGAAGGCTCTTCGGCCACCTTGTTGCAACTGATCTGCGACGTACTCGACGTGTCGAAGATCGAGGCCGGGCAACTGGCTCTGGAACTGAGTGAGTTCTCGCCGCTGGACCTGGTCAATGAAATCATCCAGGGCTATGCCGCCGCTGCCATGGGCAAGGGCTTGCAGCTCTACGCCTGCTTTGACCCCAAGTTGCCCGAGCGGTTGATCGGGGATGTCACGCGCATTCGCCAGATCCTCAACAACCTGCTGAACAACGCCGTGAAGTTCACCGACTATGGGCGCGTGGTGCTAAGGGTCAAGTTGCTGGACCGCGACGACGAGCGCTCCAGCGTTCTGTGGCAAGTGTCCGACACCGGCAAAGGGATTGCCCAGGAAGACCAGGCGATGATTTTCGAACCTTTCTACCAAACCGAAGGCAACACCAACGTGGTGGCCGGGACCGGGCTCGGCTTGCCGATTTGCCAGCGCCTGACGCAATTGATGAACGGGCATATCCGTATGGTCAGCGAGCTGGGCCTGGGCAGCAGTTTCAGCCTGACCCTGCCTCTGGAAGAGGCGCCCTGTACGCCCATGAGTAGCCTGTTGGCAGAGACGATCTATGTGGTTTCGCCGATCCCCGAACTCGCTCAATCCATCGGCGGCTGGTTGCGCCGTTGGGGCGCCCGCGCACAGATCGGCCAGCCGACCCACCCCGACGGCCAGTTACTGCTGGAACTGCATCCAGGCAGTTTCGAACAGCCGCTGGTGCCCGCCTGGCCGGGGCCGGTAATCCTGGTGAGCAGCAACAGCAGCAATGGCCAGCAGAGCGAGACCGGCGCGTGGCACGCCAACCTCAATCAGTTGAGCGCGATTCACCAAGCTGTCAGCCAGGCGCAAGGGTTGTGGGTGGCCAGGGTCGACGAGCAGGCGCACAAACGTGAACTGCGCAAGCTCAACCTGCATGTGCTGGTGGCCGAGGACAACGTTATCAATCAATTGATTTTGCGCGATCAGCTTGAGGAACTTGGCTGCACCGTGGAGTTGGCCTGCGATGGTCATGAAGCGCTGCTGCTGTGCAAGGCCTCACACTTCGATGTGGTACTGACGGATGTGAATATGCCCAGAGTCAACGGCTATGAATTAGCCAGGGAGTTACGCAGCCAAGGTTGCTCGCTGCCCATCATCGGGGCTACCGCCAACGCCATGCGCGGCGAGGCCGACTTGTGCCTGGCCGCAGGTATGAACTATTGCCTGGTCAAACCCTTTGCGTTGCGGGCCCTCTTTAATTACCTGGAGCCTTACGCACGGATCCCCCATGAAGCGCTATAGTATTTTGATCGTCGAGGACCATCCTCTGCAGCACTTGTACCTGCAGAACCTGCTCAATGAATTGGGAGACTTCATGCTTGAAGCCGCCCAGGATGGGAACGAGGCACTGGAGCGTTTGCGCCAGCGGGATTTCGACCTGGTGCTGACTGATCTGCTGATGCCGGGCATGGATGGCGTGCAGTTTATCCAGAGCCTGGCAACCCTGCGCTGCAAGCCCGCCCTGGCCATTATGAGTGCCGCGTCGCGGCGCATGTTGATGGCGGCCAGCCTGGTGGCGAAAAACCTTGATGTGAAAGTCATCGGTCTGATTTCAAAACCCGTCGCCGCCGACGCGCTGCGCAGCCTGGTCGGCCAACTCAATCACAAGGATCGCAGCCCTGACCCGTCGCTCCCCGCCGCAGCGGAAATTGGTCGGCATACGCTGCTCCAGGCCATGGGTAACGGGCAAATCCAGGCGTGGTTCCAACCCAAGAAATCCTTGGCCAACGGCCGTATCGTCGCCGCTGAAGCGCTGGTGCGCTGGATGCACCCCGAACAAGGGCTAATGTTGCCCGCGGCGTTTTTGCCGGCAATCAAGACCTTCGAACTGGAGGAGCGCTTGCTGTGGCTGGTGCTCAAGCAGGCCATTCATGCGCAGGAGCGATGGCGTCAGCGCGGATACGATGTTCCAGTGTCGATCAACCTGCCGACCCACCTGCTCAATAGCCATGACTTGGCAGACCGCCTGCTGGATTTTGTCCTGGATAACCAGGGTGTTCCGGGGATGATCTGCTTCGAACTGATGGAGTGCTCGGTGCCCCAGGACATCAGTAACTTCTATGCCGGAGCCTGCCGCCTGCGTATCAAGGGGTTTGGCTTGTCCCAGGACGATTTCGGCAAAGGCTACAGCTCATACCTGAACCTGGTCTCGACCCCTTTTACCGAGCTCAAGATCGACCAGGCGCTGGTACAAGGCTGCCACGATAACGAAGGCATGACGTCGGCCCTGGCCAGTATCATCGCACTGGGCCGTAAACTAGGGCTGACCGTGGTTGCCGAAGGCGTCGAAACGCCCCAGCAACTGGCCCTGCTGCGCAAAATTGATTGCACTCAAGTTCAGGGTTTCCTGATCTCTCAGGCAGTCTCCTCGGAACAATTTCAGCAACTGTTGAACAATGATGGCCCCGCGACATCTCATTAGCCTGCGGCCCGAATTTGTCTAACCTCTATCAGGAGTAAGCTCCATTCAGTGCCGATTTCTCATCCGCCTGCGAAAACCCTTAATGAAGCACAACGACGCCATCCTTGAAGCATTCACCCGCAGCTCACTGCGCCTGAATAAAGGGCTGATGGTGGTGCTCGGTCTCGCATTGCTGTTGGCGGGCACCAGTTACTGGGCACTGCAGCGAGTGATCGACGAGCAGTACGCCGCCGTGCGTTTTCATTTTGCCCGGCTGATGGAAAATATCCAGGAACAGGAAACGTTCTTGAGAACCCTGGCGCAGCCCGCTATCCAGCGCGATCTGATCAGTGACAAAAACACCCAGGCCAGCCTCAAGGGGCAAAGGCTGGATGCGTACAACACGCGTTTTGAAGGCCGCGAGTTCGCCTTTTCGGTGCCCTTCAGCAGCCGATTCGATGAGCAACGAGTCAGCGCTGGCGAGCAGCAGAAGATATTTGCCCTGGGGACCCACCTGGCCAGTTACTACAGCGCATTCTGGTCATCGTCGCCCTACCCTTCACCCCATGCGTTTGTCTTCAATAGGCTCGTCAACTACTACATAACGGTGCCGGCGGTCGGCTACCAGCGCGGCGGGAAGACCGCCTACAACGGCCCCTCCGCCGAGCGGGCCGACGCCGTGCAACAAAGGCTGGGGCAACTGCCTCAGCCTCTGGCGGACAATCAGCTTTACTGGGAAGCCTACGTCACGTCCGGCGAAGACCCTGCGCCTCCGCGTCTGCTGGCCTACATCGGCATTACCCTGAACCCCCAGGTGATGCGCAGGCATGAAGGCAATAAACAGGTGCTGGTGGCCACCCTGCTGGATATGGCGCAAGTCAACGATGTGGAGCGCACGATCGAGTCGTCCGTCTACGACCGCTTCACCCTGCTCTCACCCAGCGGCCAGACGCTGGCGGGGCCTTCTGTCCTGGCCTCTTCGCTGAGTGAGGGGCTCAACTTTCGGGCCACCGGCCTGGAGTTCAAAATTACCCACGACACCGAGCAGCAGTGGACCGCGATCTATGGGATCAGCTACAAGCATTTTTTTCGCTATGCCTTTTGGCCGCTGACCAGCCTGGCGCTGTTTATCTGTGCGGTGCTGGCGATCTCCTGGGCCGGCACCCGCTGGTATCGCAAGCAAGTCATTCGCCCGGCGCGCCAGGCCCATGAACGCATCGCAGAGAGCGTGGCCTTTAGCCGTGTGATCATCGACACCGCGCCCACTGGGCTGTGTGTGGTGGGCCGCGCAGATGGCCAGGTGTTGATCGAGAACCAGCGGGCGCAGCAATGGCCGGGCACGACCAGGCTGGTGGCTGCCCTCAGCCGCATCCAAGAGAGTGCCGAGAGCGGCGAAACCTACCTGGAGATCGAGGGCCGGCATTTGCAGGTTGGCTTTGTCTCGACCCGTTACCAGGGCCAGGATGTGCGCCTGTATGCGTTCAGCGACGTCACCCGCCATATCGAGGATGCCTTGGCCCTGGAAGATGCCAGGCGGGCCGCCGACGCGGCCAACGAAGCCAAGACGCTGTTCCTGGCGACCATGAGCCATGAAATTCGCACGCCTTTGTATGGCGTGCTGGGCACCCTGGAATTGCTCGGGTTGACGCCCCTGGACCCACGCCAGAAAACCTACCTGCACACGATCCAGCGCTCATCTGCGACGTTGTTCCAACTGATCAGCGACGTGCTGGATGTGTCGAAAATAGAATCCGGGCAGATGGCAATCGAATCCATCGAGTTCTGCCCCCTGGACATGTTGGAAGACACGCTGCACACCTACACCGCCTTCGCTCAGCGCAAGGGCCTGGAACTGTATGGCTGCATTGACGCGCAACTGCCGGACTGCGTAGTCGGCGACCCCATGCGTATCCGCCAGATCCTCAACAATCTGGTGAGCAATGCCGTCAAGTTCACCGACATCGGGCGCGTGGTGATTCGGGCCAGGGCCGTGCGCCGCGGCGACGATCGCGTCGACCTCGAATGGCAGGTGACCGATTCTGGCGTGGGCATCAGCCAGGCGCAGCAAGCCAAGCTGTTCGATTTGTTCTACCAGGCCCCGGACACCGCCGGCCAAGGCGGCGCAGGGTTGGGGCTGCCGATTTGTCGCTGGCTGGCCGAGATGATGGACGGCCAGATCAAGGTCGTCAGCGAACCCGGCCTGGGCAGCAGTTTTACCCTGAAGATGCGCTTGCCGCTCGGCACCAGCGAGCTGCCGGGCCTCACGCCCATTGAACCGAGTACTTCTCCTGTGTATGTGCAGGCACCCGTGCGCGAGTTGGCGGAGTCCCTGTGCGACTGGCTCAACCGCTTGGGTATCCAGGCCACGTTGGCGGCGCTGCCCCTGGAGCAACAGAGTGCGCAGGCGGTGCTGGTGGATATGCTGCCTGCCGGTCCCCTGCAGCCTTGGGCTGGACCGCGGGTGCTGTGTGTGCCGGGCGCGCATAGCCCGCCTCTGTGCACCGCGCAGGGCTGGGAAGTGGATATGCATGATGTGCGCGCCATTGCGTCAGTGGTTGCGCTGGCACAGCAAGGTAAACAGGCGTCAGCGCTGCGTGTCGAGCAACAGAGCGCGGGGCAGTTGGAGCTGCGCATTCTGGTCGCCGAAGACAATCCGGTGAACCAGGAAATCATCAAGGAGCAACTCGAGGCCCTCGGCTGCACGGTGACGCTGGCAGACAATGGCGAGCAAGCGATGCACCTGTGGCAACCCCAGGCCTTTGACCTGGTGCTGACGGACATCAATATGCCGTTGATGAACGGCTATGAACTGGCCCGCATCCTCAGGGAGCATGATCCTCAATTGCCTATCATCGGTGTCACCGCCAATGCCATGCGCGAGGAAGGCATTCGTTGTCTGGCGGTCGGGATGAATGCTTGGTTGGTAAAACCCTTGAGCCTGCAAACCCTGCGTGCGCAATTGATCAAGCTGTGCAAACCGACATTGCGCGCCGAGCTGCTGGTGATTGACACGGTCCAGCTGTCGGACAAAATGCGCCCGTTGTTTATCAGCAGCGTGCAGCAAGACTTGCAGCGCATCAGTGCCGCACTTGAGCAGCGTGATTGCCGGTGCCTGGCTGAAACCCTGCACTCGGTTGCCGGCGCATTGGGTGCCGTGCAGGCACTCGACCTGGCCCAGGCGTGCATCGAGCTGGAAAGCCAGTTGGCAATCGGTCGGCTCAATGCCGGGCTGGAACTGCGGATAAAGCAGGTTATCGGCAGGCTGTCGGCCTTGCTCGGGGCGCAGCTATGAGCGCACCGCACGCCCTTGTGTACACGCGCATGGGATCACCTCACTTACTGAACCAGGATTACGGCTCCCCCCTATGAAGACATTCACTGTGGTAATTGCAGACGATCACCCCATCGTGCTTCTGGGGGTACGTGAACTCGTCGAGAGAGACGAGCGTTTTCAAGTCATCGGCGAAGCGATCTGTTCGGCGGGCCTCATCAAATTGCTTGAGCAGCAGCCCATCGACATTGTGATCACCGATTACAACATGCCCGGTGATTCGCCCTACGGCGATGGCTTGAAGCTGGTGGAGTACCTGAAGCGGCATTTCCCCGACGTGCAGATCCTGATTCTGACCATGATCTCCAATCACCTGATTCTTACCCGCCTGCAGGAATTGGGCGTGGTGGGCGTGATCCAGAAAAGCCAGTTGCATACGGAAATCCAGGTCGCCCTCAAGTCCATTGCCCAGCAGGCGCATTACCGGAGCCTGGAGCCGGCCAAGACCTCGGTTATCGAGTCGTTGACCGCTATTGATGAACGCTTCTCTACGCTGTCGCCCAAAGAATTTGAAATATTGCGCTTATTTATTTCAGGAAAAAGTGTCAGTGATATCGCGCGCAGCCAAAATAGAAGTTCAAAAACCATCAGCGCGCAGAAGATTTCCGCCATGCGAAAACTTGAAGTAAGCAGCGATCAGGACTTGTTGGCCTACTGCCTGGAATATAATATTTTTAACTAAGCTTCTTTTATTCAGTCCGCTATAAAACCGATCACCCCTCACTTTAAGTGCTTTATAAGAATCGTCTTATTCTCTATAAAGCCCAGATTAACTATTGTTCGTTGGCAGTTTCAACCCATCACCACAACCAACACTAACGGACATCATCATGAAGAAGTTTTCCCTGGCCCTTATCGCTGTGTCAGTTATCGCCGCCAGCAGCAGCGCGTTTGCCGAAACTACCCCGGGTACGGGTACCCCGGGCGGCGGCGGCAAAATCACCTTCACCGGTTTGATCAACAACGACGCTTGCTCGGTTGATGGTGCCAACGCCGATCGCGTGATCTCCGTCGACATGGGCACTGTCTCTATCAAAGACATGGGCACCGCTGAAAACCCAGCTTCGGGCCGTGTGACCGCCAAGGACTTCAACCTCAGCGTGAACTGCAACCTGGGCACTAAAGTGGCAATGATCTTTGACGCCAAAAGTGGCGGTTCAGGCCTGGTTACCGGTAAAAAAGTCCTCGCCCTGACCCCTGGTAACGGCAGCGCAAGCAACGTCGGTATCGCACTGCTCGACAGCACTGGCGCGCTGATCGACCTCAGCTCCCCGGCCACCGCCCGTATCGAAAGCGCCATGCACGGCCAAGGCAGCGACGGCGGCGACGCAACCTTGAGCTTTGCCGCAGCCTACGTCACCACCGGTGCAGCCGGCGCCTCCACCGCGGGTCGCGGTGACGCTACCCTGCCGTTCATCCTGCAATACGAATAAACGACACGCAGCGCCTGTCACGTGCGAGGTCTTCGGACCTCGTCACTTATCCGACCACTAAACGGTAGACATCATGTTACCTCGTTCCATTGCCACAGGTCTGGGGCTGCTGACCCTGCTTATGGCGACCCAGGCTGCCGCCAGCATTTCACTGAGTGCCACCCGTATCGTCTTCGATGGCGATCACAAGGAGGCCAATATCACCGTGCGCAACGGTAATCAGGACGTCTTGATTCAGTCATGGGTCGATACCAGCGATGCACAAGACAGTGCCGCGCCGTTCGCCGTAACCCCGCCACTGGCACGCATATTTGCCAAGGAGCAGCAGTTACTGCGAGTTCTCTACCAGGGTGCCGGAATGCCAACGGATCGTGAGTCCGTGGTCTGGCTCAATGTGCAGGAGATCCCGCAAGCCGCCGCCTCCGACAACACGTTGCAATTGGCCGTACGCCAGCGCATCAAGATTTTCTTCCGCCCCTCCGGGTTGCCTGGCGATGCCCTGTCGGCACCCGCGCAATTGGAGTGGCAACTGGTCAAGCGCGATACCGGGTCAGTACTGACGGTAAAAAACCCGACGCTGTATCACGTGTCCATGGCCGATATAAAACTACAGGCCGGGCAACAAACGGAACTGGCTGCCGACTCGACAATGATTGCGCCAGGTGCCGAGAAACAGTTCAGCATTAAACAACTGAGTCGCCAGGATTCAGTACAACTGTCTTTTTTCAGTATTAACGACTATGGCGCACAAGATAAATACAGTGCCCAACTTGTACCGCACTTGGCGGCCAAGGCTACGGGTACTCGCGCCAAGCCATAAGTAGCTCCCTTAAACCCTCAGGTTCGATTCGAGTGCGTACTCGCGTGCCTCGCCTGTTCGATAAACAGGAATGATATAGGTTCTTTGCATGTTTTTTCTTTTAGGCAGCAGGCCCAATCATTACATATCAAGCGAGCGCACTTCACGCGTGTCGACAACTTGCACATCACTCAAGTTGAGCACGCTATCACTGGCCATGCTTGCCGGTTCGCCGTCTTTGGCGATTGCCGATGAGCCCGCTGTGAACGTCTTCAACACCACCTTCTTGCAGGGTGCGCAATCGTCGGTAGACCTGCAGCAATTGCTCTCGGCCAACAGCGTGCTGCCCGGCAACTACCGGGTCGACCTGTACAGCAACGAGGTCCTGGTGGGCCGGCGCGACATCGACTTCAAGCGCAACCCACAGACCGGCCGGGTCGATCCGTGCCTGACCCTGGACCTGCTCAAGCAACTGGGCATCGACATGAGCCTGTTGCAGGCCCAGGGCAAGCTCGACCCCAACCAGCCCCAGGACTGCTACGACCTGCCGACACTGATCGACCAGGCGACCTTGCGCTATGACGCCAGTCGCCTGCGCCTGGCGGCGAGCATTCCGCAGGTCGCGATGCAACGTGGCATGCGTGGCTATGTCGATCCCCAGCTGTGGGAGGATGGTGTGCCGGCGGCGTTTATCAACTATCAACTCAACAGCAGCCGCACTGCCGGCGACTATGAAACGCGCATCAACAACAACCTGGGGCTGCGCAATGGCATTAACCTGGGCGCCTGGCGGCTGCGCAATGAGTCGAACCTGAGTAGCGGCACCGGCCGGCCGAGCACCTTCACCAGCAACCGCAGCTACGTGCAGCATGACGTGACCGCGCTTAAGGGGCAGTTCAGTGCCGGCGAGATTTTTTCCGATACCGACCTGTTCGACAGCGTGCGCTACCGGGGCCTGAAGCTGGCGTCCGACGAAGGCATGCGCGCCGACAGCGAGCGTGGTTATGCGCCGGTGATTCGTGGCGTGGCGCAGACCAACGCCACGGTGGAAATCCGCCAGAACGACTACATCCTGTACACCGCCAACGTCGCACCCGGGCCTTTCGAGATCAACGATATCTACCCCAGCGGTTCGAACGGCGACCTGGAAATCACCATCATCGAGGCCGATGGCCGTCGGCGTGTGACCACGCAGGCGTTCTCCAGCCTGCCGATCATGGTGCGTGAAGGGCAGGTCAAATACAGCGTTTCGGCCGGTAAATTCAGCAGCAATGCTGACGGTTTGGCGAGCCCGCAATTTGTCAGCAGCACCCTCGCCTACGGCCTCACCAGCAACCTCAGCGGGATTGTCGGCCTGCAAGTCAGTGAAGAC
>LNAP01002166.1_pt1 | contig 19921 bp, 19 predicted proteins | sample 602601 | NCBI WGS metagenome assembly LNAP01 (sample SAMN02440304, study PRJNA202911) | soil metagenome | biome: Subtropical and temperate rainforests or woodlands; isolation source: soil samples (1 kg each in a 20% v/v slurry with milli Q water) were... ...
GCGGGAAGGACGAGGCGTCAAGCGGGCTATATGTATAGCCATATTGCCCCGATCCGTGAGACCAAACTTCAGCCGCGCGCTGCCCATTCCGCAGGCGCGAGACCCTCAAATCGAGGCGAGGAAGCCGCCATCGACCGGCAGGCAGTGCCCGGTGATGTAGGCGGACGCGTCGGACGCCAGGAACACCGCGGCGCCGCGCAAATCCTTGAGGTCGCCGAAGCGCTGCATCGGGATCTTGCCCAGCATGGCGCCCTGCCAGCCCTCATTCTCGTAGAACATTTCGGTCATGCTGGTGCGAAAATAGCCCGGCGCGATGGCGTTGACGCGGATATTGACCGGCGCCCATTCCGCGGCCAAGGCGCGGGTCATGCCGAGCAGGCCGGATTTCGACGAGCCATAGGGCACGGCGGTCGGCACGCCGACCTCGGAGGTGAGCGAGCAGAGATTGATGATGGCCCCTGCCCGGCCGGTCATGAGTTTTGCCGCCGCCTGCGCGCAGAAGAACGCGCCCTTGAGGTTGGTGTCGAGGATGCGGTCCCAGAGTTCCTCGTCGACATCGAGCGAGGGACATATCTGCTCCATGCCGGCATTGTTGACGAGGATATCGAGCCCGCCCAGCCGCTCTGCCGCCTGGGCAATCGCGGTCCGGCACTGACCGACCTCCGTCACATCCAGCGCCACCGGCACGGGCGTGCGGCCAAAGGCCCGGATCGCCTCGGCCGTCTCATCGAGCGAGGCAATGTCCCGCGCGGTGATGGCGACATCGGCGCCGGCCTCCGCCAGCGCCAGCGCGATCTCGCGGCCGATGCCACGGCTGGCGCCGGTCACAATGGCCTTGCGATCCGTGAGGTCGAACAGCGATGCAGTCGTCACGTCAGTGCTCGTCGTCCTTGATCTCGTTGCGCAGCAATTCGAGGATCTGGCGCTTCACCGCGATGAAGTGCGGGTCCATCACCATTTCCATCGAGCGCGGGCGCGGGATCGGCACCACGATCTCTTCCTTCAGCCGGCCCGGCCGGGCGGTCATCACATAGATGCGGTCGCCGAGCAGGATGGCCTCGTCGATGTCATGAGTGACGAACAGCACGGTCTTCTGGTCCTGCTCCCACACCCGCAGCAGCAGGCGCTGCATGGAGTTGCGGGTCTGGCTGTCGAGCGCGCCGAACGGCTCGTCCATCAGCAGGATCTTCGGGTCGTTGGCGAGCGCGCGGGCGATCGCCACGCGCTGCATCATGCCGCCGGAGAGCTGCTTGGGATAGGCGTCGTGGAAGGCCGCCAGCCCGGTCTCGTTGAGGTAGCGGTTGACGATGTCCTCGCGCTCATTGGCCGGCACCTTCACCTTGCGGCGCTTGAGGCCGAACTCGACGTTCTCGCGCACGGTGAGCCACGGGAACAGCGTGTAGGACTGGAACACCATGCCGCGGTCCGGGCCGGGGCCGTCGACGATCTCGTCGCCGAGGATGATCTCGCCCGAGGTCGGCTCGGCAAGGCCGGCGACCAGGTAAAGCAGGCTCGACTTGCCGCAGCCCGACGGGCCGACGATGACGGCGAACTCATTGTCCGGCACGTCGATCGAGATGTTGTCGATCGCCACCACGGTCTTGCCGCTGGGCGAGCCGTATTCGAGCCGCACATCTTTTATGCGCAGGCGCGGCGGGGCCTTGGTGCCGGCGTCAATGGCCGGCTCGGCCGGCACGCTGCGCAGAGCTTTCACAACGCTCATCTTTTGGCCTTCTGAGAATTGACGATCACTGCGCCCACGCCACCATCCGCAGCTTGATAAGCCGGAACATCTGGTCGGTGAGGATGCCGAGAATGCCGATGACGGCGATGGCGAGGAAGATCACGTCGACCTGGAAGCCGCGCATCGCCTTCATGCTGATATAGCCGAGGCCGCTTGAGGCGGCGACCAGCTCGGCGACCACGAGATAGGTCCAGGCCCAGCCCATGGTGATGCGCAGCGTGTCGAGAATACCCGGCAGCGCGGCGGGGGTGAGGACATGCAGCACTGCGTCGCGCCGGCTGGCGCCGAGCGTATAGGAGGCGTTCAGCAGGTCCTTGGACACGCCGCGCGACACGTCGGCGATCATCACCAGCTGCTGGAAGAAGGTGCCGAAGAAGATCACCGCGATGCGCTGCTCGATGCCGATGCCGATCCACAGGATGAACAGCGGCACGAACGAGGTCACGGGGAGATAGCGGATGAAGTTGACCAGCGGCTCGAGGCCGGCCTGAACGACACGAAACGTGCCCATCAGCAGGCCGAGCGGCACGGCGATGATGGAGGAGAGAACGAAACCGACGATCACCACCTGGAGGCTCGCCCAGATGTGCTGGGCCAGCGTGCCGTCCTCGGCGAGACGGAAGAAGGCGCCGCCCACGGCGGTCGGCGACGGCAGGAAGATGTCCTGCATGAAGCCGCCATAGGTCAGCAGCGACCAGACCCCGATGACGGCGAGCCACACAAAGGTGGAGACGGCGAAGCGCAGGCCGGCCGGTATCTCGACCTTGGGCGTCAGGCAGCTGTCGATGACGGAGCGTTTACGGGCCATGATATCTCACTTGGGCAATTCACGTGGTGCCCGGGGCGCACAAGATTGCCGTGCGCCCCAAGCGGTAAGCTCACTGGGTGAAGCTGGGATCGATCACGTCCTTGTAGTCCATCGGCTTCTTCATCTTGCCGAGGTCAGCCCAGATCTCGTTGCCGAGAGCGATCACCTCGGTGACCTTGCCCGGCTTGTCCGGGGTGCCGAGATATTCGATGGTCATCGCCTTGTCGTAGAACTTCACGCCCGAGGCGGCGTCGGCGAAGTCCTTGGGTTCTTTCAGATAGCCGCCAACGCCCTTGGCCATGATGGCATAGGCCTTGTCCGGGTCGGTCTTGATGTAGTCGACCGCCTTCTGCAGGGCTGCGACGAAGCCCTTCACGTCCTTCGGACGGTCCTTGAGCACGCTGCAGGAGATTTCCAGCACGTCGACGATGACGCCGGGAGTGTCGGCGCTGCTCGTCAGAACCTTGCCGACATTCTTGGTCTTCACCAGCGTGAGGTTCGGCTCCCAGGTCACCGCGACCGGCACCTGGCCGGCGATGAAGGCGGCTGCGGCGGCGTCGGCGCTCATGTTGAGCACTTCAACGTCCTTGAGCGGGATGCCCTTCTTCTTCAGCAGATAGGAGAACCAGAACTGCGAGGTGGAACCCTCGTTCAGCGCCACGGTCTTGCCCTTGAGGTCGTCGAGCGAGTTGATCTCCTTGAGCGAGACCATGCCGTCGCCGCCATGGCTTTCATCGAACAGGGCGACGGCCTTGAAGCAGAAATTGTCGGAACGGTACTTCAGGATCTCGTCCAGCGTGGTCGCGGTGCCGTCCAGCTTGCCGGCGGCCTGTGCGGCCATGGCCAGCGCCGAATCGTCCACCACCTGGAGCTCGACCTCGACGCCCTGCTCCTTGAAGAAGCCCATGTCGCGGGCGAGGTAGAGCGGACCGTAGCCGACCCACACCGTGTGGCCGATGGAAATCTTGCCGGCAAGTGCGGGCGAGGCTGCAGCGCCCGCGAGCACGGCTCCGGAGAGCACGCCGGTGAGGCACCGGCGGAAGGTCTTGTTCAGCATGGTCGGTCTCCCTGGGGATGCGGCGCTTGCGATGATCCGGCGCGAAATCATCCAATGCCTTCTGCACCCGCGAACTAATGGAATGGCGTTCATCGGTCTCGTCGAACTGTTCCAACAGTGTCTATGTTTAGAACCGCGAAACCGCCTTAGCGGCAAACGCTTAGAGCCTCATGTCCGGCTGGCCGTCACGGAAATCAGGCATAGGAACGCTATGACAATTCCATTAAGCAGGCACGCCTATGTTTTAGGCGAGCGTAGCCTGTTCTTGTGTCAGTTCGGGAGGCCGGAATGACGCAAGGGATGGCGTGTTTCCGCATTGAAACCGGCGTCGACGAGGTCAGGCAGATCGCCCAGGCCTTGTGAGAAGAGCATTACGACGCGTGCCTGCCGGCGGTCTTCATTGCCGCCTGAAGGGTCGTGAAGATCCGCGGATCGGTCGACTGCGCCACGTTGAAGCGCATGAAGCCGCCGGCGGTCTGCGACAGGCTGAAAGCATTGCCGGGAGCGAGAACGATATTCTCGGTTAGCGCCTGGCGCGCGATGGTCGCGGCGTCCAGCCCATCCGGCAGTTTGCACCACAGCAGCATGCCGGCCTGCGGCTCGATCCAGGGCACGATGCCGATCGCCTTCAATCGGACGATCGTCTCGCTTCGGGCGCGGGACAATCGCTGCTGCAATGCCTCGATATGCTTGCGATAGCTGCCATCCATCAGCAGCGTCTGCACCAGGGCCGCCGACAAGCCGGCCCCGCCGAAGCTGGTGGCGATCTTGAGGTCGATCAGTCCGTCGATCCAGTCCGGGCGGGCCGCGATGAAGCCGCAGCGCACCGAGGCCGAGAGCGTCTTGGAGAAGCTGCCGATCTGGATGACGCGCTCCAGCCCGTCGAAGGCAGCGAGCCGTGGCGCCGGTGTCACCTCGAAATCAGCGAAGATGTCGTCCTCGACGATGGTGAGGCCGGCCTGATCCGCCAGCTTCAGCACGCGATGGGCGACGACCGGCGACAATGTCGCGCCGGTCGGATTGTGGAGGGCGGAATTGGTGATGTAGAGGCGCGGGCGATGCTCGGTGAGCGCCCGCGCGAACGCATCGATGTCCGGCCCCGTCGGCGTATAGGGCACACCGATCACCCTCGCCCGGTGCGTGCGCAGCAAGGCGTGGAAGTTGAAGTAGCAGGGATCGTCGACCAGCACGGTGTCGCCGGGCTCAATGAGAAAGCGGCAGATCAGGTCGAGCGCCTGCGTGCCGGATTCCGTCAGGATCACCTGATCGGGTGAGATATTGATGCTGTGCTCCCGCATCCTTCGCGCCAGGAGGTGGCGCAGGGACGGCAGGCCGAGCGGCGTTCCATAATCGGAGAGAGTGGCCTCTTCCGTGCGGGAGAGCGTGCGCAGTCCTCGGCGTATCGCCTCGTGCGGCATCCAGGACGATGGCAGCCAGCCGCAGCCGGGCTTCAGAAGCGTGTCGTCCGCCTCCAATGACTGGCGCGATATCCAGAGCGGATCAACCTCGCGATCGAGCTTCAGCCCGATCACCGCGAGCGACAGCGGCGCCAGCGGCGCGACGACATAATAGCCGGACCCCGGCCGCGAACGGATGATTCCTTCCGCCACCAGCCGCTCATAGGCTTCGACGACGGTGGATTTGGAAACCTGCATCGTCGCGGCGAAGGCGCGGATGGACGGCAATTTGGCGCCCGGGGACAGGCTGCGCGCACTGACACGCTGCCGGATCGCGCCCATGACGGTGGCGATCAGCGTCTCGCCCGGCTTACCCGCGCCCGCCTTCTGGTCCATCTGTATCGGCTACATATCCATGACAGTTCAGGTGAATCGTACTGCATTGTCTCTGGAGTGACCATGCCGGCCCGTTCGATACATGCCTGAAAGGGATGGTGATCGGATGGACAAGACGACGGGCGGGTGGATCAGCGGATTTCTCGGCGTGCTGATTTTCAGCGGCTCGCTGCCGGCGACGCGCGTGGCGGTGATGGATTTCGATCCCGTCTTCCTGACCGTCGCTCGCGCCGCGATCGCCGGCGTGCTGGGGCTCGCGCTGCTGCTGCTGTTTCGGGAGAAGCGTCCGGCGCGGGGCGATCTGGTCTCGCTGGTCATTGTCGCGCTCGGTGTCGTCGTCGGCTTTCCGCTGCTGACGGCGCTGGCGCTGACGCACATCACCTCCGCTCATTCCATCGTGTTCATCGGGCTGTTGCCGCTGGCGACGGCGATCTTCGGCGTGCTGCGTGGCGGCGAACATCCACGTCCGGCGTTCTGGCTGTTCTCATGCCTCGGCAGCGCGCTGGTGGCGGGATTCGCAGTGACGCAAGGCATCGCCGCCGCCCCGCTCGGCGATCTCCTGATGCTCGCCGCCATCATCGTCTGCGGGCTCGGTTATGCCGAAGGCGCCAAGCTGTCGCGCAAGCTCGGCGGCTGGCAGGTGATCTGCTGGGCGCTGGTATTGTCCTTGCCTGTCATGGCGACCCTCGCCATCTATACGCGGCCGCCGTCCTTCGCCGGGATCGGCGAACCCGCCTGGATCGGTTTGGCCTATGTGTCGCTGTTCAGCATGCTGATCGGCTTCGTGTTCTGGTATCGCGGGCTGGCCCGTGGCGGGATCGCCGCCGTCGGGCAATTGCAGTTGCTCCAGCCCTTCTTCGGCCTCGCGCTTGCCGCCACGCTTCTGCACGAGCCGGTCAGCCCGCTGATGCTCGTTGTCACGCTCGCCGTGGTGGCCTGCGTCGCCGGTGCGAAGACATTCGCAAAGTGACGTGCGACATCGCGCGTTCTTCCGTCCCGATCCGGTTCGGGAAATGGCGGGCCACGCCCGATAATGATGAGCACTATACGCGATAGCACTCTAATGCCGCACGGTGTCAGTGCCACCATTACATGGAACAGTTTATATGCGCCTTGGGCATTTCTATGAATGGCCGTATCTGGTGACAACGGCCTGCCCGCTTCCGGCGATCGGAAGGGACAAGCCGTCGTCCGAGGCGCTATATCAGCGGCAGGAATAGCTTCGCGACTGCCTCATGCTCCGCCACCTTCGGGAAGAAGGCGAGGCGTTGGCAGTAGAGGGGAAAATCCCTTGCTTCCTCACCGCTGGCGGGCAGCCAGTCGCGATAAAGATAGAGCGCGGCAGACTCCAGATTGTCGGTGTTGCCGATGACGCGCAGCACCGCGCAGCGTCCGCCGGGGATCATGCCGGCCTCGATCCGCTCGCCGTTCGCCTCAACCAGCCGATCGGCGCCGACACAAGGGTCCATCCGGTGTTCGGCCAGGGGCGTGGTACCCGGATCGGAATGAAAGACATTGAAGGTCGAGCTTGTCTTCGGGGACAGGCCGGTGGCTTTCCGCCAAGCAATGAACCGCTGGATGGTGGCGCCGATCGTCGCCGGGTCGCCCCGATGCTCCATGATCGCTACCGGCGTCGGGGACACATCGCGGATCGTCACGTCGTCTGGGGTAAAGGTCTTCTGCATGAGCTTGTTCCCAGCGTTGTCGAGAGGCCCGAAGGCCGCAAGCCACGGTTCCCAATTAGGAGATTTCCGAAACGACGAAGGTGATTGTCCGAACCGTTGCCGAAAGGCGCGGGCGAAGGCATCCGGTGCGCCGTAACCGGCATCCATCGCTATATCCGTGACGCTTTGGGCGTCCCTGTAGACCAGTCGGTACGAAGCGCGTTTCATGCGGGCGAGCTGGACATAGCGATGCACGGACAACCCAAAGGTGGCCGTGAACTGCCGGTGGAAATGGAATTTCGAGAACGCCGCGACGCCGCTTATCGCTTCCAGATCCAGGTCGTCATCCAGTTGCTGGTCTATGTGGTCCAGCACCCGCTGCATCCGGGCATGGTAGTTTTCAAGCGTCGCCTTCACCGTTTCGTCCTCCTTGGCGACACCAATTAGGCGCTCCCGGATATGACGCGCTCGACCAATCTTGCGGTTTGGCACGGATCAACCGATGCCTGCAGTGACCGCTTGCGCACAGGCCTGATTACGGGTGAAGGGCAAAGTGATGTTCGATTCCTACCCATACGGGAGCCCATTCGAAATGGGGTTGGGCGCCCATGCGGCAATCGGCGGCGTCTGCGTAGCCATCGCGCGGAATATCGGGCCATAGAGGGAAATCGGCCTGCTGGCGGGCCATGCGGGATACCGATGAGAACTATACCTACTCCATAGCCCTCCATGACCCTATAAAATAACGTATGGCATGAAAATCGACGGTTTTCGCGGTGCAGTCTCCTTCCGTCCGACGGCACCTCACCACGGAAAGCTGCGGGTGTCGGGACTATGGAAATCGACAAGGACAAAATCGACGATGCAATCCTTGCGCTGCTCTTCCTCTCCCTCGACCGGGACGGCCGGTCATGGAAGAGCTTCGATTGGGACGCGATGAACCGGCTTCATGAGAAGGGTTTCATCAGCAATCCGATCAGCAAGGCGAAATCCGTCGTTTTGACCGACGAGGGGATAGAGCGGTCGGAGCAGCTCTTCCGGGCGAATTTCTGCAAGCCCGAATAGGACGACCGATCTGAAGCTATTTTCTCATCGTAACGCCGAATAGATGCTTCGCCATGAACTCGGTGAACGCAGTCAATTTCGGCGAGGCATATCGGGCCGAGGGCCAGAGTAATCGGAACGTCCCCGCATTCGCGGTGTGATCGCTAAGAATCTGAACCAGCGTTCCGTCCTCGATGTGTCGCGCCACCACGAAATCCGGCAGGCAGGCGATGCCGATGCCCTGTTCGGCCAAGGACAGGAGCGGTTCGATAGTGCTTGCCACCACCGTCGCAGGAAGTTCGATGTCGAGCGCCCCTCCATCGGCATGGAGCGGCCAGCGTTCAAGTTTGCCGGTGCTTGGAAACTTGTGGTGCAGGCAGCTATGGTCAAGAAGATCGGCAGGCGTCTGCGGCGTGCCTCGGGCTTTCAAATAGCCAGGTGCGGCCACGAGGTTGTGCCGGAACGTGCCGATAACACGGGTCATCAGACGGGAATCGCTGACCTCGCCCGTGCGGATCACCGCGTCGAAACCTTCATCAATGACATCCACGAGCCGATCCGTGAAATCAAGGTCCAGCTCGATCTCCGGGTAGGTGCGGACAAAAGCCCCGATTGCCGGCAGCAACAACATACCGACGAGCGGAAGGCTGACGCGCAGCTTTCCGCGCGGCGCTTCCTGCCGCTGCGACAGTTCCAGTTCGGCGGCTTCGATTTCGCAGACGATACGGCGGCAGCGTTCAAGAAACAGCACACCCTCGGGCGTGAGGGTGATGCTGCGCGTGCTGCGATGGAAGAGGCGCGCGCCAAGCCGCTCTTCGAGGCGGGCGACTGCCTTGCCTATGGCGGACGCGGACACGCCAAGCTGGCGGCCGGCAGCAACGAAGCTGCGGGTTTCCGCCGCCTGCATGAACGCGCTCATCCCGGCCATGTGATCCATCATGCGAATCTCCATTGCGGACACTTGTGTCCGCTAAGAATGGAAATATAGCCCAATTTTCTTTATCGGGCATGTCTTTATGTTTCGGCGAAATCAAACAGTCGGACCAAGACCAAACGCCTGAAGCAATCGTCGGACTCCGCCTGGCAACCTTTCAACTGTCCTTGAAGACGGAATCCTGATCGTGACGACAACAACCCTTGACGAATCCTCAGCCAGAAAATGGCTTCTTCTGCTATCCGCGTGCCTGACTGGCGTGCTGATCCCGCTTTGCTTCACCGGCCCGGCGGTTGTTCTGCCGTCGGTGAACGAGGCGCTCGGCGGCACGGCTGTCCAGCTCAATTGGGTCATCAACGGCTATATCCTGACCTATGGCAGCGCGATGATGGCGGCGGGGAGCCTGACAGACATCTACGGCCGCAAGCGTGTCTGGTTGTCCGGGCTAGCGCTGTTCGCCGCCGCTACGATCGCCATTCCGTTTTCGCCGACCGTGATCTGGATGGATGTGTTCCGGTTGGTTCAGGGTCTCGGCGGTGCAGCGGCATTCGCGGGGGCCATGTCGTCGCTGGCGCAGGAATATGATGGCCACGCCCGGACGCGCGTGTTCAGCCTGCTCGGCACGACCTTTGGCGTGGGGCTGGCCTTCGGCCCGCTCGCAGCCGGCGCTCTTGTGGATTCGCTGGGTTGGCAATGGGTGTTCCTCGCTACCGCCGCCATTGGCATTCTCGGCTTTGTCATGGTTGCGTGGTCGGCGCGGGAATCGCGCGATCCGAACGCCACGGGTCTCGACTGGCCGGGAGCAATAAGCTTCACGGCGGCGCTGACCCTGTTCACCTATGCCGTGCTGCTGGCCCCGGAAGAAGGCTGGGGAAGCGCTGCGGTTCTCGTATCGCTGCTGGCTTCTGTCGTGCTGTTCGCCGCCTTTATTGTCATTGAACGGCGTGTAGCGCGGCCGATGCTCGACCTCTCGCTGTTTGGACGAGCCAAATTTGTCGGCGTGCAAATCCTCGCTGCGTCACCGGCCTTCTTCTATGTCACCCTCATCATCCTCCTGCCGGCCCGGTTCATCGGGATCGAAGGTCAGTCCGCGCTCGATGCCGGGTGGCTGATGATCGCCCTGTCGGTGCCGTTGCTGGTCGTCCCTTTCCTGGCCGCCACGCTAGCCCGTTGGGTCACGGCGGGCGTGCTGTCCGGCATCGGTCTTCTCATCACCGCGCTCGGACTGGTGTGGCTTGCGCAGGCGCTGTCGGCGGGTGATGGCACGTCGATCATCCTGCCGATGGCCACCATCGGCATCGGTATCGGCCTGCCCTGGGGCCTGATGGATGGCCTTGCCGTCAGCGTGGTCGAGAAGGAACGCGCCGGGATGGCGACCGGCATCTTCAACGCGGTGCGCGTCTCGGCCGATGGCGTCGCCATCGCGGTCGTCGGGGCGCTTCTCGCCGGGCTGATTCAATCCGGCTTGATCGGCGCGCTCTCCGCCGCCGGATCGACCTCTGACGGCATGATCGAAGCGGCGAACCGTGTCGCCATGGGCGATCTGGCCAGTGCCACGGCAATCCTGCCCGATGCCGGACGCGACCTGCTGGTGCGCATCTATGACGACGCTTTCCAGATGCAGCTTTACATCCTTGCTGCCGCGAGCGTCGTGACAGCGCTGATCGTCTTCGCCCTGCTTGGGCGTGTGCGGACACATGACAAGGACGGCGCATGAGCACCGTTGCGGCATCCTCCACGGCAACAGCCGCGGGATCGGTCGGGCGGATGTGGGCGGCGGCCTGGATCGTCACCGCGATCTTCATCCTCTCCAATTCAGCCACGCCGCTCTATGTCCGCTGGCAGTCTGGCATCGGCTTTTCTTCGGCTATGCTCACAGCGATCTTTGCTGCTTACATCCTCGGGCTTCTTCTGACCCTGCTGGTTGCCGGCCAACTATCCGACCGCTTCGGACGGAGGCTCGTGCTGTTGCCGGGACTTGCCGCCGCGATCATCGCATGCCTGCTCTTTGCGGTCGCGCAATCGGTCACGGTATTGCTGATCGCGCGGTTCCTGTCCGGCATGGCGGTCGGTGCAGCCGTCACGGCAGGGATGGCGTCCATCGTCGATCTGGGCGGACCGGAACGGCGGCGTCAGGCATCGCTGCTCGCTTCGGTCTCAATGGTGCTCGGCGCGGGCCTTGGCCCGTTGCTGGCCGGTAGCCTCGCGCTTGCGCTGGCCGATCCCATCGTGCCGATCTTCGCTGCCGAACTCGCGATCCTCGCCAGCGCGACGCTATTCGCATTCCTCCTGCCGCTGCGAAAGGGCACACCCACGGGCAGCGTCGCATGGCGGCTACATCTGCCCAGCGTTCCACAGCCCAACCGCCGACACCTTGCCTTCGGCGTCGCCGTGTTCGGGCCGGGGATCACCGCCACGTCGTTCGTGCTGTCGCTCGGCCCCTCGCTACTCTCCCGCCTGATCGGCGTGACAAGCCCGCTGATCGCTGGCGCTATGGCCTGCGCAATGTTTCTGACGGCGACCGGCGTTCAGTTCCTCACTCGCAGCCTCTCCGTGCGAACGATTTTCCTGCTTGGCGCGAGCGCGACCGTGCTGTCCATGACCGGGATCGGGGTTGCCGTCGCAGCCTCCAGCGCCGTCGCCCTGATCGTCGCGGCGCTTCTCGCCGGTAGCGGCCAGGGCCTCGGCCAGCTCGGCGGGCTGACGCTTATCGGGCTGCATGTTCCCGGCGAACGCCGCGCCGAGGCCAATGCCGTGCTGAACATTGGCGGCTATATCCCCGCCGGTCTCATGCCGATGGCGACGGGCCTCGTCATTGATCGGGCCGGACTGGCAACGGGCGCTATCTGCTTCGCCGTTGCTGTCGCAGCCATCGCCGTCGCCGGGGGCTTCTTCGTGGGCCGGAATCTGGCCGAGGCGGAGGATCAGCCATGAGCCGCCCCGAAACGAATCCTGATTGGAAGCGGCCGGCAGGGATCGAAGATCACGCCGCATACAACCGCTTGTTCCAGCCTGGGCGGCTGACGTTCGGCTTCATGGCACCGCTCGAAGGCTATCCGTCTTCGCCGGGACCGACGTTAAGGGATCATACGGCTATGGTGCGGAAGGCTGACGAACTTGGCTTCTCCGCCATCTGGTTGCGCGATGTTCCATTTCTCGATCCCGGCTTCGGCGACATCGGGCAGGTCATGGACCCGATGGTCTATGCGGGATGGCTGACAGCGCAGACGAAAAGCATCACCATCGGCACCGCAGGCATCGTGCTTCCGCTACGCGATCCCCTGATTGTCGCCAAACAGGCGGCGAGCGTCGATCAGCTTTCCCATGGTCGCTTGCTGCTTGGCTTGTCCACGGGCGACCGCCCGGCTGAATATCCGACCTTCGGGCTGCCGTTCGACAACAGAGCGGAGCGGTTCCGTGACGCTCTGTCCATTATCCGGGCGGCTACGGAAAGCGACTTCGGCATCTTTCAGTCACAGCATTATGGCCGTCTCGACGGCAGCCTCAACCTTGTGCCCAAGCCGGTCGGCGCGCGCCTGCCGTTGATCGCGATTGGTCGAGCCGGGCAAGACATCGACTGGCTTGCCGCCAATATGGACGGCTGGATTTGGCACCTCAGCGATTTCAGGCGGCTGCCAGAGGTCATCGCCAGATGGCGTGCGGCCGCACCGGAAGCCGTCTTCAAGCCCTACGGATATGGAACCTTTTTCGATCTCGACTCCGATCCCGATGCCCCGTTGCAGTTCGCACGGGGCATCCGCATCGGCCGCCGCGCGCTCGTTGAATTGTGGAAACGGCAACAGGACGAAGGTGTGTCCCATGTCGCCCTGAATCTCAAACCACTCCGGCGACCAATGGATGAAGTGCTCGACGAATTGGCCGAGCACGTTCTTCCACATTTCCCGGCTGCGGCGATCGGGCCATGACCCATGCGTCGCCGGCGAGTCCACAGCCAGATTAGCGGAAAACAGGCGCCGACGATCGAGCGTTCGCTTTCGCGTTGCGGGCGCTTTCCGATGGTTGCCCTGATCCAGATGCTCGCTGTTGCGGAGTATCTCAGCTTTTACCGCGCGGCTCTGGCGCTCGGCACCAGCCAGTCGAGCGTCAGCGCCCGGATCAAGGCGTTGGAGGGCGATCTTGGCGTCGTTCTTTTCCACCGCAACACGCGCGGCGTCTGGCTGACCGAAGCAGGACGCCGCTTTGTCGATCAGATCCGTGATGCCCTGGGCATAATCGACCACGCAATCATCACGGCCGGGATGCAGGCGCGCGGCGAGGAAGGCTGCCTTCGCGTTGGTGTCCATGCGCTCACGCCGGGCTGCATCCTCGACCGCCTGTTCGAGCGGTTTCACACCGAGCATCCGGGCATCCACCTGGACATCACCGAAGGCACGGCGCGCGAAGCCCAGATCATGGTGCGTGAAGGCAGGCTCGATCTCGCCTTCATGGCCTGCACGCACGAAATCCCCGACCTCAATTCCCGCGTTGTCTGGCGCGATCGCCTGATGGCTGCGCTGCCGGTTAAGCATCCGCTGTCAGGGCGACCAGATGTAGAATGGCGGCAACTCGCGCAGGAAACATTTCTCGTGCGCCACGGCGGCACCGGCCCGCAGGTTCTCGATCTGATCCTGCTGCGCTGCGCCGGGAAATGGCCGACGCCGACGGTCCGCCGCGTCGATGTGGGCCGCACCGCACTCTTGTCGATGATCGCAGCCGGGCATGGTGTCTCGCTTTTTGCCGAGGAAGGCGCGGCGGCAAATATGGCGAACGTCGCTTTCCTGCCGATCCGCGACGAGCCTGAAACCATCGCCTTCTCGGCTATCTGGTCCCCCGGAAACCGTGATCCCGCGCTGGTCAAATTGCTCGCTCTGGCGACAAACCGATACGGCGCGCAGCCCAACTCGTAGCTCGGATGCCGGTATGGTCATCCGATACACTTCCAACGGCATTATGTAGCGATCAGGATGGCAGGGCCTTCGGTCATTCGGCTCCCATATCCTGATCCGATCTATCTCCCCGTCCTCCGCTTCGCTCTGGCCGGGCGGGTTGCTTGGGGGCGCTGCCCCCTGGCGCGGCACAAGGGCGGCTGGGCGGTATCCCCAGCCTTCCGCGCGGATATGTGCTGCGCACTCTCGCCACGACTTCGATCCGCTTGTGCAGGCCGGGTGATCCCCCTCCGCCCGTCCGCTCTTGCGCCTTGCACCCCCCGGTCTTGGCGACGGCCAGGGTTGCAGCGCAGCGCTGCGCTCCAACCCGAGCCAAAAGGATCAAGATCATGACGACCAATGCAAACACCGCGACCGTTCTCGAAAATGGCGAAACGGTTTTTATCCCGCTCAACAAGCTCAAGAAGCACCCGAAGAACGCCCGGAAGACCCCGCATAGCGAGGCGTCTATCGAAGGGAAGGCGGCGAGCATCGCCGCCAAGGGGATGCTGCAAAACCTTGTGGTGGAGCCGGAAACCAACGCGGATGGGGAGCCGACCGGCTTCTATCTCGTCAGCGTCGGGGAAGGCCGCAGGCTGGCGCAGCTTCTGCGCGCCAAGCGCAAGGAGATCAAGAAGACGGAGCCGATCCGCTGCGTCATCGACACCGCGAACGACGCGGCAGAGATCAGCCTTGACGAGAACGTCAACCGCGAGAACCTGCATCCCGCCGATGAATTTGAACGCTTCCGCGAGCTTTCGGAAAATCGCGGATGGGGCGCGGAGGAAATCGCGGCCCGGTTCGGTAAGTCCGCGCATGTGGTGAAGCAGCGGCTTCGCCTCGGCGCTGTCAGCCCCAAGCTGATTCAGGTTTACCGCGACGGCGGGCTGACCATGGACCAGTTGCAGGCTTTCGCCATCACCGACGACCACGCTCGGCAGGAGCAGGTTTTTGAAAACCTGTCCTATAATAAGGAAGCGTGGATTATCCGCCGCGATCTGACCGCAAGCAATGTGGCGGCTTCGGATCGGCGCGCGGTCTTCGTCGGCCCGGAAGCCTATACCGAGGCGGGCGGCAACATCATCCGCGACCTGTTCACCGAGGATCGCGGCGGCTTCTACGAGGATGCCGCGTTGCTGGACCGGCTTGTGCTGGACAAGCTGGAAAGGATCGCCGCCGAGGTTCGGGAAGCCGAGGGATGGAAATGGGTTTCGGCATATATCGACTGGCCCCACGCCCACGGCATGCGCCGCACCTATCCGCAGTCGGTGGAGCTTTCCGAGGAACAGGAAGCCGCCTACGACGCCGCGCAGGAGGAACTTGAGCGCCTGTCGGCGGAATGGCAGGACTCGGACGCGGACCTGCCGCCCGAAGTGGATCAGCGCCTTGCGGAGCTTGAAGCCGAGATCGAGCGGATCGACGGGCTGCGCTATGCCTACGATCCAGACGAGATCACGCGAGGCGGCGTTTTCGTGGTTCTGAACCATGATGGGGAAGCCCGCATCGAGCGCGGTTTCATCCGTGCCGAGGACGAGGCCCCGGAGCCGGAGAAAGCTGAAAGCGCGGATGGCGGCACCATCATCGACGGCGTTCGCGTCAACGGCGATGGCGAGATCATCGGGGAAGACGGCGCGTATGACGAGGACGGCAACCACGTTTCCGCGCTCGAGGCCGAGGACGAGGAAACGGAGGAAGACGGCAAGCCGCTGTCGGACTCGCTTATCCGCGATCTGACCGCCCATCGAACCCTTGCCCTGCGTCTCGCCCTTGGCGAGCAGCCGGACATGGCCTTGATCGCCGTCACCCATGCGCTTGCCGCACAGACCTTCTATCGCGGTGGTGGGGATGCCCATTGCCTCGAAATCCGCCCGATCAGCGCCAACCTTGGCGGGCATGCGGACGGGATCGAGGACACGGCGGCGGCGAAGGCTCTGGCGGATCGTGATGCCGGATGGGCGGCAGACATGCCGCGCGACGTGGCGGACCTTTGGGGCTTCATCGCCGGGCTGGACCATGCCAGCGTCATGGCGCTGTTCGCCCATTGTGCCGCGCAGACCGTCAACGCCCTCAAGTTGCCGTGGGAGCAGAACAAGCGCCACGCCCATCAAACGGCGGACAAGCTGGCGACGGCGGTTGCGCTCGACATGACGGCGCACTGGACGCCCACGGTCCGGGCCTATTTCGGGCGCGTGACCAAGGCCCATATCCTCGACGCTGTGCGGGAGGCGCTTGGCGACGAAGCCGCCGAGCAGATCGCGGACAAGAAGAAGCCGGAAATGGCGGAAGCTGCCGAACAGCTTCTGGCAGGAACCGGATGGCTCCCGCCGATCCTGCGCACCGAGCGGCCCGAATGGCTGATGGTGGACGAGCAGCCGGAAGCTCCCATCATGGAGGACGAGCCTTTCGCCGTGGCGGCGGAATGAAGGATTGGCCGGGATCGCATCGGCGGTCCCGGCCTACCCTCGGAAAAATTCCGGCCGCGCGGCTTCCCCGCGCGGCCGGATGACCTCGACAGAACAAGAACACATCGGCACACATTGGAACGTGCAGCGGCCATCAAGGCGCTTGCACGAAAGGCGGTGCCGTCAGCAAAGGTGAAAGATCATGGTCGCCGTCATGTTCATGAGCGTTGCGCTGGTCGCGCTTCTCTGCGTCCTCGCCTACAATCTCGCCGTCTATGCGCTGCCCTTTTTCGTAGGACTGGCCGCAGCACAATTCGCCTACGAGACCGGCTCCGGCCTGATCGGCGCGGTGCTGGTCGGCCTGTTTTCCGCTGGCGCTGCGTTCGGCATTCTGGCCGGGCTGTTCGAGACGATCCGCTCGCCCGTCATTCGCCTGATCGTCGCGCTGATCTTCGCCGCGCCCGCCGCTGTTGCGGGCTATGCGCTGGTCTACGGCATCACCAAGGAGGCCGTGCCGTCCGACATCTGGCGGCAAGTCTTCTGCATTGCTGGCGGCGGATTTATCGGCTTCGCCGCCTTGGCGCGGCTGGTGAACGGTGTCGGCCAGCCCGCGAAGTAAAGGCGCGGAAACGGCTGGCAGAGCAAGCCAACGGCCAACCTTGACATGATAAGGAATATTCCTTACATTCCCCTCGACCAATTTATGGAGGCCCGCCATGGGAGCCCTGCTGAAAGAAGAAAGCACCATCACCGCCAAGGGACAGACCACTGTGCCGAAGTCCGTTCGGCAGGCGCTGGGCGTTGACTATGGCGGACGCATTGCCTTTCTCATCGATGAACAGCACCGCGTCTATGTCCAGAAGGCCGAGATTGAAGAAACCGCCGATCCCGTGATCGACCGCTTTCTCGAATTTCTCGCGCGGGACATGGCGAAGCAGCCCGAGAAATCTGTTCTTCCGTTCCCGCAATCCTTGCTCGACCGGGCTGTTGCCCTGACGGCGGGCATGACGGTCGATCTCGATGCCGAGATCGAGGGGGACGTTTCGATCTGATATGCCGACGATCAATGGCTGGACCGTCCTCGCACACCCTCTCTTTCTTGATCAATGGGAAAAGCTGATCGAGGCGGTCGACGCGCTCAAAGCAAAGAAACCGGACGATTATCAGAAATCCGCCGACGCCAAGTTGCTTGCGTCCCTGGTCCAGCTCGTCACCGTCAATGTGCCATCGGACCCGACAGCGTCCATCTATCGCCAAGGCGCGACCCTTGGCGACGACCGCAAGCACTGGTTTCGCGCCAAGTTCGGCAATGGTCGTTTCCGACTCTTTTTCCGCTACAGCAGCACCAGCAAGGTCATCATCTTCGCCTGGGTGAACGACGAAAATAGCTTGCGAACCTACGGCTCCAAAACGGATGCTTACAAGGTCTTCAAGGGGATGCTGGATGACGGCAATCCGCCCGACGATTGGGACGCGCTGCACGAGGAGGCTTCCGATCCCAAGGCCGTTGCACGGCTGGAAAAAGCCTCGCCCCCGAATCCATGACGAATGGCGTTGAACGTCACAGGATTGGGCGTTGCCCTCCGGGCCGGGCTTTCGGCTGCGCCGGAACCAAGACTGTCGCGGGACTTGGTAATTTCCCGGCAGATAAGCGAAAGAGGTTTTGTAGGATATGGCTTCGTTAGCACCTGACGGCATTCCGATTATTATCAGTAGGCCCAAGGAAAGGGCTCAAAGGTTGTTCCTTCATCTGCCGGCTTTTGGGCAGACGAAAGAGGATACAAAGCCGGTGCTCGACCATCTGGCCGAAAAGGGTTTTGTGGCGATCGGCATGGATACATGGCAGCAAGGTGAACGTGGCCGTGAAAGTCGGGACCAGCTCACGGCGCGTGTGTTCGGGAATTTTTGCCGGAATATGTGGCCGATCCTCGGGCAAACAACGCTTGATGTATCTCGGATAATTGATTGGGCGCTTGCCGAATTTGATCTTGCCGCACCTGTATTCTTAAGCGGCCTATCGATGGGGGGAGATATTGCGGTCGCCGCCGCTGGCCTCGATCCCCGGATTTCCAATGTCGTCGCGGTTGGCTCAACACCGGATTGGAAGCGGCCGGGAATGCACGATGTTATGGACGCCAAGAAATTGCTGCCTCACGGCGAACCGGACCTGTATGCGCAGTTCTTCTATGACCAGCTCGACCCTTTGACGCATCTGGACCACTATGCGCGCGGGCCTTTCCTGAACTTTATTTCGTGTGAGTTGGATAATCACATTCCTTTGGATGGGGTGACGCGGTTCAAGGCGGCACTTTCGGAAAAATATCCGCAGGCAGGCAAGCGGGTTTCTTTTACAGTTTTGCCGAGTCATCGGCACTTGGATTTGCTCAATCTTGATGTTTGGTGGCCGACCGCTTCTGCGCTGATAGATCATATCGACACGGCGACTTTGTCGCAGAAGTCCTGAAACCCGTAGCGGACCAGCCTGCCGAGGAAAATGCAGAGGTTTCCGCGTCGCATATCTTTGTCACCAGTGGCGGAGAGCGTGCGAAATGGTTTGCCACAATAGATACCGTTTGATGGCGTTGCCCTCCGGGCCGGGCTTTCGGCTGCGCCGGAACCACGCCAAGGGCGCGTTTCCGCCATTCGGCTTCAATCCCATAACGCAAGGTCGGCGGCGGACACTTCGTGGCAAGCCCCATCCGGCTGGAGAGGCAATTTCGCGGAGCTGGTCATGGTCGCCACGGCAGACCAACGAGGTTGGGCTTTCCGTCCGCTTCGGCGGGCGGGCGGATCAGCGCCGGGAAACTCGGATCATCTGCTTGGCGAGGTATGGCGTGCGGCCCGCAAGCGGTCTTCCGGCCACACCGGACACGCCAGCACCGGCGAAGGTCAGGCGAAGCCGCACTCGCAAACACCCACTGGCAGCACACGAACTGGTCTTGAAGGTCAGGATGAAAAGACCGCAGCCAAGGCGACCGGCGCAGCGTCCCCGATCCCGGCGCGGCGCAGGACGGTCGCCATTTGCCGTATCCCCACAATTTCCTGAAACGGGCGCTCCATCCGCGTCCTCGATTGGCACGGTCTGACCGAAGACCGGCTTCGCCTCGCTCGTCTTCCCGCAACGTCCGCCGCCAGCTTTTTTCCGCCGCCTTCGGCTTTGCATCGCGAAGCAAAAAAGCCGTCGTCGGCCGCCTTCCACGTTGTTCCAGCCCCAAGGGGTGCGAGGCCGATCGTCCCCGGTCTCACGACCACCATCGAGGTCGCAATGGTGCGGCCCGACAGGAAAAGGACTACGACAATGGCGACCATCGGCACCTTCACCCAGAACGAGAACGGCGCGGGCTTCACCGGCGCGGTCAAGACCCTGACCCTCAACGTCAAGGCCAAGTTCGTCCCCAGCGAGGGCGACAGCGAGCGCGGCCCCGACTTCCGCATCTTCGCCGGCGCCACCGATTATGCGTAGCGCGGGATTATGCGGAGTCGGGCGTTGGAAGGGCTGGTTTTCCGGGGTTTTGTCGCTTTTTCGCTCCGCATAATAACGGGCCGATGC
>LNAP01002167.1_pt1 | contig 19919 bp, 17 predicted proteins | sample 602601 | NCBI WGS metagenome assembly LNAP01 (sample SAMN02440304, study PRJNA202911) | soil metagenome | biome: Subtropical and temperate rainforests or woodlands; isolation source: soil samples (1 kg each in a 20% v/v slurry with milli Q water) were... ...
TTTGAGCGCCAGATTCTTGGACGCGATTTTGTCGCCCATCGCTGCAATCGCGGCGTGCTTGGGGCCGATGAAAATAATGCCGGCTTCTTCCAGCCGACGGGAAAATTCCGTATTTTCGGAAAGAAAACCATAGCCTGGATGCACGGCTTCGGCACCGGTCTGTTTGCAGGCAGCGATGATTTTATCCATCACCAGATAAGATTCCTTCGATGCGGCAGGGCCAATGCAAACGGCTTCATCGGCCATCTCGACATGGCGCGCATCGCGGTCGGCTTCGGAATACACAGCCACGGTTTTGATACCCATTTTGTGGGCGGTTTTAATCACACGGCAAGCAATCTCGCCACGGTTTGCAATAAGAATTTTCTTGAACATGATTTTTCCTTGCCGGCAATTAAAGGGGAATGTTGCCGTGCTTGCGCCACGGGTTTTCGATCTTTTTGTTCTTTAACATGGCGAGGCTGCGGCAGATGCGCTTGCGCGTTTCGTGCGGCATGATCACGTCATCAATAAAGCCGCGCGCACCAGCCACGAAGGGATTGGCAAACTTGGCCTTGTACTCCGCTTCACGCGCCGCCACTTTGACAGGATCGTTTTTCTCGTCGCGGAAAATGATTTCCACCGCGCCCTTGGGACCCATGACCGCGATTTCAGCCGATGGCCAGGCGAAGTTCACGTCACCGCGCAAGTGTTTTGAAGCCATCACGTCATACGCGCCGCCGTAAGCCTTGCGGGTAATCAGCGTGACTTTCGGCACCGTGCATTCGGCATAGGCATACAGCAGCTTGGCGCCATGTTTGATGATGCCGCCATATTCCTGCGCCGTGCCGGGCATGAAGCCGGGCACGTCAACCAGGGTGACCACGGGGATGTTGAAGGCATCGCAAAAGCGCACAAAGCGCGCGGCCTTGATCGACGATTTGATGTCCAGACAACCGGCCAGGACCATGGGCTGGTTGGCCACAATGCCAACGGCATCGCCTTCCATGCGCGCAAAACCGACGATGATGTTTTTGGCGTGGTCCGGCTGGATCTCGAAAAAGTCCGCATCGTCCACCATTTTTAAAATCAGTTCCTTGATGTCGTAAGGCTTGTTCGCGTTATCCGGCACCAGGGTGTCGAGCGAATAATCCAGGCGGTCGGCCGGATCGTCCGTGGGGCGCGCCGGTGGGCTGGTGCGGTTATTGAGCGGCATGTAGTTGAAAAAACGGCGCAACATCTGCAAAGCATCGACATCATTTTCAAAGGCCAGGTCGGCCACGCCAGAGCGCGTGGTGTGGGTGACCGCGCCACCGAGCTCTTCTGCCGTAACTTCTTCGTGCGTCACGGTCTTGACCACTTCCGGGCCGGTCACGAACATGTAGGACGTATCCTTGACCATGAAAATGAAATCCGTCATGGCCGGGCTATACACCGCGCCACCGGCGCAAGGCCCCATGATCAGCGAGATTTGCGGGATCACGCCGGAGGCCATGACATTGCGCTGGAAAACTTCAGCATAACCGCCCAGCGCTGCCACACCTTCCTGAATCCGCGCGCCACCGGAATCGTTAATGCCAATCACGGGCGCGCCGACTTGCATCGCTTTATCCATTACCTTGCAGATTTTTTCGGCATGCGCTTCAGACAGGGCACCACCGAACACGGTGAAGTCCTGCGAGAACACAAACACCATGCGGCCGTTGATGGTGCCATAGCCAATCACCACGCCATCGCCTGGCACGTGTTGTTCTTCCATGCCGAAATCAACGCAGCGATGCTCCTTGAACATGTCCCACTCTTCAAACGTGCCTTCGTCCAGCAGCAGCTCAATGCGCTCACGCGCCGTGAGCTTGCCCTTGGCGTGTTGCGCGTCAATCCGCTTTTGGCCGCCGCCCAAAGCCGCCAGCGCGCGCTTGGCGTCGAGTTGGTTAATGATGTCATGCATGTGAATTGCCTCCCAGGAAATCAGTTGGTTCGAACGGTCGTTGAATCAGGTGAATGCGGTGAATGAAAGAGCGTGAGCAGTTGCCGTGCGGCCAGGGTGGGCGGCGTGATGCCAGCGCCGACTTTTTGCGTGATGTCCGCCAATGCGGCCTGGACGGCGGGATGCGCGCGAAAACGCTGGCGCAAGGCGGCGTCAATCTGCTGCCACATCCAGTCGTTGGCCTGACGGTGGCGGCGCGCGTCTAATTCGCCGGACTCGCTCATGATGGTGCGAAATTTTTCTATGGTTTGCCAGAACTCAGCAATGCCTTCTTGCTTCATGGCCGAGAGCATCAACACCGGCGGCTGCCAGTGGCTGGACGCCGGGCGCAGCATGGCCAGCGCCGAGCGCATTTGGCTCGCCGCCGCTTGCGCGGCAATCGGGTCGATGTCGGCCTTGTTGAACACCACCATGTCGGCCAGTTCCACAATGCCTTTTTTGATGGCTTGCAAATCATCCCCGGCATTGGGCAGTTGCAGCAGCACAAACATATCGGTCATCCCGGCCACTGCTGTTTCTGATTGGCCGACGCCGACGGTTTCGACAATGATGATGTCAAAGCCTGCGGCCTCGCACAGCAACATGGCCTCGCGCGTTTTTTCGGCCACGCCGCCCAGGCTGCCTGACGAGGGCGAAGGGCGGATGAAGGCGGCTTCTTCACGGCAGAGCAATTCCATGCGCGTTTTATCGCCCAGGATCGAGCCGCCGGTGATGCTGGACGAGGGATCCACCGCCAGCACTGCCAGACGATGCCCTTGGCGAATCAGATACAGCCCCAAGGCTTCGATGAAGGTTGATTTGCCCACGCCTGGCACGCCGGAAATGCCAATGCGTATGGCATTGCCCGTATACGGCAGCAGCTCGGTGAGGAGCGCCTGAGCCTCGGTTTGATGATCCGCACGCGTGGACTCAATCAGCGTGATGGCCTTGGCCAGCGCACGGCGCTGACCGGCGCGCAAATCGCAGGCCAGTCGGTGCATGTCGGGCGTGGAGGCTACAGGCACAGTGATTCAGGATTTAAGCCAGGAGCAAGATGGCGTCAAGCAGAGGCTTTGCTAGCGGACGGGTTTTTTGCTGCTTGAACCGCGCGCAATACTTCGCGGGCCGAAACGGGAATCGGCGTGCCGGGGCCAAAGATTCCCGCTGCGCCGTCTTTGTAAAGCTGCGCATAATCCTGCGCCGGAATCACGCCGCCGACGAACACCACAATGTCGTCCGCGCCTTGCGCCTTCAACGCCTGGATGAGTTCGGGTACCAGCGTTTTGTGGCCAGCCGCCAGGGTGGATACGCCAATGGCATGGACGTCATTTTCAATCGCCTGGCGCGCTGCCTCCGCCGGCGTCTGGAAGAGCGGGCCGACATCCACGTCAAAGCCTAAATCAGCAAATGCGGTGGCGACCACTTTCGCGCCGCGATCGTGCCCATCCTGACCGAGTTTGACGATCATGATGCGCGGCCTGCGGCCAGCGGCGGCGGCAAAGTTGCCTATCTCGGTGCGAATTTCTTGCATGGTACTGTCCTCTTCGCCTGCGCCATAGGCCGCGCTATACACGCCGGAGACGGTTTGATTGGTTGCCCGGTGGCGGCCCCACACGGCTTCTAACGCGTCGGAAATCTCGCCTACCGTCGCGCGCAGGCGCGTGGCGTTGATGGCTAAGTCGAGCGTATTGCCCGTGCCGGTTTTGGCCGCTTCGGTGAGTGCGGCCAGGGCCGCTTTGACGGCCGCATCGTCACGCGTGGCGCGGATGTGTTTCAAGCGCGTGATTTGCCCTTCGCGCACGGCGTGGTTGTCCACGTCAAGAATATCAATCGGCGCTTCTTCCTTGAGCTTGTATTTATTCACGCCAACGATCACATCCTTGCCCGAGTCGATGCGCGCCTGCTTTTCAGCGGCGCATTTTTCGATTTGCAGTTTCGCCCAGCCGTTCTCGACCGCTTGCGTCATGCCACCCATCTTTTCGACTTCTTCGATAATCCGCCAGGCCTCATCCGCAATGTCCTGGGTGAGCTTTTCCATCATGTAGCTGCCAGCCCAGGGGTCGATCACGTTGGTGATGTGGGTTTCTTCCTGAATGATGAGCTGGGTGTTGCGCGCGATGCGGGATGAAAATTCGGTGGGCAGGGCAATCGCTTCATCCAGCGAATTGGTGTGCAAGGATTGCGTGCCGCCAAACACCGCAGCCATGGCTTCCACTGTGGTGCGCACGATGTTGTTGTACGGATCCTGCTCGGTCAGCGACCAGCCGGAGGTCTGGCAGTGCGTGCGCAGCATGGAGGACTTGGGATTCTTCGGCTTGAACTCGTCCATGATGCGCCACCACAACAGGCGCGCGGCGCGCAGCTTGGCCACTTCCAGATAAAAATTCATGCCGATGGCAAAGAAGAACGACAGCCGACCGGCGAACTCATCTACATCCATGCCGCTGGCAATCGCCGTTTTCACATACTCGCGGCCATCGGCCAGGGTGAAGGCCAGTTCCAGCGCCTGCGTGGCGCCTGCTTCCTGCATGTGGTAACCGGAAATTGAAATCGAATTGAACTTCGGCATGTGCTGCGCGGTGTAGCCGATGATGTCGGCAATGATGCGCATGGACGGCTCGGGCGGGTAAATATAGGTGTTGCGCACCATGAATTCTTTGAGAATATCGTTCTGGATCGTGCCGGAAAGCTTGTCTTGCGTCACACCCTGCTCTTCGGCCGCCACCACGTAGCCAGCGAGGATAGGCAGCACCGCGCCATTCATGGTCATGGACACCGAGACCTTGTCGAGCGGGATGCCGTCGAACAGGATTTTCATGTCTTCAACCGAATCAATCGCCACACCGGCCTTGCCCACGTCGCCCGTGACGCGCGGGTGATCCGAATCGTAGCCGCGATGCGTGGCTAAATCGAATGCAACGGATACGCCCTGACCGCCAGCGGCGAGCGCCTTGCGGTAAAACGCATTGGATTCTTCCGCAGTGGAAAACCCGGCGTACTGGCGGATCGTCCAGGGTCGCACGGCATACATTGTCGCTTGCGGACCACGCACATAAGGCGCAAAGCCGGGCAGCGTGTTGGCGTAAGGCAGGTTGGCCGTATCCGCCTGGGTGTACAAGGGTTTGACGGTAATGCCTTCGGGCGTTTCCCAGTTGAGCTTTGAGACATCGCCCTGCGGGGCGGATTTGGCTGCGGCTTTTGCCCAGGTTTCCAGTGAAGGTACTGACGCTGGATTAAAACCTTCGGAAGGGTTGGCATGTGTGCTCATGGGTGGTGGCCTCTCTGTCGCATGTCTTTCAAAAACTGCGCGATGACTAGATGATAACAGCGTGATAACAGCATAATGTTCGTAAAACGCTGATGCAGTTGACTTTCTAATTGCTCAATATGATACTGCATTCATAATTATGATAGCAAAAAAACCAGCCCACGGCGTGCATGTCTCTGCGCATGTCACTGCGACAAACACACTCAATGTTCCGGCACTTTACGTCCAGGTGGCCGAGCGTTTGCGCGCGCGCATTTTCGCGCATGAGCTCTTGCCCGGCAGCTGGATAGACGAGCAAGTGTTGGCCGCTGAATACGGCATCAGCCGCACGCCCATGCGCGAGGCGTTGAAAGTGCTGGCTTCGGAAGGCTTGGTGACCTTGAAGCCGCGCCGGGGTTGTTATGTCACGGAATTATCCGAGCAGGAGCGCAGCGAGGTGTTTCCGGTGATGGCTCTGCTGGAAAGTCGTGTGGCGGAAGACGCTGCACGCCGTGCCACCAGCGCCGACTTTTTGCGTTTGCGGGCGATACACGATGCCCTGGAGGCTTATGCCGCAGCGAACGATGTGGATAAATTTTTTGACACGAACCATCAGTTTCATACTGCCTTGCAAGACATTGCGGGCAACCGGTATCTAGCGCAGCTGATCAACGATGCCCGGCAAGTGGCGATGCTCGCACGGCGTGATTCCCTGCGGCCGGCAGGGCGCTTGCAGCAGTCCTTGCAAGAGCATCGCGAAATTTTAGAAGCGCTGTTGGCCAGGGATGCGGCTTTAGCAGGGCAGCGCATGCACAGCCATTTATTGTCTGGCGGCGGTGTTGAGGAATGCGCGTAGGCTGTTGCCCGCGCACGCCTTACCTCCGCAAACAGCATCCGCAAAAGATAACGCCCTTTTCGGGCGTTATCTTACTTAACGGACAGGGTGGAGCGACAGCTTATTGATGGCGTTGCCCGCTGTGATGGCTGGCAGGCTTGGCGCTGCGATCCCCGCGCGGCGCACCACTTGGTTTGCCACCGAATCCAGATCGGGCGGGTCGGGGTGCGCCCGTGCGGTCATTGGCACTGCGGTCGGAAGATGGGCCAGAAGCACCACGGCCTGGGCGATTGGCATTGCCAGGACGGCTGTTGCTGTTGCCACCGGGCGCACCTGAACGACGTCCCATCGGCGGCTTGGCGCTGCTAGGCGTGGGACGCGTTTGTTGCGGCTCGAAGCCGGGCAGAATGGACGACTCGATCTCGCGCTTGAGCAGACGCTCGATGTCGCGCAACTGAATGCGCTCATCAATGCTCACTAAAGACAAAGCGATACCGCTTGCGCCCGCGCGGCCGGTGCGGCCAATGCGGTGAATGTAATCTTCCGGCACATGCGGCAATTCAAAATTCACCACGTGGGGCAGCGCGTCAATGTCGATGCCGCGTGCGGCAATGTCAGTCGCCACCAGTGCGGCCAATTTGCCGGATTTAAAATCCGCCAGCGCACGGGCACGGGCATTTTGCGATTTATTGCCGTGCAACGCAGCTGAACGAATGCCGGATTGATCCAGCCGTTTGGCCAGGGCGTCGGCGCCATGCTTGGTGCGGCAAAACACCAGCACTTGATGCCAGCCGTGGGTTTCAAACAAGTGCAGCAGCACGTCTTTTTTCTGCGCTTGATCGACGCGAATGACTGATTGCGTGACCAGTTCGGCCGCTGTGTTGCGGCGTGCGACTTCAACCAGCGCCGGGTTTTTCAGCACGGTGTGCGCCAACTCCCGCACTTCCGCGGCGAAGGTGGCGGAGAACATCAGGTTCTGCCGCTCGCGTGGCAGGCGCTCGATGATCTTGCGGATGTCGCGAATAAAACCCATGTCGAACATGCGGTCAGCTTCGTCCAGAATCAGCGTGGTGACTTTGGATAAATCCACTGTGCGCTGACTGATGTGATCCAGCAAACGACCCGGCGTGGCGACCAGAATATCCACGCCACGGCGCAGGGTTTGCAACTGCGGGTTGATGCTTACGCCGCCGTAAATCGCCAGGCTGCGAATGCCGGTGTATTTGCCATAAGCGCGCACGCTGTCTTCCACTTGCTGTGCCAGTTCGCGGGTGGGGACTAACACCAGCGCACGGGGCGCGGTGTGTTTGATGCGCTGCAAAGGTGTGTTGGTTGCATCAGTTGCCGTGCTTGCGGCGGTCAGCCGTTGCAATAAAGGCAGCACAAAAGCAGCGGTTTTGCCCGTGCCGGTTTGGGCCAGGGCTTCCAGATCGCGTCCGGAAAGTACGTGGGGAATAGCCTGTGCCTGAATTGGCGTTGGCGTGGTGTAGCCCTGCTCGCCAATGGCGCGCAGGAGCTCGGGCGAGAGCCCAAGTTCGGTGAACTGCATATTAATTACCTCTGAAGCCGACCGGCCGCGCTGTGGTGTTCAGTGCAACTCAGTCCGGACGAAACTTCGATGGGGTTGAAACCGTAGAAGCGCTTGGCGCTGAGATGTAAAAACATCGAGCGGGAAAGAAGCGGTTTTCATTGGTACGGCAGGGGACTGAATCGCAGCCGTTTAGAAGGTGAAGCGGGGCGCAATGTACCACAGATCAAGCAAAAGACCTAACTTGGCGCTGACCGGAATGCCAGCAACGCCATAATGTAAAGCGCGCAAGCCGATGCAGCCATGCGCTAAAAATCACTGACGCGGCCGCGCTGCGCTTTGACTTTGCCATGCAGCATTTTGCTGTCGAGCCGACGCTTCTGTGAATTGCGCGTCGGCTTGGTCGCCCGCCGCTGGCGCGGGATGAAAGCCGCCTTGGATATCAATTCGCGCAGCCGTTCAAGGGCGGCGAAGCTGTTGCGCTCAAGGCTGCGGTATTGCTGCGCCTTGATGACCACGACGCCATCGGCGCTGATGCGCTGGTCACGCAGCTGCAGCAGGCGAGCCTTCACCTCATCAGGCAGCGAGGACGCGCGGATGTCAAAGCGCAGGTGCACCGCGTTCGACACCTTGTTGACGTTCTGCCCGCCCGCGCCTTGGGCGCGAATGGCGGTAAGTTCAACTTCATCTTCACGCAGCAGGAAGGACAGTGTAGTGAGCGTCATATGAAAAGTCGGCTGTGGTGATACGGCGACTATTGAAGAAATCATCCACGCCGCGATGGAGTTTAGTGATGAGGTAGGTCGTCAACCGTAGAGTCCAACGGGTTAAGCGGCCATCTGTTTTGCATAGTACTGCTGGCTGAAAGCGGCAGGCGAGAGATAGCCAAGTCGCGCCTGCTTGCGAATGCGGTTGTCCCCCAAGGGGACTTCCTGCGGGGCGTAAAACGGTTCGATGTACTCGGTGATTTCCCGCTTGGCCTGCTCTCGTGTGGCAAATCGACGGTGATGCACCAGCTCATTTTTCAGGGAGCCCCAGAAACTTTCCATTGGCGCATTGTCCCAACAATCTCCCTTGCGGCTCATGGAAGCCAGCATGCCAAACTGTTGCAGTTGCTTGCGATAAGCATGGGAGCAGTATTGGCTGCCGCGATCCGAATGATGGCTCAATCCCTTCGCTGGATGCTTGGCAACAACAGCACGGAATAGCGCTTGCGACACCAGTGCCGTGATCATCCGATCAGACATGGCGTAGCCCACCAGTTCGCCGTTGAACAAATCCTTGATACCTGCAAGATAGAGCCAGCCTTCGTCGGTGGCGACATAAGTGATATCGGTCACCCAGGCGCGATTCGGCGCCGCCACGGCAAATTGCCGATCCAGAAGATTGGGCGCCAGTGGCAGCGCATGGCTCGAATTCGTCGTCGCCTTGAATTTCCGCTTCTGCTTGCAGCGTAATCCGGGTTGCGTGCGAATCCGCTTGATGCGATAGACGCTCGTCTGGATGCCGTGATCAGCCAGGTCGGATTGCAGGCGTTCCGGACCGTAGGTTTCGCGCGTCCGCTGATGCGCTGCCTTGATTTCGGTTTCCAGCCGAGCGTTCTCTTGCGTCCGGGCCGATGGCGGACGCTGGCGCCAAGCGTGATAGCCGCTTTCCGAGACTTCCAGAATCCGGCACATCGCCGCTACGGGGTGCTGCTGTCGCAATTCTTCAATCCGGGCATATTTCACCGCGACTCCTTCGCAAAATACGCCGCACATTTTTTTAGCAGGTCGCGCTCCAATTTCACTTCCGCTAATTCCTTGCGCAACCGGGCCAGTTCAATTTCCGTTTCCGTCGGTACGCGCTGTCCTTGCCCAACCGTTGTCAGCTTCCCTGTGCGCGAAGCACGCACCCAGTTGCCAAGGCTGCTCTTCGGTACCAACAAGCGCTTCGCCGCCGCATCAACCGACAGCCCTTCCTCCTCCTTCAATTTCACCGCTTCCGCCCGAAACTCCAGCGTGTAAATCCCCTTGGGTATCCGTTCCATCTTCGTCCTCCGTTTCCAATCATTTTACGAAACGTTGGACTCCACTTTTTTCAGCCTACCTCAGGCAAGATTCTGTCCGTTCTGCAAAAGTGCAGCCGCGTGCGTACGCTGTACCTCAGGCGGCTGCGTCCATGTGTTACGACAATGAAGGAAAAGGTGAACCTGAAAGGCCACCTGCGGCAGCTGGGGAAATTTCAGCTATTTCTGGCTTAGCACCCACGCCACCAACTGCTTTGCTTCTGTCTTGGTTACGTCGGGGCGGGTGCGCGCAGCACCGGGATCTCCTGCGGGGGGCATTTTCGTGCCCCAGTGATCCCTGCCCGAACCATTCAGAATTTGCTTTTCGAGGACGGCTTCCGCATCTTTTCGGTCTTTATACTTGTGTGCAATATGTTGGAACGACGGGCCGAACTTGTCCTTTTCCACCGAGTGGCAGCTTAAACATTGTTTTTCTTTTGCCAAGGCTAAATCGTCAACAGCGAACGCGGTGCCAGACAAAAGCGTAGCGCTGGCGAAGAGAATATAAATTGATTTTTTCATTACTTCCTCCGGGTTTTCTACACCACATTAACGGTAGCGGCTGAAGAATCGAATCAACAACCACCAGCAACACGGCACCACGAAACCAAACATCACACCCACCTTCTTTCCACAAAGGCGGGTGGGAAAGAAACGCCTGATTGCGGCTCCAGAATAGTCTTTATTCAACCGAGCCACAAGCAGGGATATTCGCGTGCCATAGGCGATAGTGCTTGGGAGAAATTACCCGGCCAGCGCCGATTTTTCTATATGGGCGGTTGATCCCGCTGTTTCATCGCCCGCTGTTAATGGGCGAGAGAGTTTTTTGCTGCACTGCAAAAAAAGTTGACACGGGAGCCTTGATGTGAGAAATTGTTGCATCGCAGCATAATTTTTAAGGAGCACATACATCATGCTAAAAATTGAAGAAGCCCAAGTTAAAGCCCAAGAAGCCCTCGTTAAAGCGACTGAGTTAAATGAAACCGTGATAAAGGGTACCGTTAAGGCAAGCGAAGAAGTGACCGGCTTTTATGCCAGGATCATCGAAGGCAAGCCGACGGATCTTTACCACATTACCAACGCTTTCAAAAAGATCGTGGCGAACAACATTGAAGCCACCAAGCAATACTTCAGCACCTTCCGCGGCTGATGTTGCCGCAGTGCAGCAAATGCGTTAAGGCTGGATCCACAGTCCTCCTGAAAAACTGAATCCCTTAGGCTGGCTTGTCCAGGTAAGGGATTCGGTAGCGCTGGGTTTTAATGCGGCGCCAAGTTTTTCTTTTCGTTATTCCCCTTTATTCAGTTCCAGCTCGGCCAGTTCCGCATCCGTAAAAACCCGCGAGCGTGTGTGAAAGGCAAAGCCTTCCGGACCTTCGAGTGAAAATGTGCCCCCCGTGCCTTCGATCACGTCGATGATCAGCTGGGTGTGCTGCCAGGATGCGTATTGCGATTTGCTTATATAAAACGGGCAGCCGCCAATCTCCCCTAGAAATTCATCCCCCGCGCCGATGGTGAGCTCGCCGGGCAGGTAACAATTCGCCGCGCTGTTATCGCAACAGCCGCCGGACTGATGAAAGAACACGGGCCCGTGTTTTTGCTTAAGCAATTCAATCAGCGCCAACGCGGCGGGGGTGGCGATGACTTTGTCTGTCATGTTCATCTCCTCAAAAAATAAAGGGCGGCAAGTGGCTTGCCGCCCGGGTAAGCAAAACTGCCGGACAGCTTAAAAGAAGCCCAGCTTTTGCTCGGCGTAGCTGACCAGCAGATTTTTGGTTTGCTGGTAGTGGTCAAGCATCATCTTGTGGTTTTCGCGGCCGATGCCCGATTCCTTGTAGCCGCCAAAAGCAGCCCCTGCGGGGTAGGCGTGGTAGCAGTTGGTCCACACGCGCCCGGCCTTGATGGCGCGGCCCATGCGATAGGCCACATTGCCGTTGCGGCTCCATACGCCTGCGCCCAGGCCGTAAAGGGTGTCGTTGGCAATCGCCAGGGCTTGGGCTTCATCCTTGAACGTCGTCACTGCGAGGACGGGGCCGAAAATTTCTTCCTGGAAGATGCGCATCCTGTTATGCCCTTTGAATAGCGTGGGCTGCACGTAATAGCCGCCAGCAAGATCACCGCTCACTTGCGCCTGCGCACCGCCAATCAACACTTCTGCGCCTTCCTGTTTGCCCAGGTCGAGATAGGAAAGAATCTTGGTCAGTTGCTCTTTGGATGCCTGCGCACCGAGCATTGTGCCGGTATCCAGCGGGTTGCCCTGCTTGATGGCCTTGATGCGTTCCAGGCACCGCGCCATGAATTGGTCATAAATGGATTCGTGGATCAGCGCGCGCGAGGGGCAGGTGCACACTTCCCCTTGGTTGAAGGCAAACAGCACCAGGCCTTCGATGGCTTTATCCAGAAAGCCATCATCTTTATCCATCACGTCGGCGAAGAAAATGTTGGGCGATTTGCCGCCGAGTTCCAGCGTGGCGGGGATCAAATTGTTGGCGGCGGCCTGGGCAATCACGCGGCCGGTGGAGGTGGAGCCGGTAAAGGCGATTTTGGCGATGCGGCGGCTGGTGGCCAGCGGCATGCCCGCTTCACGGCCATAGCCATTGACGATATTGAGCACGCCGGGCGGCAGCACGTCGGCGATCAGTTCCGCCAGGATCAGGATGCTGATCGGTGTCGATTCAGCGGGTTTCAACACCACGCAATTGCCTGCGGCCAGCGCCGGGGCAAGCTTCCAGGCCGCCATCAGGATGGGAAAGTTCCACGGGATGATCTGCCCGACCACGCCGAGCGGCTCGTGAAAGTGATACGCCACGGTGTGCTCGTCAATCTCAGTCAAGCCGCCTTCCTGCGCACGAAAGCAGCCGGCGAAGTAGCGGAAGTGATCAACGCTTAACGGGATGTCGGCGGCCAGCGTTTCGCGGATCGGCTTGCCGTTGTCCACCGTTTCGGCATAGGCCAAGAGTTCAAGATTGGCTTCGATGCGATCGGCGATTTTGAGCAGAATGTTTGCGCGCTGGGCGGGCGGCGTTTTGCCCCAGGCCTCGCTTGCGGCGTGCGCGGCATCCAGCGCTAATTCAATATCTTCCGCGCTGGATCGTGCAGCCTTGGTGTAAGGCGTGCCGTTGATCGGCGTGATGACATCGAAGTATTGCCCTTTAACGGGGGCGACCCAGCGGCCGCCGATGAAGTTGTCATATTGGGATTGGTATTGAACCTTGGCGCCAGCGGCGCCGGGTAGGGCGTAAATCATGAGGCTCTCCTTTGGATTTGATTGTTTTTTGCTCAGGCACAATGTTAAATTTTTCCTGGCCGCAACGGGAGAGCTTACTGCTTTTTTGCCGACGCTGACACTCAGCCGCCGCTGGACACTTTGAACTGGCCCATGAGCTTATCAAGACTATCTGCCGCGCCGCTGATGAGTGCTGTGCTGCGGCTGGAATCATCCACCGAGTGATGTAGCGATTCGACAACTGCGGCGATGCGTTCGATGCGGCTGCCGTTGGCCAGCGTAGCGGTTTTGAGTGCGTCGATGGTATCGAACAGGTGGGTCAGAATGTCTTGCACCTCGCGCTTTTCGGTGGCGGCTTCAGCGGCAATGCGCAGGCCTTCTTCTAGCTCCAGCATGCCACTGTCCATGCTGCTGACGGCAGTTTGCGCGCGCTGCTGGATGCCGTCGATCATGGTGGCAATTTCGCGTGTGGCGAGCGCCGTGCGTCCGGCCAGTTTTTTGACTTCGTCAGCCACTACGGCAAAGCCACGGCCAGCCTCACCAGCGCGGGCCGCCTCGATGGCGGCATTTAACGCCAACAGGTTGGTCTGGTTGGCGATATCGCTGATTGCCGTGCCAATCTGCCCGACGTGTGCGGTGCTGGTTTCCAGATCACGAATGGTTTGAGTTGCATTGCCGACTGACTGAAGAATGTCGGCGCTGTGGGTTTGTACGCTTTGCAGTTGCAAGCGCGTGTCTTCAGCCACCTTGGCAACAGCGTTGCGCATAGCCTCCACTTTCTGATTGGCGACATTGATGTCTGCCGCCTGGCTGTGCAGTGACGCTTCGGTAGCGCGCATTTCTTCGGCCATGTTGGCCGAGGCTTGGGCGGTTTCCTGGCTCTTGAGCTGCAAGGTGGTATTGCTTTTGCCGATTTCCTGATTGGTCTGGATGACGCGGCGGATGATCTGCTCCAGATTGTCGATGAAGCTGTTGGTCCATTGCGACAAGACCGAGAGTTCGTCGTTCTGATGCGCCTGTGCCGGGGGCAGGCGCTGGCTCAGGTCCCCGCCGCCTTCGGCGATGCTGCGCAATACATGACTCATCTGATGCAGACGCCGTGACATGGGCGCAATGCCAACGCGGTGAAACAACACACCGCTGAGCAAGAGCATCAGCGGGGTGGCCAGGCTGCCAATCAAACCGGTCAGCAGGCCGGGCCAGGCCATCAAACCCACGGCGTGCCGCATCCCTTCGCCCAGCGCAAAAGCAAGCAGCGTGAGCAGCAAAAACAGGCGTTGCAACTTGAAGCCAAGACCTCGATAGCGGTAGACTTCTTCCAGGTCGGCTTCGCACATCATGCCCCAGCGGTCCGGCGAATGCGGCAGGCTGAAAGTGATGCCCTTGCCAATCACCGGAATATGGCGGTAATCGGCATAGCCCGGGTAGTTCACAAAGCAGTTCTGGCCATTGCGTATGGTTTCACGAACGCCGGGATGTAATTGACCTGTAGCCGGGTCGTTGAATAACAGTTCAAGCTCGGTGTGTTCTTTGACACGCACGATGCCAAAGTCTGTGCGCACGCCCTGCTTCAAGTTGTCCCCTAGTGAAAAAGTGGCATCTTCAAACCGCGAACGCGACAAGGCGGTGCCGGGCTGGATGTTGCGGTCAAAAACGGATTGCACCATGAACAGGTAGTTATCGCCCGAATCCTTGAAAATATGACCGGCTTCGCGCTGGATCAGGTCGCCAACGACATCATTGGGCACGCGACCGCAAAGCGCGCCCAGCAACTGGCCGTCGCGCGACAGCGGGTAGTAGAACATCAGCGTTACCGCATCATGGAAGCGGGAGGTGGATGGGGGAAGCGCACGGGTGGCCGGGTCGGCATAGGGGCCATGCAGAAAAGGCGCCGTGAGACCGGCGGCAAGGGCTTGGCGCGGCAGATCGCGCGCGCCAACGCGGGTTGGCTGGGTCGATTCCTGTACCACGCCATCGGGCGAAACAAGGAATAACTCGGAAAAATCCCGCGCCAGGGCTTGCTTTTCCAGTAGCAAGGGACGCATCGAATTTGCGGGGCTGGCCTGGATTTCCCCGGCCAGACTGGCGATTTTCTGCCAGCTATCTTCTGCCCATTGCTGCAGTAACCTGACCCGGGTATGGGCGAAGCCTTCGAAGGCTTGTTCCAGTGAAGGGCACAGATCACGGTTAAGAAAAGTCGCCCAGCCCATGCTGAGTTTGCCAGTTTTGCCCCACACGGGCAGCCAGTGACGTTCAGCGGCAGAGAGATTCATGTCAAGGTAGTCAGTCATAAGCAATGCGGAAAAATCAATGGCAAAAGGAGGCCGACAAGCCATAGCAACCCGCATGCCATTATGGTGCATTCATGTAACTAAATGAATTTAAATAATTTAATTTCCAGGAAAAATTCACCGCGCTATTTTGGTGCGGGTGCCCAGTTGCTTCTGGTGCGTCGGGCACTATGGCGGTGCTAACCCATGTACCAGAATGGGTTATGGCATGATGCCCGTTTGTTATCAACCAGAGCGGGGTGATTCATGATGGACGTTTATTCCTGGGCTACGCCCAACGGGCACAAGGTGCACATCATGCTCGAAGAGTGTGGCTTCAAACTCGGGCGCGACTGGCAAGTGCATCCGATTGATATTGGTGCGGGCGATCAGTTTTCATCGGCATTTTTGAAGATCAGCCCGAACAATAAAATCCCGGCGATGGTGGATACGGATGGGCCTGATGGAAAACCCATTGCCTTGTTTGAATCGGGCGCGATTTTGCTGTACCTGGCGGCGAAAACAGGCAAGTTTTTACCCAAAAGCGACCGGCAGAAATTCGAGGTCTTGCAGTGGCTGATGTTCCAGATGGGCGGCGTGGGCCCCATGCTGGGGCAAGCGCATCACTTTCGCATTTATGCGCCAGAGAAAATTGACTACGCGGTGAACCGCTACACCAACGAGGCCAGGCGGCTGTATGGGGTGATGAACCAACAGCTCACCCGCCATCGCTTCATTGCCGGAAGCCGCTATTCGATTGCCGATATGGCGATCTTTCCGTGGTTGCGCAGCTGGCAGAATCAGGGCATTGATTGGGCGGATTATCCGGCGTTGAAAAAATGGTTTGACGGCATCGCCGAGCGGCCGGCGGTCAAGCGTGGCGTGGCGGTGCTGGCAGATTTGAGGAAGCCCTTGACGGACGATAAGGCGCGGGATGTGCTGTTTGGCAAAGAACAGTACCAAAAAAGATAAACGCCGCGATAAAAACCATGGTCGTGTGTTTTGAACGCCGTCCCGCTAGCGCCGACTTTTGTACGCAGGAATTGTGTTTCAGGTTTTTTTTGCGCGCGGGTGCGCCGCATCGTAGATTTTCGCCAGATGCTGAAAATCCAGATGGGTGTAAATCTGCGTGGCGGCGATGCTGGCGTGGCCGAGCATGTCCTGCACGGCGCGTAAATCGCCGGACGATTGGAGCACATGCGAGGCGAATGAATGGCGCAACATGTGCGGGTGCACCTGCATGCCCAGCCCTTGCTGTTGCGCCCAGCGCGCCAGGCGTTTTTCTACCTGGCGGGGGGTTAAGCGCGTGCCAAAACGGCCGGTGAATAAGGCGGGCTGATCCGCTGGTGCGTAGTTCGGCCGTATCGCCAGCCAGGCGCTGAGCGCTATTTTGGCTTGGTTGCCCAGCGGCACGGTGCGGGTTTTTTGCCGCTTGCCGGTGACAGTCACTTCGTCATTGGTTAAATCCAGACCGCCCGGCCAGTCAAGGCTCACCAATTCGGCCAGGCGCAGGCCGGAGGAATACAACAATTCGAACATCGCCGCATCCCGAGTTTCCAGATCATCGGCAGGTTGGGCATTGAGCAAGGCGGCCATTTGATCGGTGCCCAGCGCCTTGGGCAAGGTACGGGGGCGTTTGGGCGCTTTCAAGGGCTCGGCCGGGTTGTGCGAGATCGCGCCGCGGCGGGCTAGCCAGGCGTAAAAACTGCGCCAGGCGGAGAGTGTGCGCGCAATCGAGCGTGGTGCAAGTTCGGCGGCGTGCAGTTGCATGAGGCCACGCCGCAGGTGCGCGGTGGTGAGTGTTGCAGGCGAAGTATCCAGCGCTGCTGCAGTTTGGCTTGGCGCAACGGGTGTGAGTGCTTGCAAGCGCAGCAAATCGCGCCGATAGGCGTCCAGCGTGTGCGGGCTGGCGCGGTGTTGAATGGCCCGTTCAGATAAAAACTGTGCGCATAACGGGTGCAGTGCTATGAGGTGCGGTGCGGTGCCATCTGCGTCCGATGGAGCCATTTGTTTAGCGTGACTCAACGGGATTTCGGGATTTGATGCCGGGCCAGCGCTCCCGCGCAGCGGGCCAGACAGCCGCCTCCCCCGTGCGGGGGGCGAGGCGGGAATTCGCGCCGCCGCAGGCGGCTGGCTGTGCAAAGCCGACCGTGTCTCGCCTCGCGGCTGGGCGGGGGCGGGTCTTTATACCGTTTTTCGCGTGTTTTATCATCAATGAGTGGCCTTTTTGGTCATGAGCGTCAGGTACTGCCTGCAACATGTCATTCACCCCTGTTTTGCACGGTTGAACCCAATCTTCAGTTGTTCACGATGTGCTTGATGCCGGCAGGGGCAGGGGGTGGAGCACGCGTTGCAATGCGGCGGCAACCATGTCGCCTATGCGTTCAAGATACAACGTGCCCAGGGCTGGATAAAACCGGCTGGCTTCTTCGCTGGCCATGACCAGCAAACCAAAACAGCTGTCATGCGCATCGCGCAATGGCACTTGCGCCATGGAGCGCAAGTGCGCGGCGGCTTCGCCAAACCAGGCCACGGCCGCTTGCTCTGATGCCGGACCGCACAGCGGATGCTTCAAGCTGGCGGCGAAGTTTTGTGTGGTCTCGCCCACTGGATCGGCAAAGTGTTTGCCATGGGGTAAATTCCACACCCGCAAGGTAACGTGCGGCACAGAAAACGCGCCGCCCAGATGGGCATAAATCATGCGCATGAGCGTCGCTTCATCCTGCGCGCTAATCAAGGCCACAGCAAGGTTGTGCACCTTGTCCGAGATGGCGTCGTTTTCGTTGCCGAAGGTGATGAGCTCGGCGAGTTTGGCTTCCAGCGTGCGTACTTTGTCGCGCAGGGTGAAGAGCTGTTTTTCAGTGATGGAAATCGCCCGTCCGGTGTGCGGATCGGGTAGGGTCATGAGCGCTAGCACGTCAGTGTAGGCATCAAAAAATTCAGGATGGTTGTGCAGGTAGTGGGCGACGTTTTCCGCGGTGATGTCCGTGTTCATGCGAGGGTCCTTGATTATGCAGTTTAGATATTGGCTGGTTCGGTGGTGATAAAAATTTATGCGTCAGGTAAATCCATTTCACCGCTAAAGACGCTCACCGCCGGGCCCGTGAGCAGCACGCTGCCCTGGCCGTCCCAGGCGATGGACAAATCGCCGCCCTGCGTGACCACGCGCACCGGCGAGGCGAGCATTCCGCGGCGTATGCCCGCCACAGCCGCCGCGCAAGCGCCGGTGCCGCAAGCCAGCGTTTCCCCTGCGCCGCGTTCATACACGCGCAGGCGGATGGTGTGCGCATCAATCATTTGCATGAACCCGGCGTTCACGCGCTGCGGAAAGCGCGGGTGCGATTCGATCAACGGCCCGAGTTTTTCAACAGGCGCGGTGTCAGTGTCTGCCACCACTTGCACGGCATGCGGGTTACCCATGGAAACAACGGTGATGTCTATTGCCGTATCACCTACTTGCAGGGGCTGAATGATCGCCTGGCTCTCGCTGATAAAGGGGATTTCAGCGGGCAAAAAACGCGGCTGACCCATGTCGACCGTGACCTGGCCGTTGTCTTCCAGCCGGGGCGAAATAATGCCGGACAGGGTTTCCACGCGGATCTGGCGTTGCGTGGTGAGGCCTTCGTCATGCACAAAGCGCACAAAGCAGCGTGCGCCGTTGCCGCATTGTTCCACTTCGCCACCATCGGCATTGAAAATTCGGTAACGAAAATCCGCTTCGGGCAGGGTGGCTTTTTCAACCACCAGAATCTGGTCGCAACCGACGCCAAAGTGCCGGTCGGCGAGTTTCTTGATTTGCGCGGGCGGGAGCGAAAACGGTTGATTCGTGGCATTGATGACAACAAAATCATTGCCTGCGCCCTGCATTTTGGTAAAGCGGATTTTCATAAGCGAATGGTAGAGCTAGTGACGGGTGGTGATCTGTGGAATTGCGCGGGAATATTAGCGGTAAAAACTGGCTTCGCCCGGCGGGCGGGTTTTGAAGCGTTTGTGCAGCCAATAGTACTGCGCGGGCGTGCGCAAAATCTCGTTTTCCAAAAACGCATTCATGCGCCGCGTGTCGGCGGATAAATTGTCTATGGCGGTGTGCGCCGCATCTTCTGCAGGAAAACTTTTCCACGGCTCGCCGATTTCGATTTCATAATGGCAGCCCTTCATGCGCGTGATGATCGGGATCACGGTTGCACCCGTCAGTTTGGCGAGGCGCGAAAGCCCCGTAATGGTGGCGGCAGGCACGCCAAAAAATGGCACGAAGAGCGCATCCTTGGCGCCATAATCCATGTCAGGCAGATAATAAAAAGGCCGCCCTTCACGAATTGGGCGAATGACGGATTTGACGCCATCCTGACGCGAAAACAGCGCGGTTTTGCCAAAGCGCAAACGCCCTTTGCGTAATGCTGCATTGAAGGTTTCGTTTTTTGCCCGCGCATAAATGGTAACCATGGGCAGATCCATCGCCAGCCGGATCCAGCCCGCATCCAGACCCACAAAATGCGGTGCGAAAAAAATGACCGGCTGGCCTTGGCAGACCGTCAAGCGTTCACTGTGAAGAAGGGTGACGATGCGCCGAATCCGCGTGGGGGATGCCCACCACCAGACGCCAAGTTCGAGCATATTGCGGCCGAAATAAGCAAAGTGCCGTCTCGCCAGCGCCGACTTTTCTTTCGCGGATAAATCAGGAAAGCACAAGCCCAGATTAGTGAGCGTAATACGCCGCCGCTCGCGAATCAAATAGTATAAAAGCCAACCCAGCCCGCGTCCCAAAGCGGCGAGCAACGGCATGGGGAGCCAATGCAGCAGCCACATCACGGCGAGCAATAAATG
>LNAP01003764.1_pt1 | contig 19918 bp, 21 predicted proteins | sample 602601 | NCBI WGS metagenome assembly LNAP01 (sample SAMN02440304, study PRJNA202911) | soil metagenome | biome: Subtropical and temperate rainforests or woodlands; isolation source: soil samples (1 kg each in a 20% v/v slurry with milli Q water) were... ...
CCGCGTGGCAGTAGTCGTCCAGCCCGGTATAATCGCGCCTAGCGCGGAAACGATATTGGCCTAAGTCATTGAAAAATATAGACGCATCGGTAGACGAAATGGCCGCCGTTGGCTTTTCCAGAATCGCCCTTGGCGTGGAGTACAAAGGCTCGCGCTACCGCGGCTGGCAACGTCAGGCCTCCGGCGTGGCGACTATCCAGGAAGAGCTGGAAAAAGCCTTATCCCGCGTGGCGGATTCTCCTATTGTGCTGAACTGCGCCGGGCGCACCGATGCCGGCGTGCATGCCTGTGGGCAGGTGGTGCATTTCGACACGCAAGCCGAACGCTCGATGAAAGCCTGGGTGATGGGCGCCAACATCAATTTGCCTCACGACATCAGCGTGACCTGGGCCAAGGTGATGCCGGCGCACTTTCATGCGCGCTTTAAAGCCATCGCCCGGCGCTACCGTTATGTCATCTATAACGATCAGATTCGTCCGGCGCACCTGGGTGAAGAGATCACCTGGAATCACCGCCCGCTGGATGTCGAGCGCATGCGCGAGGCCGCTCAGTATTTGGTCGGAGAGCACGATTTCAGCGCCTTCCGCGCCGGCCAGTGCCAAGCCAAATCGCCGATCAAAAAGATGCACCACCTGCGGGTCACCCAGCACGGCAAGATGATTGTGCTGGACCTGCGCGCCAACGCCTTTTTGCACCATATGGTGCGCAACATTGCCGGCGTGCTGATGACTATTGGCGCCGGTGAGCGTCCAGTGGAGTGGATGAAAGAGGTGCTGGAGTCGCGCATTCGCCGCACCGGTGGAGTGACGGCGCATCCGTTTGGTCTGTATCTGGTGCAGGTGGAATATCCAGCAGAATTCGTGCTTCCTGAGCGATATATCGGCCCGCATTTCCTCTCGGGCCTACCGGACCTGTGCTGACGCTCGGCAACTGGCTTTGCTACCATCCTGCCTCTGAGTAGAGAGCCTCTTAATAGAAAGGTAAGTTGCCGTGGCAGTTGTTCGTAGCAAAATCTGTGGCATCACCCGACTCGAAGACGCCCTCGCGGCCATCGAGGCGGGCGCCGACGCCATTGGTTTTGTGTTCTATGCCAAAAGCCCGCGGGCGGTTACGCCTGAGCAGGCGCGCGGGATCATTGCGGCGCTGCCGCCTTTTGTGACCACCGTGGGTTTGTTGGTAGATATGCCGCGGGCCGAGCTGACGGCGTTGTTGAAGACAGTGCCGCTGGATCTGTTGCAATTTCATGGGGATGAAACGGCCGCCGATTGTGCCGGTTACGCGCGGCCCTATATCAAGGCGCTGCGGGTGCAGGCGGGTGATGACGTCAGCGCGATGATCGCGCTTTATCCAGAAGCTTCAGGCATTCTGCTCGACACCTTTGTCGCCGGCGTGCCGGGCGGTACCGGTGAGGCCTTTGATTGGAGCCTGGTGCCGAAACAGTCGCCCAAGCCCATTATTTTGGCCGGTGGTTTGACTGCGGAAAATGTTCGCGCCGCTATCGAACAAGTGCAGCCCTATGCGGTGGATGTCAGCGGCGGGGTAGAGCAGAGCAAAGGCATTAAGAGTGCGGAAAAAGTACGTGCGTTTATCCGTGCGGTGAAGGGCGTTTAGGCGCGAGTAATGGCATGTGACGGCTGGCGATCAGTGGCCGTCCATACCCCTGTCGCCGCGCAAGCGCATGAACTTCGCGCAGGCTATGGGGTTTAACCCTTACAGCGCTGAGCGGCAGTAGCGAGTCCAGCCCCGGCGCCCATGAGCGCAACGGCCGGACGGCAAACCTGAATTTTTGCTTGGTGCAGGCAACTGGTAACAGGGTCTGAGCAAGCCAACAGCTTTGGAGATTGAGTGCATGAGTAACTGGCTGGTAGATAAGCTGATCCCATCGATCATGCGTTCCGAGGTGAAAAAGAGCTCTGTTCCCGAGGGCTTGTGGCACAAATGGCGGTGCTCTACCGCCCCGAGCTGGAAAAGACCCTGGATGTTTGCCCCAAGTGCAATCACCACATGCGTATCGGCGCTCGCGCCCGCCTGGATATCTTTCTCGACGCCGAAGGCCGTGAAGAAATCGGCGCCGACCTGGAGCCGGTAGACCGTCTGAAATTCCGTGACGGCAAAAAGTACAAAGACCGCCTTAGCGCTGCGCAAAAACAAACCGGCGAAAAAGATGCCCTGATCGCCATGCGCGGCACCCTTGAGCAAATCCCTGTAGTTGCCGTTGCCTTTGAATTCGCCTTTATGGGCGGTTCCATGGGCGCCATCGTTGGCGAGCGTTTTGTTCAGGCCGCCAACGTGTCCTTGAAAGAGCGCGCGCCGCTGGTGTGCTTTGCCGCTTCCGGTGGTGCGCGTATGCAGGAAGCGCTGATCTCGCTGATGCAAATGGCCAAAACGTCTGCAGTGCTGGCCCGTTTGCGTGAAGAGGGTGTGCCATTTATTTCCGTGCTCACCGACCCGGTTTACGGTGGCGTATCGGCCAGCTTGGCCATGCTTGGTGATGTGATTGTGGCCGAGCCCAAGGCGCTGATCGGCTTTGCCGGCCCTCGCGTGATTGAGCAAACCGTGCGTGAAAAACTGCCGGAAGGTTTCCAGCGCAGTGAATTCCTCCAGGCCCACGGCGCTATCGACATGATCATTTCCCGTCAGGAACTGCGTCCGCGCTTGGCGCGCTTGCTCGCGCAAATGCAAAACCTGCCAACGCCGGCCATTACCCCGCCCGCTATCAGCGCATGAGTAACAGCCCCGTGCAGCGCAACCTGGCGCAATGGCTGAGCTATCTGGAGCAGTTGCACCCGGTGGCCATCGACATGGGGCTGGATAGATCCAGAGAAGTGGCCCGCCGCCTCGCTCTGGGCCGGCCGGCAGCCAAGGTGATTACCGTAACGGGCACCAACGGCAAAGGCTCCACCTGCGCGTTTCTCGCCTCGCTGTTGGCTGAGCAGGGCCTGAAAGTCGGCGTGTATAGCTCTCCCCATTTGTTGCGCTACAACGAGCGTGTGCAGGTGGCGGGCGTAGAAGCTACTGATGCCGAACTGTGTGAAGCCTTCGCGGCCGTTGAAGCGGCCCGTGGCGAAATTTCCCTTACCTACTTTGAAGTCGGCACCTTGGCGGCGTTCTGGCTATTCCAGCGCAGCGGCCTGGACGCGGCGGTTTTGGAAGTGGGGCTTGGCGGACGCTTGGATACGGTCAATCTGATCGACCCTGATCTGGCGTTGGTGACCAGCATTGGCCTGGACCACGCCGAGTACCTAGGCGACACCCGCGAGTCGGTGGCGATCGAAAAAGCCGGCATCTTTCGTGCTGGCATTCCGGCTATTTGCGGTGACCTCAACCCGCCGTTACCCATGCTGCAACATGCCGATGCATTGAAAGCGCCATTCTTGTTGCGCGGGCGCGATTACGATCTGGCCGTGACTGAGCAGGGCTGGCATTGGCGCGGCCTGAACATCGCCCGCGAAGAAATTAGCCTGCACGACCTGCCATTGCTGGATTTGCCCATGGAAAACGCCGCGCTGGCATTGCAGGCGTACGCGCTGCTCGACCTGCCGTGGCAGGTTGACCAGTTGGTCACTGCGTTGCAGCGCACCCGGGTAACCGGGCGCCTGGACCGCCGCGTGGTGAATTGGCGTGGCAAGGCACTCACGCTGCTGCTGGATGTTGGGCATAATCCCCATGCCGCCGAGTATCTGGCGCAGCGTTTGGCGAGTCAGGCGTTGGCGGGTAAGCGTCTGGCGGTATTCGGTTTGTTGGCCGACAAAGATTTGCCCGGGGTTCTCGCGCCATTGCTTAAGCAGGTTGCAGCCTGGGCTGTTGCGCCACTGCCAACACCGCGTTCGCGACCGGCCGCAGAGTTGCAGGCGACATTGTTGAACCTTGGCGCCGATGTAGGTGCCTATGACGACATCGCCGCGGCGCTTGAAGCGCAGCTGGATCGCGCAAGCGCTGATGACGAAATACTGTTGTTTGGTTCTTTTTACTGCGTGGCCGAGGCCCTGGAATGGCTGGCCCGCCATGCCATGGGAGAAGTGGGGAATGGCTTTGCTGGATAAAGGCTTGAAGCAACGGGTAGTCGGCGCGCTGGTGCTGGTGGCGCTGGCGATTATTTTCTTGCCGATGTTGCTGTCGCGTCCGGACGAATCACGCCATGTGGTCGTCGACGCTCCCGCCATGCCGCAAGCGCCGGCTATGCCTGAAGTGGCGCAGGAGCCGGTTTCCGTCCCCGAGCCTGAGTTACTGCCTGAAGAACCCGTGCCGGTGGATCAGCCCGCCACAACGCCTGCGCCGTTGCCAACCGCTCCGGTTGCCACCACGCAGCCTTCTACGCCGCCCTCCACGCCAATTTCGCCGGCCCCTGCCGTACCCGTGTCGCCAAAACCGCCAGTTACCGCCAGCGCCACCCCGGCCGCTCCGGCAGCGGCGGCGGGGCGTCTGGACGCCAACAGCCTGCCGATCAGTTGGTCGATCCAATTGGCTAGTCTGTCCAACCGCGCCAGCGCGGAAAGCCTGCAAAAAACTCTGCGCAGCCAGGGGTACAACGCTTATATCCGCAGCGCCGAAGGCATGAACCGGGTGTTTGTCGGCCCGTTGATCGAACGCGCTGAGGCAGACCGCCTGCGTGATCAATTGACCAAACAGCAAAAGCTCAAAGGTTTTGTGGTGCGCTTCCAGCCGGAAAGCAGCTGAGTAGGTGCGTAGGGTGTGTGGCGCGCACCATTGCGTACTCAGGGCGCACGCTTGATGTGCCCGCCTATCGATACAAGCCGAACCCGCGCCGCAGCCCGTTCTTTTCGCCCGGCGGCAATGAATTAATCTGCGTCTGATGAATCTCGGGTTACTCCTTGCCGAGCGCTCTGCTAAAATCCCGCGCCTCTTCCGTCGGTAGGCCTGCAACGTGCCATTTACCTGGGTCGATTGGGCGATCATCGCCGCAGTTTAATCAGCTTGAAACGTGGCTTCGTCAAAGAGGCCCTGTCGCTGGTGACCTGGATCATTGCCGGGGTCGTTGCCTGGATGTTTGGCGGCGCACTATCCCAGCACCTGGTTGATTACATCGACACCCCTTCCGCCCGCGTTATTGCCGGGTGTGCCATTCTTTTCGTAGCCACGTTGTTAGTGGGTGCGCTATTTAATTTTCTTATTGGCGAGCTGGTTCGCGTTACCGGACTATCCGGCACTGACCGCGTGCTAGGCATGGTATTTGGTGCGGCGCGCGGTGGTTTGCTGGTGGTGTTACTGGTTGGTCTGCTGAGCCTGGCGCCGGTGACACAGGATTCCTGGTGGCAACAGTCGGCGTTGGTGCCGCATTTTCTGATCGTCGCCGACTGGTCGAAAAACATGATTCTTACCCTGGCCAGTCAATGGCTGGCCAGCGGTGTGAGTGGGCCTGCGGAGTTGTCGTTTAAAAACGTGCTGCAGCCAAAATCGCTTTAAGCAGTAGATAGACAGTTTTTGAAGGGTAGCGAGCGCGGTGTAGGCGGGCGCTACGACTTCGTTGCTTTTAAACCTAGATAGGGGTTGCGTCGCATGTGTGGCATCGTCGGTATCGTCGGTAAGTCGAACGTCAATCAGGCGCTGTATGACGCGCTTACCGTCAGGACGCTGCCGGTATCGTGACCAGCCATGATGGCAAGCTGTACCTGCGCAAGGACAACGGCCTGGTTCGCGACGTCTTCCATCAGCGCCATATGCAGCGCCTGGTCGGCCATATGGGCATCGGCCATGTGCGCTACCCAACCGCAGGCAGCTCCACCTCCGCTGAGGCGCAGCCGTTCTACGTCAACTCGCCGTACGGCATCACCCTGGCGCACAACGGCAACTTGACTAACGTCGAGCAGCTGGCCAAGGAGATCTACGAGTCTGATCTGCGCCACGTCAACACCAACTCCGACTCTGAAGTGCTGCTCAACGTGTTCGCCCATGAACTGGCGGTACGCGGCAAGCTGCAGCCCACCGAAGACGATGTATTCGCTGCCGTTACCGACGTGCACAAACGCTGTTCCGGTGGTTATGCAGTGGTCGCCATGGTGACGGGCTACGGCATTGTTGGTTTCCGCGACCCGAACGGCATTCGCCCAATCGTGTTTGGCCAGCGCCATACCGACGAAGGCGTGGAATATATGATCGCCTCGGAAAGCGTCTCGCTGGACGTGCTCGGCTTCACCCTGATCCGCGACCTGGCTCCGGGCGAAGCGGTGTACATCACCGAAGACGGCAAGCTGTCTACCCGCCAGTGCGCCACCAACCCGAAATACGCTCCGTGCATTTTCGAGCACGTGTACCTGGCCCGTCCGGATTCGATCATGGACGGTATCTCGGTGTACAAAGCCCGTTTGCGTATGGGCGAGAAGCTGGCCGAGAAAATTCTCCGTGAGCGTCCTGATCACGATATCGACGTGGTTATCCCAATTCCGGACACCAGCCGCACCTCGGCGCTGGAATTGGCTAACCACCTGGGCGTGAAATTCCGCGAAGGTTTTGTGAAAAACCGCTACATCGGCCGTACCTTCATCATGCCTGGCCAGGCGGCGCGCAAGAAATCGGTACGCCAGAAGCTCAACGCCATTGAGCTGGAGTTCCGTGGCAAGAACGTCATGCTGGTGGATGACTCCATCGTGCGCGGCACCACCTGCAAGCAGATCATTCAAATGGCCCGCGAAGCTGGCGCCAAGAATGTCTACTTCTGCTCGGCAGCACCGGCGGTGCGTTACCCGAACGTGTACGGCATCGATATGCCCAGCGCCCATGAGCTGATCGCCCACAACCGCACCACCGAAGAAGTGGCCGAGTTGATCGGTGCGGACTGGTTGATTTACCAAGACCTCAGCGACTTGATCGAAGCGGTCGGCGGCGGCAAGGTGAAAATCGACAACTTTGATTGCGCGGTCTTCGACGGCAAGTACGTTACCGGCGATGTCAGCGAGGCTTACCTGAACCGCATCGAGCAGGCGCGTAACGACTCTTCGAAGATCAAAACCAATGTGGTCAGCGCCATTATTGATCTGTACAACAACTGATTAGCCCAGCCCGCTCTGGCGGGCTGCACACCTTTTGCGATGGAGTAGGGCATGACACAGGAATGGGATGCCGGCCGGCTGGACAGCGACCTTGAAGGCGTAGGTTTCGACACCCTGGCGGTGCGTGCTGGTCAGCGCCGCTCGGCTGAGCAGGAACACGGCGAAGCGATGTTTTTCACTTCCAGTTACGTGTTCCGTAGCGCCGCCGAGGCCGCCGCGACCTTTGCTGGCGACAAGCCAGGCAACGTCTATTCGCGTTATACCAACCCTACCGTGCGCACCTTTGAAGAGCGTATTGCTGCACTGGAAGGCGCCGATCAAGCGGTGGCCATGGCCTCTGGCATGTCGGCGATCATGGGCGCGATCATGTCGCTGTGCAGCGCTGGCGACCATGTACTGGTGTCGCGCAGTGTGTTTGGCTCGACCATCAGCCTGTTCGAGAAGTACCTCAAGCGCTTTGGTGTGCAGGTCGACTATGTCGAGCTTTCCAACGTCGAAGGCTGGGGCGCGGCGTGCAAGCCGAACACCAAGCTGTTCTTTGTTGAGTCGCCGTCCAACCCGCTGGCGGAGCTGGTGGATATCGCCGCACTTGCCGACGTTGCCCATAGCCGTGGCGCGCTGCTGATCGTCGACAATTGCTTCTGCACCCCGGCGCTGCAAAAACCGCTGAGCCTCGGCGCTGACGTGGTGGTGCATTCGGCTACCAAGTTTATCGACGGCCAAGGCCGTTGCCTGGGCGGCGTGGTGGCTGGGCGTGAAGCGCTGATGAAGGAAGTGGTGGGTTTTCTGCGCACCTGCGGGCCAACTCTCAGCCCCTTCAATGCCTGGATTTTCCTCAAAGGCTTGGAAACCCTGCGTATCCGCATGCAGGCCCATTGCGCCAGCGCGCAGATTCTCGCTGAGTGGCTGGAAAAGCAGCCCGGTATCGAGAAAGTGCACTACGCCGGCCTGCCGAGCCACCCGCAGCACGAATTGGCCAAGCGTCAGCAGCGCGCGTTTGGTGCGGTGGTGAGCTTTGAAGTGAAGGGCGGCAAAGAAGGCGCGTGGCGCTTTATCGATGCCACCCGTTTGCTGTCGATTACCGCCAACCTAGGCGATAGCAAATCCACCATTACCCACCCGAGCACCACCTCCCATGGCCGTTTGAGCCCGGAAGAGCGTGCTGCCGCTGGTCTGCGCGATAGCTTGATTCGTGTTGCCGTGGGCCTGGAAGAAGTTGAAGACATTCAGGCTGACTTGGCTCGCGGTCTCGCGGCGCTGTGATTGAGCTGGAGGTCGGCGCCTCGTTGCCCAACAACGGCAAGGTGGCGCTGGTCACCGGTGCTGCTCGCGGCATTGGACTGGGCATTGCCGCCTGGCTGATCGCCGAAGGCTGGCAAGTGGTGCTGGCCGATACCGAGCGTGAGCGCGGGACCAAGGTGGCCAAGGTATTGGGTGAGAACGCCTGGTTTGTGGCCATGGACGTCAGTCAGGAAAGCCAGGTGGTGGAGGGCGTGGCCCAGGTGCTGGGGCAATTTGGTCGCCTGGACGCGCTGATCAACAACGCCGGCATTGCCGACCCACATAACTCGCCGCTCGATAGCCTTGAGCTGGCCCACTGGAATCGCGTGCTGGCGGTCAACCTAAGCGGGCCGCTGTTGCTGGCCAAGCATTGCGCGCCCTACCTGCGCGCGCGCTATGGCGCCATCGTCAATATCACCTCCACCCGTGCCCACCAAGCCGAAGCCGATACCGAAGCTTACTCGGCGAGTAAGGGCGGACTGCTGTCCTTGACCCATGCCTTGGCTGTAAGCCTGGGCCCGGATATTCGGGTGAACGCCGTCAGCCCAGGCTGGATTGATACCCGCGATCCGTCTGAGCGGCGCGCGCAACCGTTAAGCGATGCTGATCATGATCAGCACCCGGCGGGTAGGGTAGGCACAGTGGAAGATGTGGCGGCGCAAGTGGCGTGGTTGCTGTCGGCCAGTGCTGGTTTTGTCACCGGCCAGGAATTTGTCGTTGACGGCGGCATGAGCAAAAAGATGATCTACCGCTAAATGCCGTAGGGTGTGCTGTGCGCACCAAAGGGTTTCTCTGTATTCAGGGCGGTGCGCGCAGCACACCCTACGACAGATCCCGATTTAACGGTTAATCGGAACGTGCGGCCTTACCTCGGCCGCAAGTCGATGGCCGAATCCCCTTGCCCATCAAACAACTGCCCAGGCTTGGCCGGCAGAATGCTTGGCCGTGCGTTGTCGTCGGCGCCGTCGAGTACGCGGATATCGCTGTATTTCTTGCCGGACAATGCCGCCAAACCAGCCGCATCGCGGACTACGGTTGGGCGCAAAAACACCATCAGGTTGCGCTTGGTGTGGGTTTCCTTGCTAGAGCGAAACAACCGGCCCAGCCAGGGTATATCGCCGAGCAGCGGTACCCTCGAGTCGCTCATGGTGACGTCGTCCTGAATCAAACCGCCGAGCACGATCACTTGGCCGTCCTCTGCAAGGATGGTGCTTTTGATTGAGCGCTTGTTGGTGATCAAATCCACGGCTTGCGCGGAGATGGTTGCGCTGGGGGCAATAGAGGAGATTTCCTGCTCTATTTCTAGGCGCAACGACGCACCGTCGTTGATGTGCGGAGTGACCTTGAGGGTGACGCCGATATCTTTACGCTCAATGGTGGTGAACGGGTTGGTGGTGCCGTTGGTAGTGCCACTGGTGCTGTATGAGCCGGTCTGGAACGGCACGTTTTGGCCCACCAGAATTTCGGCTTTCTGGTTATCCAGCGTCAACAGGCTGGGAGTGGAGAGCAGGTTGCTTTTGCTGTTGGCGGACAGCGCGGTAATCAGTGCACCGAAATTCTTGCTGCCCAGGCCAATAATGGCGCCATCCGGCAGGTTGGTCGGCACCTCGTCGCTTTGAATGGCCTGCAGCACCGAGCCTACGGAAAGCCCGGTGTTGGTGAAGTTCACCCCACCCAGGCCGCCGGTGCTGCCACGGGCATCCACGGCCCACTGCACGCCAAGGGCATCGCTGATATCACCGGAAATTTCGACGATGGCCGCCTCGACCATGACCTGAGCGCGGGGTATGTCCAGCTGATGCACGATGTCTTCCAGCATTGCCACGGTATCGGGCTCCGCCAATAGCACCAGCGCGTTCAGGCTTTCGTCGGCGCGGATCAGAATATTCTGTGGCTTGCCGCCTCCGGGCTCGGGTGCACCGCCAGCCGGATTCTTAATGCCTTCGGAAATTTCACCGAGCACAGTGGCCAGGGTTTTAGCGTCGTTGTGGCGCAGGCGAATCACCCGCGTGTTGGCGGAACGGCTGCTGGGGGTATCCAGCGATTTCGCCAGGCCGATCATTCGTGCGCGTGCGGCAGGTGGGCCGAGCAAAATCAGGCGATTGGTGCGGGTGTCGGCAATCACTTGCGTACCGGCAGTGCCCTTGGCCTGGCCGCGCGAAACGCTAGCGTTGAGCGCTTCGGCAGCGTCGGTCACCCAGGCGTATTGCAGATTGATCACGCTGTAATCGTTTTCACTCTTCTGGTCCAACTGGTGAACCAAGTCTTCGATGCGCGTGATGTTGGCGCTGCGGTCGCTGATGATCAACGCATTGGCAGAGGTCACCGCGGCCAAGTGGCCGTATTGCGGAATTAATGGGCGAATCAGCGGAATCAGTTCGGCGACGTTGCCATGCTGTACCTGAATAACTCGAGTTTCCAGGCGGTCGGGCGCCGGCCGGCCGCTATCGGCGTCAGCCTTGGCTTCGGCGTTGGGCACGATGCGCGCCTGGTCACCCTGGGTAATCACTGTGAAGCCGTGGGTGGCCATCACCGAGAGAAACAGTTGATAGATCTCGCTCAGGGTCAGCGGCGCCTTGGACACCACGTTCACCTGGCCCTTAACCCGTGGGTCGACGACAAACGTTTCGCCGGTAATGTCGGCGATTTGATCAACGAACTCGCTGATATCAGCGTCCTTGAGATTGATCGTCCAGCGTTCCTGGTCTTGTTGCTGGTCCTGCGTGGCGTTCGCCGCCGCAGGCGTGATAGCCGCGCCGGCCGTGGCGCTGATGCTGAGTAGGCCGCAGGCCAACAAGGCCAAGGTCAGACGTGAAAGTTTCAATGGCATCGGCTTAGTCGCTTTCCGTAGGCGGATCGATAGGTCGGAGTTCAGATTCAGGTTCGGTTGGCTGCGGGGCTGCGGGCGGCTCCGGTTCATAGGCGGGCTCCGGTTCTGCTTCGCCCCCTTGCCCGCCCGCGCTTTCCATTTGTTGGCGCAGCGCTTCCATGCGGTCACGCATTTCTTGCTCGTCCTGTTGTTGCAGGGAGGAGAGGGCGTCTACGGCGCCTTCATGCATAGGCTGGTTCACGCCTGGGCCGCCTTTGCGCTTGTTGAACATCAGGGTTTCCAGGCGGCCGTTGCGCTCGAGTTCAACGCGGTCGCGGTACACCGCATGCAGGCGGATGCCTTTGTCGATTTCGCTACCAATCGCAAAGCGCTGCGGCTTGCTGCCTTCACGCTGAATGATGGCGCTGGAGCTGCTCGCCGTGCTGTGCACGAAGCTGCCGCGCAGGGTCAGGCGCAAGTTGGTGGCGGGTGGGGCGGCGTCCTGCGTGACGCGCGCCGGGCCGAAGAGGGTTTGAATGCTATCCAGCGCTGGCGCGCTGGCCGACTCGTTGGCTTCGCTGTCGGGTACGCTGGCCTGGGTGCGGTTGAGGTGTAGCCAATCGATGGTTTGGGTGGCGAAACTCAGGCTGATAAGCAGGATCAGCAACACACCCAGTAGTGTCGGGGCATTGTGAAACAGCCTGCGGAAGGTTTCGGGCACGGACAATGAAGTTACTCGCTACTGTCGAATGATTTCAGGTGGCTGTTTCTGGCGGCCGATCATAGAGCAGCCACAGGTTTTTTAGCATCCACTTCGCCCTGTAGTCCTATTCTCTTTGTATGGGAGAGGGCGTGTGTTTTTTCGGCAGTGTGATAAAGATAGCCCCGGCTGCGCGAAGTACTAACCCAAATACTTAAAAGATTAAAAAAAATCAGCAGCATGGCGAGCAATAGTCATCCTTAATCTTGAACATAAAGCGGACATACCTATGCCAGCGTGGGGTTACAAATGAACGTGTCCTCGGTCGAAACACTGCCACGCCGTTTACCTTTCAGCTACGCCAAGCGCAATGGCGTGGTGCTGATGCTTGATCAAGACAAGGTGTGTCTTGGTTTTCGCCCGGCCGTAGACATGGTGGCCTTGGCCGAAGCGCAACGTTTTCTGGGGCGCCGCCTGCCGCTACGTGCCCTGACGCCGCCTGAGTTCGACCAAGCCATGGCCACGGCTTACCAGCATGATTCGGCATCCATGCAGTTGGCTGAAGATATCGGCGGACGCATGGACCTTGCCGCGCTGGCCGATCAGGTACCCGAAACCGAAGACCTGATGGAGCAAGAAGACGACGCGCCCATCATCCGTTTGATCAACGCCATCCTTGGCGAATCGATCAAAGAAAACGCCTCCGATATTCACCTCGAAACCTTTGAGAAACGTCTGGTAGTGCGCTTTCGCGTCGATGGCGTGCTGCGCGAAGTGCTGGAGCCCAAGCGTGAATTGGCCGCCCTGCTGGTGTCGCGGATCAAGGTGATGGCGCGCCTCGATATCGCCGAAAAACGCGTGCCGCAAGACGGCCGCATTTCCCTTCGTGTGGGTGGCCGTGAGGTGGATGTGCGGGTGTCGACCTTACCCTCGGCTAACGGCGAACGGGTGGTGATGCGTTTGCTCGACAAACAGGCCGGGCGCCTGAGTCTGCAGCACTTGGGTATGTCCAACCGCGATTGCCAGTTGATGGAAGCCAGCGTGCGTAAACCCCACGGCATCATTCTGGTCACCGGGCCAACCGGCTCCGGTAAAACCACTACGTTGTACGCCAGCCTGGTCAGCCTCAATGACCGCACGCGCAACATTCTGACCGTCGAAGACCCCATCGAATATCACCTGGAAGGCATTGGCCAAACGCAGGTTAATACCAAGGTCGACATGACCTTTGCCCGCGGCCTGCGGGCGATATTGCGGCAAGACCCGGACGTAGTAATGGTCGGCGAAATCCGTGATGCGGAAACCGCGCAGATCGCCGTGCAGGCCTCGCTCACCGGCCACTTGGTGCTGTCGACCCTGCACACCAACAGTGCCATTGGCGCCGTCACCCGTTTGGTGGATATGGGCGTCGAACCCTTTCTGTTGTCGTCCTCCTTGCTTGGCGTATTAGCGCAGCGCCTGGTGCGCGTGCTGTGCCCGCATTGCAAAGAAGCCTTGCCGGTTACCGAAGCCGAGGCCCAGGTATTGGGCGTGCGCAGCGGCGAAACACCGTTGATTCATCACGCCCGTGGCTGCCCGGAATGCAAGCAGCAGGGCTATCGTGGGCGTACCGGTATCTATGAGTTGGTGGTGTTTGATGACCATATGCGCAGCCTGGTGCACACCGGCGCGGGCGAGCAGGAAATGACCCGTCATGCGCGCAGCAATGGCCCAAGCATTCGCGATGATGGTCGGCGCAAAGTGCTGGAAGGCATTACCAGCCTTGAAGAAGTGCTGCGCGTTACCCGCGAAGACGAAGCGCCCTCGGCAGGTGCTCAACGGCGCGAACTATCCTCGGCATCGCCGACTCAACAGCAACGTAGGGGCGATAGACGTTGAGGCTTGTTAACGCTGCTTCCCCTGTTCCGACTCTTCACAGATTGGGCGCGTTCTGATGGCAGCGTATGAATACCTGGCCCTGGATCAGGCGGGCCGTCAGCAAAAAGGCGTAATGGAGGCCGATAGCGCGCGCCAAGTGCGCCAACTGCTGCGGGAAAAACAGTTGGCGCCGTTGCAAGTGAACGCCACCCGCACCCGCGAACAAGCCAGCCACGACGGCAACTTCACTTTCGTTCGTGGTCTGTCAGCGCGCGATCTGGCCATGCTCACCCGCCAGCTGGCTACCCTTATTCAAGCTGCTTTACCCATCGAAGAGGCCCTGCGCGCTGCCGCTGCCCAAGCCTCGGCGCCGCGCGTACAAGCCATGTTGCTGGCGGTGCGTGCCCGAGTGCTGGAAGGCCACAGCCTGGCGGCGGCACTTAAAGAATTTCCTGCGGCATTCCCTGATCTGTACCGCGCCACGGTGGCGGCCGGGGAGCATGCCGGGCACCTTGGCCCTGTGCTTGAGCAACTGGCCGACTACACCGAGCAACGTCAGCAGTCGCGGCAAAAAGTGCAGCTGGCGTTGCTATATCCGCTGGTGCTGATGATCACCTCACTGATCATCGTCGGCTTTTTGCTGGGGTATGTAGTGCCGGATGTGGTGCGCGTTTTTATCGACTCCGGGCAAACCTTGCCAGCGCTGACCCGTGGCCTTATCGCCTTGAGCGACGCGGTAAAGAGTTGGGGCTGGCTGTTTGTATTGTTGTCGGTTGCCGCCGGTTTTACCGCGCGTTGGGCATTGCGAGATGACAAGGTCAAACGCCGCTGGCATGGCCTGCAACTACGTCTGCCGCTGGTAGGTGGGCTGGTACGCGCCACCGACTGTGCTCGTTTTGCCTCCACGTTGGCCATTCTCACCCGCAGCGGCGTGCCGCTGGTGGAGGCGCTGAGCATTGGTGCTCAGGTGATTTCCAACCGGGTTATTCGCGCCGACGTGGTGCTGGCCGCGCAAAAGGTACGCGAGGGCGGCAGCCTGACCCGGGCGCTGGAAGCCAGTGGCCAATTTCCACCGATGATGCTGCACATGATTGCCAGCGGCGAACGCTCCGGTGAGTTGGACCAAATGCTGGCCCGCACTGCGCGCAATCAAGAGGGCGACTTGGCGGCTCAGATCGCCTTGATGGTCGGCCTCTTTGAGCCTTTTATGCTGGTGTTTATGGGCGTGGTAGTACTGCTCATCGTGCTGGCGATTCTTCTACCGATTCTTTCCTTGAACCAATTAGTGGGGTAACCACATGAAACAACTCAGCCGACCCTCAACGCGACTACAGGCTATGCGCCAGCGCGGTTTTACCCTGATCGAAATCATGGTGGTGGTGGTTATCCTCGGCATCCTTGCCGCGCTGATTGTGCCGCAGGTCATGAGCCGACCGGATCAGGCCAAAATCACCGTCGCCAAAGGCGATGTAAAAGGCATCAGCGCCGCGCTCGATATGTACAAGCTCGACAACCATGCGTACCCCAGCACCCAGCAAGGCCTGGAAGCACTGGTGAAAAAGCCCAGTGGCAACCCGCCGCCGAAAAACTGGAATGCTGACGGCTATCTCAAGCGCGTGCCGGTCGACCCGTGGGGCAATCCTTATCAGTACCTGGCGCCTGGCAGCAAAGGCCCGTTCGACCTGTACTCGTTTGGTGCCGACGGCAAAGAAGGCGGCAGCGGCAACGACACCGACATTGGTAACTGGGATCAGTGATCGCCGTGCGCCGGCGGGCTTTAGGCGGCTTCACCTTGGTGGAGCTGCTGGTGGTGCTGGTTATTCTCGGCACCCTGATTGGCCTGGCGGTGCTCAGCACCGGTATTGCCGGTCCTTCGCGGGAATTGCGTAACGAGGCCGAACGCCTTAGCGGCTTGATTGGTGTGCTAACCGAAGAGGCCGTGTTGGATAACCGTGAATATGGCCTGTGGTTTGACGCCGCGTCTTATCAGGTACTGCGTTACGACTCGGTCAAAGCCAAGTGGCAGGCCGTGGATCGCACCCCGCATCAGTTGCCGGTCTGGGCCGTGCTGACCCTTGAGCTGGAAGGCGCAGGGCTGAAATTGCCGAGCGCCAACGCTGAGGAAGACGGGCAGAAAAGCGCCGAGCGCAGCCCGCAAGTGCTGATTCTTTCTAGCGGTGAACTCAGTCCCTTTCGTTTGCAGCTGGCGGAACGCCGCCCGCAAGGTGTGCGCTTGCAACTGGCCACCGATGGTTTTCGCCTGCCAAAAGTGGAATTGGCCGACGGCAAAGGGCTGAAAAAATGAAGCGCGCGCGCGGCTTTACCTTGCTGGAGGTGCTGGTGGCGCTGGCGATTTTTGCCCTGGTGGCCGCCAGCGTTCTAGGCGTTAGCGCCCGCAGCCTGCAAACCGCTGCACGGCTGGAAGATAAAACCCTGGCCATGTGGATCGCCGATAACCAGCTTAGCGAGATGCAACTGGCACCCAGCCCACCGGGCGCGGGTGATCAACAGGGCCAGGTGGACTTTGCCAATCGCCAATGGGCATGGCAAACCAGCGTGATCGAAACCAGCGAGCCGACCATGCGCCGTATCACCATTTGGGTGGCCAACCGCGACGCCAATGGCCGCGGCGGCGACATCAAGGATCGCGCGGCGGCGACGCTGGTGGGCTTTGTCAGCACCGACCCTATCGAGCCTGGCCAATGAGGCGTGTACTCAGGCGCGAACAGGGTTTCACCCTGCTGGAGTTGCTGATCGCCGTGGCCATCTTCGCCCTGCTGGCGTTGGCCACCTACCGCATGCTCAGCAGCGTGATGCAGGCCGATAAAGCCACCCGCGAGCACGAACAGCAGCTACGCGAACTGGTGCGCGCTATGGCTGCCTTCGAGCGCGATGTATTGCAGGCGGTGCCGCGGCCGGTGCGCGATCCCTTCGGCGAAAAGCGTCCGGCGTTACTGGGTACTGACGGCGATGAGACGGCGCTGGAGTTCACCCGAACCGGCTGGCGTAACCCTATGGGCGCGCCACGTTCACGCTTGCAGCGGGTGCGTTGGGAACTCAGTGGCGAACTGCTGCAGCGGCGCTATTGGAATGTGCTGGATCAGGCGCAGGACAGTCAGCCGCAAGTGCAGGCCGTGCTAGACGGCGTCACGCGCTTGACCCTGCGTTATATGGATCGGCAGGGCCAATGGCTGCCGAACTGGCCGTCCACCGATGGCAATGAAAGTGAGCGTTTTGAGCAATTACCCAAGGCCGTGGAGCTGGAGTTGGAGCACCGCCGCTACGGCAAGCTGCGGCGTGTATTGCGCCTGCCGGACATCCCCAAAGCCGGCGGCAATACGGAAGGCCAGACGCCGGAGCAGGGCGAAGAGCAGGTGGCGCCATGATCCGCCAGCGGGGTGTGGCGCTGATTACCGTGCTGCTGGTGGTGGCGGTGGTAACGGTGGTGTGCGCCGGCATGATTGCGCGCCAACAGGTTTCCATTCGCAGCAGCGCCAACCTGTTGGATGTGCGCCAAGCCTGGCAATACGCTTTGGGCGGCGAGACCTTGGCCAAGGCCCTGCTCAAACAGGATGCCCGGCGTGGCGATCCGCGCCAGCCGGTCGATCATCTGGCCGAGGCCTGGGCCAAGCCGTTGCGGCCATTCGAGTTGGATGAAGGCGGTGTGCTGAATGTGCGCATCGAAGACCCCAGCGGGCGGTTTAACCTCAATAGCTTGGGCAGCCAGCAGCAAGTTAATGAATTGGCCGTTACGCGCTTTCGCCGTTTGCTGTTGCGCCTGGGCATCGTCGCCCCGTACGCCGAGCGGCTGGCCGACTGGTTGGATACCGACGATCAACCGACGGGCAGCGACGGCGCCGAAGACAATCAATATTTGTTGGCCAAACCGGCATATCGCGCGGCAAACCGTCGCCTGCAAGACGTCTCCGAGCTACGGTTACTCTTGGGCATGACCGAGGCGGATTATCGTCGCCTGCAGCCCTACGTCAGTGCGTTGCCGGCGGATGCCACGCTTAACGTCAATACGGCGGACGCCATGGTCTTGTCTTGCCTGGCCGATGGCTTGACCCCGGCCATGGCGCAAGGTGTGATTCAGGCGCGAGGCAATCAAGGTTTTGCCTCCGTAGATGCCTTTATGGGGCAGCCGGGCTTGGCTGGGCAGGGGGTTGAGGCGCAGGGCTTGGCCGTCGGAACATCCTATTTTCAAGTGATCAGCGAGGTGCGTATGGGCGACCGCCGGCAAGTGGTGGTGAGCACCCTGCACCGCGACGAGCAAGGACGTGTGCGGGTCTTGGCCCGCGATCTTGGGCAAGATGGTTTTGCCGCTGCAACCAATAGCGGGCAAGCAGCAGGAACCGATAAGGAGCAGGCACCATGAGCCTGGTAACGATTTTTCTCCCCGCCGCCGCGGCGCTGGCCGTCGATGAAGGCCTGGCGGTGCACCGGGTTAAAACGGGTGTGCATGATCAGCTGTTGCTGGCCGATGCTATAGCGGCGCTGGAAGGGCCTTGGCGGCTGGTGCTACCGGTGGAAGCGGTTACCTGCTGCGCCGTGCAACTGCCCACACAGAAAACGCGCTGGTTGCGCCAGGCCTTGCCTTTCGCAGTGGAGGAGCTGCTGGCCGAGGAGGTCGAGCTGTTTCACCTGGCCCTGGGCGCGCCACTAGAGGACGGTCGCCACCGTGTTTACGCCGTGCGCGCGGCTTGGCTACAAGGCTGGTTGGCGCTCTGCACAGTGCCGCCCAGCAGCATTCAGATTGACGCCGACCTATTGCCCGAGCACGGCACCCAATTGTGCTGGTTAGACGAGCGCCTGCTGCTCGGCGGCCAAGTGGCCACGCGCATGGCGCTGGCTATGGAGGATTGGCCGGCCCTGGCTGAGCAATGTCCGTTGCCGCTGCAGGTTATAGCACCGGCAAACCAAGCCCTTCCCGATGGCGTTGAAACTGCCCAGCGCGAAGGCGACGTTTATCTATGGCTGGCCACGCAAACCGGCGGCTGCAACCTGGCCCAGGGCGAGCTGGCCAATCGCGAAAATAGCCAAGGCTGGAAGCGCTGGCAGCCTGTGCTTGGGCTTGTTGGGCTGTGGCTGGTGCTGCAGTGGGGATTCAACTTGGCGCAGGCCTGGCAGTTGCAGCACAAGAGCGACGCCATTGCCGCGGCCAACGCTGCGCTGTACCGCGAGCTGTTTCCCCAGGACAGTAAATTGATCAACTTGCGTCACCAGTTGGATGAGCACTTGAGCCAAGGCGCAACCAGCGGCAAGAGCCGCTTGCTGACCCTGATGGAAATGGCCAGCACCGCCGTGCAAGCCGACGGTGGGCTGGTGCGGGTGCAGCAGCTGGACTTCAGCGATATTCGTGGCGATCTTGCCCTGCAACTGCAAGCCCCCGACTTCAGCGCGTTGGAACGCTTGCGTCAACGCCTGGCAGATGCCGGCCTGCCGGTGCAATTGGGCTCGGCCAGCCGAGAAAGCAATGGTGTCAGCGCGCGTCTGGTACTGGGAGGGCAGGGATGAATACCGCCGTGATCAAAAACCAACTTCTTGAACGCTGGCAGCGCTCGCCCCTGCAACGGCGCTGGAGCACATTAGTGCCACGTGAACGCCTGGCCTTGGCGCTTATGCTGCTATGCGTGCTGGCGGCGCTGCTGTATATCAGCCTCTGGCAACCGGCGCAGCATCGCCTGGCGAATGCCCGTGAAGCATTGGCCCAGCAACTGGAACTGAGCGGTTACCTGCAAGCCAAGGCACCGCTGGCCCGTGCCCTGGTGGAAAAACCCACCACCAGCCTGGCCCCCGATCAACTGCAAGGCTTGGTGACCAGCAGCGCGGCGGCGGCGCAGCTGACCATCGAGCGTATCGACAATGGCGGTGACGGCAGCCTGCAAGTGAACCTACAGCCCGTGGCGTTCAACCAACTGCTGCGTTGGTTTACCGAACTGGAGGGGCAGGGCGTGCGCATTGACGAAGCCGGGTTGGATCGTAATGAAGAAGGCCTAGTGACCTCGCGGCTGACGTTGCGCGTGGCGCAGTAAATGCGGTCATGCATTTGTGCTTGTGGGCGTGCCGGTGTATGCCGCAGTGCGCACACCACACCTGCGGGAAAATTTAAAACCGCTATTTGCAGAAAATTTCTATACAGGGTGTTGACTTAGCTTCGACCCACGCGTAAATTTCGCGCCTCGCAAGCAAGGGGTGATTAGCTCAGCTGGGAGAGCATCTGCCTTACAAGCAGAGGGTCGGCGGTTCGATCCCGTCATCACC
>LNAP01002168.1_pt1 | contig 19917 bp, 17 predicted proteins | sample 602601 | NCBI WGS metagenome assembly LNAP01 (sample SAMN02440304, study PRJNA202911) | soil metagenome | biome: Subtropical and temperate rainforests or woodlands; isolation source: soil samples (1 kg each in a 20% v/v slurry with milli Q water) were... ...
CATCGCGATGCCCCGCAGCGCGAGGCTGGGCGGGTCGTCGCGCAGGGCGACCCGCTTCAATGCGCCGAGCGGATCGCCCGCGGCGAGTGCGCGCGCCGCGGCGGTGATCAGCGAGTCCACGGGAGCGAGCTCATATCAATCGCGCCACACTTGTCACTCCCGCCGCTGGAAACCCGGTGCCTAATCTAGCGCATGACCGACGACCGCCGGGGTCGTCTCCAGACGGAGGTGGCAGCGATGACCAAGCACATGACCGGAACGCGGCAGGAATGGCTCGCCGCGCGGATAGCGCTACTCGAGGCGGAGAAGGAGCACACACGGCGCAGCGACGAGCTGGCGCGGCAGCGGCAGGCGCTGCCGTGGGTGCGGATCGACAAGGCGTATTCCTTCGGGACCGACGCGGGGAGTGCCTCGCTGGCGGATCTCTTCCGCGGGCGCTCGCAGCTCCTCGTCTACCACTTCATGTTCGGGCCCGACTACACGGCAGGCTGTCCGTCCTGCTCGGCGATCGCGGACGGGTTCAATGGCATCGTTACCCATCTGGAGAACCACGATGTCGCGTTTTCGGCCGTGTCGCGGGCGCCACTGGCGAAGCTGCAGGCGTACCAGCGGCGGATGGGATGGACGTTTCCCTGGGTGTCATCGGCCGGCGGCGACTTCAGCTTCGACTTCGGCGTCTCGTTCAGCGAGGAGGAACAGTGCGCAGGGAGCATCGAATACAACTACGAGCGCGGCGGCCACGCGATGGACGCCACGTCGTCGATCCCCGAGCCCGTCGTCCGGTTCGCGGCTGCGTGCGGAACCGACGCGCCCACCTACACCCGCGACAGGCCGGGCATCAGCGCGTTCGTGCTCGAGGGCGGCGTCGTCTACCACACCTATTCCAGCTATGCGCGCGGCGTGGACGGGCTCTGGGGCATGTACCAGTGGCTCGACCGCGCGCCCAGGGGACGCAACGAGACGGGTGTCTGGTGGCGCCGTCACGACGAATACGCCACGCGCTGAGCCGGGCCATGGATGTCGTTGGCGTAACCGAGGAAGCGGATGTCTCGCGCGGCATGGCCACCGGGCAGGCGTCGCGGCGAATCTTCTTCGGCGTGGCGACGCTGCTGTTCGCCGCCAGCGCGGCGGTGACGATCGTCCGCTGCGCGTCCATGTCGACGATGGGCGGGATGCCGATGCCCGGCGGCTGGACGATGTCGATGGCGTGGATGCGGATGCCCGGGCAGACCTGGCCCAGCGCCACGGCGGCGTTCCTCGGCATGTGGGTCGTGATGATGGTGGCGATGATGCTGCCATCCCTGGCCCCGATGCTGTGGCGCTGCCGCCAGGCCATCGGCAGGACAGGCCACGCGCGTCCCGGTCGTCTGGCCGCGATCGTGGGCGTGGGTTACTTCGCCGTCTGGACGGTATTCGGCATGGCTGCTTTTGCATTGGGCGCCGCGCTGGCGACGATCGAGATGCAGCAGCCGGCGCTGGCGCGCGGCGTGCCGATCGCGGTCGGCGGGGTGGTGCTGATCGCCGGCGCCCTTCAGCTCACCGCGTGGAAAGTGCGTCAGCTGGCCTGCTGCCGGCATGCGCCGGGACACGACCGCACGTTGCCGGCCGACGCCGGCTCGGCCTGGCGGCTCGGGCTGCGTCTCGGCCTCCACTGCAACCTCTGCTGCGCCGGTCCGACGGCGGTCCTCCTGGTCATCGGGGTCATGGACCTTCACGCGATGGCCGCCGTGACGGCGGCGATCACGCTCGAGCGTCTCGCGCCGAGCGGCGAGCGCGTTGCGCGGGCCATCGGGGCCGTCGCCATCGGAGCAGGGTTGTTCCTGATCGCGAGCCATGTTTTTGCCTTTATGTGACAGACGATTACCGCCGCCGTCTGGCCGGTGTTTTTCAGCGTGTTCTGCCATTCGTCCACGCGCCGCGCCGTGGTGCTAAGTTGAAGGGACCCCTGGTCCGGTTGCCGGAGTTCCCCATGTTCGTTGCCTTTTTCGCCGCATTGCCGGCGGGTGCGCGCCGCACGATGATGCGTCTGGTCCTGGCCATATCGATGGTGTTCGCGGCAGGTGTCGCGGGCGCGCAGGAGATGCGCAGCGCCCAGGTGCCGCCGCCGCAGGACACGCCGTACCCCGGCACGATCGCGCTGCACGTCGATGCCAGCGACACCTCGCAGGGCATCTTTCGCGTGCGCGAGACGATTCCGGTGCAGGCCGGCGCGTTGACCTTGCTGTACCCGCAGTGGATTCCCGGCGACCACTCGCCGACCGGCCCGATCGCCATGCTCGCCGGCCTCGCGCTCAGTGCCGCCGGCAAGCCGCTGGCATGGACGCGCGACAAGTACGACGTGTACGCATTTCACCTCGACGTGCCTGCAGGGGTCGCCAGCATCGACGCGGAGTTCCAGTACCTGTCGCCCCGCGACGGCGGGTTCGAGATCACCGGCCGCATGATGGACATGGAGTGGAGCAAGGTGGCGCTGTATCCGGCCGGCCATTTCACGCGCGGCATCACCTTCGCGCCCAGCGTGACGCTGGCGCATGGCTGGCGGCTCGGCACCGCGCTGGAGACGAGCTCGCAGTCGGGCGACACCACCACCTTCAAGCCGGTGACCTTCAACGACCTGGTCGATTCGCCGGTCTACGCCGGCCAGTACTTCAGTCGTGTCGATCTCACGCCGGCCGGCGGGGCGCCGGTGCATCTGGACATCGTCGCCGACGCGCCGAAGTACCTGGCCATGACGCCCGAACAGGTGAACGCGCATCGCGCGCTGGCGGTGCAGGCGACCAAGCTGTTCGGCTCGCATCATTACGACCACTACGATTTCCTGTTCTCGCTGTCGGACCAGTTGGGCGGCAACGGCACGGAGCACCACCAGTCCAGCGAGGACGGCCTGGATGCCGACTACTTCACCGCCTGGGACGACAACGCGCCGGGCCGCGACCTGCTGGCGCACGAGTACGCGCATTCGTGGAACGGCAAGTTCCGCCGTCCGGCCGATCTGTGGACGCCCAACTTCAACGTGCCGATGGGCGATTCGCTGCTGTGGGTGTACGAGGGGCAGACGCAGTACTGGGGCTACGTGCTGACCGCGCGCGCCGGCCTGTGGACGCCCGGGCAGTTCCGCGATGCGCTGGCGATGGTGGCGGCCAACTACGACCGCAACCGCGAGGGCTTCCGGTGGCGCACGCTCGAGGACACCACCAACGACCCGACCGCCGCGCGCCGCTCGGGCCTGCCGTATCGCAGCTGGCAGATGAGCGAGGAGTACTACAGTGCCGGGCAGATGATGTGGCTGGAGGTGGACGCCAGGCTCCGCGCGCTGACGCATGACCGCAAGTCGCTGGACGATTTCGCGCGCGCGTTCTTCGGCGTCGACAACGGCAGCTACGTGACCAAAACCTACACCTTCGACGACGTGGTGGCGGCGTTGAACGGCGTGGCGAAGTACGACTGGGCGAGCTTCCTGCATGCGCGTGTCGATGCGCGCAAGCCGCCGCTGCTGGACGGCGTCGAGGGCGCCGGCTGGAAGCTGGTCTACACCGACAAGGAGAGCGCCTACGAGAAGCAGTACAACAGCCGGCCGCAATCGTCGCGTCACCTGTACAACTTCGCCTGGTCGATCGGCCTGACGATGGCCAAGGGTGGCCAGATCAATGACGTGCGCTGGGATGGTCCGGCGTTCAAGGCCGGGGTCAGCCCGGGCGCCGCCATCGTCGCCGTGAACGGCCAGGACTATTCCGGCGATGTGCTGAAGCAGGCGATCACGGCGGCCAGGACCAGCAGGGCACCGATCAAGCTCCTGCTGAAATACCAGGGCACCTATCGCACGGTGCCGGTGGATTACCACGAGGGCTTGCAGTACCCGCACCTGGTGCGCGTCAAGGGCACGCCCGACTACCTGAGCGAGATCATCACGGCGCGCAGGTAAAGGCGACCAGGCACAAGGGTTCGGCTACGGGTCGGGGGACTGAAGCTGGCGCCGTCACCCTGGCGTCAGCCGCAGTCCATCGCTGCGGCAGACGTCGATGTGCGGCAGAAGCAGGATGCGTCCGCCGCGGAAGGTCACGCGGAGGTCGCGCAGGCATCCGCCGGCGGGAACATCGATGGTCATCGAGGTCAGTCCGCCTTGCAGCGGCTCACCGAGTGCGACGTCGTGGAAGGCATCGCTGCCGTCAGGCGCGATGGCGAGTGCGGTCACGCTGCCGAACGTGGCGTTCACGAGTTTGAAGTGTCGCGTGGACTTGCGCCCGGCGTCGGCGTGGGCGGCGCTGGCCGTGGGTACGGCGAGCATGCTGCCAGGCGCGATGGCGAGCAGGGCGGCGAAGGCGATGGCGCGGGTCGGACTCATGGTGGGGCTCCGGCGTGGATGAGGTGTCGCCGGTGGCTTGCGCGCGGTATCGCGCACAAGCTCGGCAGCGTGATCTGGCCGGATCGGCAGTGCCCGGCGAAAGCTTTCCGGGACGAATCGTTGCGACGCGGTGGCGAATCGTAGCGGCGTCGCGCATTTGCTTTTCAGCGCCGTGCACTGCGCCTAGGATGGCCGCTCCGACCCACGGGACACCCACGCAATGATGGTTCGCCTCGGCAATACCCGGATTGGCCTGGCCCGCTACCTCGGCCTGTGGAGCGCCGTGGTGGTGGTGTTTGCGGTGCAGGAATTCATGCGCGACACGCTCGCCGGCCATACCTGGTCGGCTTTCGATTACCTGCGCTGGTCGATGATCCAGTGGTACACGTGGGCTGCGCTTGCACCGACGGTGTTCCGTCTGGCGGTGCGCTTTCCGATCCAGACGCCGCTGCGCCTGGGCGGCCTTGGTGCGCAGCTGGTGGCCAGTGTGAACATGACCTTTCTGGCGCTGGTGATCGGCGCCCTGGTCTCGACGGTGTTCGAGCCGAGCGGGTTCGTCGAGCAGTTGCGGTTCTTCGTCAATCAGCATGCCGCCATGGGTCTGTTCACGTACTGGGCGCTGTTCGCGATCCAGCGGGCCATGCAGTTCCACGAGGAAAAAACGCGCCGCGAGGTGGAGGCGAGCCGGCTGGCCTCGGAACTCGCGCAGTCGCGGCTGCAGGTGCTCAAGACGCAGCTGCAGCCGCATTTCCTGTTCAACACGCTGCACGCGGTCGCGACCCTGCTGCACGAGGACACGCTGTCGGCCGAGGACATGCTGCTGCGCCTGAGCGATCTGCTGCGTGCGTTCCTGGAGGACTACGATGGCCAGGAAGTCAGTTTGCGGCGGGAGCTGGTGCTGCTGGATCTCTACCTCGGCATCCAGCGCACGCGCTTCAAGGATCGCCTGACCACACAGATCTACGTGGCCCCGGATACGCTGGATTGCGCCGTGCCCAGCCTGATCCTGCAGCCGATCGTGGAGAACGCCATCTCGCATGGGATCAGCGAGCGTGTCGGCGTGGACTGCATCGAAGTCGAAAGCCGGCGCGAGGGCGACAGCCTGTGCATCGACGTGCGCAATCGCAACAGCACGCTGGAGGACGGACCAGCCTCGGCGTCAGGGCACGGCATCGGTCTGTCGAACACGGAGCTGCGCCTGCGCGAGCTGTATGGCGATGTGGCGCAAGTGCGTCTGGAGATGATCTGGCCGCAGGGTGTGGTCTGCCGGCTGCGCCTGCCGTTCCGCGAGATCGGTGAAGCGGACGACGCGCCCGAGGTCGCCTCCGCATGAGCATCGCCACCCTGGTCGTGGATGACGAGCCGATCGCACGCCGTGCCATCGTGCGCCTGCTGCGCGACGACCCCGACATCGATCTGCTGGGCGAGTGCGGCGATGGCGCATCGGCGGTCGAGGCGATACGCAGCCAGTCGCCCGACCTGGTCTTCCTCGACATCCAGATGCCCGCGATCAACGGCATGGACGTGGTGGCGACCATCGGTGCGGAGCGCATGCCGATGACGGTGTTCGTCACCGCCTTCGAGCAGTATGCGGTGCGGGCGTTCGAAGCGAATGCGGTGGACTACCTGGTGAAACCGTTCAGCCGCGAGCGCTTCGCGGACACCCTGCGCCGGGTGAAGGCGCGGCTGTCCGTCGGCGAGGGCATGAATGGGGCTGCTTCGGCGCGGATCCTGCAGGCGCTTGACGCATTGCGTCAGCGCGACGACTACCTGCAGCGCCTCCCCGTGCGTATCGACGAGCGCATCACTTTCATCGACGTCGACGACATCGTGTGGATCAAGGCCAACGGCAATACCGTGCAGATTCATCTGGCCGGCGGCGTCCACGAAATGCGCGAGACCATGAGTACACTCGCCGCCCGCCTCGATTCGCGGCATTTCGCGCGCGTCCACCGCTCCGCCATCATCAACGTACGCCGCATCCAGGCCATCCACCCATGGTTCAACGGATACCACGTGGTCACGATGGATACCGGCCAGAAGCTGCGCATGAGCCGCTACCAGCACGAAACCTTCCTGCGCCTGGTCCTGGCCCGGCGCAGGGACGAAAAACGGGACGGGGAAAGTTGAACCCCGTCCGGCCCTGTTGTCCGCCGTTTCAGGCTTCGACCAGACTGTCGTTCTCGGTGTCGGCGATGACGCGATTGCGCCCGGCGCGCTTGGCGCGATAAAGCGCTGTATCCGCTGCCGTGCAAAGCCGCTGCAGTTCGTAACCGGAAGTGTCGGTAAAGGCCAGGCCGACGCTGGCGGAAATCGACACGCCACTCCCGTCTTTTTCGATCGTCGTTGTTCCGATGGCAACCCGGATGCGATTGGCGATGTCCAGGCCCTGGTCGCGGGAGCAGTCGTGCAGCAGGATGCCGAATTCCTCGCCACCCAGGCGGCCAAACAAGTCGGTCGAGCGCAATTGTTGTTGGCAAATGGCGACGGTACGCCTCAGCACGGTATCGCCCATGGCGTGGCCGTGGGTATCATTGACCTGCTTGAAGTGGTCCAGGTCGATCGATATCAGGCAGGCATGGCCGAGCTTCTTCTCCAGCAGGCGCAAGACACGATCGGCCTCATTGATGAAGTGCTGGTGGTTGTAGATGCCGGTAAGTCCGTCGCGGTTGGCCATGTGCTTGAAACGCCTCTGCGAGCGCATGGTGCGGAACAGCCAGAGTGCGATGGCTGCCAGCAGGATGATCAACAGTGTGATGTAGAGCCGGCTGGTCTCCGCGGCCTTGGTGTCCAACGCCTGCTGCAGCTTGAGAACGCTGTTCTGCTTGCCGAGCTCTTCGGTTTCCAGCTTGCGGGTCAGGACCTTCTGCTGGACCGTCTGATAGGCCAGTACCTGTGCGGAGGCATCATCGCGCGAGTCCTTGGTCTGGGCGACATAGTGCTCGTAGTAGGCGAGTGCGGAGGCTGTGTTGCCGCGGCGCTTCGCGACCCGATAGAGTACCCCGTAGGCCTCCATGAGATAGTCGTTGATGTCGTCCGGGCTGGCCATCGCCAAGGCGGCGAGCGCCGCCTTCCGGGCGTCTTCATCTTTGCCTAGCTGTTCATACGCCTGAGCTCGCTGTACCTGCGCGGACAGCGTGTGCGGGTAGTAGTGGTTGACCCGGATGCCGGGGGCTATCCGGTCGAGCAGCGACAACGCTTTGGCGGGCTGGTGTTCTTCCAGGAAGAGCGTGCCAAGGATGAGCTGCCCGGTTGTTGTCATGATGGGCTGTCGAGCCGCTTCGCATGTATCGATGACCTGCTTCAGTTCCGGGCTGGAGGATGTGAGCCGCTTGGCGTTATAGAGCGCGGCAACCAGCCTGGAACGCGAGTAGCACAAGGTCGTACCTGAAGGAACGGTGTCCTCCATCATGTGGGCGTACTTGATCGCCAGATCCGTCTGTCCGGCCAGGTTCAACGTCTGGGACAGGTAGCTGAGAACCTGGAGGCGGACCGCCTGGTCCTGAATCCGGGGCAGGTCGATCGTGAGCTGTTGGGCCAGTTTGAAGGCGTCTTCGTAGCGGCGACTAACCGCCAGGTTGTTCATGAGAAGCGCCGATGCCTTGGTGGCAAGCGTCGGATCGCCCGAATGATCGATCACATCGTGCAGCGGTTTTTCCGCGGCGGCGAATTTGCCACCCATCGAAGACTCAAACGCATCGAGGTAGCGCAGGTGCCATTGCTCGGCCGTGGTGAGTACGGGCGACTCGCGATGGATCTGCGCCAGCCGTTCGGCGAACTGCCGGTGGTCCTTGATGCGCAGATCTTCGGTCTGGTCGAGGAATGCGCTTGCGTCGGTGATCCTGGGAGTGTCGGTGGCGTGGTTTGCCTGCATCAGCGCGCAGAAAAGCAGGCCCGCCAAAGCGGTCCCCAGTCGTCTGCCTTGCTGACCGATGATGAGCACGGTGCGAGAGGTTATTGTTTGTGCGGCGTACGTTTGTGCGGCGGACTGTGACCGGGGTCGGATGGATGCGGCGGTTTGTCGTCGCCGTCATGGTCCGGCTCGTCCTCCTCATGCCCAGGCGCATTGGAGATCTGCGGTACCCGATTCGGCTTGTGCCCGAATTCTTCGGACAGAAGTGAGCTGTCGCCGGCAGCGACGGCAGACTTGAGGGCTTCGGACGCCTTCGCCTGTTCAAGGATGGGCGCAAGCTCGTCGACAGATGCGTGGCGCAGCGTGGCGTTCCGGCCAATGGCTTCCAGAAGTTCAATCGTGTCCGACATGTTTTTCCCCTGTTTCCCGTGGTCCCCAAGTATCCGTTTTGCGAGCGCTGCGGATCGCCGCAGTGTGTCAAGCGATGGAAGCTTCCTTGTCCAGTGCCGCCAGCCGCTTACGCATGGCGAGATTCTGCCTCAAGGGTGCGCCGGGCGGCAGCACAACCGTTTCCTCGGCGGTCAGTTCGGCGCCGGGCAAGTCGCGCAGCGCCATGCGGCGGACCCGCGGCTGCTGGATCGGCAAGGTGGCGCCGCGATAGACGATCACCTCGTGGTCGAGCGGATAGTCCGCGCTCAACACGTCCACCAGTGCCTGCCGGTAGGCCGGCCCGGTGGAAAAGCGTTTCAACGACAAGTCGCCGACCAGCCCAACCTGCCACAGGATCAGGTATCCGGTGGGATCGATTCGGCGTTCGTAGAAAAGCAGCTGGCTGGCTTCGAAGTGCTGGCAGCCGAAGCGACCCGGGTCGATGCCCAGATCGGCATAGAGGCAGTCCTCGGCGGAAATGCCCGGCTCCATGTGCGCCTTGAAGCCTTCCGCCCGGGCGACCTCGATGGCCTTGTGCGGCGACCAGGCGAAGATGCCGGGGTGGCCGTAGAACACGCCGCAGACGTTCTTGCCGTCACGCACCTCGGCCATCATCAGCTCGACCCATTGCCGGTAGGTCTTCATCCGCGACTTGCCCTCCGCGTAGTAAGGCTGCAGGCTGCGCACGTCCGTGTGCATGCGTTGCAGCCACAGCTCCACGATGCCATCGGAGAGCGCCGCGAACACCACGTCCGCCTGTTCGATATGGCTGCGTGCCAGCGGGCTGAGGTGGGAGCCCAGGGTCATGCCCATGCCGACGCAGGCCAGGCTGCCGCGTCGCGCGTCGTTCGATGGCGGAAGAGTCGGTGTGCTCACCGCCTGATAGTAGGGCAATTTCCGGTGCTGAAGTGCACCGGCGCGATCGTCTTCCGACGGGGCGGGGCGCGCCAAGGCCTTTTCCATCGTCGCCCGGAACCCCTCCCGTGCTCCGCGTGCAATGGCCCATCGGAGTCCGCTGGCGCAGCCTCGACCATTGGCTGTGCCTGGCAGAAACCGGGATTCTTTTGGGTGGGCGAACCCCCGGTCCTGTGGGCCTATGGCGGCCTCCCCCGTACGCGCGTATCGTGGGCCGGCGCATATGTCAATATGCGTACTTGCGTGGACGCTCATCGGCGCGACCGATATCAGCGTCTCAGGGGACGCGGTCACCTATCAAACGAACGGGAGACCGATGATATGAAGACTCGACTGCTCATCGCAGTAGCGGCGATGGCGTTCGCCACGTGCGCCTTGGGCGCCACTCCAACGACGCTCAAGCTGCAAAAAGGGGGCACCACGGTGCCAACGACCACGCCGGTTGGAGGCGCGCCGCTGACAACCCTGGAACAGGATCCGGCGATGACCGCCGGGGATGCCGATTCGGGCGATGGTGATGAACTCGGAGCGCAGCCCGTGGTGAATCGCAGCATCGCCCACGGGCATGCCGGCAGCAACAGGTCGGGAAATGCCAGGCGTGCCAAGTCGAACCCCCAATTGCTGGGCGGCTTCGACGGCCTCAATTTCCACGACCAGCGTTACGCCAATGGCGGCAACCAGTTCTCGGTGGAGCCGCCCGATCAGGGGTTGTGCGCCGGCAACGGATTCGTCATGGAAAGCGTCAACGACGTATTGGCGATCTATGCCAGCTCCGGCAACGAACTCGTCGGCCCCGTCGATCTCAACACGTTCTACGGCTACCCCGCAGCGATCAACCGCACTACCGGTGCGTACGGACCCAGCATCACCGACCCGTCCTGTTACTACGATGCAGGCACGCAGCGCTGGTTCCAGGTCGTGTTGACGCTCGATCGCATCGGCACGACATCGTCCCTGGCCGGCACCAATCACCTGGACATCGCGGTCAGTCAGACCGCCAACCCCACCGGCGCCTGGAATATCTACCACCTGCCGGTACAGAACAACGGCACGCAGGGCACCCCGGATCACGGCTGTTCGGGTGGATTCTGCCTGGGCGACTATCCCCACATCGGCGCTGACGCCCATGCGATCTTCCTGACCACCAACGAGTTCGCGCTGTTCGGTCCCGGCTTCTACGGCGCGCAGATTTACGCCATCTCCAAGCAGGCGCTGGCATCGGGCGCCGCGTCGCCGAATGTGGTGCTGTTCAACGGCGGCGACCCGAGCATTCCGGCGCCCGCGTTCACGGTCTGGCCGGCCATCTCGTCCGGGGGGCAGTATGTCGACACGCTTGGCGGAACCGAATACCTGCTCAGTTCGGACGCGGTGTTCTACGACTCGGGCACGTCCAACACCATCTGGCTGTGGTCGGTGTCGAACACGCAGGCCATCGACACGGCACCAGCGGCCCTGACGCTGAACGTCTCGCCGCTGACCGTGCAGCCCTATGCCGTGCCGAGCAGCCTGGCCCGGCAGAAGCCGGGTAGTGCGCCCCTGCGCGATTGCTTTGCCCTGGCCGGTTGCGCACCGACGTATCTCGGCTACCCGAATATCGTCTACCCGACCCCGCGCCCCATGGCGGTGAACGACTCGCGCATGCAGCAGGTGAGCTACGCCAACGGCAAACTCTGGGGTACGTTGGATACCGACGTCCTGCTGGCTGATGGCAGCCATGGTTCGGGCATCAACTACTTCGTCATCAATCCGAACGCCGGCGGCATATTCGCCAACGGCACGCTGGCCCTGCCCGACGCGAATCTGACCTACGGCGCAGCGGCCGTCACGCAAAGCGGACGCGGCGTCATCGCGTTCACCGTCGTCGGCCCCAACGACCATCCGAGCGCCGGCTACGCCAGCCTGGATGCGAAGCTGGGTGCCGGCGAGGTCCATATCGCCGCGGCGGGTGCGGGTCCGTGGGACGGCTTTACCGGCATCCCCTACCTTGCCGGTAATCGCCCGCGCTGGGGCGACTATGGTGCGGCGGCGGCCGATGGCAACACGATCTGGACCGCATCGGAGTACATTGCGCAGACGTGCACCCTGGCCCAATACCTGACCGCTCCGCTGTTCCAGTGCGGCGGCACGCGCGCCGCGCTTGGCAACTGGGCGACCCGCATCTCGGCTATCGGACTCTGAGACCTCGGCAAAGCGCCAAATGACGGGCGTGATGGGTGGTGCCCATCGCGCCCGTTTTGCCTTGAACCAGGTCAGCGCGAAGCTACTTTCCGGTCGGCCCTCTTCAGCGCCGTATCGCCAGTACGCCGTCCAGCGCCAGCTGCGCCTTGAAGTCGGCCTTCTCCAGCCGTTTGGCCACCTCGCGCGGCACGTCGCGGCCGCTGGTGAGCTTGTTCGGGCTGCCGGTGTAGTGGAACAGCCGGCCGCCGCGGCGCAGCACGCGCGCCAGCTGGTCGTAGAACGCCTGCGAGTACAGTTCGCCGGCGATGCCGAAGCGCGGCGGGTCGTGCAGCAGCGCATCCATCGAGGCGTCGGCGATCTGCGCGATCGCCTGCGACACGTCGGCGTGGGTGAGCTGCAGGTGGCCACCGCTTGCCCGGGCATCCGGATCCGGCGACCACGGGTTGAGCGTGCGCAGCCACAGCACGTCGGCGTTCTTCTCGAACGAGTGGATGCGCGCCACGCCGGCTTCCAGGCAGCACGCCGCGAAGTAGCCCAGGCCACCGCAGGTATCCAGCACCACCTTGCCGTGCGGCTCGACCAGCGCGACCTTGCGGCGCGCATCCTCGAATGGCGACACCTTCGCGGTGGGCAGCATCTTGATGCCGTCGATCTCGAACGTGGGCGCACCCCATTCGGTGGGCACCAGCTTGATCAGCGAGCCGGCATAGCGCGACACCGGCGCGAACTCGTCGCCGTCCCAGTAATGGATCGTGCGGTCCTTCAGCGTGGACGGATACGGGTAGCGCTGGCCCTGCCACCGCCAGGCGTCGGTCTCCAGCGATGCGTTGCCGTTCGAGCGGCCCAGGTCCAGCGAGCCGGTCCATTCGCCCGCACCGGCATCGCGCGCGGCGAGCAGCGCCTCCGCGATCGGACGCGTGAGCAGGGGGCCGGAATAATGCGGCACGGCGGGCAATCTCCTGAAAGGGCTGTACTGAACCGGCGACAGCTTGCCGCAACGCGACGACGGGGCGGCATCGTAACCCACTGGCGTGGCCGCAGCGGAGTGCATGGCAAGACGTCGTTGGGTCCGATCTTGGGGGCGGGGCGGGAAATGAACCCTGTCCGCTCCGCACGCGGGTTTCGCCTTTTGGCGAAGTCCGCGTGTGCCCGGGGGCGTCAGCCCCGCGCGGAGACCTTGCCGGAGGTGGCGGTCTGGAGGTTGTCCTTGGAGCGGGGTGCGGTGGCCTGGGTGCGAGTGCGGAACGGGGTGTTGCCCAGGACCTCGATGCGGCCGCCGTGTTTCTTGAACGCCGCGATGTCGTCGGCGATGGTTTCGCTGGTCATGCTTCGGCTCAGACTCTTGCCCTTGCCGGGACCGAACAGGCGCGACGTGGTGCTGTGCTTGCTGACGGTCTGGGTGGACTTGCGGGACATGGTTGCTCCTTTTTGCTGGTTGCTCCGCGGTGGCGGGCGCGTGGGCCTGCGCCGGCGGCTTGACGTGCGGCGAAGAGTGCTTGGCACCCGTCGCCTCGACCGATGACTTCTCTCTGCGGCGCGGCTGAGGCGCGCGGTAAAGCTCCCGGATACGGGGCTGTGAGGCAGAGGGAAGTCCGCGCATCGTACGCAAACACCCATGAACATGATGTTATGTGAGGCAAAATGCGGCAAAAAGCAGAATCTTGAGGCGGAAGCGGAGCGCCACGGCGAGGTGTGGCGCATGGACGCGGCGACCAGCGTGGCCGACCGTGCCGGGCCAGTCCTGTATGGGGGCTGGAGGTGCATGCGACGGCCGATTTGACCCCTCCCCGCCATCTCCGGGGGAGGGGCCTGGACCTCAATGCCGGTGCAGCGTGCCGGATTTCGGGCAGTGGCATTGCGCGGTGGGGCCGAACTCGGTGCCGAAGCTGCGGCCGTCGCGGTGGCGCTGCCAGTAGAACTCGGGTGCCGGACGATTTTCCCCGCCCACTTCGGCCATGTCGGCGTCGATGTTGAAGACGCGGCCGTTGACGGCGACGTAGCGGGTGTCGGCGGTGGCGCGGATGTTCTCCAGCGGATTGCTGTTGAGCACGACGAAGTCGGCGCGCTTGCCCGGTTCCAGTGAGCCGATGTAGCGGGCCAGGCCGAGCAGGTCGGCGCCGTCGTAGGTGGCTGCGCGCAGGGCTTCCCAGTTGCTGAAGCCGCTTTGCGCGAGCATCCAGATTTCCCAGTTCTCGGACAGGCCCTGCAGCTGGCCGTGGCCACCGGTCTGGATTTTCACGCCGACGTCGCGCAGTTTCTTCGCGGCGGCGCCGACCGTCTTGTAGTAGTAGTCCCATTCCGGCGCGGTGTCGCGGCGGATCGAGCGGGCGTCGAGGGTTTCGCGCGGGAAGAAGCGGTTGAGCTTCTTGTCTTCCCACACGTTGTCGCGCGCATACCAGTAGTTTTCGCCGGACAGGCCGCCGTAGTTCACCACCAGGGTCGGCGTGTTGCGCACGTCGGTCTGTTTCCACAGGTTGATCACGTCGGCGTACAGCGGCGCGACCGGCAGGTTGTGTTCGATGCTGGTGACGCCGTCGAGGATCATCGGCAGGTTGTGGTTGAGCGTGGAACCGCCTTCCTCGACCACCAGCATGCCCAGCTCGCGCGCGGCCTGGTTGATCTGCTGGTGCTGCTCGCGGCGCGGCTGGTTGTAGCTCTTCACGCTGAATGCGCCGTTGGCCTGCATCCGGCGCAGGTGGGCACGGGCGTCGTCGAGCGAGTTGACCACCGCCTTGAAGTCGCCGTCGGCGCCGTACAGGATCGTGCCGGTGGAGAACACGCGCGGGCCGACCAGGTCACCGGTCTTGAGCAGCTCGGCCTGCGAGAACACGGTTTCGGTGGTGGCCGACGGATCGTGCATGGTGGTGACGCCGAACGCGAGGTTGGCGTAATAGGCCCAGTTCGCCTGCGGCACCACGCCGGTGAAGAAGTGGTTGGCGTGCGCGTGCGCGTCGACGTAGCCCGGCGCGATGGTCTTGCCGGTGACGTCGATGACTGTCGCGTTGGCCGGAATCGTCACGCTGCCCGCCGCGCCGAGCGCGCGGATGCTGTCGCCCTCGACGATCAGGGTACCGTTCTCGATCACTTCCTGCTCGCCGGACTGCGCGTTCTTCATGGTGATCAGGCGCGCGCCGGTGAACGCGAAGGTATCCGCCGGGCGATCCATCGGCAGGCTCAGGCCGACGTCGATGCCGCGCTCGCTGCCGGGCTTGGGCAGCTGTTTCGGCGCGCCGGGGAGGAACGTGAACGCGTCCTTGAGATCGCGCGAGTGGTAGTCGCGCCCGACCATCCAGTGCAGCGCCTTCGAGTCGGCCGACCAGTGCAGGTAGGAGCCGACATCCTTGCTGACCGGGGTCAGCGGGATCGCCTTGGTGTCCTTCGACAGCTCGATCGCGGCACCGGTCTGCGGCAGCGGCGCCACGTAGGCGTTGAACAGTTCGGTGAACGCGACCCACTGGCCGTCCGGGCTCAGGCTGACCGCGTCGACGTATTTCAGGTCGAACATGTCACGCGGTTCCTCGCCGTGGATGCCCACACTTTGCAGTTTTTTCTTGAGGCCGTTGCCGGTAAGGAAGTACACGCGCTGGCCGTCGGCGGCGAACTGCGGGTTGCTGCCGGATTTCGCGATCCGCGTCGCCATGACGCCGTTCGCCGGCATCAGGTAGATGCCGGCTTCGCCTGCATTGAGGTTGCCGCTGATCGAGCCGCCGGCGGTCTTCGCGTAGGCGATGTGGCTGCCGTCGCGCGAATACGCCGGGGCGTAATAGAAGCCGGGCTTGTTCGTCAGCGTGCGGGTCTGGCCGCTGGCGAGGTCGCGCTCGACGATCGCGCCCTGCGCCGCGTCGGACCAGGTCGTATACAGCAGCTTGCGACCATCCGGACTGAACGCGGGCTGGTATTCGAACTGGCCGTTTTCGGCGACCAGACGCTGCGGCGCGCCATCCGGCAGCGCCTTGGTCCACAGGTGGCCGACCGCGTGGAACACCAGTGTCTTGCCGTCCGGGCTGGTGGCGACGTCGCGGATCATCTTCGGCGCGAAGCTGCCCTGATCGAGTTTCTGTTCGAAGCGCAGCGGTTGCGTCACGGTCTGCTCGACGACGGCGCTGAACGGGATCGGCGTGCGCGCGCCCTTGTCGGCATCGACGCGCCACAGCTTGCCCTGTGCCCAGATCACCAGGTTTTTCGAATCCGGCGTCCAGGCGAAGTTCGCGTAGGGGCCGAAGACCGCCCAGGCTTCCTGCATGTCGTGCGAGAGGCCGTCCCACAGCGGACGCACGTCGCCCGTGTCGAGGTCGACCAGGTGCAGCACGCTCTTGTCGCGCACGCGCTTGACGAAGGCCAGCGATTTTCCGTCCGGCGACGGCTGCGGCCGCACCGCGCCACCGGGCGTCGCCACGATGGTTTCGGTTTCGCCGGTCCGGCGGTCGAGCCGCTTGATCGCGTAGATCACGTCGTGCGGGTTCTTGTTGTACTGGAAGTACGGCCCGGCGCTGACGTCCTCGGAGTAATAGACGTAGCGGCCATCCGGGCTCACTGCGGGTTCGCCCAGATCCTGCTGGTCGTTCTTCTGCTTGGTCAGCTGCAGGCCGGCGCCGCCGCTTTTGTGGTACATCCACAACTCGCCGGCGCCGAGCGAACGTTCGCCGGTGAAATGCTTGCGGCCGATCAGGTACTGGCCATCCGGCGTCCACGCCGGGTTGTTCATCAGGCGGAAATCCTCCTTGCTGACCGCGCTCGCGTTGCCGCCGCCCGCCGGCATGCGCCAGAGGTTGTTGCCGCCGCCGCGGTCCGAGGTGAACGCGATTTCCTTGCCGTCCGGCGAAAACCGCGGCTGCACGTCCCAGGCCGGGCCCGAGGTGAGCCGCTTCGCGCTGCCACCCTCGATCGGCATCAGGTACAGGTCGCCGAGCAGGGCGAACACGATGCGGCGGCCGTCCGGACTGACGTCGAGGTCGATCCAGGTGCCCTCGTCGGTCGTGAACTTGACCGTCTTGGTCGGGCCATGCGCGGCGTTGACGTCCCATTTGGACGTCTTGCCGTCCTTCTCGTCGGCGGCAAGCGCCGCTGCGGGTGCGAGCGAGAGGGTGGCGAGAATCGCGAGGCGAAGCAGTGACATGGGAAACTCCGGATCGGTAATCCTTCGATGGTAGAGGAAGTGCGCTGGCCGCGACCGGGCCGAAAGTCCCGCTTGTGGCGGAGCCGCGTCTTTCCTGCGTTATTCTTGCCGCTCCTGTCGTCGCGACTGTGTCGGAGGTGGAACATGACCGTTCTCGTGGGGTTTTCCGGCAGCCTGCGCAAGGGCTCGTTCAATACCGCGCTGTTGCGTGCCGCGGGCGCGATGATGCCGGCCGGCAGCCGGCTGGAGATGATGTCGATCGCCGCGTTCCCGCTGTACAACGGCGACGATGAAGCCGCGCACGGCATCCCTGCCGAGGTCACGGCGCTCAAGGACGCGATCGCGGCGGCCGACGGCCTGCTGATCGCGACGCCCGAATACAACAACAGCATTCCCGGCGTGACCAAGAATGCGCTGGACTGGTTGACGCGACCGCCGGCCGACATCCCTCGCGTGTTTGCCGGCAAGCCGGTGGCGCTGATGGGTGCGTCGCCCGGCGGCTTCGGCACGATCCTGTCGCAGAACGCCTGGCTGCCGGTGCTGCGCACGCTTGGTGCGGAACTCTGGACCGGCGGCCGCTTGATGGTGTCGCGTGCGGGCAGCGTGTTCGATGCCGATGGCGTCATCGTCGATACGCGCACCCAGGACTCGCTGCGCCAGTTCGTGGAAGGCTTCACCGCTTTCGCGCAAGACAGCTCGGCGAGGAACCCGTGAAAGCGGCGATTGAGCAAACCCGGTGAGCCGGCCCGGATTTGAAGGAGTAATCTGCCGGCTTCCGTTTGCCCGCTTGTCCATGAGGTGGTGCCTTGTCTCGTGAAGGTGACATGGCCGGCATGAGTCCGACACGGCGGATCACCGGCCGCAGCAGTTCGCATTTCACCCGCCTGGTGCGCGTGTTCGCGGAAGAGCTTGGCGTGGCCTGCGAGTTCGCTCCGGTCTACGACCTGGCGTCGCTGGATCCGCGTGACTACGCGGGGAATCCCGCGCTCAAGTTGCCCGTGCTCACCCAGGGCGATGCGGTCGTGTTCGGCGCCGAAAACATCTGCCGCGTGCTGGCGGAGTCCGCGCCGGAGCGTCGGCGGATCGTCTGGCCCGAGGATATGCGCGACATGCGGGCACGCAATGCGCAGGAACTCGTCTGGCACGCCATGCAGGCGCAGGTGCAGCTCGGCTTCGGTACGCAGATCGCGAAACTTCCTGTGGACAGCGTCTACTTCGTCAAGGCGGCTGCCGGGTTGCACAACGCCCTGGAGTGGCTTGACGAAAGGGTGCCGGCCGTCGTCGACGCGCTGCCGCCCCGCGACCTCAGCATGCTGGAGGCGTCGCTGTTCTGCCTCATCGAGCACCTGGCCTTCCGTCCGACCATTCCTCTCGCGCCTTATGGCCGTCTCACGGCTTTCGCCCGGGAGTTCGGGAAGCGGGCCTCGGCGGGAAACACGGCTTACCGGTTTGACGTGCCACCCGATGGTCGGGGCCAGGGGGATGGCGGTCGTTGATCGCCTTGGTGACCTCCGCCCCTGGCACCTCGTCGGAATTCATTTCCACTGCTGTCGGAAGTGCGCACATCAGGCGACCGGGCGCACGATGCCTTGCCTCGACGAAAAGGACGGCGGCTTCACGGAAATTTGCCGGGCACGTTCGGTAGTGCACGTTACAAGAAGGCATGGGGTTCCGCCCGGCGCGGGCGGCTTCGGAGGGATCCATGTCGGACCTGCTTTCCTATGCGGCACGCGGACTGACCCAGGCATCGTGGGTTGCCTGGCTGATCTACTTCGTGGTCATGACGCAGGCGACGATCAGCGCAGTCACCTTGTACCTGCACCGCAGCCAGGCGCATCGCGGCGTCGATTTCCATCCGGCCGTCGCCCATCTTTTCCGCTTCTGGTGCTGGCTGACGACGGGCATGGTGACCCGGCAGTGGATCGCCGTGCACCGCAAGCATCACGCGAAATGCGAGACCGCCGAGGATCCGCACAGCCCGCAGGTGTATGGCATCCGTGCGGTCCTGTGGCGCGGCGTGGATCTTTACAAGAAGGCTGCCGCGGATGCGGGCGACCTGGCGACCTACGGCGTCGGTGCGCCCGACGACTGGATCGAACGCCATCTCTATGCGCGCTGGTCGGCATGGGGGCCGACCCTGCTGGCGCTGATCAGCCTTGGCCTGTTCGGTGTGGTCGGCATCGCGATTTGGGCGTTGCAGATGGCGTGGATCCCGTTCTGGGCCGCCGGTGTCGTCAACGGCCTCGGGCACTGGTGTGGCTACCGCAACTTCGAGACGGCCGACACCTCGACCAACCTGGTGCCGTGGGGGCTGATCGTGGGCGGCGAGGAACTGCACAACAACCACCATGCGTTTCCCAGTTCGGCGAAGTTCTCGCAGCGCAGGTTCGAATTCGATGGCGGCTGGATGCTGATCTGCCTGCTGCGCCGGCTGGGCCTGGCGCGGGTGCGGCGGGTTGCGCCGGCGCTGGACTTCCGTGCCCACTTGCAACAACCGGATGCGGAAACGGTCAAGGCGTTGCTGGCGCAGCGGTGCCGCATCCTGCATGACTACGTCGTCGGCGTGATCGCCCCGACCTTGCGCGCGGAAGGCGCGGTCGATGGGCGGCTGCCGCGCCGACTGCGGCGGGGACTGGCGAGCGGAGGGCGCTGGCTGGACCCGGTATGGCGCGGCGAGCTCTCCGCGTTCCTCCACCAGCGTTTCCGGCTGTCCACCGTGTGCGAGTTCCGTGCGCGACTCGCCGGGCTGACCGAGCGCAACGGCCGCGACGCCCAGGCCCTGCTGGAAGAGTTGAAGCGCTGGTGTGCGGAGGCGGAGATGAGCCAGGTCCGGGTGCTGGCCGATTTCGCGGCCCGCCTGAAAGGCTGTTGCATCGCCGGCAGGGAGCGGGTCCATGCCGACCTGCTGGAATTCGCGCGGCCGTGATGCGCTGTGGTGGCACCATGGACATCGCGTGGCCCATCCATGCGGGGAGTAACGGCATGACCCTCTATCCGTTTGCGTTATCGATCGCCGGCACGCTGCCGCCCGTGGCGGCCGCGCCATGAGCCGCCGCTTCGGCGCCATCATCGTCGGTGCCGGCC
>LNAP01006370.1_pt2 | contig 19915 bp, 24 predicted proteins | sample 602601 | NCBI WGS metagenome assembly LNAP01 (sample SAMN02440304, study PRJNA202911) | soil metagenome | biome: Subtropical and temperate rainforests or woodlands; isolation source: soil samples (1 kg each in a 20% v/v slurry with milli Q water) were... ...
GAAAACGTTGTTTGAGTGCTGCATCAACCATCCGCCGTTGCCTGCATGACACAAGATGTAATTGTCCGAACCGAACTGGCCCTGCTTTAGACGCACCTGAGCAACCCAACCGATTGAGCCGCGTATCGAGCCGCCATGCGGTCCAGTCTTCACGAACAGGCCTAGCTCTGGAATGCGGCGCCCCGAAAAACCGCCTACGGTCTGCATCCAACGAACATCATGGTCGGCGTGGATCGCCTCATGGATCTGCGTGTGCAGTTCATCGAACTCGGCCTGGTTTGTTTCATCAAGCGGCATGGGTTGTGTCTCCTTACGTTTCGATAGGATGGACACCGCAGGGCGTCCTTCTACTGCCTCGGCCCTGCATGGCTGGGCTTGGGCACTCCTTGTGCTTTTCCTTCATTCCCATCCGTGCAGGTAGGTCGGCATAGTTGTAGCGTGTAGATCAACACGCAGCGACGGGGCCGGAGTTCCGTCCTCTTCCTGCATCGGCGCGTCCAGGAAACTGTCATCGACCAGCACCACATCATCAGCGGTAAACTCGCCTTCGGGGAGTCCGCTGAAGGCGCACAGAAACGCGGCGGCTTCTGCCGGGCTGTAGTGAGCAACAATGTCGTAGTCGCCTACCTGGTACGCGATCAGCGCCGGAACACCGACTGGCGGATGGTAGTGCTGCCCAATAGGGCCAGCAGACCAACGTGGGGCGGTCGTGCAATTCACACCTGATTGCAACAACTCAGGGGAACATGGTTTCCAATTCAGCGGTGGGTTCTGGTCGGCACTAGATTGCATGAGCACTCCCTCAATTTCGCGGACGCGAAAATTGGCGTCCCTCTACCAGCTTGGCCCCGCAACATGCGGGGCTTGAGCGCTGCTGCGACCTTTCCTTTAACTCGCTGCGCTTACGACTGAGCGTGATTTAGTGACCTGCTGTTTTGCAACATCTACCGCAGCCCGGAAAGATTCCTTATCGTGGGTGACCCCGACAAACTCAAAAAACTCTTCTTTTGGAAGCGCGTCTATCCAGGCGCCGTACTGGTCTTCTGACATATCGTCAATCGTCTCAGACAGCTCTAGCAGCTTTGGAAGCAGGCGCTTGTATGCTTCCTCATCAAGTGCTGCTGGGGTCGCAGCACTAGACTCCGTAGTGACATGCCCAACACCGATTTGTTTATCGGTGCCATAGGGAAGAGATGCTGCATTTTCTAACGCGAACTGTACGATCAACCGCTCTGCATCTTGGAACTCATCACCTTCCGTGGCGAAGGGAATACACAGGCTCGCCAACTCATGCACTTTGCTGCCTACTGGGAGTGCCGCCCGCTTTCGCCATGCCAGAACATCTGCTGCCAAGAGGGCCAGATTCTCTTCCGTGAATGTGCGAGCGGCGAGGCTGTTATTTTGACCACTCATGGGTTCTTTTCCCTTAACAGTTTGCGAATGGCCCGAAGCTCTGCAAGCAGGCCCCATGCCCATAAACACCGCCGCCCATAGGACTGGTGTACAACTCGCCGTCAGCGCGCATGTACTCCCGGTGCTCCTGGGCAACAAATGCTTCACTCATAGGCTTGCTGCACATTTCACAAGGACCCAGTTGATCGCCACCACGTCGAGCGGGCCGGAGCTTGTTGATGATGTTGCCGGTGACAGTACCCATTGCGATTTCCTTGAAAGCCCTGGCAAACCGGGGCGGAGCAGTTAGTTAACAGTCAGGGTTGCGAATTTTCTATCTGCGACATACTGCTTCCACAGTGCAATAGCCTTGTCCTGCTGGTTGCTTGGGAAGGCTGTAACTACATCGCTATCACCGTGAAGCGTCACCACATATTCCATTTTTTAGCCCATCCGGCTGTTCGCTTTGATGGGCATAGCTTGAACCACAGTTCAAACTACTGCAAGGATTATATTGAACTGGGGTTCAAACATATCAGTAATCCAATCCTCTAACTGCATTGTCCAAAATCCATCAGGCCAGCAACGAGTAGTACGCCTCTTGCTGCAAAATGTTCCTGACGGCACGGGTGCGCTTAGTGTCAACCAGCCCCTTCGACCGATCAGGTGCCAGGGTATTGGCTTCGATGCTAATTTTTCGGGTCCGGGCGCGAAGCCAGTTCGCGTCCGCCGTGTAATTGGCATCGGGGTTGTTGGCTTTGAGCGCGTCCAACTTCTTCACCAGCTCTTCCGTCAAGATCACGCGACCGAGAATGTGGAAATCAAAGTGGTGAAGTGTCGAACAGTCGTTCGCCGACATAGCTTCAAGGTTGCTGGGTATGCCGGCGCAAAATCGATCGGTACCAAAAGCCTTTGTGGCCAGCGCCAGCATCTCAGCTGCGGAAAGCTCACCACGTTGCAGGGGAACGATCACTCGCACCCCTATGTCGATCCAACCCCTTACTCGCTCCGCGTGTTCGTTCCAGAGTTTCAAGGTCCCAACCTGATCACCAATTACATCCGGAGCGACGATGCTCAAACCTTGCGGCTTGGCAGTCATCAGGATCACCGAATCGTATTTCTGAAAGACCTTCTCCCAAATGACGGTTTCCCCTTTTTGGAAGGCCGCAAAGGCCCCAGAGTCAATAAAGACGCTGCCGCCGGCATCAAGGTGTCTCGGTAGGGCGAGAAAGACTTTGGAGAGGCTCAACAGGGGCGCTACCACCCCGATGGGCACACCTACATCCACGGCAGCGCGTAGATCGCTGCTTGCGGACATCCCCGAATGGAAAGCCAGGTGCCAACGGTGGGACATACGAAAAACCCTTACGGATACTGTTAGCATCTTTTATCGTATACTTACGCGTTATGCAAATTTATGAGCTTCCCCTATGCTGATCACCGCTGGCTGTCTTCCGTGAGACCGCGGCGGTTGCATGTAGAACCACCCTGGGCTAAAGCTAGATCGCTACGCCCATTTGAATACCTACTAATTTCAGCGACAGGATCAGGTATGCGTCAGGTTCAAAATCTAGATGTTCAAAGTGAAAACATCAGCGGCAAGCCTGTGTTCACATTCAATAACCACCATGAGGCACTTTTGCCCTGGGCTGATTGTGCCTGCGCATTGGGCTGCGCACCGCGGCTAATCACGCTCGACTACCACAGCGACACGCGACCGGCCTTTCTCTCTTTTTCCACAAAAAATATTGCCCGGGACAAGAAGGATGGAGGTTGCCAAGAGAGAGCCGCCGGCGAGGTGGCCAAGATTGATTATCGTGCGGAAGCAACGGTTCGAGCAGCGGTGGTGAATCTTCAACATGACGAACACATTAGTGCTGCCGTGCAATCTGGAATCATCGACATCGCTTTTGCAGTTGTGGGTGGCCCGATCACCAACGAATACCGGAGCAACGAACAATATGCCGCGGAAGCCCAGTGGCGTGATCGCGACACTCCCGGACAGCCTAAGCCTATTGCTCCGCAGCCCTACTCGTACTCTATCCCGAAAGAGCGCATCGTCGAATTACCTCGTCAAATGGTGAGTTCGGGTGATCCGGCAAGGTCCAAGGGCTACGCGGACCAGGCGCTGGAATCCGACTTTCTTCGTCGACACCTTGAATTGATCGAAGCCATCATCCAATCCGCCGGCGTCCCGGGGTTATTTGAAGCACCGTTTATTCTCGACTTCGACCTTGATTACTTCAACACTCGGCGGTCTGTTCAACCTGCCATCCACGATGTTCTTCATGAACTCATTCGCCGAGCTGAGATCATCACGATTGCGCGTGAGCCGAAATGCGTGAGTAATCTTCAAAAGTCAGGGGAAAAGCTGACCAGCGATTGGTTAGAGGCTGAGCTCAAACGGCACATTAGTGAGGCACTAAGCCCCCCCCAATTGAAGATCAAGTGACAACCCCGACCCAGGTGGGCGCGAAATGACAGAACTGCGATCCGAGTTACAGGCACTCAACACAGATCAAGGGGCAAAAGTACTTCTGTACTGTGATCTGCGAGGAATGCAGCGGGAATTAGTTGACCGGGGTGCTTGGGGAATGGCGATCTTGGGCTTGGCAATGCTCGTGCTGAACTCGTTGGCCCGACATGATTCATTGCTTGCACCTTACCTCGATTGGATGGATATCGGGATCTGTTGCGTCGCACTACTTTACGGCTGCACTTCGCTTTTCATGGTCTGGAATATCAGGGCAACGAAGCACTCTCTCTACGAAATCGGGGTCAGCCACGAGGTTGTTGAGCATCTTGACGCCCTCCCCTCAAAAGCACTTGCCCGGCGTCGTGTCGGTGAATAACGGCCTAAAGCACCACACGTCATTACGATGGTTATCGTTGCCGACCAATCAATAATGATCAAGCCTCAAAGTTTTGACAGTTCTTCTTTCAACGAAGACAGTTGTTCTGGATCAATTAGCTGATCAATCAGTTTGGCAAGTTTTCCGGTTTCTATTGAAGCGGTTTGAAAAGCCTCTGTACAGGGCTCACCTGACGCCAAAGCTTTAATTGCAATTTGTTGTTGCTTGACAATTTAAAGTAATGTGCGGAGAACTAGAAGTGAGTGCATATCGTTCATGATTTTACCTGATCACTGAGTGGATTCGTCGGGTGTTACGTTTTGCTGTTTACAAAAATTGGCAAGTCCCGCAAGCACAGTGGAACCATGCTCTTGGTTGCGTTGTTTGAACTTGATGGCTTGAATGTTTCCCTACCTGCTCCAGCAGCGAGAATACCTCGGCGTCCACCTCTTTGGACGCGGAAATCGCGTTCTGGTACTGCCAAAGACCCAATCAAGGGTCCGTGGTGGTGCAGCGAATTTTCCTAGAATTTGACTTCGATGCCTACGGCCCGGCCGTTCAGGGTTTGAAAATCGCACAAACCCATGTGAACAACTCGTGGATGCTGGTGCGCGATAGCCGTTTCAACCTGATCACAGAAACGCGAAATCTCACGATCTAGAGCAGGCCGCCCAGTAACCGCCTGGATCTTTGCTTTGAACTCGATCAGTGCCTGTTCCATCGTCGTTTTCCTTGAATTTGCGGCTGCTTATGCAACCCAGTTCGGTGCGAATCTTTCAATGTGTGTCCAGCGGGCCTCCTGAATAGCTTACAGGCAAGCCCGCAGGGCTGGGAAAATTACATGGCGCTACACCGGCGAATCAAACTCCACCCTGACGTCCACCTGCTCCACGTCGGTCGCTATCGATCGAGCAAATCGGGCCTGCTCCAAGGTAATGCCCGTGTCCAGTCGAAAGCGAATCGCCCTGGGTGCCCGGCGCAGCAGATTTATAACATCGGCGCGCAGCTCGTCTTCGGTGGTTTCAGGTGCGACGAATACAACCAACGGGAGTTCTGGCTCACTCACAACCTCAGCCGCGCTATTCGAGGCACCCACAGCCGTGTTCCAGTCGCGGTGCCCGTGCATGGCCGCTACGGCTTCGAGACTTTGACTGTGCGTAAGGGAAATGTGGATTGCGGAAAGGTGAGCGCGCAGAAGTTTTGCTTGCGATTTGAAGGTTTCAATCGTAGTCATAATGAGTTCTCAAGATACCGGCTCGCAATGCGTGTCGTCCCTCCATTACGACCTGCCGGTGAGAATCACCATAAGGGGGTATAACCTTGCTTTCACCATGCCAATGCGGCGGAGGGGGCAGGCAGCAAGTGGCCTGGCCATAGGCTATTTCAGCCACCGTCGATTAGCAAGAGCAAAGGTCACGGAAAATCAGCGGTAGCAGCTATTCGAGGGCACATCACCCTACAGCGGAAAACACTCAAGCCGACAACGAAAAACTCCGCCAGCGTTAACTTTGCGGGACTTGGTGGGACATATCGGGATATGTAACGTCGCACTGCTTTACGGAGGTATATTGCTCTTCATGGTCTGGAGTATTCGGGCTACCCGCCACCCACTTTTCGAAATAGGGATCAGACCCAAGCTTGTTGAGCAGCTTGACGCCATCCCCTCTAAATCCCTCGCCCGTCTTCATCTGTTCCCCATTACTGGCATTTCACCGATTTCAGTTGATTAAAGTCGTTGGTGAAACTGGCCGACAGGTAGTCACGCTTCATTGCCCACTGTGCCACCGGCGGTTCCAGCGCCAGCCGGAGGCTACCCCTACCATACCGGGCGTTGGCCTGGTCAATGACGCCCATGAGTGCATCGGCATTGCGCCGCGGTGTTCGGCATTGGGGCTTTCTCATCGGCACGTTCACCTGAAAAAAGGCATGAGTACTAGGCTCACATCATTCGTCCTCGAAGTTGTAGCTGCCCGGCGCGAGGTTTTCGAAACGGGTGTATTTGCCGATAAAGGCCAGGCGCGTGGTGCCGATGGGGCCGTTACGCTGCTTACCGATGATGATTTCAGCAATGCCCTTATGCTCGGTTTCCGGGTGATACACCTCGTCACGGTAAACGAACATGATCACGTCAGCATCCTGCTCGATCGCTCCGGATTCCCGCAAGTCGGAGTTGATCGGGCGCTTGTTCGGCCGTTGCTCCAGGGAACGGTTGAGCTGCGACAGGGCAACCACCGGGCAGTTGAATTCCTTGGCCAGGGCTTTCAACGAGCGGGAAATCTCGGAAATCTCGTTGGTACGGCTGTCGCCACTGGAACCCGGGATCTGCATCAACTGTAGGTAGTCGATCATGATCAGGCCGATATCGCCGTGCTCACGCACCAGGCGGCGGGTACGTGCGCGCATTTCCGAGGGGCTGATACCTGCGGTGTCATCGATAAACAGCTTGCGGTCGTTGAGCAGGTTGACGGCCGAGGTAAGGCGCGGCCAATCGTCGTCTTCCAGGCGACCGGCACGCACCTTGGTCTGGTCGATACGCCCAAGGGACGACAACATCCGCATGATCAGCGATTCGCCTGGCATCTCCAGCGAGTAGACCAGTACGGCCTTTTCGCTGCGCAGTACGGCGTTCTCCACCAGGTTCATCGCAAAGGTGGTTTTACCCATGGATGGACGGCCGGCGACGATGATCAGGTCAGACGGTTGCAGACCGCTGGTCATGCCATCGAGGTCGGTGTAGCCGGTGGACAGGCCGGTGATGGCGTTGTCGGTGTTGAACAGGGTATCGATCCGGTCGATGGCCTTGGTCAACAGGTCGTTGACGCTGTCCGGGCCGCCGGTTTTCGGGCGGGCTTCGGCGATCTGGAAAATCTGCCGTTCGGCTTCGTCGAGAATCTCTTCAGCGGTGCGGCCTTCCGGGTTGAAGGCACTGTCGGCGATCTCTGTGGCAATACCGATCAATTGCCGCAGCGTGGCCCGCGCACGGACGATCTGCGCATAGGCCTTGATGTTGGCAACCGACGGCGTGTTTTTCGCCAGTTCGCCCAGGTAGCCCAGGCCGCCAACTTGTGAGGTATGGCCGGCGACAAGCCAAGCCGAGCGAAAGATTACCACCCTTACGGCGCCTTGGGTTGCACTCGACGGTTCCTACAAATTGCAGGCCAAGAGCACAGAGCCTATGGGATCATTAGCCTAGCAAATAAACGCTTAGCCGGCCGATTCGGCGGATACGGCGGTGTATGGCGATATGCAACACTAGCACCGCTATGCCAGGCAATCCGAAAATCAAAGTTGCGATGCCAACCCAGTGGGACAAGGAAGAAAACAGCTCAGCCTTCGCAGTTGCGGGGTCAGCGTATGCCTTGGCAGGTCCCGACAAGTGCTTCACCTCAGCGGCACTCTCGATCGCATAGGCCACCTGATTGCTCGGCTCGAAACCTAAATTACCCGAGGCAATGGCTTTAGCGGTCTCACCAACCGAGGGTAAATTCAGGGTTCCGTCCTTAATGGCCAGCTGCGCCTTGAGATAGGTAACAGCTGGCGAACTACCGGTCAGGAAAGTACGCAAGGTCGCAGAGTCTTGCTTCCTAATGGCGCTTTCAAACTTCTCCCTGGGGCTAAGTTCACTGCTGGTTTGAGAGTCGTGCTGGGGAGACGTCCAGTTAAAAACCTGGCCCGCCATCGTCGTTGTCCCCCCCAATAGAATTACCGCCATTATTGGAGTAAATGATTGTCGAACAACCGCCGCACCTAAGCCTATGATCGTGCCAATGAGCAAAATTGTTTGCATCACGGGACCAGCTATGAAACCGGCAAGGGCGCCTTCCACGTTATCGAATTGAGACATACCTCCTCCCCCGCCCCCCGTTTGCCAGGAACTGGAGAAGCTATCAATGAGAACTCAGGGCGCATCGAACTCCGCGATTCCAGCTGAAGGGGCAAAATAGTGGCCAAGACCGGAAAAGATAAGTGACACCACGGCGGTGACTCCCATCGCGAGAATGCCGATCTTACTGAGCTTGTTGAACTTGGAGCTGCGCTCCATCATTCCCGAGAGATCTTTAACCAAAAACGCACAGGTACCACACGCTCCAAAATGCAAGCACCCCGAGCAATTTCCCGGCTTTCGACATCAACTGTGGAAGTGTCACGGTTTGTCTCTCCAACTATCTTCTCGACATAGTGGCTGAAGCCACTTGCCACAACTAAATCATGACGCGTATGCATAACACCACATCGACAAAGACAGAATCTCAGGTCACCCCTCCGTCGAATGGACGAAACCGCCAGTATTTTTGTAGGTTCTCAAAATAAATGAGAATTCTTACAAATAGTTGAACTGTGCAACACAAAAAAGCCAACGCTATGTAGCGTTGGCTTTTTTGTGTCTCTTGTTTGAAGAATTTTGGATAAGCGATTCAGTGTTATAAAGGATGCATATTTTTATAATAAAACTAGAGAAATAGCCTTATTGAAAACGTTATTCGCTAACTCGATATAAATGAAATTTTATAGAAGGTTTTTACATATAACACGGAACTATAAGATCCAGCTTTATTTGCTCATATAGCTATAAAGGAATTGTCAGTAGTCAACGCCTGGCTCAATATCGTTAGTCAAAAATTAGCTATGAATGCATGAGGTGGGGCTAATTTATTGTTTGACGTAATGTGCGCCAGAGCTGGCGTATAAGGATTCTAAATGCAGAAAGAGGAAGCCAGAATGTAAAAACGCGATCAACCTTGGGAGGATGACCGCGCCTAGATGAAGCAGGAATTACTTGTGTGGTGCTCGTAATTTCTGCCTTTTTTCGGCGCATGTCAACTCTCCCCAATTTTTCGACCTTATCGAGGCGTCTTGAGGGCACAGTGTTGCCTGTTGAATAGCCTCCATGAGTCCGCTGGCGCATGCATTTTTCTGCGTCAAGGACTCGTTCGACCTGGAGAAATGTCATGGCCGTAAGAAATGTTGTAACCCGCAGATCCTGCCACTTCCGGGGCTTTTTCCCCTCACTGAAAAATGGTGTTGGCGCCGATGCTGAGTTGACCCAGTTGTCGAGATTTCACTGATCCAGTCTGACTCCTCGTAAATCATTGTCTGTGCTCGATTGTTGTCGTTTTGGAGATGGGACAGTCTTGCGTTGGCAATTGGGTCAATCCGGGGTCAGCAACACGACAATCCTGTCTGACCCGAGAGCGCATCTATTTTGTGAAACCGGTAGGTTTTTCTCATTTTTTCTGTGATTTCCACGTCTCACACACAAAAAAAATGATTTTCTCCCAATGTTTGCTGGGCCTCAGGAATCATCTATTTTGTGAACCTACAATTTTCCATCTGCACCAGTTCCTTATCTTTTACATCCGGCACCGGTGTGAAATGCAGCGTACCGCTGAGGATTGCTGCCTTGATCGCTTCAAACTCCCAGGCGTAATACTGCGACTCCGCGTAAACGCGCATTTCACCGTAGTCATGCCGCTTGCGCCGGATGAATGCCTCCGCGGCATCCTTGGTGAAATGGCTGTTCACGATCTCCCAGCGTGTGTTCCAGCCGGTAACGGTGTGGTCTTCAAGCTCGCTGAGGATTTCCCATCGCACGCATGAACTTTCGCTCACAATAGGCCTGAGCCTTCTTGTTGAGGCTGGCTTTCTCATTCCGATCGAGGTGTGCCCAGTACTCTTTGGGGCTGAACCATGACCGATCCTCGAGGCAGACGACGCGGCCCTCGGCATAGTCCACTTCAAAGCCGTAATCGATCTTCTTGGCCTGGACGGTGAACAGGGCTGCCGCCGTGCCGTGGGAACGAACACCCAGGCCCACACAGTCATGCCGCAGGCGCTGAACGAAATCTGCCCACGTTGCTGCGTTGAGATCGCCGCCGGTGGCCAGGCTCAGTGCAGGCCCACTTTCAATGGTCATGAGGTCGGTCATCTCACCGCCTCCATCGACACCAGGTCATGAGCGCTCAAGACGGACATCCCAAGGCGATCGGCGATGAGCACCTCAAGACGGGCGCCCTTCGAATGCTCCCAGCCCGGAAGGGTGGCCACGGTGTGGCACTCCATCAGGGCGACGATGTCACGGCGCAAACAGTCGCTCCAATCCTTGGTGGGGTGGTCGAGCTCGGCCGGGTTGACCACGGCATGGCCGGCAGCACGCAGGCGAGCAGCCATCGCATGGAAGGCAGGAAAATTCAGATCGGGGATCCCCGTCATAGGTCCTGAAAGGTAGAATGGCTTTTGCGGTGTGGCATCGTGCCAAGAGGCGACTTCGAATTCCCCGGGTTTTAGCCCCAGGCGTTGCCCGTCGGGCATAACCGCCGATACCGCGCCGTAGCTGTTCGTCCACACCCGGAAGGTTTGACTGATCACCGCCGTAGGAACATCCCCGTTGATGAAAGAGAAGCCGATCACCGGCATCGGGTCGGCGGTCACTGTCTTGACCATTCGCACAGTGCGCGGGACACGTTCACCGAACGGGTAACCCCCGGCTCGATCGTGCAGCGCCGGGCAGTCGATTTCGGGCTCCATGTTCATGCGGCCTCCTGGGCTTGGCGGAAGACTGGCAAGGCGCCGGCCTGCTCGCGCACCTTCTGCATTTCGCCTTCGGGGTAGCCCCAGATGTTTTCGCCGTTGAAACGCTCAGGCCCAAGATAGAACGGATCCAGCGGTTTACCAGTAAGAATGAAGTCCCGGAATCCTTCAACCACATTGCGCAGCGTGCCGCCGCTTGAAAAGCCGCGCCATCTGTTCCATGGCGTCGGGTGCGTGTAGATGCGTTTGCGGGAGCTGTAGTCGATGTACCAGACGCGACCGCGCTCGTCGACTTCCATGCTTGCATAGGTCTGTTTGCTGGCGCTGTAGAAGAACCGGCGACCATGCGCTGCTATGATCTGAATAGCCTGGTTGATCTGTTCGCAGCGCTGCCGCTTCAAGGCGAGTTTGTTCTCTTTGGACATGAGGGGTCCTGTGCCGGGACAAGCCCGGCAGGTTGAGGGTTGAATTACGCGGCTATAGATCGGCGATCGACTGACCGCCAGGGGTCGTTCGCCCGGGCGAGGGCTGCCATCGGTGGCGGGCTAACGCTGTTCCCGCACATATGTACTTGCTTTGTGATGTTGAATGGCTTCCCGTCGACACCGTGGGTAATGTTGTAGTCCGCAGGGAAACCCTGGGCCTTGTACAGTTCAGCTGGTTTGAGCATCCGCAGGCAGATGTCGACGATCACGTAGGGCGTGCCCTGAACCATTACCGTAACCAGGGCCAGGCGGTCCTTAGTGGTGATCGTCGGGGTCGGTGCGTCGCAAGAGCTGGTGTTTTCAGTACCGTAGTAGCTGATCAGGAAGGCGGCGACACGCAGGGCTCCGGCCTCATGCTCTGGCGAGAGAGTGAGAGACACCAGCGAGCTTTTGCCACCGCCACCGGCAGTAATGGTCGGCGCCGGATCTTCCAGGCCTTGCCCAACGCTGCCGCCGAATGCCCGCTCCATGAATGCGCTCACTAGTCCGTGGTGCTGGCCGCCGGCGCTAACGGTGTGCAGCGGATCGTTCAAGTCACGTGCATCGCAGTTGCCGCGCAAGTGCACCAGGTTTGCCACGGCCAGTTGCTGCTGGCTTCCGGTGTTGGTGACCGTGGTCATGGGTTCGTGCATGCCCTTGGCGTGCGTGGTGTTGAATCCGCCGTTGGCCTGGATCATCACTGCGGCGCTGACGGACTGGCCGCCCCCGCTGGCAGTGACGGTGCCGACCGGGCCACAGATGTCGTTCACTCCATGAGAGCGGCGTTTGTTTGCGCCAGAACCATCGCCATGCCCGGCCTGGACGATGCAGGCCGAAGCCAGCGCTCGATGGTTCTGTGTCATCAGTGTACCCAAGGGCTGGTCCATGCCCACCGGCTTGCCGGAGTACTCCGGGCCACCGGCCCCCACCATTACTGGACTGATCAGCGTCAGCTCGCCGCGATTTGCGCAGGTCACCGTCGGCAACGGGTCGAGCGGGTCATTGATTCGGTCGCTGCCCTGGTGCGTTGCCGGTGCGATGATTGGGCTGACCACGCTGAAGGCGCCTCCCTTCGGATATGAAGTGATAGTGCGCAGCGGCTCGTCACCGGACTGAACTGTCTCGCCGGACCAGTTCGCAATCGGCACGATGAATGGGTTGGCATTGTCGATGACGAATTTCTTCATGCCCTTGGCCACGCGGCGCAGGGTGGCGTCGGCCAAGTCTTTCTTGCGTCCGAAGATGCTTTTGCCCAGGTCGCTGAAATCGATGCAGTCAGCGGCGGTTTTCCACTTCTGCTGGCCCTTGGTTGGGTTTTTGGCGTGGGTAGGCTCCGGCCACATCACCGGCCGGCCGTCGCACCGGGCGATCATGAACAGGCGTTCACGGCTGGTAGGCGCACCGAAGTCGCACGCCTTGATTACCTTCCATTCAACGACATAGCCCATACCTTCCAGCAGCGCCACGAATTGGCGCCAAGTCCGGCCGCGGTGCTTCGGGTCTGGCACAAGGAACTGATTCGATACCGGTACTTGCTCGCCCGGTGCTGCTACCCGGTTGGTGGTCTTTCCCTTCTTGGTTGGGTGCGGCACCTGGTCCAGGGTAACCACGCGGCCGGTGGCCTTGTCGCGCTTGGCGATCAGTCGGCCCCACTGGAGTATCTGCTTCACGTTCTCCAGGCTGATCACCCGGGGGCGCTTCATGCCTGCCCACTTGATCCCGATCCATGAAAGGTTGCGGATCTCGCGCTTGCGCGGCTGGCCGCCGGCGGCCTGGCTGTGATGCGTGCAGTCAGGGGACATGTGGAACCAACCAACGACCTTGCCGCCGCACTCCGTATCCGGATCACCCTCAAAAACGTCGGTTGTGTAGTGCACGGCACTTGGGTGATTTGCACTGTGCATGCTGATGGCGTCGGGGCTGTGGTTCTTCGCGACATTGACCGGACGACCCAGGCCCATCTCCAGCCCAGTACCCGCCCCGCCGCCTCCGCAGAAAAAATCTACAACAATTTCATCATCTTGAGGGTTGAAGCTGAGCCCATATTGGGTTTTGAAATCGAACGGGTGTTTCTTCTGTAGTGCAGTCATAGATGCCCCTCGTCGGCGGGTGTGATTCATACGAAATGGCGAGGCGCCTACTGAACGCAAAGCCTCAAGCCTGTATAGATTCATAACACGTATGCATACGATAGCAAAGTAATAGAACAAACTGCTAATGTTCAACACCTACCTGTTCTTTCCTCAAACTCGGGTAGTTCCGACGATGTCGATTTGGCAGTGCTTGGTGTTCATCCCCTGTGATATGGAGTTGTCTACGTGCAGCGAGATGGTTCACAGGGGGGGCAGAACATGCCGCGATATGGATTCCAGCCGGGAAAATTGGCTATTCGGCATCTTCAGCGTAAATCGCTAGAATGAAAAAACCCGACCAAGTGGCCGGGCTGATATTGCGTTAACAAGTCAGGGTCGAGTGCTGTTACTCATGTCCAATGAAGTAGCCATGATCAAGCGTTGGCCATCCCATTTTCGTAAAAATGCCACATACATCGATGTACCCTCCCGCCTCGTTCTGCCAGCGAACCGAGTAGGTGCGATCACTGGAAGGCAAATCGGCATCCATCGTGTAAACGGTGAGTTTCCATCCCTCGACAGCCTTGGCGAACCCGGCATCGTTTAGGCGTTGCAGTGCATAACGAGCCAAGCGATTAGCCAGCCCGTGAGTGATCACCTTATCGGTGATATGCAGCTGATCCGGTAGCTTTTGCCCCACCATATTGAAACGGGTTTTGCCTCGCTGGAAGACCTCAGTGGCTACTATGTTCATGCACATCCTCCTGGGTAGCCGCGTGCTCTGAGTCCATCATGCTTTTGAAGTCGGCTGCTTTTTTCTTCGATGAAAAATGGTAGATAACAGGATCCTCAGCCGGGTCCGCTTTGGTGTCTTCAACCAGCCATGGCTTTTTCGGGCTGGAACTTGGGCGAAGCTGAAAGCGTTCGTTTTGCATGGTCACATCTCCTGAGAATTAACTTCGTACCTGAGAGATGCGCCACACAGGCTCAGAAATGGGCCGAGCCTCTTCCTGTTACACCGGAAGAAGTCTCACGAGGCCAACGTAGAAGAACCTATTCAATGCTCCGCGACACGCAGGCGTTTGCTACCCTTGCAAGTCATCGCCTGAATGGAAAACGACTACATGAGCAGAACAAACGACTACGATCACCAGGCGAGCGAGCTACTGACACGCATTGGTGTTTACCAGCCATCCGAAGGCGTGTGGGCCTTCACTGACGTGGACACTGCCAGCCAGGCTTATATCCATCACTCCGCACAGCCGGCAGCACTCGCCGCCTACGCAGCTGTGAACCCGACGTTCGCTGCGGGGCGTTTTCCGGGCTGGACACTGGTAGACATGGTCGACAAGATCCCTTGTATGGACGGGATCGAACATTCAGCCCTGGCGATGGTATGCGGCACTTCTGCACCTACCTTCCCTAGCGCCGAGGCGCGAGGAGAGATCTTCGGTCGCACTGCCTGGGGCATCGTTGAGAGTTACGCACTTGAAGGGTGTTTTGAGTGTGTTCGGGAATACGGTAGTGAAGGTAGCCACTTTACCTTGCGACCCCGAGGTTTTGACTGGGCAGGCGGGCTAGGCCCTATCCCTGAAGCACTGAAGTCTATGCGCAAGTGCTATCGAGCTATATTACTGCCCCGTCTAGTTCCGAGGCAGTAGCCGTAGGTGAGCCATTACCGACTTCATACCTGCCTGCCCCTTTTGGGGTTGAAAAAGTTAAAGATTCAATTTTAAGTTTTGGCGAAACTCGCCATAGTCTTGAGCGCTTCATACGTAATAGACAACGAATTGTGTGAACGAAATCTCCAGCACCGCCAAGCCTGGCGAATCAAGTAGGGTGAGGGATTACTCCCTCCGCAGTGCCGTCTTCACACTTGGCCACCACATCCAAGCTGGTTGCGCTTGCGCGCAACGCGCCATGCCTGGCGCACGCGTAAAAAAACCGGCTTTAAGGGCCGGTTCTGTTGTCATTTCAAATTGTCTATGGGTTCGCTCATATCGTTGCCGACTGTGACCCAGTAGGGGTTGGGTTCTTCCGTGCGTAAAGCTTCCACAGGCTGGTATGCCTCAGGATAAAACTCGGCACCGGTGGAGCTGCTTTTGCCGTCGGTGAACATACCCAGGAATGACCCGGCCATAAAGGCAATTGCGCAAACCAGAAGAACCAGGAACCCAACACTCGGTGCGAACAGGGCATTGAGCACACAAAAAGCTATCAGCCCTCCAATCGTGTAGACAGGAACCTTTGTGCCAGCGTTCTTGCTGTGGGTCAGGTGCAAAGCCCCCGAGGCAACAATCAAGGCCAGGGCAATATAAGCAAATATCTCGTAGCCGAAGGACAAGGTTTTGGTGCCGCCTACAAGCACACCAGCGAACGCCAGTGCGATCGTCACCAGGTGCTTCAGCGTCCAGAGTCCGCCAGCATTACGAATGCCCTCTTCCACCGCCCACAGTTTCTGGATGGGGGCAGGCAGTTTCGGCCTATGCGCCAACAAAGCAATCAGGTCAACCACGTTCACCGCGTAGGCCGCGTCCACTTGCGAAGGATTGCTTTTGCCGGCAAGCCGGCGCAATGCGGCGATAGCACGCCCAAAGTCGGCGGGAGCCTTGCGCAATGCATCCGCGTTGAAGTTGAACAGATCGATCGAGTCTGGTAGTAGCCCCATGTAGCGCTCCACCAGTGCTTCAGCACGCTTCACTTCTGACTCGATGTGCATCTTCATTGCGAACTCTCCTTTCGACTGAGTACATCCTACCTCACCTGCTGAAAATGCAACCCGTCTCACCCGCTTGTGTAGGTCTGCCCGGCCAAGCGATAGGCTGGTGCGACCACCACCAAGTACTACCGATCGTTGGACTTCTTCTGGGCAGGTTGGCAAGTGGAGTGCAATTTCACAGCAGCACTACTCAATGGGCTTGATCGATACCACTTCGAAAAAGCGGTACTTCTCCTTCTTCGCCAACGTCTTGGCTTCCTGCTCGGCATCGAACTGGCTCAACGTATCAGCATCATGAGTGAACTCGACGGTTTCGCCCTCAAACTCCTTGCTGACAAGTAATTTCACCCGGAGCTTGGGGGACCGGCGTTTTGGTTTGGTGCTGGCAACCCGGGCTTCTGATTTCTCTTTCGCCGCCGGTGCTGTTGCCTGAGGAGTGGAAGGACTGGAATGCACGGTCAGGCCTAAGGCCCGGCGCATTTCGTCCTCGGTGAATCCGCTGCTCATTGTCAGAGCTCCATTAACTGAATGGCGGCTCTCACTCGATGTTGTCAGCGAGCGAGGCCTCGAGGTGAGCACTTACGCCCACCATTCTTTCAAACGAAATTTTGTGTTGCCGACCCACGTGGAAGACGGCACCGATTGGGTAGAGCCTCCAGGTGCACGTGCCAACTGGCCTTGAAACAGAAACCACTCGCCTTGTTCTGTTTGCTCGGGACCACATGCGACATCACGGATATGTCATCGACGGATGCAGGCACTGGTGCCGGTACCAACTTAACCAGGGATCGCTGACACGACTTGCAAGTAACCCGACCAGAATCGGTAGTGCAACTGAGATTGTGATTGTTGCGTCCACAGGCGACATCGCTGCCACCAGTTGAGTAGTGAATAACCAAACCGTAAAACTCCAACCTTTGAAAATTGCCATTTTATTTTCGCACACGTTTGTAGAGAGTGCAGATCCCTTCACCGGTCAATGGGGACAAATACTTCAAATCCGACGCATCTCGAAACTCATGTAGGTGTGGCAAGATACATACATGCGGAGTGGTTGTGCTGGCAGGGAGCTTTGTCAGCTTATTCAGGGTGACAGCTTAATCGGGCTGACTTTTCGCACCACCATCACAACCACTCTGCACTGTCCAACCGCGGCGCCAGCGTGCAACGACCGCCGACCATAACGAAGCAACTGGAAGCCCAGGGCTAAGACTCTTTTATACCCCCCAAACAATGAAAAACCCCCAGCCTCGGCCGGGGGGTAGTGTTGCGTTAAAGCTGCGAAACGAGATGCTGATCAGTAGAATTCGACTTTGCAGCACGGACCGCTATCGCCACTGACAACCAGGTGATGCCTGAAGAGCCGGACATTGCATGACATGGACGTTCGACCATTGGCGTTCAGAAGGACACGAAGCCTTACTTCACGCACAGGCGGCACTTTGAGCTCGTTCGCGTACCAGGCCGCCAGCGACTTTTCCAAAGTGCCTAACCATTTTGTGCCCGACTTGCTGCTCTCTCCATGGTAGATGTTGAAGTTCTCGCCGCGGCGGATGTTGAGGGGGACGCAGGCGCGACGCAGAGTTGGATGTCCGATCACGTCATAATCGCGAAAGCCATATGCGGAGCGGTGAAGTCTAGTTTGGAACTGCTCGATGTTCGTAGATGGGGTCATCGTGTTTTCTCCGAGGAAATTGAACTGGTGCTCGGAGATGTCGAACAAGAAACATGAACACACCCTGTATTCGATATCAGAAAGGCTTTCGCAATTCATCAGCTAAAAGGCTGCTCGTAGCCTAAGACTCTGCCGCCATCCGGGAGTGCACGAACTTTCGAAAATGGAGTCCCGGCTGCTCGCTTTCTGGATTAACCGGTGGGCGGCTGGCCGCGATGCGAACGTATGGTCAGCTAGAATGAAAACAGGTGGTCAAGTCCCTGCATTTGCTCACCAATCATTGGATGGGATCTCAAAATATCAAATCGCTACCTGCGGAATCCATTGCGGGCATTGCACCCAACGATGATGTCGAATCAGTAGGAGGTCTGGCCATGCCTGTAAGCGAAATATCAAGTAGCGCTACAACGAGGCGCCCGATCCGTTTTGATACCCCAGACGATCGCGCTCGGGGTGCATACGCTATGCGTCAGAACGGATGTACATACTGCCAAATCGCTTCGTTCTTAGGTGTGAGCACCACGCGTGCACAGCAACTCTCTAGAAAAGGGGGGTGGCTACCTGATCAACCTGTTTGGTATGACGGCTTAGACAAGCCTTTGCCGACTCTTCTTCTCAGTGCCAATTTTACGGGGCGAGATCAGGTGTATCAGGCCGTTGAAAGCGGGGAAATTAAAATTCCAGGACTAGGACCGAGGCGTTACCAAGCGTTGCGAAAATGGCTTGGAATGGAGCCAGTTCAACCTGTTTGGTATGACGGTTTAGACAAGTCTTTGCCGACTCTTCTTCTCAGTGCCAATTTTACGGGGCGAGATCAGGTGTATCAGGCCGTTGAAAGCGGGGAAATCAAAATTCCAGGACTAGGACCGAGGCGTTACCAAGCGTTGCGAGAATGGCTTGGAATGGAACCAGTTCAACCTGTTTGGTATGCCGGCTTAGACAAGGCTTTGGCGAATCTTCTTCTTAGTGCCAATTATACGGGGCGAGATCAGGTGTATCAGGCCGTTGAAAGCGGGGAAATCAAAATTCCAGGACTAACGCAGCGCCGTTACCAAGCGTTGCGGAAATGGCTTGGAATGGAACCAGTTCAACCTGTTTGGTATGACGGCTTAGACAAACCTTTAGCGAAGCTTCTTCTCAGTGCGAATTTTACGGGGCGCGATCAGGTGTCTCAGGCCGTTGAAAGCGGTGAAATCAAAATTCCAGGACTAGGGCGGGGCCGTTACCAAAGTTTGCGGAGATGGCTTTCAAAGAAAGCGAGGATCGATTACGAATTGAAAAACGAAAATGAAAGCTCTGAAAAGGCAACACTGACATTGTTTGCCTTGCTGACTGGGGAAGGCTCTCTCTAGAGCACCGCCCGGAAAAAACAGGAAAGAAGAACACGCTTGCCTTGCAGGCATAGCTTGAGATAGCGGAGTTTCACATCAAAATCACCAGCGTAGCCAGCTGGTTGTACTCACCGGCAACGCGCCATATCGGGCAAAAAAAAACCACCCCGAGAGGTGGTTCACATCATTCAAAACAGATCCATAGTGCGACCTGGATCTCCTGCCTTTAGGGCCTCAGTTTTCAGCGACTGAAGGATTGCATCGTGCTCAGCGTTGCTGATCGATAAATGACGAATGTACGAACGCAGATCGATACCACCAAGATCGCGTTCCATCCGCTGCCAGAATTGCGCCCGGCGTGCCATCTCGTCGTAGTCAGCAGCCTTGCCCCTGGCCAACTTAACCATGCCTCTGTTCAGGTAGAACTTGGCACTGTCGGTTGGCGCAAGACCTTTGGCCATCTCATAAAACGCTTCATCGAACTCGTCCACGAAACAAATTGCATCCGCCGGGTCGATATCCATCTCGTCAGATTCTTCGTAGTAAACGATGTTTCGTTCCTTGCCTTCGAAGCGGTCACGGATCGTGCGCATCGCCGGGCGTTCAGGGTAGCGGTCCTTGTTGGTGGCTTCGAGGTAGGGGTCTTGCAGACCCAGTTCCAACGCAGGGCTTTGCCAGTCATCAAGCTTGAACCATCTCTGCTCTGGAATGATGTCTTTCTCCACAGGAGCGACATCCTCGATCAGATAGCGTTTGCCAAGGACACGGATCTCGTACCACTCAGTCAGCGCCGGAAAGGCGTGATCGAAGCCGTAGCTCAGTGACCAGGCGAAGTCGATGGCCAGAAGGTTCTTTGGCGTGATGAATTGGAAGGTGATCCCA
>LNAP01002170.1_pt1 | contig 19910 bp, 18 predicted proteins | sample 602601 | NCBI WGS metagenome assembly LNAP01 (sample SAMN02440304, study PRJNA202911) | soil metagenome | biome: Subtropical and temperate rainforests or woodlands; isolation source: soil samples (1 kg each in a 20% v/v slurry with milli Q water) were... ...
TTGGTCGCGCGCCACATCAGGCCCTGCATCATCCCGGCGATCCACATCGAGGCGATGTAGAACACCACCCCGGCGGTGTGCAGCCAGAAGTGGATGTCGATGGCCTTGACCGAAAACATCCGTTCGCGGCCCAGCAGGCGCGCGAGCAGGTGCGGCAGTTGCCTGCGGCTTCGTTTCACCGCTGGATCGTGGAGGGACTCCTCGGGCTGTACCTCTCCAACCGCAAGGTGCGTCGGCAGCCGGAGGTGCAGGAGACGGCCCATCTGCTCATGCGCAGCGCTCACTGGGGGGCGCGCTTTTTCTACCTTAACAGCCGGATCTACATGGGGCGGCTCGATCAAACGCAGCCGACCCGGTCCAGTGGGTGACCGGGGGATTGGTTCGGACCTTAACGGCCCTCTCTTCGCCGCTTTGCCTTCTGCGAAAAGCCGTAACCGGTGGTGGCCAGAACCAGGATGATGAAGAGGATGAGGCCCCATGTGCTGCCGTAGGCGATAGAAGCGCTGATGCCGACCATGAACAGGATGGTGAGAAAGGCAAATAGCAAGGACATTGGTTTGCTCAAGCACGTTTCCTCCTTGTGGTCTCTCCCAGCCAGTGTAACACCTTTGGCCTTGGAGGTCATCCTGTACTGACGGGCCAGTGATTGCTGGTTGTCTGCCCGTACCATCTCGACTACACTAATCTTGGTGTCGATCGTCTAGACTTCCGGGGAACACAGGCAGACGGGAGAGATGGTTTTGGGCAGCGTAAAAAAAGAAGAGGTTGGGGCGGTACTGGGTATTCTGGTGCTGGCGGCCGTCTGGTTCGCCGATCTTCCCGGCTTCCGATGGGCGTTCCTGGTGCTGGTGGCGGTCGCCGTGGCGCTGCTGTCCATCGAGTGGGGCGAGATGACCGCCCCCAAGGCGCCGGTCCGGGTCTCGGCGGCCCTGACGGTGGCGGTGCTGGCCGGGGCCTTCCTGGCGTTCCAGGGCCGAATGCCGCTGGCCTGGACCGCAATGGCTCTGGGCGCGGCCGCCGCGGCCCTCGTGGCGCGCGGTGTTTCGGAGCGGCCGGCCAACGCCGCATTCGGCGTGATCTATCTCTCGATCCCGGTGATCTGCCTGGTCTGGCTGCGGGGCATGCCGGAAGGCCGGCAGTGGACGGTGCTGACCCTCGCCGTGGCCTGGTCCGCCGACATAGCCGCCTATGCGGTCGGCAGCGCTCTTAAGGGGCCCAAGCTCTGGCCGCGTTTCTCGCCCAACAAGACATGGTCCGGCTTCATCGGCGGACTGGTCGCCGCTGCGGGCGCGGGGGCGGCCATGGCGGCATTCAGCGCCATCGTGCTCAGCATTCCGGCCGGGGCGCTGATCGGCCTCGTGGGCGGGCTCGCCACCATGGGCGGCGACCTCTGGGAGTCGATGCTCAAGCGCCGGTTCGGCGTGAAGGATTCCGGGGATCTGATCCCTGGGCACGGCGGTCTGCTCGACCGCGTGGATGGGCTGATGTTCGCCGTGGTCGTGCTGGCCGCCGCGCGCCTGATCAATCATTGGGGATGGGCGCATTGAGCTTGCCACGCCGCGTCAGCGTATTGGGTTCCACCGGTTCGGTGGGCGTGTCGACCCTCGACCTGCTGGACAAGGCCGGGGCCGAGGTGGAGGTCACGGCCCTTACCGCCGGCCGTAATGTCGAGCGCCTGGCCGAGCAGGCGCTGCGCTGGCGGCCGCGGCTGGCGGTCATTGAGGACGAGGCCAAGCACGCCGAGCTGCGTGACCGCCTGAAGGGCTCCGGCGTCGAGACCGCCTGCGGCGCGGAGGCGGTGGCCGGAGCGGCGGGCGAGGACGCTCAATGGGTGATGTCCGCCATCGTGGGCTTTGCGGGCCTTCCCCCGACCATGGCGGCGGCCAAGGCGGGATCGGTCGTGGCCTTGGCCAACAAGGAAAGCCTGGTCTGCGCCGGCCCCTCGCTGCTGCGAACGGCGAAGTTCGCCGGCGGCGCCGTCATTCCGGTGGATTCCGAGCACTCGGCGATCTTCCAGGTCCTGGACCCGGCCAACGCCCAGCATGTGGCGCGGCTGATCCTGACCGCCTCGGGCGGGCCGTTCCGCGGCTGGTCGCTGGAGCAGATGGAGCACGCCACGCCCGAGCAGGCGGTCGCCCACCCCAAGTGGGACATGGGCGTGAAGATCTCGGTCGATTCCGCCACCATGATGAACAAGGGCCTGGAGATGATCGAGGCGGCCTACCTGTTCGCCATGCCGGCCGAGCGCGTCGACGTGCTGGTGCATCCGCAATCGATCATCCACAGCCTGGTGGAATACGCGGACGGATCAACCCTGGCGCAACTTGGACCGCCCGATATGCGCACCCCGATCGCCTGCGCCTTCGCCTGGCCCGACCGCCTGCCATGGCCGGCGCCGAAGCTCGATCTGGCGGCGGCCGGGCAATTGACCTTCGAAGAACCCGACCTGCGCCGTTTTCCCGCCTTGAAGATCGCCAAAGAAGCATTGGCGGCCGGTGGGGCCGCGCCTGCGGTGATGAACGCCGCCAACGAGGTCGCCGTGGCCGCATTCCTTGACCGGAAGATCGGGTTTCTCGATATTGCCGCCACGGTGGCTGAGACGCTCGAACGCGTCGAAACGCACGGCCTCGCCATGGGGGACGGGGGCGACACGCTCGAAAAGGCCCGGCTTACCGACAAGACGGCGCGCAGCGTCGCCGGCGAAGTCGTCGCAGGACGCAGCCGCTAGGGCTTCGGGAGGAACACGCCCTTGCTCGATTTCATCCTCACCCCCGCGATCTTCGTCATCTCGTGCGCCCTGGTGCTCGGGCTGGTGGTGACGATCCACGAACTGGGGCACTTCCTGGCGGCCAAGGCCTTTGGCGTGGCCATCGACCGCTTCTCCATCGGCTTCGGGCGGTCGATCACCTCCTGGAAGGATCGCTCCGGCGTCGAGTGGCGGGTCGGCTGGATCCCCCTGGGCGGCTATGTCAAATTCAAGGGCGACGAGAACGCTTCGAGCGTCCCCGACGGTGAAGACCTCGAGGAGATGCGTCGCGCCATCGAGCAGCGCGAGGGACCCGAGGCCGTCGCGCGCTATTTTCATTTCAAGCCGCTGTGGCAGCGAGCCATCGTCGTCGCCGGCGGTCCGATCGCCAATTTCGTGCTCGCGGTGGCGCTGTTCGCCTCGCTGCTCATGGCCTTCGGCCAATACTCCTTGCCGCCGAAGATCGCTTCGGTGCAGGCCGGCAGCCCCGCCGAACTAGCCGGATTCCGGGCCGGTGACCTGATCGTCATGGCCGACGGACGCCGCATCAAGGCCTTCGACGAGGTCGCGGAGATCGTCCAGGTTCGCGCCAACGTGCCGATCGACTTCGTGGTCGAGCGGGCAGGGCGCCAGGTGGCGATCACGGCCACCCCGGCTTGGGTCGAGCGCAACGATGAGCTGGCCGGCAAGCACCGTCAGGGTCAGCTAGGAATTGCGCCAGCGCAGTCGCCGAGCGATTTCGTCCATGTTCGCTACAATCCGCTGCAGGCCCTGCAGGGCGGCGTCGAACGCACGTGGCGGACGCTGGAGACCACGGTCTACTACCTCGGCCGCATGGTGAGCGGGCAGGTTTCGCCAGATCAACTGAGCGGTCCGCTGGGAATCGCGCGAATCTCAGGCAAGGTGGCGCAGGCAGGAGCCGAAGGCGCGCCGAACCTTGGGGGCATGATCCTGGGCGGCGGCGTAAATCTCCTGCAACTGGCGGCTTTCGTCTCGGTAAGCATCGGCTTCATGAATTTGCTGCCGATTCCCGTGCTGGATGGAGGCCACCTGCTGTTCTACGCCTATGAGGCGGTGGCCCGCAGGCCGCTCGCCGCAAAGGTGCAGGCGGCGGGCTATCGCGTTGGGCTTGCGCTGCTGCTGGGATTGATGTTGTTCGCGACCTGGAACGATTTGCAGCAACTGCGTGTGTTCAAATTTCTCGGCGGCGTCCTTTCCTGACCCGCTTCTTTCCGTTGACGGCTGATACGATGCAAAGACCCCGCGCCCGCCGCGCCGCGCTCGCCTCCGGCCTCGCCCTCCTGACGGGCTCGACCGCGCTTGTGGCGCCAGGCGTCGTCCTGGCTCAGGAGGCCACGCCGACCCAACCCGGGACCCGGGCCGCCGCTGTTCCAGTGGAACCGCCGGCTGCGGCCCCGACCTCGGCAGGCCTCCAGCAGGCCGGCGTCGTCCAGCGCATCATCGTGCGTGGCAACGAGCGCATCGAGCAGTCGACGATCCTGTCCTATCTGCCGATCCAGCCGGGCGAGACCCTGGACCCGGAGAAGGCGGACCTGGCGCTGAAGGCTCTGTTCCGCACCGACCTCTTCGCCGACGTGAAGATCGAGCTGCAAGGCTCGGACATGGTGGTGACGGTCACCGAGAACCCGATCATCAACAAAGTGGTGTTCGAGGGCAATTCGGGGCTCAAGGAAGACAAGCTGCGCGACGAGGTGACCGTGCGTCCGCGCGGTATCTTTACCCGCGCCAAGGTGCAGCAGGACGTCCAGCGCATCGTCGAGCTCTATCGCCGGTCGGGCCGCATTTCGGCGACGGTGACGCCGAAGATCGTCGAACTGCCGCAGAAGCGCGTCGATCTCATCTTCGAGATCAACGAAGGCCCCAAGAGCGGCGTGTTGCGCGTCAACTTCCTCGGCAACAAGGCGTTCTCGGACAATGACCTGCGCGATGTGATCGCGACCGAGCAGTCGAGCTGGTACAAGTTCTTCTCGAGCAACGCCAACTACGACCCTGACCGCCTGGAGTACGACAAGGAGCAACTGCGCAAGCACTATCGCAACCGCGGCTTCTACGACTTCCGCGTGGTTTCGGCGGTCGCCGAGCTGGCGCCTGACAAGAACGGCTTCGTGGTCACCTTCACCATCGACGAAGGCCAGGAATTCCGTTTCGGCAATATCAGCGTCGAAACCGAGCTGCAGAAGCTCGACAAGAACCTGCTGCAGAGCCTGATCCCGATCCGCAGCGGCGAGATCTATCAGGACCAGCGGATCGAGGCGGCGACCGACACCCTGACCTTCGCCGCCGGCGCCGCCGGCTTTGCGGCGGTGGATGTGCGGCCGCGATATACGCCGAACCGCGAGACGGGCTTGGTGGACGTGGTCTTCCAGGTGCGCGAAGGCCCGCGGGTCTATGTCGAGCGCATCGACGTGACCGGCAACACCCGTACGCTGGACTACGTGATCCGTCGCGAAATGAACCTGGTCGAGGGCGACGCCTATAACCGCGCGCTGGTCGACCGTTCCCGCAACAACATCCGCGCCCTTGGCTTCTTCAAGGACGTGACCATCGACGAGGCGCCTGGCTCGGCGCCCGACCGCACCACGCTGCAGGTGAAGGTGGAAGAGCAGCCGACGGGCGAGCTGTCGTTCAGCGCCGGCTATTCGTCCGTCGACCAGTTGATCCTCGACCTCGGCGTGACGGAGCGGAACTTCCGCGGCCGCGGGCAAAGCGTTCGCGGACGGGTGTCGGTCGGTTCGCTGCGTCAGCAGGTCGATCTGGGCTTTACCGAGCCGCGGTTTATGGGCCGCGACCTGGCCGCCGGCGTCGATCTCTATTCCTATCGCATCGACTGGACGGACTTCGCCAGCTACAAGACGGTCACCATCGGGGCCAACCTGCGCGCCAGCTTCCCGCTGACCCTTAACTCGCGTCTCTCGACCCGGTACACGTTGCGTCAAGAAGACGTTCAAATGCCGCTCGAGTATTGCGACACCAGCAGCCCATTCTATTCGCTGTCTCTGTGTTCGCAGAACGGCAAGTTCCTGACCTCGCTAGTCGGCTATACCTATCTGTACGATCGCCGGAACGACCCGATCAATCCGACCCGTGGCTACAGCTTCGACTTCAGTCAGGATCTGGCCGGCTTCGGCGGCGACGTGAAGTATCTGAGCACCGAGGCGAGCGCCAACTGGTACCACGGCTTCACCAAGGACTTCATCCTGAGCGTGAACGGCCAGGCCGGCTACATCGCCGGTTGGGGCGGCGATACGATCCGCATCAACAGCCGCTTCTACAAGGGCGGCAACACTTTCCGGGGCTTCGAGGTCGCCGGTATCGGTCCGCGCGACACCAACGCCGGCCGGACCGACGCGATGGGTGGCCGAGCCTACGCCATCGGTACGGTCGAACTGGCGGTGCCAACCTTCTTGCCCGAGCAATACGGGATCAAGGCGGCGCTGTTCACTGACTTCGGCACGCTCGGCCTCTTGGACGACAAGGACAAGATCAGGGCCGACGGCACGCGCGATCCGCTGATCTACGATGATCTTTCGCTACGCGCTTCGGCCGGTCTGTCGATCCACTGGCGGTCTCCCATGGGCCCGATCAGATTCGACTTCAGCCAAGTTTTGGCCAAAGAAGACTACGACAAGACCGAAACGTTCCGGTTCTCCACCTCAACCAGGTTCTAATTTTCCATATGACGATCAAAGCCCTTGTTGCGGCGACTTGCGTCGCCGCCATCACTGCTTCCGTGTCGAGCGCTGCCTTCGCTCAAGCGGCGCCTGCCGCGGCTCCGGCCGTCAACCATGGCCCCGCGCTGCCGGGCGTCTGCGTGCTCTCGCTGGAAGGGGCCATCACCACCTCGACCGTCGGCGGCTACGTGCAAACCCGTCTTCAGCAGATCGCCACGCAGGTTCAGGCCGAGCTGAAGGCCGAGGACACCGCGCTGCAGAACGAAGCCAAGACCCTCGAAGGCCAGCGCGCCAGCCTGGACCAGAAGACCTTCGAGCAACGCGCCACCGCGCTGCAGACCAAGGCGACGGCTTTCCAGCGCAAGGCTCAGCTCCGCGAGCGCGAACTGGGCGCCACCCAGCAGAAGGCCCTGGGCCGTGTCGGTCAGGAACTCGACCCGATCATTCGTCAGGTCTACCAGCAGCGCCAATGCAGCATGCTGCTGAACCGCGACTCGATCGTGATCGCGAACCCGGCGATGGACATCACCCAGCCGGTCGTGACCGCCCTGAACGCGAAGATCCAGCAGTTCTCGTTCGATCGTGAGCGCCTGGACCAAGCCGCGGCGCCTGCGCAAGCGCCGGCCGCGGCGGCGACGCCCCGCAAGTAAGCGCGACTCGCGATAAAGGCGGGTCGAGCGAGGATTCCTATGCCCGACCCCCGATTCTTCGAAGACCTTGGCCCCGTCACTCTCGCCGAACTGGCCGGCGTGGCGGGCGCCGAGCTTTCTGACCCCGCCAAGGCCGATGTCATGGTCCGTGGGGTCGCCGCCCTGACGGGCGCGCAGGCCGATACGGTCACCTTCCTGACGGACAAGAAGCACGGCCCCGAGCTGGCCGCCTCGAAGGCCGCGGCGGTTTTCGTGTCCGCAAGGGACAGGGAGCTTGCGCCGGCAGGCTGCGTCGCGCTGATCACGGCCACGCCCCAGGCGGCCTATGCCGCGGCGGCGAACCGGCTGCATCGTCCCCGCCGACATGGCGTCGCCGAGGCCGTGGCGCCTGACGCTATGCTGGAGGAGGGCGTCGTCCTGGCGCCGGGCGTGGTGGTCGGACCTGGAGCGCGCATCGGCGCGCGGACCGAGATCGGCGCCAATACGGTCATCGGGCCTGGCGTGGCCATCGGGCGCGATTGCGTCATCGGCGCCAATGTCACCATCGGTTTCGCCTTGCTGGGCGATCGGGTGCGGGTGCTGGCGGGGGCCCGTATCGGCGAGCCCGGCTTCGGCGCTGCGGGAGGCGCCAAGGGCGTCGTGGACATCCCCCAGCTCGGCCGCGTCATCTTGCAGGACGGCGTCACGATCGGCGCCAATAGTTGCATCGACCGTGGGGCGTTCGATGACACCGTGATCGGCGAGAACACCAAGATCGACAACCTGGTCCAGATCGCCCACAACGTGCGCGTCGGGCGGAACTGCGTGATGGCGGCCCATACCGGGATTTCCGGCAGCGTCACCATCGGCGACGGGGCGGCCTTCGGTGGCCGGGCGGGCGTGGCGGACCACGTCACCATCGGCGATGGAGCCCAGGTGGCCGCCGCCGCGGGGGTATTTCGAGACATTCCGGCCGGCGAGACCTGGGGCGGCGTGCCCGGTCAGCCGATCCGGCGTTGGATGAGGGAGGTGGCCTGGCTCTCGCGCTCGGCCAACCGTAAGGGGACGGAGCAATGAGCAACGACGTGGCCGCGGGCGAGGTGTCGATCGACATTTCGGAAATCCTCAAGCGGATTCCCCACCGTTATCCGTTCCTGCTGGTCGACCGCGCCGAGGAGTACCGGGCCCATGAATCCATCGTGGGCGTCAAATGCGTGACCATCAACGAGCCGTTCTTCCAAGGGCACTTCCCTGAGTATGCGGTGATGCCCGGCGTGCTGATCGTCGAAGCCATGGCCCAGACCGGCGCGGTCCTGATGTCCAAGTCCCTGGACGTGGATCCGGCGGGAAAGACCATCCTGTTCGCTTCAGTGGACAACTGCCGGTTCCGCAATCCGGTTCGCCCCGGCGACGTCCTGCGCATGTACGTGAAGGTGCTGCGCGCCCGAGGCGGCCTCTTCAAGTTCGAAGGCAAGGCCATGGTTGGCGACAAGATCGCCGCCGAAGCCGAGTTCGCCGCAATGTTGGTGGAGACGCCATGAGCATCCAGGTCCATCCCAACGCCATCGTAGATCCCAAGGCCGAACTGGCCGAGGGCGTCTTCGTAGGGCCGTTCTGCACCGTCGGGCCGGGCGTCAAACTGGGAGCGCGGACCAAGCTTGTCTCGCACGTCGTCATCGACGGGCGAACCGAGCTGGGTGAGGACAATGTCGTCTATCCTTTCGCCATGCTGGGCGGGCCGCCGCAGCACACTGCCTACAAGGGTGAGGAAACCCAACTCATCGTCGGCGACCGCAACCTGATCCGTGAGCACGCCACCATGAACACCGGCACGGCCGGCGGCGGTGGCGTCACTCGGGTGGGGTCCGATGGCCTCTACATGATCGAGAGCCATGTCGGGCACGACTGCGTCATCGGAGACAATGTGATCCTGACCAAGCAGGCGACCCTGGGCGGTCACTGCGAGATCGCCGATTTCGTGATCATCGGCGGCCTCGCGGCGGTGCACCAGCGGACCCGCGTAGGGCGTCACGCCATGGTCGGCGGCCTGGCCGCGGTCGTGAAGGACGTGATCCCCTATGGCTCGGTCTGGGGCAACCATGCGCACCTGGAGGGCCTGAACCTCCTTGGGCTAAAGCGCCGCGGCTTCTCGCGCGAGACGATCAACACCATGCGGGCGGCCTATCGCCTGCTGTTCGCCGACGAGGGAACCTTCCAGGAGCGCCTGGATGACACTGTTGAGACCTATTCGGATGTGCCCGAGGTGATGGAGATCGTGGACTTCATCCGCGCCGACGCCAGCCGGCCGCTCTGCCTGCCGGAGCGAGAGGTCTAGCATGTCGAAGCTGGGACTGATCGCCGGCGGCGGCGCGCTGCCGGTCGAGCTCGCTCAGCACTGCGAACGCGCAGGGCGGCCGTTCTTCATCGTGCGGCTGAAGGGCTTTTCCGGACCCGAGATCGCGCAGTATCCGGGCGTCGATATCGGCGTGGCCGAGCTGGGCAAGTGCTTCAAGGCGCTGAAGCGGGCCGGCTGCAAGGCGGTGACTCTGGTCGGAACCGTCGATCGGCCGGACTTCAAGACGCTGGCGCCTGACCTGCGCGGGCTGGTGGCCTTGCCAGGCGTGATCGCCGCGGCGCGCAAGGGTGACGATGCCTTGCTGCGCCAGTTGCTCGGCGAGTTCGAGAAAGAGGGCTTCGCCGTCGAGGGAGCGCACGAGGTGATGGGCGACCTGACCCTGCCGGCCGGCCCGCTCGGCGCCGTTTCGCCGACGCCCGAACAGATGGCCGACGTCTATCACGCCCTGAAAGTCGCCCGGGCCATCGGCGAACTGGACGTGGGGCAGGGGGCCGTCGTCTGCGACGGTCTGGTGCTCGCGGTCGAGGCCCAGGAGGGCACCGACGCCATGCTGCGCCGGGTCGCCGAGCTACCCCATAGCATCCGCGGCGTTCCCGAAGCCCCGCGCGGCGCGCTGGCCAAGGCCCCAAAGCCGATCCAGGAGACCCGCATCGACCTGCCGACCATCGGTCTGAACACCATCCAACGTGCCGCAAAGGCCGGCCTGGCGGGGGTAGCCGGGGAGGTCGGCCGCCTGCTGGTGCTGGATCGTGACGCTGTGATCGAACTGGCCGACGAGCTCGGGCTGTTCGTGGTGGGCGTGGAGCCGCCCGAAGCGTCGTGACCCGCCCGCTCTGCGTGATGCTGGTGGCCGCGGAGGCCTCTGGCGACGATCGCGGCGCGGCGCTCGCCAAGGCCCTGCGCGCGCGCCTGGGGGAGAAGGTCCGCTTCGTCGGGGTCGGAGGAGAGCGCATGGCCGCGGAAGGGGTGAAGAGCCCCTTCGATATCTCCGAGCTTTCGATCCTCGGCCTGCTCGAGGGCCTGATGGCCTATCCGAAGGTGAAGGCTCGCGTGGCCGATACGGTCGCCCTGGCCGCGCGCGAGAAACCGGATGTGGCGATTTTGATCGACTCCTGGGGATTCACGCTGCGGGTCGCCGTCGGCCTGCGGAAGCTCGATCCCAAACTGCCCCTGATCAAGTACGTGGCGCCCCAGGTGTGGGCGACGCGGCCCGGGCGGGCCAAGACCCTGGCCACCAGCGTCGATCACCTGCTCTCGATCCACGTCTTCGACGCGCCCTATTTCGAGGCCGAAGGCTTGCCGGTGACCTTCGTCGGCAATTCGGCGCTGAACATCGACTTCTCCCAGGCAGATGGCGGCCGCCTGCGGGCGCAACTCGGCATCTCGCCTGAGGCGCCGGTCCTACTGGTGCTGCCGGGCAGCCGGCCGGGGGAGATCAGCCGGGTCCTGCCGCCGTTCGCCGAGGCGGCGGCGATCCTCAAACATGAGCGGCCGGACCTCGAGGTGGTCATTCCGGCCGCGCCGACCGTGGCGGCGAGCGTCCGTGAGGCGGCGGCCTCCTGGGCTCACGTCGTCGAGGGCGAGACCGCCAAGCTCGACGCCATGAAGGCCGCGACCGTCGCCCTGGCCTGCTCGGGGACGGTGACGACCGAATTGGCGCTCGCCGGCGTGCCGATGGTGATCGGTTACCGGCTGGGAGCCATGACCCACGCCATCCTCAAGCGCCTGATCCGCACGCCTTACATCACGCTGTTCAACATCGCCGCCAAGGCTTTCGTCGCGCCGGAACTGGTGCAGGACGACTGCAACGGTCCGGCCTTGGCGCGCGAGATTGGCAAGCGGCTAGACGATCCGGACCTGCGCAAGGCTCAGGCGGCCGCTCAAAGCGAGGCTCTGCTCAAGATGGGCCGCGGCGGCCCCGACCCTTCGGAAACGGCCGCCGACGCGGTGTTGAAGCTGCTGGGCGAGAGAGCCAAGACATCAGGTCCTGATGACCGAGCCGGTCAAGCACCGGCCGGAACTGATCGCGCACATAGGCGGTGAACTGGGCGCGCGACGCCATACTTCAATGCTCAGGACGCCCTGATCGTCGAAGCCCGCCAAGTGCACCAGGCCGCCCGGCGGATCGGCCAAGCAAGCAAAAGGCCCCGCCAGCGAACTGACGGGGCCTGATTGCGGTCTCGAAGTCGAGGCTTAGCGCTTGTCGACCGCGACGTAATCGCGCTGCGCGGCGCCGGTGTAGATCTGACGCGGACGGCCGATCTTCTGCGCCGGATCCTCGATCATTTCCTTCCATTGGCTGATCCAGCCGACCGTACGGGCCAGGGCGAACAGCACGGTGAACATCTCCGGCGGGAAGCCGAGAGCGCGCAGGGTGATGCCCGAATAGAAGTCGACGTTCGGGTAAAGCTTGCGCTCGACGAAGTACGGGTCGTTGAGGGCGATCTTTTCCAGTTCGATCGCGATCTTCAGCAGCGGGTCGTCCGAATGGCCGACTTCCGCCAGCACTTCGTGGCAGGTCTGCTGCATGACCTTCGCGCGCGGGTCGTAATTCTTATAGACCCGGTGGCCGAAGCCCATCAGGCGATAGCGACGATCCTTCACGCCTTGGACGTACTCGGGGATGTTTTCCACCGAGCCGATCTCGGCCAGCATGTTCAGGGCTTCTTCGTTCGCGCCGCCGTGGCTCGGGCCCCAGAGGCAGGCGATGCCGGCCGCGATGCAGGCGAACGGGTTGGCGCCCGACGAACCGGCCAGACGGACGGTCGAGGTCGAGGCGTTCTGCTCGTGGTCCGCATGCAGGATGAAGATGCGGTCCATGGCGCGGGTCAGCACCGGGTTCGGCTTCCAGTCCTCGGCCGGGACCGAGAAGCACATGCGCAGGAAGTTTTCCGAGAAGGACAGGTCGTTGCGCGGATGCACGAACGGCTGGCCCTTGAAGTACTTGAACGCCCGGGCCGCGATGGTCGGCATCTTGGCGATCAGACGGTGCGAGGAGATGATCCGTTGTTCCGGATCTTCGACGTTGGTGCTGTCGTGGTAGAAGGACGACAGGGCGCCGACAGCGCCGACCATGATGGCCATCGGGTGCGCGTCGCGGCGGAAGCCGGCGAAGAACCTGTCGAACTGGTCGTGCAACATCGTGTGGTAGGTGATGTTGTGCTGGAAGGTCTCGAACTCCTTGGCGTTCGGCAGTTCGCCGTTCAGCAGGAGGTAGCAGACTTCCAGGAAGCTCGACTTCTCGGCCAGTTGGTCGATCGGGTAGCCGCGGTGCAGCAGGACGCCCTTGTCGCCGTCGATGAAGGTGATCTTGCTCTCGCAGCTCGCCGTCGAGGTGAACCCGGGGTCGTAGGTGAAGACGTCAGCCTCGGCGTAGAGCTTTCGAATGTCGACGACGGCCGGGCCGTCGGTTCCCTTGAGGATCGGCAGCTCGACCGACGTGCCGCCGAAACTCACCTTAGCCGTTTCGCCCATGCCATTCCTTCCGTAATTCAAAAGTTAAAAACGCCCGAAATTGAGGCCTTATAGCGCCTTATGCGGGCTGTGAAAGCGCGTCGTCGAGGCGCCCTAAACTTTCCTGTTTCCCAAGGCTCACAAGGGCTCCGGCGAGGTCCGGAGCCGGCGAGCCGCCGGAGATCACGCCGCGTAAGGCCGGACCGATCTTTCCAAGCCCCACGCCCTCGCTTTCGGCGAAGCCGCGGATGGCCTTTTCGAGCGTCGGGACGTCCCAGTTCGGTTGCGAATCCAGCGCCGTTCTCAGCCGGCGCAGGCGCGCGGAGGTCTCCTCGTTGAGCATGCCTCTGATCTTTTCAGGCAGCTCAAGCGGCCGGCGCTTGAGGGCGAAGACGGTGGCGTCGGCGAGTTCCAGAAGCGTCTTGGCGCCGTCGCGCACCAGAGGAACGGTGCGTTCAATGATCGCTTCGTCGCCGTCGTGCAGGTGGAAGTCGCGGCTCTTGTGGACCTTGGCCACCAACCGGGCCAGACGGACGGGGGCGGCCTGGCGGATATAGTGGTTGTTCAGGTGGTTGAGCTTATCCCAGTCGAGGCGGGCGGGGGCGCCGACCACGTCCTTGACGTCGAACCAGGAGATGGCCTGCTCGTCTGAGAAGATCTCGTCGTCGCCATGTCCCCAGCCCAGCTTGGCCAGGTAGTTGCGCATGGCTTCGGGCAGATAGCCCATGTCGTCGAATTCGCTGACCGCCTGCGCGCCGTGGCGCTTGGAGAGCTTGGTCCCGTCCGGTCCGTGGATCAGCGGCAGGTGAGCCCAGACCGGAACCTCCCAGCTCATGGCCTGATAGATGAGGGTCTGGCGGGCGGCGTTGTTCAGGTGGTCGTCACCCCGGATGACGTGCGTGATGCCCATGTCGTTGTCGTCCACGACGACCGCGAGGTTGTAGGTCGGGGTGCCGTCGGAGCGCAGCAGGATGAGATCGTCCAGGGTCTTGTTCTGGAACCGGACCTCGCCTTTCACCTGGTCGTTGACAATCGTCTCGCCTTCGAGCGGGCTCTTCAGGCGCACGACGTAGGATTGGCGGTCGTCATAGTTGCCGGCGCCGCGATCGCGCCAAGGCGAACGGATCACCCGGCCTTCGGCACGCGCCGCTTCGCGTTCGATTTCCAGCTCGTCCGGCGTCATGTAGCAGCGATAGGCGGTCCCGCGTTCGAGCATCTGCTCGACCACCTCACGGTGGCGGTCGGCGCGCGCGAACTGGAACACCGGCTCGGCGTCCGGCTTCAGCCCCAGCCAGTCGAGACCGTCGAAGATCACCTGCACGGCCGCCTCGGTGGAACGCTCGCGGTCGGTGTCTTCGATACGAAGCAGGAACTTTCCGCCGGTATGTCTTGCGTAAAGCCAGTTGAAAAGCGCCGTCCGGGCCGTGCCAATGTGCATGGAGCCGGTGGGCGAGGGGGCGATCCGGGTGACGACGGGGCGGTCGGGCATCGAGTTGGAGACTGTTACTTCAGCAGGCGCGTCTGAGCTGCGCGCGGCGCCTATTAGCACGGTCGAAGCCGGGCGTCCCACAAATCGCCGCATCGCAACATGGCTCTTTGATCAAGCCTCCGTGCAATCGGATCGCTGGCGTCTGTGGACCCCTATCGCCTTCGGCGGAGGTGCGGGGATTTATCTGGCGTTGCCGGCCGAGCCCATCTCCGCCGTGGCTTTGGGCGCGCTGGCCCTGGCTTTTGCCCTCATCCTGTCGGTCAGGCGTCTCGGGCTGCCCCGAGGCGCGGTTGTCGGCCTGACGCTTGCCGCCTTCCTGCTGGGCGGATTTGCCGCGGCCAAGCTTAGGACCCAGACGGTCCGCGCCCCGATCGCGCCGGCCGGCGGCGGCATGCGGACCATCGACGGCTTTGTGGTCGACATCACCAATCCCGGCCAGGGCGGGCCGCGCCTGCTGATGGCGCCGATCCGGATCAGCGGCCTTGCGCCGCAGGAGACGCCGATCCGGGTGCGGATCACCCTTGGGGAGGGCGACTGGTTGCCGAGGCCGGGGGATGCCATCCGAGTGCGCGGTATGGTCAACGCTCCGCCACCGCCGGCGAGCCCGGGGTCCTACGATTTCGCGCGGGACGCATTTTTCGACGGCATCGGCGGTGTCGGGTTCGCGCTTGGCGAGGCCCGTCCCATCGACGGGCCGGCGCCTCCGGCGCGGCTCGCCCTGCAAATGAGGCTGAACGCGCTGCGCTGGGGGCTGGCCGAGCGAATCGTCGAGCAGATGGGCGCCTCAAACGGGGGGCTGGCCGCGGCGATGATCACCGGCCACGAAGCTTTCGTGCCCAAGGAGCAGGTCGAGGATCTGCGGGCCTCCGGCTTGGCGCACATCATCTCGATCTCCGGGCTGCATATGGCCATCGTCGGCGGCTTTGCGTTCGGCGCCGTCCGCCTGCTTATCGCCGCCTGGCCGTGGATGGCGCTGCGGGTGTCCTCCAAGAAGGTCGCCGCCGTCTTCGGCCTGCTGGCGGTCGGGAGCTATCTGCTGATTTCCGGTGCGCCCAGTCCCGCTGAGCGCTCGGCCATCACTGCGGGGGCGGCCTTCCTGGCGATTCTGGCCGATCGGCGCGCGATCAGCCTGCACACCTTGGGCCTGGCGGCCCTCGTGATCCTCGCCTTCGAGCCCGAGGCGGTGATCCAGCCCGGCTTCCAGATGTCGTTCGCCGCGACCGCGGCCCTGGTCGCCCTGGCCGAGGCCTGGCCGCGGCCGCCGCGGGAGATCAATACGCCCTGGCCGATCCGCGCGGCCCAGGCGGTCGGCGTCTGGACCGCGGCCAGCATCGGAGCCAGCTTCGTGGCCGGGCTGGCGACCGGCCCGTTCGCCATGCAGCACTTCAACCGGGTTTCGACCTTCGGCCTGGCCGCCAATCTGCTGACCGCGCCGATCAGCTCCTTTCTGATGATGCCGGGCCTGGCGATCGGCGCCGCCTTGACGCCTTTTGGCCTGGGCGGACCATTCCTGTCGGCGGCGGGCCTAGCCATCGACACCATGAACATGATCGCCGGGTGGATCGCCGACCTGCCCGGAAGCCAGCGGATCTTCGCCAGCGCTCCGGCCTGGACCCTGCCGGCCGCCTTCATCGGTATCCTGTGGCTGTGTCTTTGGAGGGGGCCGCTCCGCTGGCTCGGCCTGCCCCTGGCCCTGAGCGTATGGCTATGCCCGCGCCCGCCGGCGCCGGACATTTGGATCGCCGCCGATGGTTCGACCGCAGCCGTCAGGCGAGGGGATCAGGCGGTGCTGCTGCGCCCCGACGCCAAGCTCTTCGCCGCCGAGCTTTGGGCCAGGCGGCGCGGCCTGACGCCGTCGGAGGGTTCGGCTGCGCGGGACGTCGCCTTCGACTGCGATCGCTGGTCCTGCGCCCCGCGCCAGGGAAGCGCCGATCCGAAGGTCGCGGCGATCTTCACCCGCCGGGCCTCGACCATAGCGGCCAAGCAGCCGCTGTTTTGCGGATGGGCGGAGGTGGTTATCGTCCGTGGATCTGCCGAACCTTGCAGGAACGCGCTGACACTCACCGAGGCGGACTTCGCCAGGGGCGGGTCGGCCGAGCTCTACAGAAGCCCGTCCGGCTGGCGGGTCGTGTGGGCCCAGGACCTGCGCGGCCAAAGACCCTGGACGATCAGTGGTAGCGGCGGATGAGGCCGACCAGCCGACCCTGCACCTGAACCTGGTCCGGTCCGAAGATGCGGGTCTCATAGGCCGGGTTCGAGGCTTCGAGCGCGATCGAAGCGCCTTTCTTGCGCAGGCGCTTCAGGGTGGCTTCCTCGCCCATCACCAGGGCCACGACGATGTCGCCCGAGTTGGCGGTGTCGGTCTTGCGGATGACCACATAGTCGCCGTCAAGGATCCCGGCGTTGATCATGGAATCGCCCTGGATCTCGAGGACGAAATGCTCACCCGCGCCCAGGATCGTCTCTGGGACCGGAATCCGGTCGCGCTCCTGCTGGATGGCTTCGATGGGCGTGCCGGCGGCGATGCGGCCGAGGATCGGCAGCTCGCGCGTATCGTTGGCGATGGGCAGGGCGTTCGGGTCGCCGCCTTCGACTACCTGGGGCTTGAACGGCGCGCGCCCCTTGGGCGGGGCGGTCGTCGTCGCCTGCTGCGGCAGCTTCACGACTTCGAGCGCGCGGGCCCGGTGCGGAAGACGGCGCAGGAAGCCGCGTTCCTCGAGCGCAGTGATCAGGCGGTGGATGCCCGACTTCGACGCCAAGTCCAGGGCCTCCTTCATTTCGTCGAAGGACGGCGAAACCCCCGTTTCCTTGATCCGCTCATGAATGAACATGAGAAGTTCGTGCTGTTTACGGGTGAGCATGGCTGTCGAGCCCTTGGAGAACAAAGCGCTAACGTCAGGAATGTTCTCTAGGTGTTCTTCATTAATGTCAAGTTACTGCTGAGCCCTTGAAAGGCTTAGGGTTTTCGAAGCTTGACGATAGGTCCGAGGCGACTCAGCCGAGCAGGGCGCGGGTCGCCGCCGTGACATCAGCCTGCCGCATCAGGCTTTCCCCGACCAGCATGGCGCGGGCGCCGACCTGCTCCAGCCGGGCTACGTCCGCCGCCGTGAAGATGCCGCTCTCGGTGACGAGGAGGGCGTCCTTGGGCGCCAGCGCCGCCAGGCGCTCGGTGACGGCCAGGTCGATCTCGAAGGTGCGAAGGTCGCGGTTGTTCACGCCGACCAGGGTGGCGCCGAGCTGGCCCGCGCGGGCCATCTCCTGCTCGTCATGGACCTCGACCAAGGCGTCCATCCCCAGGCGGGCGGCTTCCGACATCAACTCGGCGGCGAGCGCGTCATCGACCATGGCCAGGATCACTAGGATGGCGTCCGCCCCAAAGCCGCGGGATTCGGCCACTTGCCACGGATCGACCAGGAACTCCTTGCGCAGGGCCGGGATCGAGACCGCATCGCGCGCAGCGGTGAGGAAGGCGTCCGCGCCCTGGAAGCTCGGGGTGTCGGTCAGCACGGAGAGGCAGGCCGCGCCGCCGGCCTCGTAGGCGCGGGCCAGGGCCGGCGGATCAAAGTCGGCGCGGATCAGGCCCTTCGACGGCGAAGCCTTCTTGATCTCGGCGATCAAGGCGAGCTTACCCGGCGCATGGGCGCGCTCAAGGGCGTGGCGGAAGCCGCGAGGCGCCGAGGCGGCCTTGGCGGCGGCGTCGATGTCGGACTGAGATCGGGCTGCGCGGCGCGCGGCGACCTCTTCGCGCTTATAGGCGGCGATCTTCGAAAGCACGTCGCTCACGCCGTCACCTGGACCAGCTTGGCGAGGGCGGCCTTGGCGCGTCCGTCATCGAGGACGTCGCCGGCCAGGGTGACGCCTTCGCGCAGGGTCTCGACCTTGTCGCCGACCAGGAACGCGGCGGCGGCGTTCAGGAGGACGATGTCGCGATAAGGGCCCTTGGCGCCGTCGAGCAGTTCGCGCAGCGCTTTGGCGTTGTCAGCGGGGGAACCGCCGCTGATGTCGGCCAGGGCCGAGCGGGGAAGGCCGACCGCTTCCGGCGTGATGGTGAAGAGGCGGACTTGGCCATCGCGATATTCGGCCACGCTGGTCTCGCCGGTCGTGGTCATCTCGTCCATGCCGCCGCCATGGACGACCCAGGCGCGCTCAGCGCCCAGGGCGCCCAGCACCCGCGCCAGCGGCTCCACCCAGCGGTCGGCGAAGACGCCCATAACCTGGCGCTGGGCGCCGGCGGGGTTGGTCAACGGGCCGAGCAGGTTGAAGATCGTCCGGAAGCCGAGATCGGTGCGGATCGGCGCCACGTGGCGCATGGCGCTGTGGTGGGCGGGAGCGAAGAAGAAGGCGACGTTCGCCTCGTCCAGCGCTCGGCGCTGCTGGTCGGCGTTGACGTCGAGGTTGACGCCCAGTTCGACGAGCACGTCGGCGGCGCCCGAGCGCGAGGAAACCGCTCGGTTGCCGTGCTTTGCGACCTTCAGCCCGCCGCCTGCGGCCACGAAGGCGACAGCGGTCGAGACATTGAGGGTGTGCAGGCCATCGCCGCCGGTGCCGCAAACGTCCATGACCTGGAAGTCGTGCTCCAAGGTGATCGCGGCCTTGCGCATGGCGCGGGCGCAGGCGGTGATTTCGCCGGTAGTCTCTCCGCGCATGCGCATGGCGGTGACCGCGGCGGCGATCTGGGCAGGGGTGGGCTCGCCGCGCAGGCAGGCGGCGAAGAACTCGCCGGCGTCCTCTTCGGTCAGGGTTCCGCCATCGGCCAGGCGGCCGAGAAGGGGCTTGAATGCGTCGGACATGTCTAGGCCTCAGCCTCCTCGGTGAGGCCCGTAAGCTTGAGGAAGTTGGCGAGCATGGCGTGCCCGCCCTCGGTGGCGATGGATTCCGGGTGGAACTGCACGCCATGGACCGGCCGCGACCGGTGGCTGAAGCCCATGATCTCGCCGTCCTCGGTCCAGCCGGTCACTTCCAGCACATCGGGCAGTGTCGACTTCTCGACGGAGAGGCTGTGATAGCGGGTGGCCGTGAACGGGTTCGGCAGGCCGGCGAAGATACCCTTGCCCTCGTGGTGGATCAGGCTGGTCTTGCCGTGCATCAGGGTCTTGGCGCGAACCACCTCGCCGCCGAAGGCCTGGCCGATCGCCTGGTGCCCGAGGCAGACGCCCAGGATCGGCAGGTCCTCCGGCGCGGCCGCCAGAAGGTCCAGGCAGATGCCGGCCTCGTTGGGGGTGCAGGGGCCGGGGGAGAGCAGGACGCCATCGGGTCGGAGGCCCAGGGCCTCCTCCACGCTGAGGGCGTCGTTGCGGTAGACGAGCGTCTCCGCGCCCAGTTCGTTCAGATAGTGAACCAGGTTGTAGGTGAAGCTGTCGTAGTTATCGATCACCAGGATCATGAGCTTCCTCTAGGCTCCAGCCGCTCCCGCGCCAAGCGATTGCGGGGATCGGTCGTTCGAAACATGCTGCGGCCATGACCCCAGGCGATTCCGCCCTCGATCGTGACCGAATGGTCTATGCCCGTGCGCTGCTGCGGACTCCGGTGGCTCGAGAGAGCGCCT
>LNAP01002719.1_pt1 | contig 19907 bp, 19 predicted proteins | sample 602601 | NCBI WGS metagenome assembly LNAP01 (sample SAMN02440304, study PRJNA202911) | soil metagenome | biome: Subtropical and temperate rainforests or woodlands; isolation source: soil samples (1 kg each in a 20% v/v slurry with milli Q water) were... ...
GGCCTGCTCGCCGCGCTCACCGTCACCGCCATCACCCTGGTGTCCTACACCGCCATGTCCGGCCTGATCGGCGGCGGCGGCCTCGGCGACCTGGCGGGGCGCTTGTCGGGCGTCAGCGCCGAGGCGGCCGGCGCCGACGCCGGCGACCTGGACCTTTTCTGAGACCGTCCGGTCATGGCCCTCGACCCCAAGATCAGGATCAACCTGGACCGCTCGGTAGTCCTGCTGGTCGACGACAATCCGCAGGCGCTCGAGGCGCTGTCCTCGATGTTCCGCGGCTTCGGGGTCCGCAAGCAGTTCAAGGCGGCCTCGGGGGCCGAGGCGATGCACATCGTCAAGACCCAGGAACTCGACCTCATCATCACCGACTCCTCCATGCCTGACATGGACGGCTACGACTTCGTCCGCTGGCTGCGCCGAGAGGGGCCGGACGCGGCCCGGTTCGCCCCGGTGATCATGCTGACCGGCCACGCCGCCCGCAGCATGGTGGAAAAGAGCCGCGATTCCGGCGCCAACTTCGTGGTCTCCAAGCCCTTCACCCCCGAGATCCTGCTGCAGCGGGTGTTCTGGGTGGCCAAGGATGAGCGCCAGATGGTGGTGGCCGCGAGCTATGTCGGCCCCGACCGCCGTTTCAAGAACGTCGGGCCGCCGCTCGGCATGAAGGGTCGGCGCAAGGACGACCTTTCAGGTCATGTGGGGGCTGCGACCACGCCGAACATGGATCAATCCGATATCGACATGCTGTTGAGACCTTCGAAGGTGCAGCTATGAGCGAAGCACAATTTGTCCGGGTCAAATATCGCCTGACCGAGCAGGTCGCCCAGCCGGGCGGCATGACCGCCGGCCTGGCGAGCGAACGCGCGCAACGCGAACTCGCCGCCTATGCGGGCGACGCCATGAAGTCGCTGGGCGCTATGATCTCGCGCATGGAGGCCATGAGCCGCGAGCAGACCGCCAGTCTCGACAGCGTCTATGAGGAGGCCTCGACCATCCTCGACATCGCCGGCGTGTTCGACAAGCGCATGCTCTGCGACGCCTGCTACAGCCTCTGCGAACTGGTGGATCGTCAGCGCACGCACCAGCGCCAGGACTGGGTCGCCATCGTCGTGCACGTCAACGCCCTGCGCCTCCTGTGGAGCAAGGACGGCCAGGAGCCGGACTCCCTGAAGTCCGTCGTCGACGGCCTCTGGACGATCACCGACCGCCTCGCCCCCTGACGACGTCTAGCGAGCGTATCGCTGGGTGACCTTGCGCAAGCCGGCGAGGATCACCTCGGCCCCGGCCTTGTCCGATGCGGGCGCGCGCAGCAGCAGGCGGAAGGCGGCCAGGTGGACGGCGATCGCCTCGGCGTCCCAGCATTCCTGGCCCTTCAGGTAATCGACCAGATCGGCCAGGCTGATCAGCACTGTGTCGACCGCATCCAGCCCCGAGACACTGGCGACCCCGATCGGCCTGGAGACGATCTCGTAGAGTTCGTTCACGACCACCGCGTCGTAGCCGTTCCTCGCCCGCGCGGCGCAGGTCTCGGCCTGCTCCAGCGCCGCTTCCAGTTCGGCCGCGCATTGGCGCTTGAGGCCTTCGAGCCGCTCGCCCGAGCGTGCGACCGCAACGGTTACAGGCAAGCCGCCGGGCGCCTGCAGCAGCTTGGCCAGGCGCACCGAGGGCGTGAAGATCTTCACCCCGCCGCTCATAGTTCCACGCGCCTTGTCCTGACCATGCCGTCGATGAGTTCCTGATCCATGTTGGGGCCCTCGGCCTGGCCGATCTCGCCCTTCAGGTCGTCGCGCCGGCGACCGACCATGCCCGGCGGCACGCCCGCGTTCTTGAAACGACGATCGGGGCCGACATAGGTATCGCACTCCACGAAGCACCGGCCCTCGCGGGCGATCCAGAGGATGCGTTCGAGCAGCGTGATCGGCGTCAGCGGCTTGGCCATGATGAAATGTGCGCCGCAATCGCGCGCCTTCGCGACCGCGTGGCTCGGCGTGTGGCCGGAGATGAGAAGGACCGGCACGTAGCGGTTGGGCTCGATCCGGCTGGCCCGCAGCCACTTGATGAACTCGTAGCCTTCGCCGCGCATGGCGTCGCAGATCACGAGGTCCAGCTCGACCCGGCCCACCGTCTCCTGGGCCTCCGCCACCGACTCGCAGCGATGCAGGACCTTGGCGCCGAACCCGGTGAGGATCTGCACGAGGATTCCCATCCCCATGCCCGAATCCTCCAGCAGGAGCACCGAGGCCCGCTCCAGATTGAAGCGGACGCGAGAATCCGGATTCAGCCCCATATGCTTCCCGACCAAGATCGTACGGCCAAGCTAGACCGTGGCGGTTAACAACTGATTCAGCGGCTTCCTCCCGCCCTTCGGCGCAAAGGAGAATTGCCGAGCCGCCGCGCCGTCCTTACTTGGCCTTGAGAAACAATCGGGATCGGAGGAACCCCCATGGCCGAGAGCCTGCAACTGCGTTCGCTGGTGAAGTCCAGCGGCGAACTGGAACTTTCCCTGGCGCGCGTGCCGATCCCCGAACCGGGCGCTGACGAGGTGGTGGTGCGGATCGAAGCCTCGCCGATCAATCCGTCGGACCTTGGCCTGCTGCTGGGCCCGGCCGACCTCTCCAAGCTCAAGGTGAACGGCTCAGGCGACGACGCCGTGGTGACCGCGCCCGTGCCGCAGCAGTTCCTGCGCGCCCTGACCGCGCGGCTGGACCAGTCGATGCCGGTCGGCAACGAAGGCGCCGGGGTCGTGATCGCCGCTGGCGCCTCGCCGCAGGCCCAGGGCCTGATGGGCAAGACCGTCGCCCTGCTCGGCGGCGCCATGTACGCGCAGCATCGCCTGGCGAAGGCGGCGGACGTGCTGGTGCTGCCCGATGACGCGACGCCGGCGGACGGCGCCTCGTGCTTCGTCAATCCGCTGACGGCGCTCAGCATGACCGAGGTCATGCGCCGCGAGGGCCACACCGCCCTGGTGCACACGGCCGCCGCGTCCAACCTCGGGCAGATGCTCCAGAAAATCTGCACCAAGGATGGCATCGGGCTGGTCAATATCGTCCGTAGCCAGCAGCAGGTCGAGCTGCTGAAGGGCATTGGCGCTCAGCACGTTCTGGACTCGACCGCGCCGGATTTCATGGACCGCCTGGTCGAGGCGCTGGACGCCACCGGCGCCACCCTGGCCTTCGACGCGATCGGCGGCGGCAAGCTGGCCTCGCAGATCCTGTCGGCCATGGAGATCGTCGCCAGCCGCAAGGCCACCGAATACAGCCGCTATGGCTCGGCCGTGCACAAGCAGGTCTACATCTATGGCGGCCTGGACACCCGGCCGACGGAGCTGGCCCGCAACTACGGCCTCAACTGGGGCGTCAGCGGCTGGCTGCTGACCCCGTTCCTCGCCAAGATCGGCCCGGAGGCCGCCGGCAAGCTGCGGGCCCGCGTCGCCGCCGAGTTGAAGACCACCTTCGCCAGCCACTACACGGCGCAGATCTCCCTAGCCGAGGTCCTCAAGCCGGAGGTCATCGCCGCCTACAACAAGCGCGCGACCGGAGAAAAGTATCTGGTGGCGCCGAACAAGGGCGCCTGATCGGAGAGAGGTGGCCTCGGGCGTCCCGAGGCCACCGAACCGGATCAGAACCGCTTGCGGACCCCCAGCTTGAAGGTGCGGCCCAGCGGGTTCGAGGTCAGTGCGTCGTAGTTCAGCTCCGTCCGCGCAAAGGACGGATCGCGGTCGAACACGTTCTGGACCGTGAAGGTCGCGGTCGTGTCCCAGGGCAGTTCCACGCGATAGGCGAGGTCGTGCTGGATGTAGGCCTCGATCTTCCGCCCGGAATAGGTGACCGCATTGGCCGGAACCGTCGGAGTCGGCGAGACCTGCGTGTTGGCGGCGGTGCTGGTGAACTGCGCCGTGCGCTGGTCGATGTAGCCGTCGATGTAGCGCACGGTCCAACGGAGGTTGTGCCTGTCGCGGGTGAACTCGGCATAGGCCTCGGCTTTCCACTCCGGAAGCGGATAGGCCAGGCTGTTGCCGAAGTTGGCGAAGCCCACGGCGTCGGTCTCGGGAGCGAAGGTCACGCCGCTGATCACCAGCTCGTTGACGGTGTAGTCGAGGATGTAGCTGAGGCTGCTGCCCAGTTGCAGATTGCCGCCCATCACGTCCGGAAGGTCCAGCGTCGCCAGCACGTCGATGCCCGAGGTCGTGGTATCGGGGCCGTTGATCTGCGAGAGCTTCACCGAGGCGACATTGGCCGCCGAACACGGACCGCTGAAGGTGAAGTGCTGGGCGATGAACGGATCGGACAGGTCGCACACGCCCGTGCCCGTCGGGAACGCCACGTTGAGCACCGCCTGGAGCGGCTCTGTGGTCAGCAGTTTCTCGAGCTTGAAGTCCCAGTAGTCGATCGTCGCCCGGAAGTTGCCGATGTCGAGGATCGCGCCGACGCTGTAGGTGAAGGCGGTTTCCGGCTCGAGCTCAGGATTGCCGGTCACCTCGACGGGCCGGAACGTGCCCAGGACGTTCTGCAGCGTAACGCCGGTGTCCGGGGCCAGCGAGGTCAGCGGCGGCGCGCGGAAGGTGGTGCCCACCGAGCCGCGGAAGGCCAGCCAGCCGAGCGCCTGCCAGCGCACCGAGGCCTTCGGGTTGAAGGTCGTTCCGCCCTGGTCGCCGAAGTCCTCGTATCGCGCCGCGAGCACCAGGTTGAGGTTGTCGGTGATCGGCGCGTTGAGCTCGACGAACCCAGCATAGGAGTCGCGGCTCAGGTCCTGCGGATTGAGGTTGCCCAGGAACACGAAGGGCGACGTCGGGGTCGGGAAGCAGGTGGTCGAACCGGTGATCGGGGTGTCCGGGCACGGCGTCTCGACATTGCTGCTAAGCGGGTCCGGATCGGTGTTGTACATCGTCCGCAGCCACTGGAAGCCGACGGCCCAGCCCACCTGCCCGCCCGGCAGGGTCAGGTCCGACTGGCCATTGAAGACCAGGTTGGTCTCGATGACCTCCTGGACCGTGAACTGCTCGTCCGCTCGGGTGAAGAACCAGGCCAGGAGGTCCTTGTTGGTGTTCTCCAGCGCCGGGTTGAAACCGGGATTCTGCAGACCGAGGATCGGGTGGCCCGAAATGCTGTTCGAGAACGGGTTCAGGTAGAAGCAGCCCGCTGCGGCGTTGCCGGCGTTGGCCGGGTTCTGCCAGGGACAGGCCGGCCCCCCCAGGCCGCGCAGGGCCAGTTGCAGTCGGCCGGTGACGGCGTCGTAGCCGTAGCGCTCGCTCTCGTAGCGGCCATAGGTGGTGTTGAGGTCCCAGCCCGCCTCGCCCAGGAAGCCGAGCTTGGGCGTCTCGCCCTGCAGCGAGGCCGAGAGCCGCAGGTTGCGCCGTTCGCGGTAGAGGATGGACTCTTTGTTGCCGAACAGCGGGTTGCCCCCGGTCAGGAAGGGACGCCATTGCGCCAGTTGGATCACGGCCCCGGCGGTGGGCGCCGGGCACTGGGTCGGATTGGCCGCGCAATAGGCGGCGAAGCCCGGATTGGTGATCGGCACATAGAAGAAGTTTGAGCCGGGCGGCTGGTCCGGCGCGGGCGTGGCCCAGGTCGAGACATTGGTGAAGCCGGCCGGCAGCACGGTCTGGCTGATAGGCCGGGAGGTCGTGTAGCTCGGCGTGGTGTTGACCGAAGGCGTCTCGGTGTAGGCGTACATGGCTTCCGCATGGAAGCGCAGGGTGTCGGTCAGGTCGGCGTTGAACTCGCCGTAGATCTGGGCCGAGCGAGTCTTGTCGACGATGTTGTCCCAGACCAGCGGCTGGCTGCGGCAAAGGCCATCGGCCGTGACGACGCCGCCCAGGACCGCACAGCCGACGTCGGCGCGGCGCGCGCCGACCGGGGTGAAGGTCGCCCCGACGGGAATGAAGCTCATCGGGCTGGAACCCGTAGACCAGGTGGCCTCGGGATTCTCGTGGAACTCCCGCATCGCCCAGTCGCGTTCGACGATCGGGAGGTCGGCGCGGAACTGGTAGCCGGCCGACACCAGCACGTCGAAGCGGTCCCAGGCCTTGCCGGCGGTGATGCTGGCGCTGTAGTCGCCGTCCGAACCGTCGATCGCGCGGTAGTCCGCGCTGACCTCCACGCCGGTGAAGTTCTTGCGCGTGATGAAGTTGACCACCCCGCCGATGGCGTCCGAGCCATAGGTCGAGGCCGCGCCGTCCTTCAGCACCTCAACCCGGCCGATGGCGGACATTGGCAAGGCGTTCGTGTCGTCGGCCGCGAGCCGGTGGCCGTTGAGCAGCACCAGGGTCCGCGTTGGGCCGAGGCCGCGCAGGTTCACCGAGCCTGCGCCTTCGGACGCCTGCCCGCGCCCGGAAGTGAACTGGTTGGATTCGCCGAGTACACCGCTCGAGGCGGTCAGCGACTTAATCATCTCGACCATGGTCGGAGAGCCCTGCTTCTGCAGTTCTTCCGAGGAGATCACGTCGACGGGAAGGGCCGCATCCTCCGGCGTTCCGCGAATGAAGGAGCCGGTGACCACCACCTCCTCGACCGTGGAGGCTCTCTGGTTCTGGGCGGAGGCGGAAGTCGCAGCAACTAGGGCGAGCACAGACGCACTCGCGAACACGTACGTGAATCGCACAGCTAATCTCCCCAATGGTCTGGCGCACGTTTCTTTGCCGCACGCCTAGGTTTTCCCCATCATGGGAGGAGGAACGCGATCTGCGCAATTCTTATTTTGGGTACGGGAAGCCCGGCCATTAAAATTGATGTTAATCAATTAGATAAACAGGATTACGCCCCGTAAAGCTGCATTCTTGTATCGATGGAATCGAAACAGCGTCCGACCGGCGCACGCCGACGCCTCAAGAAAACGCCCTCCCCGACGGCTGTCGGGAAGGGCGTTCCTGCCGCGCGGTGGACGCGCGGTCAGCAGTTCGGAGCGGTCTACTTCTCGTTCGTGAAGATGATCGTGCCCGAGGCCGCGAACATGCCGCCGACGCCATGGCAGACGCTGATCTTGGCGCCTTCCACCTGGGCCGGAGCGATGCCGCGCATCTGACGCACGCTCTCCTGCAGGGCGTACATGCCGTACATCCCCGAGTGCATGTAGGAGAGGCCACCGCCGTTGGTGTTCAGCGGAAGCTTGCCGCCGATCGCGGTGTTGCGCTCACGGATGAAGTCCTTGGCCTCGCCCGGCTTCACGAAGCCGAGGTCTTCCAGGCCGTAGAGCGGCAGGTGGGCGAAGGCGTCGTAGATCATCAGGTGATCGACGTCGGAGTGCTTGATGCCGGCCTCGTCGAACGCCTTCTTGCCGGAGATCTTGAACGCGGTGGACGACGTGAAGTCGTACATCTGCGAGACCATCGGGGTCTCGACGCTCTCGCCGGTGCCCAGCACGTAGACGGGCTTGTGCGGGAAGTCCTTGGCCCGGTCGGCGCTGGTCAGGATCAGGGCGCCGCCGCCGTCGGTGACGAGGCAGCACATCAGCATCCGGTAGGGCCAGGCGATCATCGGCGAGTTCAGGACGTCGTCGACGGTGATCGGGTCCTTGAAGCTGGCGCGGGGGTTCTTGGCCGCCCACTCGCGCTGGATGACCGACACCATGGCCAGGTCTTCCTCGGTCACGCCGTAGGTCTTCATGTAGCGAAGCACCGGCACCGTGAACATGGTCGGCGGCGAGGTGACGCCGAAGGGCATCTCGAACTGGCCCATGAGGCTGGAGGCCGCACGGCCGAAGCCGCCGACGCCGACCCGCGACTTGCCCGATTCCCCGTGGGTGATCAGGATGGTCTTGGCCAGGCCGGCGTTGATGGCGGCCGCGGCGTGGCGGACGTGCAGCATGAACGAGCAGCCGCCGACCGAGGTGCCGTCCGCATAGGTCGGCTTGATCCCCAGATAGTGCGCGAGCTCGACCGGGCTGATCCCGGCAGTGGCCACGCCGTCGATATCGGCGGGCGTCAGGCCAGCGTCAGCCATGGCGTTAAGGGCGGCGTCGGCGTGCAGTCCAATGACCGACACGTCCGGAATCTTGCCCATCTTCGTGGTTTCCGCGGCCCCGACGACCGCGACGGACTTAGGTTGCATATTGTCAGCCCCTCTTACGACTTGGCCGGTTGGAAGAAGGGCAGCGAGATGGTGTCGCTGAACTTTTCGAAGACGACCTCGAGCGGCATGTCGAGGACCAGCGCCTCAGGCGTCTGCGGGCAGTTGACGATGTTGGTCATCATGGTCGGGCCTTCCTCGAGCTTCACCACCGCGATGGCGTAGGGCTCGGTCCCCATGTCGGGGCGAGGCCGGTGGTTGATCACGTAGGACCACAGGACGGCCTTGCCGCTCGCCTTGAAGACTTCGACGTCGCGGGAGCCGGTCTTCGGGCAGAACGGGCGCGGCGGGAAGTAGGCTTCGCCGGTGGCCTTGTTGCGTTGCAGGAGCAGTTCGCCCCGGGCCGCCCCGTCCCAGAAATGCTGGGTCTCGGGCGTGGGTTCAGGCAAGATTCTCGCCATCTGGAAATTCGTCCCCAATCAAAATCGACGTTTGGAAATTGGCCCGCCGCGAAGCAGGCGCGGCAGCAAAGCCCGAGATAGGGGTGGTTGTCGATCCTGAGCGTGGGGTTTTCTCTAAAGAACTGGCCCGTTGGCCACGACCTAGCCTAATCGCGAGAGCCACCAGAGGAACCCCCATGTCCGATCCCTACGATCTCGCGAGGTTCATCGACGCTCAAGGGCCGGTCATCGACGAGGCGCGGGCGGAGCTGACGGCGGGGCGCAAGGCCAGTCACTGGATGTGGTTCGTCTTCCCGCAGATCGCAGGCCTGGGCGAGAGCGCCATGTCCCGGCTCTATGCGATCGGCTCGGCGGTCGAAGCGCGGGCCTATCTGGCCCATCCGGTGCTCGGCTCGCGGCTGCGGGACCTGACCGAACTGGCGTGCGAGATCCCTCAGCGGACCGCCCGGGAGGTGTTCGGCAGTCCGGACGACATGAAGTTCCGCTCCTGCATGACCCTCTTCCACGCCGTCGCGCCGCAGGAGACGGCCTTTACCACCGCCTTGGCGCGATACTTCGGTGGCGAGGAAGACGCCAGGACCCTGGCGATTCTCGCAGGCCTCAAGCCTTAGCGCGGCCGCTCGCGGTAGCGGATCAGGGCTTCCTGGGCGACGGAGGCCACCAGCTTGCCCCCTTCGTCGAAGATCGAGCCCCGGTTGAAGCCACGTCCGCCGGAGGCCGAGGGGCTGTCCTGCACATAGAGGTGCCACTTGGTGAAGTCGGTGGCGTGGTGAAACCACAGGGCATGATCGAGGCTCGCCACCTGGCCGGTCCCACCCTCCACCGCATGCGGACGCAGGGACGTGTCCAGCAGGGTCATGTCCGAGGCGTAGGCCAGGGCGCACTGGTGCACGTTGGGGTCAGAGCCCAGTGGATCGCGCGCGCGGAACCAGACCGACTGGTTCGGCTCCATCACCGGCGCCTTGCCCGGGCCATAGGGCATCGGGTCGACCGGACGGATCTCGATGGGCCAGGTGCGGCGCGGCTCGGTCTGGCCGGCGGCCTTGCGTAGCTCGTCCTCGTCCAGCAGCCCTTCGGGGCTGGGCGCCTTGGGCATCTCGATCTGATGCTCGAAGCCGGTCTCCGGCGTCTGGAAGGAGGCGGCGAGATTGAAGATCTGCTGGCCGTGCTGCAGGGCCGTGACCCGCCGCACCGAGAACGAGCCGCCGTCGCGGACCCGCTCGACCTTCAGGAGGATCGGAATCTTCGGGTCGCCGCCGCGGATGAAATAGGCGTGCATCGAGTGGCAGGTCCGCGCCTCGACCGTGCGATAGGCGGCGGTCAGCGCCTGGGCCACCACCTGGCCGCCATAGATGCGGCGGGTTTCGCCCTGGGGCGTGTGCCCGCGGAACATGTCCAGGTCGATGGGTTCGATGTCCAGGATGCGGACCAGTTCACTCGTCATCTAAGGGCCTTCAGAAGGTCGGGACCGGCATGTCCTTGAGGCGCGGCGCGATCCGGTCCTTGTCGGACAGGATCGCCTCCCCGCTGAACGGCCAGTCGATGCCGACGTCCGGATCGTTCCAGAGCAGGGCGCCCTCGGTTTCCGGCGCATATTGGCCATCGACCTTGTAGAAGAGCTCGCAATTGTCCGTGAGGGTGCAGTAGCCGTGGGCGAAGCCGCGCGGGACCAGCAGTTGCTCGCCGCCGTCGGCGGTCAGCTTGGCGCCGACCCACTTGCCGAAGGTGGGCGAACCGGCGCGGACATCGACGGCCACGTCGAAGATCTCGCCGCGCAGCACGCGCACCAGCTTGGCCTGCGGATGAGGCGCCTGCTGGAAGTGCAGCCCGCGCACCGTGCCAGCCTTGGCGTTGAAGGCCTGGTTGTCCTGCACGAAATCGTGTTCGATCCCGGCCGCCGACAGCGTGCGGCGGCTCCAGGTCTCGGAGAACCAGCCCCGCGCATCGCCATGGCGCTTTGGCGTGATAAGCAGGACCTCGGGGATTGAAAGCGGCGTGATCGACGTCATGGCTACCCGCAAGTTGGAAACCGCCACCGCATGAACGACCGCGCGCAGGAAGACAAGTCGCCAGCGCCCGCAAGCGTCCAAGTCACGGTCTGCATCATCGCTTACAATTCAGGCCCGACCCTGCGCGATTGCCTCCGTTACCTGGAGGCCCAGACCTTCCGCGACTTCGAGGCCCTGGTGATCGACAACGCCTCACCCGACCCGGGCGACGCGGAGATCGCGGCCGAATTCCCCTTCGCCCGCCTGATCCGCAACGATGAAAACCTCGGCTTCGCCGGCGCGGGCAACCAGGGCGCGCGGCTGGCCCGCGGGCGCTGGTTCGTGCTGCTGAACCCCGACGCCTATGCCGAGCCGGACTGGCTGGAGCAGTTGATCAACGCCGCCGCGCGCTATCCGAAGGTGCGGTCCTTCACCTCCCGTCAGGTGATGACCGAAGTTCCCGGCCACCTGGACGGCCTTGGCGACGTCATGTCGATCACCGGCATCCCCTATCGCGGAGGGTATCTGCAGCCCGATCCGGGAAATGTGCCTGAAGGCGAGGTCTTCTCCCCCTGCGGCGCGGCGATGATGATCGACCGCGAGCTCTTCCTCGATCTGGGCGGGTTCGACGAGTTCTTCTTCTGCTATTCGGAGGACGTGGACCTCGGCTATCGCCTGCAACTCGCCGACGAGCCGACCCTGCTGGTCCCCGGCGCCACCATCGGCCACGTAGGCTCGGCCTCCAGCGGCGGGCGCAAGTCTGAGTTCGCGGTGTTTCACGGCACCCGCAACCGCTTCTACGTGGTCTACAAGGACACGCCCTGGCCGCTGCTGCCGTTCGTCGTGCCGCTGCACCTGTTCTGCGTGGCCTACATCTCCAGCCGGCGCGAGAACCACCCGCACGCGCCCCTCGTCTGGCGCGCCTTCAAGGAGTCGTTGAAAGGCCTGCCCGTCATCCTGAAAAGCCGCCGCGCGGTGCAGCGGCGGCGGCGGGCCAGCACCCTTCAGATCGCCCGCGCCATGACCTGGAACCCGCGCGACCTCTTCGGCCGGCGCCCGGTCATCCGGCCCCTGCGGCCCACTCGATCAACCGCGCCATGAAGGCGCCGCCGCGCTCCATCTGACTGCGCTCGACATACTCGTTCGCCTGGTGCGCCTGGTCGATGGAGCCCGGCCCGCAGATGACGGTGGAGAACCCCGCCTGCTGGAACTGCCCGGCCTCGGCGGCATAGGGCACGACGCGCGCCGGGCCATTGTCGCCGGCCAGCCTGCGGGCGAAAGCCTCGGCGGCCCCGTCCTGCTCAGGCGAGAGCGGCGGCGTGCCCGAGCGTTGCACGACCTTGGCCCCGGCCTCGGCGAACAACGCTTTCAGCCGCCGGTCCAGTGCCTCGACCTCGGCATAGAAAGGGGCGAGCACCTTCAGCGGGTCCTGGCCCGGCGGGCAGCGCAGGTCGAACTGGAAGGCGCATTCGCGAGCCAGGATGTTCCCCGCCGTGCCGCCGTTCAGCAGGCCGATGGTGAGCGTGGCGTGCTTGGGGACGAAAGGAGAGGCCGGGTCGGCTTCCTCCTCCAGGCGACGGGCGAGCGCTCTGAGCGAGGCCAGCAGCGGGATCGCCTCCATCACCGCCGAGACGCCCAGGTGCGTCTGGCTGGAGTGGGCCTCCTTGCCGTTCACCGTGACCGTAAAGGTGGCGATGCCCTTGTGGCCGGACACGGCTTCCATGTTGGTGGGTTCGCCGACCACCACCAAGGCCGGGCGCGGCAGTTCGGCGCCGATCGTGCGGATCATGTCCGGCGCGCCCAGGCAGCCGATCTCCTCGTCGTAGGAGAAGGCCAGATGCACCGGACGCCTGAGCCCGGCGGCGACCAGGTCCGGCGTTGCGGCCAGCGCGAGCGCCAGGAAGCCCTTCATGTCGCAGGTTCCGCGGCCATAGATCCGGCCGTCGTCCTTCGGCGTCAGCTTGAAGGGGTCGGTCGACCAGGCCTGACCGTCCACCGGCACGACGTCGGTATGGCCCGAGAGCACCACCCCGCCCTCGATGGCCGGGCCAATGGTGGCGATCAGGTTCGATTTGCTGCCGTCCGCGTTGGGCACGCGGCGGTGGGCGACGCCGTGCCGGTCGAGATAGGACTCGACCCATTCGATCAGGGCGAGGTTGGAGAGCCTGGAGGTGGTGTCGAAGCCCACCAGGGTTTCGAGAATATCCAGGGCGCGCAGCGTCAAGCTTTCGGCGGATGACATGGGCGCGAGCCTAGCTCCTGGACGTGTGAGGTTCCAGGCTCGCCGGATGCCCCCTCAAGAAGGGGAGGATCTCAGGCCGGCGAGTTGGCCAGCTTCCGGCGCTCGGTCGAGGCGACCAGTTCGGCCCAGATGGCGGCCTGGAGATCGGTTGCGCCGCGGTGCTCGGCCCGGGCCTGCAGTTCGATCAGGGCCGCGCGCAGGGTGTCGTTGGCCGCCTTCAGCGACGAGATGCGCAGGTCCTCGTCGGCCGCGGAGGCCAGGTCGAAGAAGTCCAGCCCGATGGCCGGCCCCCGCGCCAGGAGAGTCCGGATCGCGCGGTTTTCCTCGAACAGGCGGGCGGCCATACCATCCCAGACCTCGGCGGCCATACCCAGTAGCGCCGCCGACAGACCCAGCGAACTGGCGCGGTCGGCGGGATGAACAGACGGATCGGCGTTGCGGACGGCGATGCCGGCGATCTCGGCGAGGACGGCAGGAACAGCAGGGGTCATAGGCGTCCCATCACTTTCAGAATGGCGCGATCCTGGGCGTTCTGCAGGGCCCAGGGCGGATAGGCCATGATCGGCTCGCGGTTGCCGCCGTCGATCCAGGCGCGGGCCGAGGATATCCAGATCGCCTGGCCCTTCACGCAGTTGAACAACTCCCACCAGTGGAGCGCGTCGGGGTCGGCCTTCATGCCGCTGGAGCGCTCCCAGATGGCGATCGCCTGATCGCGCGGCAGCAGGCCGCCGGCCAGGCCCGAGCCGAACGACCAGACCAGATTGAGGCTCCAGCCCAGGTCCTCCAGCGGGTCGCCCAGGTGCGCCATCTCCCAGTCGAGCACGCCGTGGATGCCGCCGGCGTCGTCGTAGAGGAAATTGCCGGTCCGGAAGTCGCCGTGCACCACGCCGATCTTCTGGGCGGGCGGCGGCATGTGGGCGCGCAACCAGCGGATGGCCGCCCGGGTGATCGGCAGCGGTTCGGCCTGGTCCTCGTCCAGCACCTTTTCCCAGTAGGAAAGCTCGTGGTCGGCGCAGCCGGCGGCGGTCACCGCGGGCATCACCCCGACCAGGCCCACGGCCGCGGGATCGGCCTTGGCGATGTCGCCGAGGATCGTCCATTTGCGCTCGCCCAGCTTAGCCAGGGTCGTGACGTAGGGCGGGGCGAACAAGGCCTGGGGCGAAGCCTGGAAACCGCAGATCTCCTCGGCGATGAAGAACGGGTGGTCGAGGGCCTCATTGGCCTCCTCGAGCCACAGCATCTCCGGCACCGGGACCGTGCTGCCTCGAAAGGCGCGATAAGCCTCGAACTCGATCCGCCGCTCGGTGTCGATCAGCGAGGCCGGCGGGTCACGCCGCAGGATCAGCCGTCGCTCGCGCCCCTCCCCGCCCTCCGACCAGGTGAGGCGGAAGCGGTAGGTTTCGCGCGAGGCGCCGCCGGAGATCCGCGTCAGGTCGGCGACGGCCACCTCAGTGGCGGCCGGCATGCGCGCGGCGATGTAGGACGCAAGGCGAGGTTCGAGAGCGCTCATACGGATAAGCCCCAAATCAGACCCTCTCCCCGCAAGAAGAGGTGGATCGCGGCGCGGGCCGCGAGACGACGGGGGCCGGCGGCGACGCCGAACAGCCCCCTCACCGGACTGCCGCCCATGGCTTCAGTGCATCGCGAAGCGGATGGGCAGCGTCTTCGGCCCGTTCACGAAGGTGGCCAGGCTCTGCTTGGGCTCGCCGGCCAGCTCGACGCTGTCGAGCCTGGGCAGCAGTTCCTCCCAGAGGATGCGCATCTCCATCTTGGCGAGGTGCTGGCCAAGGCAGACGTGGGCGCCATAACCGAAGGCCAGGTGCTTGTTCGGCTTGCGCTCGACCTTGAAGGCCGCCGGATCGTCGAAGACCTCCTCGTCGCGGTTGCCGGACGCATAGCAGAGCATCATCCAGTCGCCCTTAGCGAGCTGGCGGCCGGCGAACTGGGTGTCCTCGGTGGCCGTGCGCATGAAGGTCTTCACCGGGGTGATCCAGCGGATGCTCTCGTCCACCAGGCCCGGAATGAGCGACGGATCGGCCTTCACCTTGGCGAGCTCGCCCGGGTTCTGCGCCAGGCCCCAGATCGCGCCGGCGGTCGAGGAAGAGGTGGTGTCGTGCCCGGCGGTGGCGACGATCATGTAGTAGCTCATGGCTTCCAGCTCGGAGATCGGCTGGCCGTCGATCTGCGAATTGGCGATCACGCTGGCCACGTCGTCCTTGGGATTGGCGCGGCGATCGGCCGAAAGCCTGGCGAAATAGGCGTAGAAGTCGGCGATGACCCCCTCGGAGAGCATCTTGCTCATGTCGCGCTGCTCCAGCTGCCCGGACTTGCGGCCGAGTTCCGGGTCGGCGGCGCCGAAGAGCTCCTGGGTCAGGGTCAGCATCCGGGGCTCGTCCTCTTCCGGAACGCCCAGGATCTCCATGATCACGTGCAGCGGATAGCCAAGCGCCACCTCGCGGACGAAGTCGCACACCCCGCCCGTGGCCGCCATCTTGTCGACGGCGCGGCGGGCGATGCCGCGGATCCGGTCTTCCAGTCCCTTGATGTTGGCCGGCATGAACCAGGCCTGGGTCAGGGCGCGGTACTTCGGATGGTCCGGCGCATCCATCTGCACCAGGCTGCGCACCAGGTGCGGACTGCCGCCCATCAACTGGCGCACCGCCGTGTCGGCGGCCTTTGTGGTGATCACGGTCGAGCGATCGCCGTTGTGGAACAGGGCGTTCTGGCGGCTGATCTCGAGGATGTCGGCGTGCTTGGTCGCCACCCAGAAGGGGTCGAAACCTTCCGCCTCAGCCAGGCCAAATGGATTGTTCGCCCTAAGCCACCCATAAGTTTCGTGAATGCGACCATCCGCATAAGCGGCAGGATCGACGAGGTTCGCCGCGTGTTCGTCTGGTATGCGCGCGCCGCTGATGCCCATGGCTACTGACGTCTCTTCGCTGGTTTACGCCCCGTAAGCTTACGCGGCGTCAGCAAAAAGCCTTCTCCCTTGTCTTGTTATCTTTGATCACTTTGATACTGCGCATACGGGCGACGTCGCAATACCGTCAATCGACAAAGACAAGATCGCACCCACACGAGACGTCAGGGAGGACGCTGCATGCTGACCAAGGCCGACGATTTTCCGATCCACCAGACCGCCGAACCGATCGCGTATGCGGGCACGGACCGGAATTTCTACGATCGCTACTTCTTCAACGGCTATCAGCCGGATGGGACGGAGTTCTTCGCCGCGGCCTTCGGGGTCTATCCCCAGCTCAACGTCGCCGACGCCCATTTCTCGGTGATCCGCAACGGAATCGAGCACTGCCTGCACGCCTCCAAGGTGATCCACATGGAGCGCCTGGACCTCTCCTGCGGGCCGATTCGCATCGAGGTGATCGAGCCGCTGCAGAAGCTGAAGCTGATCGTCGAGCCGTCCAACGGCTTCGCCGCGGAGATCGTGTTCGAAGGCCGCTCCTTCCCGATCGAGGAGCCGCGCTTCACCCGCCGCAACGGGCCGCGCGCCTTCATGGACTACACGCGCCTGACCCAGAACGTCCGCTGCACCGGCTGGATCGAAGTGGACGGGGTTCGCAAGGAGCTGGCCGCCGGAACCGTCGGCACCCGCGACCGCTCCTGGGGCATCCGCCCGATCGGCGCCCCCGACCCGCAGCCGCCGGTCCCGATGACCATCACCGGCTTCTTCTGGCAGTGGACCCCGCTGAACTTCGCCGACCGCAGCGTCTTTTTCCACATCAACGCCGATCCGGACGGCCGTCCCTGGAACACCCGTGCAGTGATCGCCCCGGACGGGGCCGGGCACGACGGCTTCTACGAGACCGAAGGCGCCGCGATGGACGAGGTCGCCCTGATCCCGGGCACCCGCCACGCCAAGGGCGGAACCCTCAGCATCCCCCTCGCCCAGGGCGCCGCCAGCATCCGCTTCGAACCGTTCCTGACCTTCCTGATGCGCGGCATCGGCTATGGTGCGCCGGCCTGGCGTCATGGGGGCTACAAGGGGGACCTGGTGGTCGAGCGCGAGGACATCGACCTGGCCGCCGCCGACATGGCCGCGCCCGAGAACGTCCACATCCAGGCCCTCTCGCGCGTCACCCTGAACCTGCCGGGCGAAGCGCCGGTGACTGGCATGGGCGTCTTCGAACAGCTGATCGCCGGTCCGTACCGGCCGTACGGCCTCTAACCCCCCATCATCCCGGACGGCCGCAGGCCGAGCCGGGACCCAGGGCCACCGCACTGCAGAACCCGCTGGGTCCCGGCTCTCCGCTTCGCTGCGGCCGGGACGACAGAGCACTTTGAGCGGCCGTCGCTTTGAGATCCTCCCCCGTCCCGCAGAGGACGGGGGAGGTGGATTGGCGCGCAGCGACGAGACGAAGACGGCGCAGCGGCGGTCCAGCGCCCCCTCCACCGCTTCGCGGTCCCCCTCCCCCGCCGTCTGCGCGGCAGGGGAGGAACTTAGCGGGGCGAGGGACAACGACTGACGCTTCAGGGTTGCCACGGGCTGCGGCGCCTTGGCACAATCGGGCATTGATGAAGAGCCGGCGCGTTTTGCGCCTCCATATTTTGAAAGCTTGATCCTTTGACCGTATCCACGCCGGCCGCGAAACTCGCGCCGTCCGACCCGCTTTCCTCTGTCGACGCGCTGATCGACGGCCTGGCCAGCGTCGGCTACATCGCCTCGCGTCGCATCGCGACCGCCCTGTACACAGAAACCGCTGCTGGTCGAAGGCAGCGCCGGGGTCGGCAAGACCGAGCTGGCGCTCTCCACCGCCAACCTGCTCGGCCTGCCGTTGATCCGCATGCAGTGCTACGAGGGCCTGGACGAGTCCAAGGCGCTGTACGAGTGGAAGTACGGCAAGCAGCTCCTCTACACCCAGATCCTCAAGGACCGCGTCGGCGAGTCCCTGGCCGAAGCCAAGACCATGGATGCGGCCATGGATAAGCTCCACGGCATGGGGGACATGTTCTTCTCCGAGCCGTTCCTCGAGCCGCGCCCGCTGCTCAAGGCGCTCGGCCACGACGATGGCTGCGTCCTGCTGATCGACGAGATCGACAAGTCGGACGAGGCGTTCGAGGCCTTCCTGCTGGAAGTGCTGTCGGCCTACCAGGTGTCGATCCCCGAGATCGGGGTGATCAAGGCCAAGACCCCGCCGCTGGTGTTCCTGACCTCGAACAACGTCCGCGACCTGGGCGACGCGCTCAAGCGCCGCTGCCTGCACCTGCACATCCCGCTGCCCGACGCCGCCCTCGAAGAGCGGATCGTCGCCAGCCGCGTGCCGGACGTCGAGGCCAAGCTGACCCACCAGCTGGTCGCCTTCGTGCAGAGCCTGCGCACGCTGGACCTGCGCAAGGCGCCGTCGATCTCCGAGACCGTCGACTGGGCCCGGGCGCTGATCCTGCTCAACGCCGAGAGCCTGGAGCCGGAGATGGTCCGCGACACGCTCAACGTGATCCTCAAGTTCGAGCAGGACATCGTCGCCGTGGAGCCGCAGATCGGCGAGCTGATGCGCAAGCCCGCCAACGCGGGCTAGGGCCGTGCAACGCTCTCTCGAGGAGTTCCTGCGCGCGCTGCGCGCCGCGGACGTGCGCGTCTCGCCGCTCGAGGCCATCGATGCGCACCGCACGGTGATGACCATCGGCTTCACCGACCGCGAGCTGTTGAAGGATGCGCTCTGCGCCACCCTGGCCAAGAGCGAGGACGAGGTCGACCGCTTCGACGACACGTTCGAGACCTTCTTCAAGCGCGACGCCTTCATGGGCGGCCCGCCGCCGCCCAAGCCCGGCGAAGGCGACCACAGCGAGCAGATGCCCGCCGAGGTCGAGGGCTCGCCGCTCGCCCAGATGCTGCTGCTGGGCGATTCCGCGGGCCTGGCGCAGGCGATGGAGGAGGCCGCCCAGCGGGCCAACGTCTCCGAGATCCGCCTTTCCACCCAGCGCAGCCGGATGGTCCGCCGGCTGCTCGAGGAGATGGGGCTGGCGGAGATCGAGAAGATCATCGCCGCCGCCAAACGCTCGCAGACCGAACAGGGCCAGGCCACCGCCCGACGGCTGGAGGAGCGGCGCAAGGCGCTGATGGAGGAGGCGGGCAAGTTCGTCACCCGCCAGCACGAGCTCTACGCCGCCGGCTCCGGCCAGAAGCTGCGCGAGGAGCTCTTGGCGCGGAAGGCGCTGAACGCCGAGGGCGGCATCGACCCCGTCGACCAGGCGATGATGCAGGCGCTGGTGCGCAAGATGGCCAAGCGCCTGGCCGACCGCTACAGCCGCCGCCGCAGCCGGGCCAAGCGCGGCCACCTCGACGTCCGCCGCACACTGCGCAAGTCCATGGCCTATGGCGGCGTTCCGTTCGAGATCGTCTGGAAGACCGAGAAGATCGAGAAGCCGTCGATCGTGGCGATCTGCGACGTCTCCAAATCGGTGGCCGCCGCGGCCCAGTTCCTGCTGACCTTCCTCTACAGCCTCAACGAGGTGGTCGACCGGCTAGACAGCTTCGCCTTCTCCGGGCGGCTGGTCTCTGTGGACGACATCCTCAACGACTACGGCGTGGACGGGGCGATCTTCGAGGTGCTCAAGCGCATCGGCTTCCAGCAGACCGACTACGGGAAGTCGCTGGAGGACTTCTGCGAGAAGCACCTGGACCGGCTCGACCGCCACACCACGGTGATCTTCCTGGGCGACGGCCGCTCCAACTTCGCCGACCCGCGCCTGGACCTGATGCACCTGATCCAGCAGCGCGTCCGCTCGGTCATTTGGCTGAACCCCGAGCCCGAGGCCTACTGGGGCCAGGGCGACAGCGTCATGCACCGCTACGAGCGCTTCTGCCACGTGGCCAAGACCTGCAACACGCTGGCCGACCTCGAACGCATCATCGAGGACGTCCTGCGCACCTACGTCCCGCACTGACCCTCTTTCCCCTCCCATTCATGGGGGGGGGACCGCGCGAAGCGTGGTGGAGAGGGCAAGCGGCGGTGGGGCCCTCTCCACCGCCCTGCGGGCGGTCCCCCTCCCCCATGAATGGGGGAGGAAGTCAGGGCGTTGGTTCGCGCCCAACGGGACGTGCTAGCGTTTCGCCATGGCCCCGCCGCCTCGCGACATCGTCCTCGTGCATTCGCCACTCGTGGGCCCCTCCTCGTTCGCGCCGACCGCCGAGGCGCTGGAGCGGCGGGGGTTCCGGGCCTACACGCCGTGCATCCCAGGCTCCGACGTCGCCTGGCGGGAC
>LNAP01008279.1_pt1 | contig 19907 bp, 23 predicted proteins | sample 602601 | NCBI WGS metagenome assembly LNAP01 (sample SAMN02440304, study PRJNA202911) | soil metagenome | biome: Subtropical and temperate rainforests or woodlands; isolation source: soil samples (1 kg each in a 20% v/v slurry with milli Q water) were... ...
ACATCAGGTGCGCGACATGCTGGTGTTCGCGCGCGGCGAGCTGCCATTGACCGACCGCGTGACACCGGCGCAGCTGATGCAGGCGCTGCAGGCGGCGGCACTGGCGCATGTGCAGGACTTGCCGATTCGCTGGCAATGCGACGCCCATGCCGGCGAACTGCTGTGCAATCGCGATACCCTGGTGGGGGCGGTCCTCAATCTGATCGAAAACGCCATTCAGGCCAGTGCCTCTGATGTGCGCTTGAAGGTGCACCTCTATACCCGTGGCAATAACCTGCGCTTGTGCGTCAGCGATAGCGGCAGCGGTATCGACGACGCGGTGCTGGCGCGTCTGGGGGAGCCATTTTTTACCACCAAGGCCACGGGCACCGGTCTCGGCCTGACCGTGGTCAAGGCGGTCGCGAGGGCGCACCAGGGCGAGTTGCGCTTGCGCTCGCGGATCGGTCGCAGCACCTGCGTGCAGGTAGTGCTACCGCTTTTTGACAGTGTCCAGGGAGTGGAGTGAAGCTCATGGCTATCAAGGTTCTACTGGTCGAGGATGACCGCGCGTTGCGTGAAGCGCTGGCAGACACGCTGTTGCTGGCCGGCCACGATTACAAGGCCGTGGCATCGGCGCAGGAAGCCCTGGAGGCCGCAGCGGGCGAGGCGTTCAATCTGGTGGTCAGCGACGTCAACATGCCGGGCATGGATGGTCATCAGTTGCTCGCTTTGCTGCGGGCGCGGCAGCCGCAACTGCCGGTGCTGCTGATGACCGCGCACGGTGCCGTCGAGCGCGCGGTGGATGCGATGCGCCAAGGGGCGGCGGATTACCTGGTCAAGCCGTTCGAGCCCAAGGCGCTGCTCGACCTGGTCGCACGGCACGCCCAGGGTAGGGTCGGCGCCACCGATGGCGAAGGGCCCGTGGCGTTCGAGCCGGCCAGTGCACAGTTGCTGGAGTTGGCCGCGCGGGTGGCGCGCAGTGATTCCACGGTGCTGATCTCCGGTGAGTCCGGCACCGGCAAGGAAGTGCTGGCGCGCTACATTCACCAGCACTCTCATCGGGCCAGTCAGCCGTTCATTGCGATCAACTGCGCGGCGATTCCGGACAACATGCTGGAGGCCACGCTCTTCGGGCACGAAAAGGGCTCGTTCACCGGCGCCATCGCGGCGCAGGCCGGCAAGTTCGAACAGGCCGATGGCGGGACGATCCTGCTCGATGAAATTTCCGAAATGCCCTTGGGGTTGCAGGCCAAGTTGCTGCGGGTGCTGCAGGAGCGCGAGGTTGAGCGAGTGGGTGCGCGCAAGCCGATAGCCCTGGATATCCGTGTGGTCGCGACCACCAACCGGGACTTGGCGGGTGAGGTGGCGGCGGGGCGTTTTCGTGAAGACCTGTACTATCGCCTGTCGGTGTTCCCGCTGGCCTGGCGGCCGTTGCGCGAGCGCACCGCCGATATCCTGCCGCTGGCCGAGCGACTGTTGGCCAGGCACGTCAATAAAATGAAGCATGCCGCGGCCAGGCTGTCGCCCGCGGCCCAGGCGTGCCTGATCGCCTATCCGTGGCCGGGCAACGTGCGTGAACTGGACAATGCGCTGCAGCGTGCGTTGATCCTGCAGCAGGGCGGGGTGATCGAGCCGCAGGATTTCTGCCTGAACGGACCGATCGCCTGCGCACCGTTGCCGGCATTGGCGCCCGCGCCGACGACAGTGCGGGCGGTCGAGGCCGAATCTGGCGGCGGGTTGGGCGACGACCTGCGGCGCCGTGAGTTCCAGATGATCATCGACACCTTGCGCACCGAGCGCGGCCGCCGCAAAGAGGCCGCCGAGCGCCTGGGCATCAGCCCGCGCACCTTGCGCTACAAGCTGGCGCAGATGCGCGATGCCGGAATGGACGTGGAAGCGTATTTGTTTGCCACCTGACCCACCGTGACGCCCGGTTCTCCCGTAGGAGCCAGGCTTGCCGGCGAACCAGGCGCTGCGGTGTATCTGTAATACCGCGTTCGTTCTTCGCCTGTAGGAGCGAGGCTTGCCCGCGAAGAACGATGACGCGGTCTACCAGAAATACCGTGGTGTCTGGTTCGCGGGCAAGCCTCGCTCCTACGGGAGGGGGGCGCGCTGCCGGTTTTGTTTGAGGTAGACGCTGAGCTGGCACCCTTGTTGCTAACACCTCGTTACCCGCTGAGTGAGCGTCAAAAAATTGCGGGCCGCCAGAGAGAGTAGAGCATGAGCCAAGGTATTGAATTCAATCGATTGATGCTGGATATGCGGGCCATGCAAATGGACGCCATGTCTGCGCCGAAATCGACTGCCGCCGTCCCTGAATTGAATGGCAGCAGCTTTGCCGACATGCTCGGTCAGGCCGTCAACAAGGTCAACGACACCCAGCAGGCTTCCACGTCGTTGGCCAACGCCTTCGAGATCGGCAAGAGCGGTGTCGACCTGACGGACGTGATGATTTCCTCGCAGAAGGCCAGCGTGTCTTTCCAGGCATTGACCCAGGTGCGCAACAAGCTGGTTCAGGCGTATCAGGACATCATGCAGATGCCGGTTTAAGGACGAGATTGAGTCATGGCAGATGCTATCGCTGACAATGTTCCGGCCAAGGCCAACTCCGTAGACGGCAAACCGCCGCTGTTCGGGTTGTCCTTCCTGGAAAACCTCTCCGAGATGACCATGCTGCGCCAGGTGGGGCTGTTGGTCGGCCTGGCCGCGAGCGTGGCGATTGGCTTTGCCGTGGTGTTGTGGTCCCAGCAGCCGGATTACCGTCCGTTGTACGGCAGCCTTGCCGGCATGGACGCCAAGCAGGTGATGGACACCCTGGCTGCCGCCGATATTGCCTATACCGTGGAACCCAATTCCGGCGCCTTGCTGGTCAAGGCCGAAGACCTGTCCCGTGCGCGTCTCAAGCTCGCGGGCGCTGGTGTCACTCCCAGCGATGGCAACATCGGTTTTGAAATCCTCGACAAGGAACAGGGCCTGGGCACCAGTCAGTTCATGGAGGCGACCCGTTATCGTCGCGGCCTTGAAGGCGAACTGGCGCGCACCATTTCCAGCCTGAACAATGTCAAGGGTGCCCGCGTGCACCTGGCGATCCCGAAAAGTTCGGTGTTCGTGCGCGACGAGCGCAAGCCCAGCGCTTCGGTGTTGGTCGAGCTGTATTCCGGGCGTTCGCTGGAGCCGGGGCAGGTCGTGGCCATCATCAATCTGGTGGCGACCAGCGTGCCCGAACTCAGCAAGTCGCAGATCACCGTTGTCGACCAGAAAGGTAACCTGCTGTCCGATCAGGCGGAAAACTCCGAACTGACCATGGCCGGCAAGCAATTCGATTACAGCCGCCGCATGGAGAGCATGCTCACCCAACGCGTGCACAACATTCTGCAACCGGTGCTGGGCAACGACCGCTACAAGGCCGAGGTCTCGGCCGATGTCGACTTCAGCGCCGTCGAGTCCACCTCCGAACAATTCAACCCCGACCAGCCGGCATTGCGCAGCGAGCAGTCGGTGAACGAACAGCGCACCGCCAGTAACGGCCCGCAAGGTGTGCCGGGTGCCCTGAGCAACCAGCCGCCGTCGCCAGCCTCGGCGCCGCAAACCACCGGTGGCGCCACGGCGTCGGCCGGCATGGTGCAGCCAGGCCAGCCATTGCTCGATGCCAACGGCCAGCAGGTCATGGATCCGGCCACCGGCCAGCCAATGCTCGCACCGTATCCGGCGGACAAGCGCCAGCAATCGACCAAGAACTTCGAGCTCGACCGCTCCATCAGCCACACCAAGCAACAGCAAGGGCGATTGAATCGCCTGTCGGTCTCGGTGGTGGTCGATGACCAGGTCAAGATCAACCCGGCCAACGGTGAGATCGCCCGTGCGCCTTGGAGCGCCGATGAGCTGGCCCGTTTCACCCGCCTGGTGCAGGACGCGGTCGGCTTCGATGCCAGTCGTGGCGACAGCGTCAGCGTGATCAACATGCCGTTCTCCACCGAGCGCGGTGAAGTGATTGCCGATGTGCCGTTCTACTCCCAGCCGTGGTTCTGGGACATCGTCAAGCAGCTGTTGGGCGTCCTGTTCATTCTGGTGCTGGTGTTTGGTGTGTTGCGTCCGGTGCTCAACAACATCACCGGTGGCGGCAAAGGCAAGCAGTTGGCGGGCATCGGCAGCGACGTCGAGCTCGGCGGCATGGGCGGCCTGGACGGCGAACTGGCCAACGACCGTATCAGCCTCGGTGGCCCGACCAGTATCCTGTTGCCGAGCCCGAGCGAAGGCTATGACGCGCAGTTGAACGCAATCAAGAGTCTGGTGGCAGAAGACCCGGGCCGTGTCGCCCAGGTCGTGAAAGAGTGGATTAACGCAGATGAGTGATAACCGAGCCATTGCCGCCAAACTGAGCAAGGTCGACAAAGCCGCGATCCTGCTGCTGTCGCTGGGCTCAACCGACGCTGCCCAGGTGTTGCGCCACATGGGGCCCAAAGAGGTCCAGCGTGTCGGCGTGGCCATGGCGCAGATGGGTAACGTGCACCGTGAGCAGGTCGAGCAGGTGATGAGCGAGTTTGTCGACATCGTCGGCGACCAGACCAGCCTGGGCGTCGGTTCCGATGACTACGTGCGCAAAATGCTCACCCAGGCCCTGGGCGAGGACAAGGCCAACGGCCTGATCGATCGCATCCTGCTGGGTGGCAATACCAGCGGCCTGGACAGCCTGAAATGGATGGAGCCGCGCGCGGTCGCCGACGTGATCCGCTACGAGCACCCGCAGATCCAGGCGATCGTGGTGGCGTACCTCGATCCGGATCAGGCCGGTGAAGTGCTGGGCAACTTCGACCACAAGGTGCGCCTGGACATCATCCTGCGGGTTTCCTCGCTCAACACCGTGCAGCCTGCGGCCCTCAAGGAACTCAACCAGATTCTCGAGAAGCAGTTCTCCGGCAACTCCAATGCTTCGCGCACCAGCCTGGGCGGCATCAAGCGCGCAGCCGACATCATGAACTTCCTCGACAGCTCGATCGAAGGCCAGCTCATGGACTCGATCCGCGAAGTCGATGAGGACCTGTCCGGTCAGATCGAAGACCTCATGTTCGTGTTCAACAACCTGGCCGATGTCGACGATCGCGGTATCCAGGCGTTGCTGCGCGAAGTGTCCTCCGACGTGCTGGTGCTGGCCCTCAAGGGCTCGGACGAAAGCGTCAAGGAGAAGATCTTCAAGAACATGTCCAAGCGCGCGGCCGAACTGTTGCGCGACGATCTCGAGGCCAAGGGCCCGGTGCGCGTCAGCGATGTGGAAACCGCGCAGAAGGAAATCCTCACCATTGCCCGTCGCATGGCCGAAGCGGGCGAAATCGTGCTCGGCGGCAAGGGCGGCGAGGAAATGATCTAACGCCATGGCCAAGAATGACGAGCTGCCCTCTGACCTGATCCGTGCCAGGGATGTCGGAGGTTTCGATACCTGGGCGCTGCCCAGCTTCGATCCGCCGGCCCCTGAGCCGGAGCCCGAGCCCGAACCCGAGCCGCCGGAAATGGAGGAGGTGCCGCTCGAAGAGGTCCAGCCACTGACCCTCGAAGAGCTCGAGAGCATTCGCCAGGAAGCCTACAACGAAGGTTTCGCGGTGGGCGAAAAAGAAGGGTTCCATAGCACCACGCTCAAGGTTCGTCAGGAAGCTGATGCGGTGTTGGCGGCCAAGGTTGCCGCGCTTGAAAAGTTGATGGCGCATCTGTTCGAGCCCATCGCCGAACAAGACACGCAGATTGAAAAGTCCTTGGTCGAACTGGTGCGGCACATGACCAAACAGGTGATCCAGCGCGAACTGGCCATGGACTCGACGCAGATCGAACACGTGATGCGCGAAGCCCTCAAGCTGTTGCCGTTGGGCGTCAACAACGTGCGGCTGTACATCAATCCGCAGGATTTCGAACAGGTCAAAGCCCTGCGCGAGCGACATGAGGAAACCTGGCGCATCGTCGAGGACGAAGCGCTGTTGCCCGGTGGTTGCAGAGTCGAAACCGAACACAGCCGCATCGATGCCACGGTCGAAACCCGTGTGGGGCAGGTGATGGACAAGCTGTTCGACCAGCTTCACGAGCAGGCCTTGCACCCGGCGGCGCCGGATCTGAGCATCGATCTGTCCAGCGCAAGCAAACCAGTGGCGGTTCCCGATGCACCTTAAGCGCACCAGTTTCGCCAAGCGCCTGGGCAGTTACGCCGGGGCGATCGAACTGGCCGGCGCACCGATCCTCGAAGGCCGCCTGTTGCGCATGGTCGGCCTGACCCTGGAAGCCGAGGGCTTGCGCGCGGCCATGGGCAGCCGCTGCATGGTCATCAACGATGACAGCTATCATCCCGTGCAGGTCGAAGCCGAAGTCATGGGCTTTTCCGGCAGTAAGGTGTTTTTGATGCCGGTGGGCAGCGTGGCCGGCATTGCCCCAGGTGCCCGGGTGGTGCCCCTCTCCGACAGCGGTCGCTTGCCGATGGGCATGAGCATGCTCGGGCGCGTACTCGACGGTGCTGGCCGCGCCCTGGATGGCAAGGGCGGAATGAAGGCCGAAGACTGGGTGCCGATGGACGGCCCGACCATCAACCCGCTCAAGCGCGAGCCGATCAGCGAGCCCCTGGATGTGGGCATTCGCTGCATCAATGGCATGTTGACGGTCGGGCGCGGTCAGCGGCTTGGCCTGTTCGCCGGTACCGGCGTTGGTAAATCCGTACTGCTGGGCATGATGACGCGCTTCACCGAGGCCGACATCATCGTCGTCGGCCTGATCGGTGAGCGCGGTCGAGAGGTCAAGGAGTTCATCGAGCACATCCTCGGTGAAGAAGGGCTCAAGCGCTCGGTGGTGGTGGCGTCGCCCGCCGACGATGCACCCCTGATGCGTCTGCGCGCCGCCATGTATTGCACGCGAATCGCCGAGTATTTCCGCGACAAGGGCAAGAACGTGCTGCTGCTGATGGATTCGCTGACGCGTTTCGCCCAGGCCCAGCGGGAAATTGCCCTGGCCATTGGCGAGCCACCGGCGACCAAGGGTTATCCGCCCTCGGTGTTCGCCAAGTTGCCGAAACTGGTAGAGCGCGCGGGCAATGCCGAGAAGGGCGGTGGCTCGATCACCGCGTTCTATACCGTGCTGTCCGAAGGCGACGACCAGCAGGACCCGATTGCCGACTCGGCGCGGGGCGTGCTCGACGGGCACATCGTGCTGTCGCGGCGCCTGGCCGAGGAAGGCCATTACCCGGCCATCGATATCGAGGCGTCCATCAGCCGGGTCATGCCGGCGGTAGTCTCGCCGGAGCACATGACTCGCGCGCAGTACTTCAAGCAGTTGTGGTCGCGCTACCAGCAGAGCCGCGACCTGATCAGTGTCGGCGCCTACGTCGCCGGCGGTGACCGCGAGACCGACCTGGCGATTTCCCTGCAGCCGCAACTGGTCAAATACCTGCGCCAGGGCCTCAACGACAGCATCAGCCTGGGCGAAAGCGAGGCGTATCTCGCCTCGATCTTCGCGCCCGCGGCGGGCGGTTAACCGGCCATGGCCCAGACTCGGGCGGGCCGCCTGGCTCCCGTGGTGGAAATGGCCGAGAAGGCCGAGAAAACCGCGGTCCAGCGCCTGGGACACTTCCAGGGGCAAGTGCGCCTGGCCGAAAGCAAGCTGGCCGACCTCGAAGCCTTTCGGCTCGACTATCAGGAACAGTGGATCGTACGCGGCAGCAGTGGCGTGTCCGGCCAATGGCTGCTGGGCTACCAGGGCTTTCTCGCGCAGTTGGGCACGGCCATCGATCAACAGCGGCAAAGCCTGGCCTGGCACCAGAACAACCTGAACAAGGCGCGCGACACCTGGCAGCAGGCGTTCGCCCGGGTAGAAGGCTTGCGCAAACTGGTCCAGCGCTACCAGGACGAAGCGCGGGCGCTGGAGGACAAGCGCGAGCAAAAGCTGCTGGATGAACTGTCCCAGCGGTTGCCGCGCCATGATGCGTATTGAGTCATATGGAACGCGTTATCGTTCTTCGCGAGCAGGCTCGCTCCCACAGGAGAAAGGCGGTCAACCTGTGGGGCTCAAGGCCTCTAAAAATATCCTGCCTTGCCCCAACCTCTACCCAATGCTAAACCTTGTACAAGAAGGTTTACCAACGACAAGGAAGCCATGACATGTCAGTCGTTTCAGAAGTGTCCCCGGATGGGCAAAAGCTGACGATATCGGTCAAGGGACGATTCGATTTCGCCAAGCATCAGGAATTTCGTCAATCCTACGAAGACAAGGCGCTCGCCGAAGTCGTCGTCGATCTGAGGGAAGCCACCTACCTCGACAGTTCCGCCCTGGGCATGTTGCTGCTGTTGCGAGATCACGCTGGCGGCGACGATTCCGATATTCGCGTGGTCAACAGCAATTGCGACGTGAGGAAAATCCTCGCCATTTCCAACTTCGACAAGCTGTTCGACATCAGTTGATCACTGTGCAACCGGCACTCGAATCGCTGACGATCCTGATCGCCGAAGACAGCGCCGCCGATCGCATGCTGTTGTCGAGCATCGTGCGCCGTCAGGGGCATCAAGTGGGCGCCGAAGCGGTGGAAATATTTCGCCAGCAACGCCCGCAGCTGGTGTTGATGGACGCGATGATGCCGGTGATGGATGGCTTCGAGGCGGCCGCGCAAATCAAGGCATTGGCCGGGGAAACCCTGGTGCCGATCATCTTCCTCACCTCGCTGTCGGAAAACCAGGCATTGGCTCGTTGCCTGGAGGTCGGGGGTGACGATTTTCTGGCAAAACCGTACAACCAGGTGATTCTTGCCGCCAAAATCAAGGCGATGGACCGCTTGCGGCGCTTGCAGGCCACCGTTGTACAGCAGCGCGACCAGATCGCCAGGCACCATGAATACTTGCTCAACGAACAGCGTGTGGCCAAGGCCGTGTTCGACAAGGTGGCTCATTCCGGCTGCCTGAATGCGCCCAATATCCGCTACCTGCAATCGCCTTATGCATTGTTCAACGGCGACTTGCTGTTGGCCGCCTTCACCCCGGCAGGGGACATGCATGTGCTGCTCGGCGATTTCACCGGCCATGGCCTGCCCGCCGCCCCTGGCCGAAGTCTTCTACGGCATGACCGCCAAGGGCTACGGCCTGGCGGAAACCCTGCGCGAGATGAATGCCAAGCTCAAGCGTATCCTGCCGGTGGACATGTTTTGCTGCGCCACGATGCTGTGCCTGAGTGCCCAGAATCACTCGGTGGAGGTCTGGAACGGCGGCATGCCGGACGGCTACCTGTACAGCGTTGCCAGCGGCGAGCGAACGCCACTGACCGCGCGGCATTTGCCACTGGGGGTGCTGAGCCCGCCAACCTTCGATGATCGCACCGAAGTGTTTCCGATGGCCCCGGGTGATCGGATATTCCTGTTGTCCGACGGGGTGATCGATACCTGCGACGCCGATGACCAGCTGTTTGGTGTGCAGCGGTTGCAGCAGGTATTTGCCGCCAATCGTCAACCCGACACCTTGTTCGAGGATATCGAGCAGGCGCTTCGGGACTTTCGTGGTGAGGCGCGCGACGACGTCAGCATGGTCGAGGTCAGCCTGCCTGCGCCCACGCAGGCGAGCCCGCCGCTGCCGATCTATTCCGACAGTGGCCAGTCCTGCCCTCTGGACTGGTCGGCCAGTTTCGAGTTTCGCGCTGCGACGCTCAAGCGCTTCAATCCGTTGCCCCATCTCTTGCAACTGCTGCAGGAAGTGCACGGTCTGCGGGCTCAAAGCGGGGCGCTCTACAGCGTTCTGGCCGAGTTGTACTCCAACGCCCTGGAGCATGGAGTGCTAGGCCTGGATTCCAGCCTTAAACGCGATGTGTCGGGTTTCACCCGCTATTATCAACAACGCAATGCACGCCTGGACGAGCTTGAGGACGGTTATGTCCGGGTGCATTTACAGGTTACCCCGCAAGGCGAGGGTGGATGCCTGGCAATTCGCGTCGAGGACAGCGGCAAGGGATTTGATGTCGGGCGGGTACTGGAACGTCCTGTCGATCCTGTCCGTCTGTCTGGACGTGGAGTCAGTCTGATCCGTCAGTTGGGTCATAATGCAAGCTGGTCTGACGATGGTCGAAGTGCCCGCGTGGAGTTTCTCTGGAAGGCTCTGGCATAATCCATAAATTCTTGATCAAGGAGCGAACAAGTGGCTGATGAACATCTGGACCTCGACGCGCTGAACGAGTTGCGCGAGGTCATGGAGGACGCGTATCCGCAGTTGCTGGATACCTTTCTCGCCGATTCCGAAGAGCGCCTTCAAGCGTTGCGCGAGGCAGGGAGAGCTGCGCAGCTCGTAGACGTGGCGCACAGCTTCAAAGGCAGCAGCAGCAACATGGGCGCCGTCAAGCTTGTCGCGCTATGTGGCGAACTTGAGAAAAATGCTGAAAAGCTTTCGCCCTCCGAAATCCAGGAGCTGATCACTGCAATCGACCTTGAGTTCGCGATCGTTCGGCCTCTTTACGAAGCTGAGCGGCAACGGTCCCTGGCGGAAAGCTGAGGCGCAAGACGCTTTTCGTCGCCATCAGGCGAAACTGGCCCGCCCCTTGCTATTAACTCTTGCAACTGTACCTACGATCCCAGTGCAGCGGAGACCGTTAAATGCCCTTTACCCCAAATTCTCTTCTTCAGGCCGCCGCTCAGGCCAAGAGTCAGGCCGCCGCCGCCCCTTCCACGAAGGTCGCCGCCGAGCCCGGGGACAAGGCGTCGAGCTTCTCTCAGGTGTACGCCGCACAAGGCCGGAACCCGGCTGCTGACGGACCTTCGAAACCACAACCTCACAAGGCTGCCGACAGCCTCGGTAAAAAGGACGACGTCAAGGATAACGCTGCCGCCGAGAAGCCTGTCGTTGCCGATAGCGGCAAAAGCTTGCCCGCCGACAAGCCGGCGCAAGCCGACGACAAGCAGGACAGCGCCGATGCGACGGACGAACAGGCAGGAGTCGTCGAAGCTGCGCCGGTTGATCCTGCCGAGGTGCCTGTCGTCGCGGCGCCTGTTGTGGCTGATCAACCAGCCGTCGAAGCGCCCGTTGCGGCGGTCATCCCGCCAATCGTCCCCGCCACTGACACAGGATTCGATCCCGAAGCCGACCCACTGGACGCCCTGCCAGCCCTGCGCATGGCCATGGAGCAGAGTGGCCATGTCTCGGCCTCAAGCCAGGCACAACCCAAGGCAGCTCCGACCGAGGTCGACGGTGAACGGACGGCGGCGCAGACCTTCGCCGCTGGCATGGCGAACATGCTCGACGTGCAAACCGACATGGACAGTACCGACCAGGGCGGCGACCAGGCCTTCAGTGGCCTGATCGATGATGGGCTCAAGGACCTCAAGTCTGCCAGCAGCGATACCCGGGTCGACGATTTCGCCAACCGCCTGGCGGCACTGACCCAGGCAGCGACGCCAAAAACCGCCAACGCCCTGCCGGTCAACCAGCCCATCGCGATGCATCAGAGCGGTTGGACGGAAGAAGTGGTGAATCGGGTCATGTACCTGTCCAGCGCCAATCTCAAGGCGGCCGACATCCAGTTGCAGCCGGCCGAACTCGGCCGTCTCGACATTCGGGTGAACATGGTGCCCGATCAGCAGACCCAGGTGACGTTCATGAGCGCGCATCCGGGCGTGCGTGAAGCGCTGGACGGGCAGATGCAGCGTTTGCGCGACATGTTCACCCAGCAGGGCATGGGCCAGGTTGACGTCAACGTCTCGGACCAGTCCCGGGGATCCCAGGACCAGGCGCAACATCAGCAGGCGCAGAGTGGACGCGCCAGTGCTGGCGGCGGTCGCCTTGATTCGATGGATGACGAGCTTTCGGCCAGCGTTACCCAAGTTGCGGCCAGCCCGACTAGCGTGATTGGCTCCAGCGCAGTCGATTATTACGCCTGATAATTCGCGGCGCCCCCTAAAAGATCGCAGCCTTCGGCAGCTCCTACAGGATGTACGCAGTCCAATGTAGGAGCTGCCGCAGGCTGCGATCTTTTGCTTCTGGCATAACACTTGCTCTTGCCTAGTCGCGCGACTGTAAAAACCGAATAGTGACGGATTATTGGCATGGCGAAGAGCGACGCAGCAGTAAAAGACCCCGCAACCAAAGGCAAACTCAAGCTGATCATCTTGATCGTGGTGGTCGGCTTGTCCGTGGGGGCGACCTGGTACTTCATGCACAGTGCCCAGAGCAAGCCTGCCGTCGTGGCCGAAACCACCCCCGTGGGCAAGCAGCCTGCCGTTTTCGAGCCGATGGCCCCGGCGTTCGTGGCCAACTACAACCAGAACGGACGCCAGCGCTACATGCAAGTGAGCATTACCATGCTTGCGCGCAACCAAGCGGATCTGGACGCGCTCAAGGTGCACATGCCGGTGATCCGCAACAACCTGGTGATGCTGTTCTCCAGTCAGGATTTCGCGACCCTCGCCTCGCCGGTCGGCCAGGAAATGTTGCGCCAGAAGGCCACCGCCAGCGTCCAGGAAGTGGCGCAGAAAGAGCTCGGCAAAGTGGTGATCGAACAGTTGCTTTTCACTAATTTCGTACTGCAGTAGGAACACGACATGGCCGTGCAGGACCTGCTGTCCCAGGATGAGATCGACGCGGACGATGGTCTGGTACAGACCGATATCGCTGCCGAACCCGGCACCGTCAAGAGCTACGACCTGACCAGCCAGGATCGCATCGTCCGTGGACGCATGCCGACGCTGGAAATGATCAACGAGCGTTTTGCCCGCTACACGCGCATCAGCATGTTCAACATGCTGCGCCGCTCGGCAGACGTGGCGGTCGGTGGTGTGCAGGTGATGAAGTTCGGCGAATACGTACACTCGCTGTACGTGCCGACCAGCCTCAACCTGGTCAAGATCAAGCCGCTGCGCGGCACGGCGCTGTTCATCCTCGACGCCAAGCTGGTGTTCAAGCTGGTGGACAACTTCTTCGGCGGCGACGGTCGCCACGCCAAGATCGAAGGCCGTGAGTTCACCCCGACCGAGTTGCGCGTGGTGCGCATGGTCCTGGAGCAGGCCTTCGTCGATTTGAAGGAAGCCTGGCAGGCGATCATGGAGGTGAACTTCGAGTACATCAACTCGGAAGTGAACCCGGCCATGGCCAACATCGTCGGCCCGAGCGAAGCCATTGTAGTGTCGACCTTCCACATCGAACTCGATGGCGGTGGCGGCGACCTGCACGTGACCATGCCTTACTCGATGATCGAACCGGTGCGCGAAATGCTCGATGCCGGCTTCCAGTCCGACCTGGACGACCAGGACGAGCGCTGGGTCAATGCCTTGCGCCAGGACGTGATGGACGTCGATGTACCGATCAACGCCACCGTTGCCCGTCGCCAGTTGAAGCTGCGCGACATCCTGCACATGCAGCCAGGGGACGTGATTCCCGTGGACATGCAGGAAGAGCTGGTCATGCGCGCCAACGGCGTGCCGGCCTTCAAGGTCAAGATGGGTTCGCACAAGGGCAACCTTGCACTGCAAGTGATCGAGCCGATCGAGCGCCGTTGAGGCGGCGCAATTACCCCTATTAATCAACTCTTCTAATTGAAGAGTCGTTCGCCGAGGACAAATGATGGCTGACAATATGAATACCCTGGACGATCAGGCGCTGGCTGATGAGTGGGCTGCTGCCCTGGAAGAAACCGGCGACGCCGGGCAGGCCGATATCGACGCATTGCTGGCCGCCGATGCTGGCCGTTCTTCGTCCAACCGCCTGCCCATGGAAGAGTTCGGCAGCGTGCCGAAAAACAACGACCCGGTGAGCCTCGAAGGCCCGAACCTGGACGTGATTCTCGATATCCCGGTGTCGATCTCCATGGAGGTCGGCAGCACCGACATCAACATCCGCAACCTGTTGCAGCTCAACCAGGGCTCGGTCATTGAACTGGATCGCCTGGCTGGTGAGCCGCTGGACGTGCTGGTCAACGGCACCCTGATCGCCCATGGCGAAGTGGTTGTGGTCAACGAGAAGTTCGGCATCCGCCTGACCGACGTGATCAGCCCAAGCGAACGCATCAAGAAGCTGCGCTGAGTGAAAAGGCTCCTGGGGTTGTTTTCGGGGCTGGCCCTGGCGTTGCCAGGCCTTGTGCTGGCCGCCGAGCCTGTCGCCAATGCCGCCGCCGCGCCCGCGGTCAACAGCGGCGTGGCCGGGCAGTTGACGCAACTGGTATTCGGCTTGTTGCTGGTGCTGGGGCTGATTTTCTTCCTCGCCTGGCTCTTGCGCCGGGTGCAACAGGCCGGGCCGGCCGGCAAGGGGCAGGTGATCGAGCTGATCGGTTCTCGCGCACTGGGGCCCCGTGATCGCTTGATGCTCGTGCAAGTCGGCAACGAACAGATCCTGCTCGGCCTGAGCCCGGGGACCATCACGGCGTTGCATGTGCTCAAGGAGCCGGTGCAGGTGCCGAGCGGCACTGAAAAAGCTACCCCCGAGTTTGCCCAGCGCCTGATGGAGTTGATGGGCAAGGATCAGAAGGATAAGAAGTAATGGGCGCGCTGCGCATCATCTTGACCCTGGCCATGATGCTGGCCGCGCCGCTGGCGTTAGCCGCCGATCCATTGTCGATCCCGGCCATCACCTTGGGCACCAACGCCGAAGGTGCCCAGGAATATTCGGTCAGCCTGCAGATCCTGCTGATCATGACCGCGCTGAGTTTCATCCCGGCGTTCGTCATGCTGATGACCAGCTTCACCCGGATCATCATCGTCTTCTCGATCCTGCGTCAGGCCCTGGGCCTGCAGCAGACGCCGTCGAACCAGATCCTCACCGGCATGGCGCTGTTCCTGACGATGTTCATCATGGCGCCGGTGTTCGACCGGGTGAACCAGGATGCCTTGCAACCCTACCTGGCGGAAAAGATGACCGCCCAGGATGCCGTGGCCAAGGCCCAGGTACCGATCAAGGACTTCATGCTGGCCCAGACGCGCACCAGTGACCTGGAGTTGTTCATGCGCCTGTCCAAGCGCACCGACATTGCCACGCCGGACCAGGCGCCGCTGACCATCCTGGTGCCGGCGTTCGTGACTTCGGAGCTCAAGACCGCGTTCCAGATCGGCTTCATGATCTTCATCCCGTTCCTGATCATCGACCTGGTCGTGGCCAGTGTGCTGATGGCCATGGGTATGATGATGCTGTCGCCGCTGATCATTTCCCTGCCGTTCAAGATCATGCTGTTCGTGCTGGTCGATGGCTGGGCGCTGATCATCGGCACCTTGGCCAGCAGCTTCGGCGGTGTGTCGCCATGACGCCGGAAGTCGCCGTCGATATCTTCCGCGAAGCCTTGTGGCTGACCACGCTGATGGTCGCGGTGTTGGTGATCCCGAGTCTGCTGGTCGGCCTGGTCGTGGCGATGTTCCAGGCCGCGACGCAGATCAACGAACAGACCTTGAGCTTCCTGCCGCGCCTGCTGGTGATGCTGGTAACGCTGATCGTCGCCGGCCCTTGGCTGGTGCAGACGTTCATGGAATACATCCTGCAGCTGTACGGCAGTATTCCGCAGGTCATCGGCTAAGCCATGTCGTCGCTGCTGCAGCTGACCGATACCCAGATCAGTACCTGGGTGGCGACGTTCATGTTGCCGCTGTTTCGCGTCGGCGCCTTGCTGATGGTGATGCCAGTGTTCGGCACTGCCCTGGTACCCAAGCGCATTCGCCTGTACTTCGCCCTCGCCATCACTGTGGTCATCGCGCCGGGCCTGCCGCCGATGCCGCCGGTGAATGCGCTGGACCTGAGCGGTCTTCTGCTGATTGCCGAGCAGATCCTCGTCGGCGCGATCCTGGGGTTCTCCCTGCAACTGTTCTTCCAGGCCTTCGTGGTGGCGGGACAGATCGTCGCGATCCAGATGGGCATGGGCTTCGCATCGATGGTCGATCCCACCAACGGCGTGTCGGTGGCGGTGATCGGGCAGTTCTTCACCATGCTGGTGACACTGATGTTCCTCTCCATGAACGGCCATCTGGTGGTGTTCGAGGTACTGACCGAGAGCTTCACCACCTTGCCGGTCGGCAGCGGCCTGATGGTCAACCATTACTGGGAACTGGCCGGCAAACTCGGCTGGGTGCTCGGCGCGGCGCTGCTGCTGGTGCTGCCGGCGATCACCGCGTTGCTGGTGGTCAACATCGCGTTTGGCGTGATGACCCGCGCCGCGCCGCAACTGAACATCTTCTCCATCGGCTTCCCGCTAACCCTGGTGCTCGGGATGTTCATCCTCTGGGTCGGGCTGGCGGACATTCTCAACCAGTATCAACCGCTGGCCTCCGAGGCCTTGCAGTTTTTACGCGAACTGGCACAGGCGCGCTGAGGCATGGCTGAGAGCGAAAGCGGTCAGGACAAGACAGAAGACCCCACGGAGAAAAAGAAAAAGGACGCCCGTGAGAAGGGTGAGATTGCCCGTTCCAAGGAGCTCAATACCCTGGCGATCATGCTTGCCGGGGCCGGTGCGCTGCTGGTCTTCGGTGGGGCCCTGGCGCAGGACATGATGGACCTTATGCGCCTGAATTTTTCCCTGTCGCGTGACGTGGTGCTGGACCAGCGTTCGATGGGCACCTACCTCCTGCATTCGGGACAGATTGCCTTGCTGGCGATCCAGCCGGTGATGATCACCCTGCTGCTGGCCGCCTTGATCGGCCCGATCTCCCTGGGTGGCTGGCTGTTTTCCGCCGGCACCATGGCGCCCAAGTTCAGCCGCATGAACCCCGGCGCGGGTCTCAAGCGCATGTTCTCGGCCAAGGCCCTGACCGAACTGCTCAAGGCCCTGGCCAAGTTCTTCATCGTCCTGTTCGTGGCCCTGGCGGTGTTGTCGGCGGACATTGACGACCTGCTGCGAATCGCCCACGAACCACTGGACCGCGCCATCACCCACAGCCTGCAAGTGGTCGGCTGGAGCACCTTGTGGATGGCCTGCGGGCTGATCATCATCGCCGCCGTCGACGTGCCGATCCAGATCTGGGAAAGCATCAAGAAGCTCAAGATGACCAAGCAGGAAATCCGCGATGAGCACAAGGACCAGGAGGGGCGGCCGGAGGTCGCCAGCTGCAACGCGAGATGTCCCAGCGCCGGATGATGGCGGCGGTACCGGATGCCGACGTGGTCATCACCAACCCGACCCACTATGCCGTGGCCCTCAAGTACGACCCGGACAAGAGCGGGGCGCCGATGCTGATTGCCAAGGGCAGCGACTTCCTGGCGTTGAAGATTCGCGAGATTGCGACGGCCAATGAAATTCTGCTGCTGGAGTCCCCGGCGTTGGCGCGGTCGATTTACTACTCCACCGAACTTGAGCAAGAAATCCCCGGCGGCCTGTACCTCGCCGTCGCCCAGGTACTGGCCTACGTCTACCAGATTCGCCAATACCGCGCGGGCAAGGGCAAGCGCCCGGATCCGCTCAAGGATGACTTGCCGATTCCACCGGATTTGCGCCGCGATTCCTGAAATCCAAAGCAAACGATCGCGGCCTCCGGCAGCGGTATCTCGACTATCGCTCTATCAGAGCGATAGTTCTCGACTGATCATCGAGGGAGGGACTTGGCAGCTCCTTAAGTGTTTTTGCCTGAGATGTAGATCGAGCTCCAACCTCCATGTTCACTCGTATAGTTCGGACGGTATCTTGGGCCCGTCTCTGGTGAGAGCTCGGGTGGCTCCTGTATTCTTTTTTACTCTGGCTTAAAGTGTCTCAATGCGTAATCTCGGATGTACTGTACTCTTTTAATTATTGTCTTCCCTGCAGCTTCTTCCAGGCGTTTTTTTACATTTGGGGGGAAGTGCTCGTTAGCTAGGTGGTGGAAGAAAGCTGCGGCGTCTTCGAAAAAATCGGTACGCAATACTTCTTGACCTGACTTGCTCATGGCTATAATGGGTTTTTTCGGGGCGGGAATTCCTGATTTGTTGTATCGGATTCCTTCTTTGTAATGATGGAAATATCGATCGGTGGCCAGCTCGAGTGTGGCGGGTATTCTGAATTTACTGATATCTCCTGTGTCTTTTCTCGCGGCCGTTAGAGTATTGGTTTCGTCAAATAAGGTTTTAAGTTCTGTGGCTTTTTCAGTTAATAGTTCTTTTACTGCGTTGGGTGATGACGTTCGTGTTTTGATAATTTTTTTCCTTACTGATCTGGAGGCTGATTTATTTATATAAGTATGAGTTTTTGACATAAATGCTTGTGCAATAGGGCTGTGACCGATTGGGTCCATTAGATTGATAGGGTCGCTCCAGCAATACGTATACGAGTTCAATCCGCCCTCGCCAAATGGACTCAAACTATCCGGACTATTAAACCGCATCAATAGCGGATTAAACGCCCGATACCCATTCCCCAGTAAATAACACCTGGTTACCGCATCCGGTCGTTCGCCATTGAAAGCGAGCAGGCTGAGTAACCCGCTTTCACCAGTGCGGTGGCCGTAGGGCGTATAGGCAATGGGCGGTGTTGGATGATTGACCTCGACCGTCTGCAGAACCGAACGCTGCTGATCGGTGGCCAGGAGTGTGGTGGCAGGTGCATCTCCCTCACTTCGCCGTTGCGCCAACAACTGATCGCCATGCTGGACGATCGAGAAACACATCGCACCCTGTATCTCGGTGGTCAGCCTGCTTTTGCAGTAGAAGGTTTGGTGCCCGGGGGTATCTGCCAGTGCATGACTGATCAGTCGATCGAGGGGGTCATAGTGGTAATGGCGGAGCACGGTTTCGCGCGGTGATGGTGTCATGGGTTGTTACCCCAATGGTCCGAAGTGCGGGAGTTCAGTATTGGCGCCTTGGCAAGCGTTGGGTACTAGCAGAACTGATAGGGGGGGTGGGTTCTATTTTCTGTTTCAGACGATCGCGATAAACTGATGGATGGCTTTGTTTCAAGCCTAAACAAAATATTTCTTGCGAATGCGGGCCTGTTCAGTTTTGAGTGCGTCTATTTCAGGTGTGCTGACTGACTCAAGTCTTTTTCTATAGGTGGCAACTAACTCTCTATCTTTCATTGGTCTTGCCGCGTATTCGAAAATATGGAGTATATCGTTTCTGAGAAAGGGGGCGTGTTGAAGAGATTGCCTGGCTGCATACATTGACTCGAATAGGGGGGTATATCGTGCCCGGTCAATTGCGATGGCACTTTCACTCGCGGAAAGCAGGGGGTTTCCCACTGCATACGCAAGGGTTCTGTCTCGCAAGAACGTTGATATCAGCGCAGCCTCCTGTAGTTTTTCGATTTGTTCTCCTATTGCGCCTATTCGTGAATAAGCATTTTCCGCTAGTCGGGTGGGAACTATTGCCTTGGGTCGATAGTGATCAGATAGATAAATGGGGTGCATTCCCAATTGTCGCTGCAACCACTTGACTGCGGAATGTCCCGTCGAGTCGATCAAGTTGATGGGGTCTCCCATGCAATATGTATAGGCATTCAACCCGCCTTTACTAAACGGACTCAAGCTGTCCGGACTGTCAAATCGCATCAGCGCAGGGTTGAACGCCCGATAGCCATTCCCCAGCAAATAACATCGCGTCACCGGATCCGGCCGTTCGCCGTTAAAACCGAGAAGGCTGACTAACCCGCTTTCAGCAGAGCAGTGACCATAGGGCGAATAAGCGATGGGCTGCGGTGGCTGATTGGCCTTGACCGTCTTCAGCACCGAACGCTGCTGATCGGTGGCCATCAGCGTGGTGTCAGGTGCATCAACCCCACTTTGTTGTTGCGCCAACAACTGGTCGCCCTGCTGCATGATCGAATAGCGCATCGCATCCTGTATCTCGGTGGTCAGCCTGCTTTTGCAGTAGAAGGTTTGGTGAGCGGGGGTATCTGCCAGTGCATGACTGATCAGTCGATCGAGGGGGTCATAGTGGTAATGGCGGAGCACGGTGTCTCGCGGTGCTGATGTCATGGGCGGTTATCCCGGGTCCGAAGTGCGGTGGGTTCAGTATTGGCGCCTCTGCAACAGTTGGGAACTAGCAGAACTGATAGGTGAGTTGGGC
>LNAP01002173.1_pt1 | contig 19906 bp, 14 predicted proteins | sample 602601 | NCBI WGS metagenome assembly LNAP01 (sample SAMN02440304, study PRJNA202911) | soil metagenome | biome: Subtropical and temperate rainforests or woodlands; isolation source: soil samples (1 kg each in a 20% v/v slurry with milli Q water) were... ...
TGGTGTTGGTGGTCTGGTCGCACAGCAGGTCGATCTGGCCGCCCAGCAGGTCGGCGATGGCCGGCGCGTTGCCGGTCGCGGTCATGATGTCGATCAGGATGCGCAGCGTCGCCGTCAGCGTCACGCCGCTGCCGAGCAGGATGCCGAGGTTGCGCGAGAACAGCGCGGCGCGATGGAATTCGACCACGGTCGAGATGACGGGCAGCCGTGCGATCTGGGTCACGATACCAGCGCGAATGGACGGCCTGCGCCAGGCCAGCCAGCCGCCGATGACGGCGATGGCGACCGCGGCGCCGACCTCGAAGCCGTGGCCGCGCAGGATGTCCGACAACGTGAGGAACACCTCGATGACCGGATCGGTCTTCGCGTTGAAGTCGCGCAGCACCGCGGAAAACTGCGGCAACACGAACGTCACGAAGAAGATCAGCACGCCGCCGGCCGCGAGCAGCACGAAGGCCGGATATTGCAGCGCGCCGGTAACCTTGCGGCGCAGCGCCTCGGCCCGCGTGCGTTCGGTCCCGATCGTCTCCAGGATGTGGTCCAGCCCGCCCGACAGCTCGCCGACCCTCACCAGGGCAATATACATCGGCGGGAACAGGGTCGGCTCGCGCGCGAGCGCCTCGGCAAAGCTTTCGCCGGACAGGATCGCGGTCTTGATATTGTTGACGACCGGACGAAGCCGGCTGACATCCGTATCGCCGGCGAGCAGTTCCAGCGCATCATTCAGCCGGGCTCCGGCCTTGAGGAGCAGCGCAAGGTCCCGGGTGAAGATCGTGACGTCAGCCGGTCCCGGCTTCGACAACGTCAGCGACGCCAGCGAGAGCGACCAGCCCCTGGCTTCCTCCTCGGGGCCAGCATCGATCGCAACGAGGCCGAGATATTCGATGCGCTGGGCCACCTCGGCAAGGTTGGCTGCCGTGATCGATCCGGAGACCACCTCTCCCTTCTGCGTCAGCGCGCGATAGCGAAAGTTCGGCATCCCGTCACCGCACGGTGGTCACGCGAAGGATCTCCGCGGCCGAGGTCATGCCCGACAGACACTTGGCGAGGCCGTCCTCGATCATCGTCGTCATGCCGTTGCGGATGGCGACCTTGTCGATGGACTCCCAGTCGGACTGCTCCTCGACCAGCGCGCGGACCTCCTCGTTCATTTCCAGCACTTCGAACACGCCGATACGGCCGCGATAGCCGACATTGCCGCAGCGCTCGCAGCCGACGGGTTCGAAGATCACATTGCCGACGGACAGGCCGACCGCCGTATAACGCGGATCGGCCTCGACGTCGGCATGGGTCAGCGGCCGGCTGCTCTTGCAGCGGTCGCAGAGCTGGCGCACCAGGCGCTGCGCGATCACCGCGCGCAAGGTCGAGCGCAGCAGAAAGGCTTCGACGCCAAGATCGAGCAGACGCGGCACGGCGGCGGCCGCCGTCTCGGTGTGCAGCGTGGTCAGCACGAGATGGCCGGTGAGCGCGGCGTGCACGGCGACATGGGCCGTCTCGGAGTCGCGGACCTCGCCGACCATGATCACGTCGGGGTCCTGGCGCACGAAGGAGCGCAGCGCGGTCGCAAAGGTCAGGCCGATCGAGGGCTTGGCCTGAGACTGCGAGACGCCGGGGATTTCATATTCGACGGGATCCTCGATGGTCAGGATCTTTCGGGTCGGCTCGTTGAGCAGCGACAGCACCGTTGCGAGCGTCGTGGTCTTGCCACTGCCGGTGGGGCCGGTGACGATGATCATGCCGTGCGGCAGCGCCAGCATGCGCCGCAACTTAGCTTGGTCGCCGGCCAGAAAGCCCAGCTTGTCGACCGACAGCAGCGCCCTATCGCGCGGCAACAGGCGGATGACGGCGGATTCGCCATATTGTGTCGGCATGATCGCGACACGCACGTCGAGTTCCGATCGCGCTGCCCGCACCCGCGCGCCACCGTCCTGCGGCAGCCGGCGCTCCGCGATGTTCAGGCCCGCCAGAATCTTGATGCGGGAGATCACCGCCGCCGGAGGAACGCCGCTCGGCGTCGCGACAACGCGCAACAGGCCGTCGACGCGCATCCGTATCACCAGCGAGGTCCGGCCCGGTTCGATGTGGATATCACTGGCGCGCAGCTCGACCGCGGTCTCGAACATGTCGTTGACGGCGCGGACCACGGGCGCGCCGCTGGCGAGGTCGCGCAGATTGTCGATATCGTCATCCTGCACCGTCGCGCTGACAGTGCTCTCGGCGCTGCTGCTCTCCTCTTCGCCGAGGCGCTGGTCGAGCGCGGTGGCGATGTCCTCGAACGACGCCACTTTGACGATGGGCGCTATTCCGAGCACGATCCCCGCCGCCTGGATGGACGCGCGGTCGGTCGGATCCGCCAGCACCAGCGTCGGCGCTCCGCCAGTCGCCTGGCAGGGAAACACGGCCATCTCGCGCAGGAACCGGCGCGAGAACTGCTGCACCCGGGACTCCGCCGCCATCATTTCCTGAAGCGTGACGCGGGGCAGCTCGAAGAACAGCGCGACTTCGTCGGCGAATTCGCTCGCCGACAATTCGCTCATCTCCCACAGCTTGCGCAGGCCGCCCTCAATCGGACCGGACCCGTTCAGCCTGCCGAGCTTGTCCGCATTCGCTTCCAGGCCGGCCTTCTGGCTGAAACGAGCTGCGAACTCGTGCGCATTCGGGGAGGCCATGAACGTCTACCGCAGTCACTCTGGTGGCCGCAGAGCGGCAAGCGGGCCGTTTACCTCAGTTTTCCGATTGGAAATGTGACGTCATGATCCGGCGTAACATCATCCCCAGGCTGTTCACAGCACGCAGTCGGCAACGCTTTCTATACTCCCCGGCAATTCCGCAAATTGCGACATCATAACAAAGCCGCGCGCCATCTGTACGCTATCTCCAACATTGGTAACACACGTCTGTCATACGAGAGGGCTAAGCAAGCCTCCTTCGGCCCGCCCCGTCTCGACGGAACGACAGCGGGCAGCGCGTGAGTGAGGTCGAGAGTGAGCCGAGCAGCATTCCGGATCGGCTTGGTTGTCCAATGCGCTGTCGTCTGCGTCCTGCTCGGATCGTGCAACACGGTGAGCGGCATCGCGGATGCCGATACCAAGGACCCGGATGTCTTCGACAAGGTCCGCTCGGTCGACCTTTTGCCGCGATATCCGAACCAGTTGCCGCAGCGCGAGCTCTCCACCGGTCCACGCGCCAAGACCGCGATCTACGCTGCGGTCGCCGGCGACGATGCGCCGACCGCCACGTCCTCGCAGCAGGCGACCGTCAGTGCCGAGCGGTTCGAGCTCAATTTCGACAATTCTCCGATTGCCTCCGTCGCCAAGATCGTGCTCGGCGACATCCTCGGCGTCGGCTATGTCATCGACCCGCGCGTCCAGGGCAATATCAGCCTCTCCTCGGGCCGCCCGATCCCCAAATCCGACGTCGTGTTCGCGCTCGAGAACGCGCTGCGGATCGGCGGCGTCGCCCTGGTGCGCGACGATACCGGATACCGGCTGATGCCGCAGGGCGATGCGGTCGGCGCCGGGGTGGCCGATGCCTCCGATCGCATGACGCCGGGCTACGGCGTAACGGTGGTGCCGCTGCAATATGTCTCGGCCCAGACCGTCATCAAGCTGGTCGACAGCTTTGCCACCAAGCAAGGTATGATCCGCGCCGACACCAACCGCAATTTGATCCTGATCCAGGGCTCCGGCAGCGAGCGCCGCAATGCGGTCGATCTCGTGCTGAGCTTCGATGCCGATTTCCTGAAGGGACAATCGGTCGGGATTTTCCCGGTGCAGAACAGCAATCCGGGGCCGATCATCGCCGAACTCGAGAAGATCGTCGATTCCGGCGAAGGCGGCATGACGCAGGGCATGATCAAATTCCAGTCGATCGCCCGCATGAACGCCGTGCTTGCGGTGACGCGGAAACCGGAATTGCTCAATCGTGTCGAGACCTGGATCCGCCGCCTCGATAGCACCAACACCGGCCGCTCCGCGGTCCACGTCTACCGCGTGAAGTTCGGCGACGCCCGGCAGATCGCGCGCGTACTCAACGACGTCTTCGGTGCGGGCGGCTCGTCCAGCTCTCCATCTTCTCCGCTAGACGGCCCGGGTGGGCAGGTCGCGCCGGGATCTGGCCTTGCTTCGAGCTCGAGCGGCGGCTCAGCGCTCAGCCGCCTGTCCGCCGCCCCCAACCAATCGAGCACCGGCTTTGGCGCCAATTCGAGCGGACGCGCCGCGAGCTCCGGTGTTGCCGATGCCTCCTCCGGCGGTCAGCCCGCCTACGGCGCATCGTCCGCCTCGCAGGGCGGCGGCAGCCTGTTCGACAGCTCCGCAGCCGGGCAGAATTCAGGCCGCGGCGGCGCGGGCCCAGGCAACGTCCTAGACGGCGTCCGCATCACCGCCGACAGCGTCAACAACACGTTGCTGATCTATGCGAGCCAGGAGCAGTACCGGATCATCGAGCAGACCATCAGGGAGGTCGATCAGCCGCAGCTCCAGGTCGCCATCGACGCCACGATCGCCGAAGTGACGCTCACCGACGACCTCCAGTACGGCATCCAGTCCTACATCATGAGCCGCGATGTCGGCCTCAAGCCCAACACCGGCTCTGTCGGCTTCAACGGCGCGACCTCCGTGGCCGCCGCAGCAGCCGATGTCGTGCTCCAGCGTGCCATCCCCGGCTTCAACTTCCTGGTCGGGTCGGCGCAGACGCCGCGCGCCGTGCTCAACGCACTGCATGCGATCACCGACGTCAAGGTGCTGTCGAACCCGTCCGTCGTCGTGATCGACAACCAGGTCGCGACCCTCCAGGTCGGTGACGAGATCCCGATCCAGACCGGAAGCGCGACCGTGCTGACCGGCAGCAACACCATCGCCAACACCACCGACTATCGCAGCACCGGCATCATCCTGCGCGTCGTGCCGCGGATCAATGCCAACGGCAATGTCAGGCTCGACGTCGAGCAGGAGATCAGCAATCCCGTCGCCAACTCGTCGTCGGGATCTTCGTCGACGTCGACCAACTCGCTGACGCCGACGGTGTCGACCCGCAAGGTGCGCAGCTCGGTTGCGGTCGCCAGCGGGCAGACGGTGTTGCTCGCGGGCCTGATCAGCGACACCCAGACCAAGACCCGCGCCGGCATTCCCGGGCTCGACCAGATTCCCGGCCTCGGCGAGGCCGTATTCGGCCAGACCGACAAGCAGGTCAAGCGCACCGAGCTGATCATCTTCATCCGCCCGCAGATCATCCGGGACGGAGCGGATGCGCATTTCGTCGCCGAGGAGCTGCGCACCAAGCTGCGCGGCACGATCAACGCGATCGGGCCGAAGCAGACGGCGCCGACGACTTACCGCTGAGACGAACAGGAGCGGTTCACGTGATCAGACCCAGCATCATCTTTGTCGTTGCCCTCCTGCTGGGACTGGCCTCGACGAGTATCGCTCGCGCGGATGCGCTCGGTGCCGGAACCGGCGCCTTCAATCGCGGCGACTACAACACGGCCGCCCGCCTGCTGCTGCCCCAGGCGGAGCGCGGCAATGCCCGCGCGCAAGGGATGGTCGGCTTCATGTATGCGACCGGGCAAGGCCTGCCGCAGGCGTACGACGCGGCGGGCTACTGGTACCGGCTGGCCGCCGAGCAAGGCGATACCACCTCGCAATATCTGCTCGGCCTTGCCTACGACAAGGGCCAGGGCGTGCCGCAGGACGACGTCGCCGCCTACAAATGGCTGAACCTTGCGGCCGCACATGCACCGAAGAAGACGCGCGAGAATTTCGCCAAGCTGCGCAACGCCGTCGCGTCGAAGATGAGCCGCGGCCAGATCGCGGCCGGCCAATGGCATGCGCTGCGCTGGCCCGAAGAGTCTCCGTTCTGAGCGAAGGCGACGGTCGGGACTGCCGTCACATCAAAGATATGACGGCATAGCGTCGCTCTTAACAGAGATCACACCATCACCACCCTGCCCGGCCGCGATGGACCGGATCTGTACAATTTGAAGCAATTGCTTAGCCGGATCGCGAGCTGTCTCTGCCAACCTCCCCCGCGTAGGGAGCGTCGGGGGACGACATGCCGGGAATTCACAACGCAAGACAGAAGCTGGCAAGACAAAGGCTGGCAACGCTGGCGGCAGCAGCCGGCCTCGCGGCGGCCTGTCTGTCGATGGTGCAGCCGGCCCACGCGTTCCTGGTCCGCCCCACCCTGTTCGCCGCGGTCGGCGCCGCCACCAAGGCGCCCTCCGGCTGGCAACAATTCTGCGCGGAGAATGCCGAGGAATGCCGGCCCGGTGCCGATCAGGCCCGGGATGTCGTGCTCACGCCCGAATTGTTGCAGCAGCTCTACGAGATCAACAAATACGTCAACGATCGCGTCACCTGGACCAGCGATGACGTGCTCTACGGCAAGACCGAACGCTGGACGCTACCGCTCGATCGCGGCGATTGCGAAGACATGGTCCTGCTCAAGCGCAAAATGCTCGCCAAAGCGGGCTGGCCGCAGGGCTCGCTCCTGATCACCACGGTCGAGGAGCCCACTCCGGCCAGGGGGCGTCACGCCGTGCTGACCGTCCGCTCCGATCGCGGCGAGATGATCCTCGACAACCAGACGCCGGAAATCCTGTTCTGGTACGAGACCAAATACCGGTACCTTTCGCGGCAAAGCGCGGGCGACCCGAACGTCTGGGTGTCCTTCGGCGCCGGGCAGCCGAAGCCGCCGGCCCTTCCCGTCGAGCGCTAACCCTCCGGAATCCCCATCGATACGCCTTGCGGCCCGACCGATGCGCACCCGTGCGCAGCCGGCGCTGCGAGCGTCCGTATATGGCGCAGCTGGAATCCGGCGTTTCGCCGCACTCTCCCATCGTCAACAGCACTATAACATAGTACACAGATTATGATACAAAAACATATCATTCTGATGGAATGATTCCCATTTCGAATTGTATCACCATCGCGACCCAACCCCTTAGAGCGCTCTTTTGAGGCATCAATGACCACTGAAGTCATATTTGGCGGCCCGACGACGGTCTCCGCCACCACCACAACGACCTACATCGTGCTCTCGGGCACGCTCGACGTCGCCAGCGGCGGCGGCGTGTCCGGCGCCACCGCCATCGGCCCCGGCAGCGTCATCATGATCGAGGCCGGCGGCACCGCCAACAACTCGACCGTCGTCGGCGGCGTGCAGTTCAACTACGGCACGGCCAACGGCGTCGTCATCTCCAATGGCGGCGTCCAGCACATCTATGGCGGCACCGCCAGCAACGTCGTGATCGGCGCCGGCGGCTACCAGGACGTCATGAACGCCACGGTCGACGGAACGACGCTGGCGGGCTCTCAGCAAGTGCATATCGGCGGCGTGACCTACGCAACCGTCATCGTCGGCGGCGGCAACGAGTTCGTGGCGGCCGGCGGCACCACCAACGGGACGATCATCTCGTCGGGCGGCCTGCAATATGTCGGCACGGACGGCGCCGCCAACGGTACCGCGATCAACAACGGCGGATACCAGTACGTCCTCGGCACCGGCAACGACAGCGTCGTGTTCGGCGGCGGCGTTCAGGAAGTCGCCGGCACGACCAACAACACCACCGTCAACAGCGGCGGCATTCAGCGCGTCGTGCTGGACGGCACCGCGGTCACGACGACGGTCCAGGCCGGCGGCTTCCAGCAGGTCAACAGCGGCAGCGCGCAGGGCAGCCAGGTCAGCGGCAGCCTCCAGGTCGTGGGCACCGGGACGTCGACCGACACCGTGATCCTGGCCGGCGGCAACGAATATATCGGCTCCGGCGCTGCGGCGACGGGAACGACGGTCAACGCCGGCGCCCTGCAATATGTCGATGTCGGCGGCTCGGCTGCTTCCACGACGGTCAACGGCGGCTTCGTTTTCGTCGCCGGCTCGGCCTCGGGTGCGACCGTCAACAGCGGCGAGTTCGATGTGGCAGGCAGCGCCAGCAACACGCATCTCGCCGGCGGCACCGAATATGTCTATGCTGGCGGCGTCCAGAACGGCGTCGATTTTGCTGGCTCAGCCTCGACGCTTTATCTCGAGGACGCGGCTGGCCTGACCGGCACGATCTCGAATTTCGAGATCGGCGACGTCATCGACTTCCGCAGCCTCGCGGTGACCTCCTACGAATTCGATGGCGCGACGCTCACGCTGACGACCGGCAACGGCGCTCTCGCCTATCAGTTCGCAGGCGTCGAGGCCGGCACCGCGTTGAACGTGAGCTCCGACGGCCATGGCGGCACCTCGGTATCGCTGTCGCTGCTGTCGCAGTTCTCGGCGAGCCTGGTGCCGGACGCCGGCGAAGGCGCGATCACGCCGCAGGGCTCCGATCCTGAGAGCGCCCAGCTCGTTCACGCCCAGAGCTGAGTCCGACGACATCGCCGTACCGGAACACGCATCCCGGTACGGCCTTCCCGCGCCGTCAGAGCCAGGCTCCGGCCAGGACCACCGGGCGAAAGCCCCGCCATTCTTCTCCCGTGAAATTGCGAACACTGCAGATCGCGACAACGCGCGAGCCGGAGCATCGGCGGCAGCGCTGACGTCATTGGCGCGTGCCTGCACGAGAGGCAGATCGGGCGACCGATTGCATAACCCTCGAAGCACCCGCCGTGGCTGCGCCGGCAAAAGCCGCCTCATATCATTCAGATAACATTACTCCGGACAAAATGCCGCATGCTGCGCAAAAATGTATCATAAAACATCATAAATAGATCGTTTAGAGCCCGTGCAGGTTCGACGCATTCCTGCCGCGTCCCGCGGCGGTCGCGTGGAATTCAGATCTTCAGCGCTCCCTTCAGCATCACTCGAGGTTATGTTATGACCACCGTCGTAAAAATGGGTACCGAATTTCAGGTCAATAGCCAGACGACCGGCGGCCAGTGGTATCCCTCCGTCACCGGTCTTTCCAATGGCGGCTTCGTCGTCACTTGGCAGGACGGTCTCGCCGGCTATAACGGCAGCGGCAGCAGCACGCTCGGCGACACCAGCGGCTCCGCGGTCAAGGCCCAGCTCTATGCGGCCGACGGCAGCAAGGTTGGCGGCGAATTCCTGGTCAACACCCAGACCACCGGCTCGCAGGCCACCCCGGTCGTGACCGGCCTGTCCAACGGCGGCTTCGTCGTCTCCTGGCAGGACCAGAACTCCACCAGCGGCGACATCAAGGCGCAGATCTACGGCGCCAACGGCGCTCCGGTCGGCGGCGAGTTCCTGATCAACTCCGTCACCGCCAACAACCAGAACACCCCCGCCATCACCGGCCTGCCCAATGGCGGCTTCGTGGTCGCCTGGACCAACCAAGGCTCGTCGGCTCCCGACGTCAAGGCACAGGTCTATGATGCGAGCGGCGCCAAGGTCGGCTCCGAATTCCTCGTCAACTCCACCAGCGTCTACGATCAGGAGCGCGCCTCGATCGCCACGCTCGGCAACGGCGACTTCGTCGTCACCTGGAACGACTTCCGCACCGGCAATTGGGAAGTCCGCGGCCAGGTGTTCCACCCGACCGCGAGCGGCGCCAGCAAGGTCGGCTCCGAATTCACCGTCGACACCGCCTTCTACAACAGCCGCATGGTTGCCGGCGTGACCGGTCTTGCCAATGGCAATTTCGTCATCAGCTTCGAGGACACCAGCGGCGAGGTGCGCGCGCAGGTCTTCACCGCGGGCGGCGCCAAGGTCGGCTCGGAATTCCAGGTCAACACCCAGACCGGCGGCAACCAGGGCTTTTCGAGCATCACCGCGCTGACCAGCGGCGGCTTCGTCGTGACCTGGTCGGACGAAGGCACCGCCGACGGCAGCGGGTCCGCCATCAAGGCGCAGGTCTATGATGCGGCCGGCGGCAAGATCAGCGGCGAGTACCTCGTCAACTCGCAGACCAACAGCTATCAGTACTATCCGACCGTCGCGGCGCTCGCCAATGGCGGCTTCGTCATCTCCTGGCAGGACTTCAGCCAGACGCTCGGCGACAGCTCCTCCTACGGCATCACCGCGCAGGTCTTCAATCTGTCGAACGCCCCGACCGCACCGGCCATCGTCTCGGTCACCGACGACGTCTCGCCGAACTCCGGCGTGCTCGCCAGCGGTGCCAGCACCAACGACACCAACCTGACCGTCCGCATCGCCACCGGCAGCAATTTTGCCGGCGACGTCGTGCAGCTGTTCGACGGCCAGACCGCGCTCGGCACCGCCGTGACGCTCTCGCTCGCCGATATCGCGCGCGGCTACATCGACATCCAGACCGGCGTGCTCGGCAATGCGGCCCACGCCATCACGGCCAAGGTCACCGACACCACCGGCGCGGTGAGCGATGCCGCCGCCGCGATCAACGTGACCGTCGACACGGTTGCCCCGGCGGTCGGCGTCACCGGCGTGACGCTCGACACCGCCAACCTGCCCACCGTGACGGTGAGCGGCACCACTGAAGCCGGACTTCTGGTCTCGGTCTATGACGGTGCGACCCTGGTCGGCACCACCACGGCCGGCGCCAATGGCTCCTGGAGCCTTGCCGGCGTGACGCTGGTGGAAGGCGCCAACAACCTGACCGCCAAGACCGCCGATGCGGCCGGCAATGCCGGCACCTCGACCGTCTTCGCGGCGCCGACGCTGGTCTCGACCAGCACGGTTTCGGTGACCTCGGCGACGACGACCTCGCAGGGGTATGTCGTGCTCGGCGACGGCACCCTCGATGTCGTCACCGGCGGCAACGTCGCCGGCCAGATCACGATCGGCAATGGCGGCGTCGTCGACGTCCTGACCGGCGCGACCACTGAGCACACCGACGTCCTCAACGGCGGCGTGCAGTTCGACTACGGCACCGCCAACGACACGGACGTGAAGTCCGGCGGCGTGCAGCACGTCTATTTCGGTGGCAGCGCCACCGGCACGAGCGTTGCGGCGGGCGGCTACCAGGACGTCTACACGAACGCGACCGTCACCGGCACCACCCTCGCCGGCCAGCAGCAGGTGCTCGCGGGCGGCACCGCGATCGACACCCTCGTCGAGAACGGCGGCTACCAGTATGTCGGCGACGGCGGCCACACTGCGGGCACGGTGATCAACACCGGCGGCCTCCAGTACGTCGACACCGGCGCGAGCGCGGATGACACCGTCATCAACGGCGGCTTCCAGTTCGTCAATGGCTCGACGAACGGCGGCTCGGTTGAAGGCGGTCACGCGCAGACCGGCGGCGTTGCGACCAACGTGACGGTCAAGAACGGCGGCGCCCAGCACGTCTACAACGGCGGCAGCGCGACCGGCACGACGGTCGAGGCAGGCGCCTTCCAGGACGTCTTCCATGGCTCGGTCACCGGCACGAACCTCTCGGGTTCGCAGCAGGTGCTGGACGGAGCCACCGCCGACCAGACCGTGATCCAGAACGGCGGCAACGCCTATGTGGGCACGGGCGGTGCGGTGACCGCAACCACGGTCAACGCGGGCGGCCTGCTCTATGTCGACGCCGGCGGTTCGGCCACCGGTTCGACCATCGACGGCGGCTTCGCCTGGGTTGCGGGCACGGCCTCGAACACGACGCTGAACGGCGGCGAACTCGACGTCACGGGCTCGGCTACCGGCACGCACCTTGCGGGCGGCGTCGAGCACGTGCTTGTGGGCGGCGTCCAGAACGGCGTCGACTTTGCCGGCGCGGACGCGACGCTGACCCTCGAACGCGCTGATGGTCTCACCGGCATCGTCGCGAACTTCGAGGTCGGTGACACGATCGACCTGATTAATATGACGATTTCCTCGGGCGATTACGACGGTTCGACCCTGACGCTGGTCACAAACGCGGGCACTGGTACCTATCAGTTCGTCGGCATGCAGTCCGGCACAACGCTCAACGTGAGCGACGACGGCCATGGCGGCACCGCGATCTCGCTGTCGCTGCTGGTGCAGCAATCGGCGAGCATCGTTCCAGATGCCGGCATCGAGAGCAGCCTCGTGTCTCCGGACACCACGCAGCAGCAGCCCACGCTGGCCAGCCAGGGCTGACCCGGCTCATACGAGGCCTGCGCACCGGGGTTCGCCCCGGTGCGCAATGCGTACGATCGCGCCGCGGACCGCCCAATCGGGCCCTTATGTGAGCGATCTGACATAGTTATCAAACCGTAACATAGCCGCGTTAGCTATCGGCCGCCCTGCCGTCCGGCCGGACACCCGTCCGTGAGATCGTCCGGACCCGACCCGCGGAAATGTGCTGCCGATGAGCCTGAACGAGACCATGTCGCGGGATGCCGCCGCAAAGGAGCCGCCGGTCCAGGCCGTTCCGAAGCCGCCGGCCGATCCCGGCCTCACCGCGCTCGTCATGATGCTGCAGTTCCTCGGCGTCCCCGCCGAGCCGGAGCAGCTCCGCCATCAGCTCGGCGTCACCGAGGTCGGCATCACCGAGATTCTGCGCTGTACCCGGCAGTTCAACATCAAGTCCCGCGTGGTGAAGACGAGCTGGGACCGGCTCGACAAGACCCCGCTGCCGGCCATCGTCCCCTTGCGCGACGGCGGATTCCTGATCCTGGGCAAGGCCGGTGACGGCAAGGCCATCGTGCAATATCCGGGCTCGCCGCGCCCGCAGATTCTGACCAAGGCGCAGTTCGAGGTGATCTGGGACGGCCGCATCCTCCTGATGACCAGGCGCGCCGGCCTTGCCGATCTGTCGCGGCGCTTCGACATCACCTGGTTCATGGGCGCGATCAACCGCTATCGCGGCCTGCTCGGCGAAGTCCTGCTCGCCTCGTTCTTCCTCCAGATCTTCGCGCTGGTCTCCCCGCTGTTCTTCCAGGTGGTGATCGACAAGGTGCTGGTGCACCGCAGCCTCGGCACGCTGGATGTCCTCGTCGTCGGCATCGTCGCTATCTCGATCTTCGAGGTCGTGCTTGGCGCGCTGCGCACCTATCTGTTCTCGCACACCACCAACCGCATCGACGTCGAGCTCGGCGCGCGGCTGTTCCGCCATCTGCTGGCGCTGCCGCTGTCCTATTTCCAGGCGCGCCGTGTCGGCGACACCGTGGCGCGGGTGCGGGAGCTGGAGAATTTGCGCAATTTCATCACGGGGTCTGCGCTGACGCTGGTGATCGATCTGTTCTTCACCTTCGTCTTCCTCGGCCTGATGGCGTTCTACTCGCCGCTGCTGACCGCGATCGTGCTGGCGTCGTTCCCGCTCTACATCGTGATCTCGGCCGGCGCCACGCCGCTGTTCCGCCACCGTCTCGACGAGAAGTTCAAGCGCGGCGCGGAGAACCAGTCGTTCCTGGTCGAGAGCGTCACCGGCGTCGAGGCGCTGAAGGCGATGGCGGTCGAGCCGCAGATGCAGAAGCGCTGGGAGGAGCAGCTCGCCGGCTACGTCGCCTCGAGCTTCCGCGTCGTCAATCTCGGCAATGTCGCGAGCCAAGCGGTGCAGTTCGTCAGCAAGATCAACATGGCGCTGCTGCTCTATTTCGGCGCCAAGCTGGTGATCGACGGCAACCTCACGGTCGGCGAGCTCGTCGCCTTCAACATGCTGTCGGGCCGCGTCACCGCCCCGGTGCTGCGGCTCGCCCAGCTCTGGCAGGATTTCCACCAGGCCCGGCTGTCGGTCGAACGGCTCGGCGACATCCTCAACACCACGCCCGAGCCGAGCTATCGTCCCGGGCGCGCGGCGCTGCCCGCCATACGCGGCGACATCACCTTCGAGCATGTCGGCTTCCGCTATCGCATCGACGGACCGCAGATCCTGAGCGACATCACCCTGAAGATTCCGGCCGGCCAGATCGTCGGCATCGTCGGCACCTCCGGCTCCGGCAAGAGCACGCTCGGAAAGCTGATCCAGCGGCTCTATCTGCCGGAGAGCGGCCGCGTGCTGGTCGACGGCAACGATCTTGCCGCCGTCGATCCGACCTGGCTGCGCCGGCAGGTCGGCGTCGTGCTGCAGGAGAACATGCTGTTCAACCGCTCGGTGCGCGACAACATCGCGCTGGCCGACCCCGCGCTGCCGATGGAGCGCCTGGTGGCCGCGGCCAAGCTTGCCGGCGCGCACGAGTTCATCCTCGAGCTTCAGGACGGCTACGACACCGTGATCGGCGAGCGCGGCAGCACACTCTCGGGCGGCCAGCGCCAGCGCATCGCGATCGCGCGGGCGCTGACCACCAATCCGCGCGTTCTGATTTTCGACGAGGCGACCAGCGCGCTCGACTACGAGAGCGAGCGCGTGATCCAGCAGAACATGCGCGAGATCACCGCGGGCCGCACCGTGCTGATCATCGCCCACCGTCTCTCGACCGTCCGCACCGCCGACCGCATCATCACCGTGGAGCGGGGCCGCATCGTCGAGGACGGCTCGCACGACCAGTTGATCCGCAGCGGCGGCCGCTACGCCACGCTGCACCGTGTCCAGGCAGGCATCCATGAAGTCGGCTAAGGCAATGATGGCCTCGCTGCGCAGCCCGACGCACACGCGTGACGAGCTGGCGTTCCTTCCCGCCGCGCTCGAGATCGTGGACACCCCGCCCTCCCCGGTCGGACGCGCCATCTCCGCGTCCATCTCCGCGGTGTTCCTGATCGCGCTGGTGTGGGCCAGCATCGGCACCGTCGACATCATCGCGACCGCCACCGGCAAGATCGTGCCCGACGGCCGCACCAAGGTGATCCAGCCGTTCGAGACCGCGGTGGTGCGCGCCATCCACGTGCAGGACGGCCAGCGCGTCAAGGCGGGCGACCTCCTGATCGAGCTCGATCCCACCATGAGCCAGGCCGAGCTCGGCCATCTCCAGAGCGATCTGCTCGCAAGCGAGCTCGACATCGCGCGCCTGCACGCTGCGCTCGCTGGCGGCGATCCCGGCAAGTTCATCGCGCCCGCGCGCGCGACCACCGAGCAGATCCGCACCGCCAAGCGCTTCCTGGCCTCGCAGGCCGCCGAGCAGGCCTCGAAGATCACCTCGCTGGAATGGCAGGGCACGCAGAAGAAGGCCGAGCGATCGACCACCGAGGCGACGATCGGCAAGATCAGCGCGCTGATCCCGATCATGCAACAGCGGGTCGACGTGCGAAAATATCTCGTCGACCGCGAGTTCGGCTCGAAACTGCAATATTTGACGGAGACGCAGGATCTGGTCGCGCAACAGCAGGAACTGCTGGTCCAGAAGAGCCACTATGCCGAGGCCGATGCCGCCGTCGGCGGCATCGAGGAGACGCTGCGGCGGACCGAGGCGGAATATCAGCGCGGCCTGTTCGACGAGCTCGCCAAGGTCGAGCAGAAGGCGGCGGGTCTGCGCCAGGACATCGTCAAGGCCGAGCAGCGCACCAGCCTGCTCCGCCTCACCGCGCAGGAGGACGGCATCGTCCAGCAGCTCGCGGTGCATTCGGTCGGCGGCGTCGTGACCCCCGCGCAGACGCTGATGGTGGTGGTGCCGACCAGCGGCGGCCTCGAGATCGAGGCGATGATCTCCAACAAGGACATCGGCTTCGTCCAGCCCGGCGAGGAAGCCGCGATCAAGGTCGACACTTTCAGCTTCACCCGCTACGGCCTGCGCAGCGGCAAGGTGCTCAGCGTCTCGCAAGACGCCATCATCCGCCAGAAGCCGCCGGAAAAGCCCGGCGACACCCCCGCCGGCACCGACACCGCCTCCAGCGAACCCAAGGGCCAGGAGCTGGTCTACTCCGCCCGCGTCTCGCTCGACCGCTCGCAGATGGACATCGACGGCCGCACGGTCAACCTCGCGCCCGGCATGGCCGTGACGGTAGAGATCAAGACCGGGACTCGGAAGATCATCAGCTACGTGGTGTCGCCGCTCATCCGGTATGGGCAGGAGAGTTTGAGGGAGCGGTGAGGAAGAGAGGCGATTGGGCCACGTAAAGAGGCGCTGGGCTGCTCTGTCCAGGGACAGCTTTGGAGCGGGTCAAGGGAATCGAACCCCCGCATTCAGCTTGGAAGTCCGTTCCTAGCCATATCACCACATTTCACGAAGTAACACGAAACCACCCAAATCTTCACGATTTCAGCAACATAGCCGCTTCTCCCACGTCACCGAAAATCACCCCAAAACACCGCCGCTACCGGAATTTTGCGCCCCAGGAGGGCCCCGGAAATGTGGGTACAACGGACAATTCTCAGTTGTTACCTCCGGCCGCTACCAGCATCCTTTCGCAAAGATCAGATCCAAGGATTGGGACGAGTGGCCGAGGAATTTGAATACGACGTCGCTTTCAGTTTTTGCGCCCTCGACGAAGGCGTGGCTACGCAACTAAACGACCTTCTGTCCCCGCGCTTGAAAACGTTCATCTATAGCGAACGGCAACGAGAGATAGCCGGAACGGACGGACAGGAAAGCTTTAGCCAAGTCTACGGGAAAACCGCCCGCCTCGTTGTGGTTCTATTCCGGCCGGAGTGGGGAGAGACACCTTGGACTCGCGTTGAAAGAGACGCGATCAAAAATAGGTCCCTTGATGATGGCTGGGACTTCACGACCTTTGTGCCCACGGTCGATCGCCCGCAAATGCCACCATGGCTACCGAAGACGCGGCTGTATGTGGGACTGCAGCGCTGGGGCATCGAAGGGGCCGCTGCGGCAATTGAATCACGAGCCACCGAGCGAGGCAGCGCCCCCCGCGAAGAAACCGCCACCGAGCGTGCTGAGCGGCTTGGTAGATCCATGGATCTTAGAAAGAAGCAAAAACAGTTCCAATCGACGGAGGCTGGCGTCCAGAGCGCAAAACAAGCCTACGAGGATTTTTCTCTGGCAATCGAAAAAAACGCCAAGTCGATCGCCGCCGCTGGCGTCAAAATAGAAGCAAAAAGATCGCAAGAATTCCGGATCGTTACCGGATTGTATCCCTGCAATTTGATATGCGGCTTTAGACCGTTCTACTCGAACTCCCTTGAAGACGCTTATCTGGCTGTTGATGTGTTCAAGGGATTTCCAAATATGTCAGGCTTCTATGGATCAATAGAAAAGGCCATAAAACTAAAATCGTTGCGCTACTCCTACCAACTCGTGAGGCCGGATTATCATACGTGGGTCGGCATAGACGAGAAGGGACGCGAGTTCACACCACAGCAACTGGCCGATCACGTCCTGCGGACCTACATGGACATCGCCGAGAAGACGAAGGCCGATTGACGCGCCGGTCAATTGGCCTGCGTGAACTCCTTCAACGCCTTCTTCGCCCGCTCCCGCTCTTCCTCCGTCTTCGCCTCGTCGACGTGTGACTGGAGGATGCGGCGCATCTTGTCCTCGGGCGGCTCCTTCGACTGGCGAGCAAGCTCAGCTTTGATCAATAGGACCTTCATAGCCGCATTGTGCGGTCACGACTTTTGAGGCTCCATGGTGTGGAGGCTGTGGTCTGGAATCAGCCATCACGCCTTTTCAGGGCTCACCTGACGGGGCCCGTTATCGTTCGCCGGCTTGAGATGTCCTTCCTCAGCCGAAAGGTGCGGCGCATTAGCTAGATACACCGCCTGCGCAAACCCCATTGGTGTTGCGCTCCTGAAGTTACCCCGCTCAGGACCTGGTGGCGCTGTGTGGATGCGATTGTCTGGCCTACCAAGCGTGAGGTCCTTGAAAGCTGGCGGCATCACGAACCCATTTCCAACCCACAGACATGTCTTCTTTGTGTAGTTGTCGTTGGCATAGTAGCCGGTGAAATCTTCGGGGTGAAACGTGTGATCGGGCTGGCCGAAAATGCTGCTAAACACCGAAACCGGGTTCTCAAAAAACCATGGCGCGCCAGACAGCATTCCAACCATTCTGCACTGCTCTGCCACAAGAGCGGCCTTAGCTTGGAAATGCTTGTCTAACGCGGCCTTGGCTACGAACCAGCGCGAACCAGACACGGCAACGTCAGTGCATGGGGGGAATCCTGCGACGAAGACAACATTTTCGGTTCGCACAATTTGGCCAAGCCGGTTAGCCGCGCCCAGTGCTGTATCCGCGATGCGCTCGACGCGCCCATCGTCGCTGCTGGTGCCGTGCTGAGGATCGACAAGAACCGCGCGATAGCCAGCATCAACCCAAGGCTGAACCATGTGCCCAGTCAAGTCGCACATAGAGATCACTGTGCCGAAATTTCCATTGTTCATGAGCCGAGCAGCCACGTTGTTGCGTGGCTTGTGAGTTTGTTTTCACGGATTCTAGTCGAGGCACGGCTTCGCGTGACAACGCGTGATGAAAACAATTTTGCGGCAACGAGTCAGGCACTCGATTCGCTCGTATCATCAGCAACTCAGGCTGTTGACCTGAAGTGCGCCCCAGGAGCGCCCCAAACGCGCTTTTTGGTCGCAAGACGGACTCTTGATGCGTCCGCACGGGTCGCGTAACGCCTTGTCCTGCAAGTGTTTTCTGCTGTTGAAAGATGGAGCGGGTACCGGGAATCGAACCCGGGTATTCAGCTTGGAAGGCTGCTGCTCTACCATTGAGCTACACCCGCATCACCGGCTCCCTAACACGGCCGGGCGGCGGTCTCAACTGCCCCAGCTATGGCTTTATCGCCTGGAAAGCGGCCCGGGGCCGCCTTCCTCCCCTTGTGCACAGGGCCGGTTCCCCCCGCTGCCACCCTCCCCTTAACAGCGGCGGCCTGCCGGCCTATATTGGAATCTTCCGCAACCAACGAAAGGAGGTGATCCAGTGTCTCTTACCAAGCGCTGTCACCTCGCTGGGATCGCCCGCTAAGTTCTGAGAAGGGCTTGGCATCGGGGCGCTCTCAGCCCTGGACCAGCGAGCACGAAATCGGGCGCGACGGGGTTTTCCCCGCCGCGCCTTTTCCTTTGGGATTTGCCTTCATCGGCGGGCCGGCTCAGATCGTGCGGAGCCATTCGCGCATGGCGACGGCGGCGATCAGCGTGCCGACGCACCAGGCCATGACCGCCCGGTGGGGCTCATCGCCGAGCAGCACGGTGAAGATGCTCGCGAGCAGGCATGGCGCGATCGCCTTGCTGGACCTGCTCACGAGCGAGAGCAGGAGCGGCATCGCGGCAATCGATATCTGCAGGATGCTCATTGTCGCAGGCTGTCTCAAAGCGCGCAGCTTCAGAAGCCGCAGACGTTCGGCGCGCGCGGGCGCTTGCCGCGGCGGCTTTCGACGATGCGCTCGCCGCCGTTCTCGGCCGAGCTGCCGTAATAGCGGTGGTGGCCGCTCTGGTCGTGCAGATCCGCGGTATCAGACTTTCCCGCCCGACGCGCGTCGCAGATGATCCTGATGGTCGACATGGCCGCCTCCGAAGTGTTCTTGGTGGCCATCAGTCGCCTCGGCTTTGGGCAGCGTTCACCCCGCAAGGCCGCAATCGGGTTTCAGGACGGTTTCGTCACGCCCGTCGCGACGCAATATTTTCGTCGGCGGGCTTGTCGGATTCGACGGCGGTGATACGTCCTTCGGACAGCGGACTCATAAGCAACCGAGGTGACGATGCTCTACGCCATCCTGGCCTATCACGTGGAAGACGAGCTCCTGGCCTGGACGCCGGAGCAGGACGCGGCCGTCGTCGCCAAGGTCATCGAGGTTCAGGCGCCCTTGCGGGCCAGCGGACATTTGGGGCCGGCCGCCCGCCTGGACGACACCAGAAAGGCCCACACCTTGCGCGGCCCCGGCGCGGGCATGGTGCTGGACGGCCCGTTTGCCGAGACCAAGGAGCAGCTTCTCGGCTTCCATCTCGTGGACTACGACACCGACGAAGAGGCCATCGCGGCGGCGCGGACGCTCCGTCAGGTCAATCCGACTGCGGTCTACGAGATTCGCCCGGTCAAGCTTTTCGTGCCGGCCGACGGGTTCGGCACGACACGGGGCTAAGAATCGGCCTTACGCGCCCGGCCCGGTCCGCGCGCCATAGAAGCGCTGGATCAGGAGGCCGCCGAAGGCAATGAACCACAGGAAAGGCGCGGCGTGCGGCGCGAAGGCCGCCACGATCGTGCCCGGAATGAACACGAGCAGCGGAAACAGCGAGGCCATGATCTCATGGCTCCAGCCGCCCAAT
>LNAP01002175.1_pt1 | contig 19902 bp, 16 predicted proteins | sample 602601 | NCBI WGS metagenome assembly LNAP01 (sample SAMN02440304, study PRJNA202911) | soil metagenome | biome: Subtropical and temperate rainforests or woodlands; isolation source: soil samples (1 kg each in a 20% v/v slurry with milli Q water) were... ...
GCGCTTTATTCAAAATGGCTTGCTCACCCCAAAAGCCACGGCGCAGCTGGGTTATGGCTTCCTTTTGGTGGGGAATTCCCCCGGGCTGTTGCTGGCGGTCATTGGCATTTTTGAAGTGGCCGGCCCCATCATGCGCGGAGCGTCGCGCATGGGATCGGCCATCTCGGCGGCGGCGCGCATCCGCGAGGTCACGCAATGCGCGCCGGACATGCAGGACCCGTCCGCGCCTCGCGCCTTGCCCGACAGCGGCGTGCTGGAGCTGGATGGCGTGCGCTTTGCTTATCCCGCCCGAGGGGCGGCCGCGAGCCCGCTGGTACTGGACGACGTCAGCCTGCGTGTGACGCGGGGTGAGCGGATCGCCATCGTGGGGCCGAGCGGCGCGGGCAAATCGACCTTGTTGCACTTGCTCTTGCGCCTGGAGGATCCGCAGGCGGGGCAGGTGCGTTTTGGCGGCTGCGACGCGCGCGCTTGCGCGCAGGCCGATTGGCACCGCCGCATCGCGCTGCTCTCGCAGGACGCGCCGGTATTCCTGGGAACCTTGCGCACCAACCTGCTCATCGGCGATCCCGACGCGGATGACGCCGCCTTGTGGCGCGCGCTGGATGCCGCGAGGCTGGGCGATTTTGTGCGCGGCCTGCCCGATGGCCTGGATACCTGGGCGGGCGAGACGGGTTCGCAGCTGTCGGCCGGGCAGGCGCGCCGATTGTGCCTGGCGCGCGCGCTGCTGTCGCCCGCGGCAGTGATTGTGCTGGACGAGCCGACCGCAGGGCTGGATGGCGAGGCCGAGGCGGCATTCTTCACCGACTTGGCTGGCGCCGTGGGGGGACGCGCCGTGGTGCTTGCCACCCACGCAGCCTTGCCGCCGGGGGCGGTCGATCGGCGCTTTGTCTTGCAAGGCGGCCGGCTACAGGAATGTGAATTGTCATCGGGGGCGGCAATCCTGGCTTAAGCGCGGTTGCGAGGTTATAGTTCGCCTTGCTTCAATTCTTCAGGGCCGTCTTCCATGCAGACCGACAACGCCGAGTACATCCGGCGCACCATCCGCAGCGTTCCAGACTGGCCCCAACCCGGTGTCATATTTCGCGACATCACGCCCGTGCTGCAGGATCCGCGCGCGTTCCGGGTGCTTATCGATCTCTTCGTCTACCGCTACATGCGCCAGCGCCTGGACCTCGTGGCTGGCGTGGACGCGCGCGGATTCATCGTGGGCAGCGTGCTGGCTTACGAGCTCAACCTGGGTTTCGTGCCCGTGCGCAAGAAGGGCAAGCTGCCGTTCCGCACGGTGGCCGAGGAATACTCGCTTGAGTACGGCAACGCGTCAGTTGAAATGCACACGGATTCCGTGCGCACCGGCCAGCGCGTCCTGCTGGTGGACGACCTGATCGCCACGGGCGGCACCATGCTGGCCGCCATCAAGCTGCTGCAGCGTTTGGGCGCCAATGTGGTCGAGGCGGCCGCCATCATCGACCTGCCCGACCTGGGCGGCTCCGCGAAGGTCGCCGCCACCGGCACGCCGCTCTATACCGTCTGTCAATACGGAACCGACGCCACCGCGTAGGAGCTACGCGTCCGATAGGCGCGGCTGGATAAAGTCCAGGAACGCCTTGGTCTTGGCCGGCAGCATGCGCGAAGGTAGCAGCGCGAAGAGCGGCAGGGGAGTCAGGCTCCACTCCGGCAGCACCCGCACCAGACCCGCCTGCTTGATGGCGCGCTCCATCGCGTCGAAGACCAGCAGCGGCGTGATGCCCAGGCCTTGACCGGCCAGACGTCCCAGCATGCCGACGTTGTTGGCCGACAGGCGCCCCGACACTTGCACGCGTTCCACCTTGTCGCCCGAATGCAGCATCCAGAAGGATGACTCCTCGCGCATGGTGGGACGCAGGCATTCGTGATGGCTGAGATCCGCCGGTACGCGAGGCTCGCCATGGCGCGCCAGGTATTCGGGCGAGGCATACAGCTGGTGGGCCATCAGCACGATCTTGCGCGAGATCAGGCTGGAGTCCGGCTGCTGGCCGAAGCGCAGAATCAGGTCGAACGGATTGCTGATGGGGTCGATCGGACGCATGCTCAGATCGAAGTCGCACTCGATGTCCGGATGCTGCTCGCGGAATTCGCTGATGACGGCGGGCAGGAACAACTGCGCCAGGCTGGTGGGCTGCGAGATGCGCAAGCGTCCCTTGGGCTGCACCGCCATGTCCAGCAACTGGTCGTGCGCGATGCGCGCTTCTTCCACGATATGCCGACAGCGCTCGAAATAGATGGCGCCGGCCTCGGTCAGGTCGATCTTGCGAGTGCTGCGGTTCAGTAGCCGCATGCCGATGCTGCGTTCCAGTTCACTGACGCGGCGCGAGAGCGTGGATGTCGGAATATTCAAGGCTTCGGCGGCGTGGCTGAAGTTCTTGCGCTTGGCGACTTCGACAAACAGAGCGATGTCGTTAAGCTGGATATCCATGGGGCCCTCGAATTTCAAAATTCCATTTCTGGCAGATTTGTATGATAAATGGAATTATTGTCCCGCCAGCAGAAATGTCTATTCCCGCCACGCTGAGCGGCGCATCCATCACATGACGCGCTCATCTTCCGTTACCTACCTTGCTTGCGCCTGAATGCTGGCAAGGCTTGCGGTTGTTGGGTCCGACGCCGTGTGTGCAGAAAATGCGCAGATTCTGGCGGTTGCAACGCTTAATTGTCCCATCTGTGCAAATATGTTCCCCAAAATAAGGGTTTTTACTAGGCCTGAATCGCCAGATACTTCGTCCCAGCAATCAAATTGTCATATCGCACCTGCCAGCCTGGCAGAAGACGATGTGCAAGGTTTAGGATGGAGTCATCGCAATGAAAGCCCTAGCTACCGCACTCATGGTTACCGCAACGCTGGTGGGTATGTCCGCCGCTCACGCCGATGGCAAGACGCGTGAACAGGTCCAACAGGAACTGCAGGCCGCCAAGGCCGCCGGTCAGGTCACGTTTGGTGAACTGGACTACCCGCCTGTCGCCGCCGAGCGCACCGGCCTGTCGCGTGAACAAGTCCAGCAGGAACTGCAAAGCGCCAAGGCCGCCGGCCAGGTGACCTCGGCTGAACTGGACTACCCGCCCAAGGCCGCCGTGTCGCAAACCGCCGGCAAGACCCGCGAACAAGTCCGCCAGGAATTGGCCGAGGCCAAGGCCCGCGGCGAGTACTCCTTTGGCGAACTGGATTACCCGCCTCAAGGCCGCTAAGCCACCCGGCTGGCAAAGGAAAAAGCCCCTCCCGACGCCGAGGGGCTTTTTTTTGTCCAGCACGGACGGTCCGCGAGCCAAAGCCGATAGTGTCGCGTTTCTGCATCAGAATTGTGCGGGCCAACCAACAACTCTTGTTGGTCTTCAGGACCCCGCAGGAGAATATCCCTGGCCCGTCCGGTATTTTGCGAGCCTTAATTCGCATTTGATATCAACGTGTTAACGCAGGTTTCCAAAGAGAGTAGCTGGTAAGAAGGCCGTCATTATCCCAACCATGGAAAGTAGTTCTTCGAAATCCGGGTTACTTCGAATGGGCGCAGGCTGGACACTGGTTTCAGTGCATGCGCCGCTAACTTGTTCGCAGCGGCACGCAGATTCCCGGCCCTGTGCGCGGTGGGTTTGCGGTTTGCCTTTCATCTCGCCATTTTGGGGACTTATATGAAGAAGACACTATTGGCTGTCGCGCTGCTGGCTGGTTTCGCCGGCGTCGCGCAAGCCGCAGACTCCGTGACGTTGTACGGCTTGATCGACGCCGGTGTCGGCTACGAGAAAGTGAAGTTCAACGGCAATTCGCAAAGCCGTTTCGGCGGCGTGCAGGGCGTGAGCAGCGGCTCGCGCTTCGGCCTGCGCGGCACGGAAGACTTGGGCGATGGCCTGCGCGCCGTGTTCACCCTGGAAGGCGGTTTCGGCCCCATGAACGGCAAGTCGGCGCAAAACGGCCGCCTGTTCGGCCGTCAGGCCACTGTGGGCCTGGACAGCGATACCTGGGGCCGCCTGGAATTCGGCCGCCAGACCAACCTGGCTTCCAAGTACTTCGGCTCGATCGACCCGTTCTCGATCAGCTACAACACCGCCAACATGGGTACCACGTTCGGCAGCGCCAACACGATGCGCCTGGACAATATGGTCCTGTACCAGACCCCCAGCATGGGCGGTTTCAAGGTTGGCGTGGGCTACTCGTTCAGCGCCGATGATGCGGTCAGCGACTCCTCGCAGACCGGCTTCCGGACTGGCGACAACAACCGCGTGCTGACCGCTGGCGTGCAGTACGTCAACGGTCCGCTGAATCTGGCCGCGGCGTATGACCGCTTCAATCCGTCCAACGGTCAAACCGGCGGCAAGTCTGAAGCCCGCATCCAGGAATACATCCTTGGCGGCTCGTATGACTTCGAAGTCGTGAAGGTAGCGGCTGCGTTCGGCCAGACCCGCGACGGCTGGTTCATCGGCCAGAACATGGGCACCACGCCCGCCGGCATGCAGAACCTCGGCTCGTTCAAGCTGGCTGACGGCTTCCGCGCCAATTCGTACATGATCGGCGCCACCGTGCCGCTGGGCCGCCACGCGGTCTTCGGTTCGTGGCAGCGCGCCACCGCCAGCAACGACAAGCTGACGGGCGACGATGCGACGTTCAATGTCTACAGCCTGGGCTACACCTACGACTTCACCAAGCGCACCAACCTGTACGCGTACGCCTCCTACGGCGACAACTACGCGTTCCAGCGCGATGCGACCGACACGGCTGTTGCCGTGGGCGTGCGTCACCGTTTCTAAGCGATAGGACGTCCGGCAGACCTTGCTGAATGCGCGGCTCATCTCCGTGGGCCGCCGAGTGACAGCGAACCCCCGCGACTGGTTGCCGCCGGACGTATCTAAAGCAGGGAAGGGAAGGGCCTCCGCAAGGAGGCCCTCTCGTTTTGCGGCGGCCGCGCTATGGCAGCGCTACAGGAACAACTTGTAGGCCGGGTTCTCGGTCTCGTTCCAGTGGGGATAGCCGAGTTCCGCCACGAAGCTGCGGAACTGCTTCTTGTCGGCGGGCGGAACCTGAATGCCGATCAGGATGCGGCCGTAGTCGGCGCCCTGGTTGCGGTAGTGGAACAGGCTGATGTTCCAGTCCGGATTCATGGCGTTCAGAAAGCGCATCAGCGCGCCCGGACGCTCTGGAAATTCGAAGCGGTACAGCAGTTCGTTGCGCGCCAGCGCCGAACGCCCGCCCACCATGTGGCGCAGGTGGGTCTTGGCCATTTCGTCGTGGGTCAGGTCCAGCGTGTCAAAGCCATGGCGGCGGAAGTTGGCCGCGATCTTGTCGGGCTCGGACGCCGACGACACCTGGATGCCGACGAAGACGTGCGCGCGGTCCGCGTCGGAAATGCGGTAGTTGAACTCGGTGACGCTGCGTTCGCCCACCAGTTCACAGAACCGGCGGAAGCTGCCGCGCTGTTCCGGCATGGTGACGGCGAAAACGGCTTCGCGCATTTCGCCGACCTCCGCGCGTTCGGCCACGAAGCGCAGGCGGTCGAAATTCATGTTGGCGCCGCAGGCGATCGCCACCAGTGTCTTGCCCTTCAGATTGTGCTCGGCCGCGTACTGCTTGGCGCCCGCCACCGCCATCGCGCCGGCCGGCTCCAGCACGCTGCGCGTGTCCTGGAACACGTCCTTGATGGCCGCGCAGATTGCGTCGGTGTTGACCACCACGAAGTCGTCCACATACTGGCGCGTGAGCTTGAAGGTTTCGGCACCCACCATCTTGACCGCCGTGCCGTCCGAGAACAGACCCACGTCGTTCAACTGCACGCGGCGGCCCGCGCGCACGCTGCGCAGCATGGCGTCGGAGTCCTCTGTTTGCACGCCGATGATCTTGATTTCCGGGCGCAGCTGCTTGATGTAGGTAGCCACGCCCGCGATCAGCCCGCCGCCGCCGATGGCGACGAAGATGGCGTCGATCGGGCCGGGATGCTGGCGCAGGATCTCCATGCCCACGGTGCCCTGGCCGGCGATCACGTCAGGATCGTCAAAGGGGTGGACGAAAGTGAGCTTCTCTTTCTTTTCCAGGATCTGCGCATGCGCGTAAGCGTCGGAAAAGCTCTCGCCCGCCAGCACGACTTCGCCGCCCAGGCGGCGCACCGCGTCGATCTTGACCTGCGGGCTGGTGGTGGGCATGACGATGACGGCGCGGCAGCCCAGCCGGCTGGCCGCCAGCGCGACGCCCTGGGCGTGGTTGCCGGCCGAGGCCGCGATGACGCCGCGGTTGCGCGCGGCCGGGCTCAGGTTGGCCATCTTGTTGTACGCCCCGCGCAGCTTGAAGCTGAACACCGCCTGGGTATCTTCGCGCTTGAGCAGCACCGTGTTCGAAATCCGTTGCGACAGCAGCGGCGCCGCTTCCAGCGGCGATTCGACCGCGACGTCGTAAACCTTCGAGGTCAGGATGCGTTTCAGATAATCAGTGGACATGGGACAGCGGCTGGCGGCAGGAAGTAGGGAAGTGGGGCAGATTATGCACCCGCGCGCGGCTACACTCGCCCCACTATGGAAGAAAGTCTGTTGTCCGCTGTGCATTGGATGCTGGGGGTGCTGGCGCTGCCCTCGGTCGGCCTGTCCGCGATCTTCACCGTTTCGCTGGTGTCCGCGACCCTGCTGCCGCTGGGCTCCGAGCCGGCCGTGTTCGGCTATATCAAACTGGCGCCGGACATGTTCTGGCCGGCCATCCTGGTGGCGACCCTGGGCAATACCGTGGGCGGCGCCATCAGCTACGCCATGGGCCTGGGCGCCGAACGCGCCGTGCAGCGCTGGAAGGAAAAGCACCCTCATCCGCATCCCGACGCGACCGAAGGCGGACGCATGCGCGGGCGCTGGAACGAGCGGGCCCACGACTGGATCCACCGCATGGGGCCGCCAGCGCTGCTGTTGTCCTGGCTGCCCGCCGTGGGCGATCCGCTGTGCGCGGTGGCGGGGTGGCTGCGGCTGTCCTTCTGGCCCTGCGTGTTCTACATGGCCATCGGCAAATTCCTGCGCTATCTGGTCATGACCGCCAGCCTGCTCTGGTTCTTTCCCGGCCAGGTCTAGCGCCGATATCTCATTTAATTAGGGACATAGCGTCCCCGCCAATTCCAGGTTTCGAGCGCTTCCCTAGGGGTATTAGGGGCCAGACTCGGCCAATGGCATAAAATAATTTTTTAAGGGCCCCCCTCTCGCAGCCATGAACGCCCCACTCGCCAGCCACATCTTGAACGGGGCGATGCCGCCCGCAGCACCCGCGCGCTTGCGCGAAATCCCGTACAACTACACGTCGTTTTCCGACCGCGAGATCGTCGGCCGGCTGTTGGGCGATGACGCCTGGAGCCTGTTGAGCGACCTGCGCGGCGAGCGCCGCACCGGCCGTTCCGCCCGGATGCTGTACGAAGTGCTGGGCGACATCTGGGTGGTGCGCCGCAATCCCTATCTGCAGGACGACCTGCTCGACAACCCCAAGCGCCGCAAGCAGCTCATCGAAGCCTTGCATCACCGCCTGGGCGAAATCGACCGCCGCCGCGAGCCCGACGTGCCCGCCGAGGCCGGCCATGATCCGCACCGCGACGAGAAGGTCGTCGGCCTGCTGGCGCGGGCGCGTTCAGCCATCGCCGCGTTCGAAGGCGAGTTCGACCAGACCGCCATGATGCGCAAGCAGGCGCAGAAGGTGCTGGGCCGCATCACCGCGCGCGACAACATCAAGTTCGACGGCCTGTCGCGCGTCTCGCACGTGACCGACGCCACCGACTGGCGCGTGGAATATCCCTTCGTGGTACTGACGCCGGACTCGGAAGACGAGATCGCGGCGCTGGTCACCGCCTGTATCGAGCTGGGACTGACCATCATTCCGCGAGGCGGCGGCACCGGCTATACCGGCGGCGCCATTCCGCTGACCTGGAAGTCGGCGGTCATCAACACCGAAAAATTCGACAGGCTCGGCAAGGTCGAGTCCTGTCTGCTGCCCGGGCTGACCGAGCCCGTAGCGGTGATCCATGCCGGCGCCGGCGTGGTGACCAAGCGCGTGTCCGAGGCTGCGGAAGCGGCCGGCTTCGTGTTCGCCGTCGACCCGACCTCGGCCGAGGCTTCCTGCGTGGGCGGCAACATCGCCATGAACGCGGGCGGCAAGAAGGCCGTCCTGTGGGGCACCGCGCTGGACAACCTGGCCTGGTGGCGCATGGTCGACCCGAACGGCAACTGGCTGGAAGTGGCGCGCCTGGACCACAACATGGGCAAGATCCATGACGTGGAAGTGGCGCGCTTCGAGCTCAAGTGGTTCGACGGCAGCGGCAAGCCGGGCGAGCGCTTGCTGAAGACCGAAACGCTGGAAATCCAGGGCCGCGTATTCCGCAAGGAAGGCCTGGGCAAGGACGTCACCGATAAGTTCCTGGCCGGCCTGCCCGGCATCCAGAAGGAAGGCTGCGACGGCCTGATCACGTCGGCGCGCTGGGTGCTGCACCGCATGCCGCGCTACACGCGCACGGTCTGTATGGAGTTCTTCGGCCAGGCGCGCGACGCGATTCCGTCGATCGTCGAGGTCAAGGGCTACCTGGACGGCGAAGGCCGCGCCCGCGGCGCCATCCTGGCGGGGCTTGAGCACCTGGATGAACGCTATCTGCGCGCGGTGGGTTACGCCACCAAGAGCAAGCGCGGCGTGCTGCCCAAGATGGTCCTGATCGGCGACATCGTCGGCGACGACGAAGACGCCGTGGCCGCGGCATCGAGCGAAGTGGTGCGCCTGGCCAATACGCGCCATGGCGAAGGCTTCGTCGCTGTCAGCCCGGAGGCGCGCAAGAAGTTCTGGCTGGACCGTTCGCGCACCGCCGCCATCGCGCGCCACACCAACGCCTTCAAGATCAACGAAGACGTGGTGATCCCGCTGCCCCGCATGGGCGAGTACACGGATCACATCGAACGCATCAACATCGAACTCTCGACCCGCAACAAGCTCAAGCTGCTGGGCGAGCTGGACGCCTATCTGTGCACGCCGTTGCCCGTCGGCAAGATCGATGACACGGACGTCGAGACCACCCGCGCCGAAATGCTGGCCGAGCGCACGCGCCAGGCGCTGGAACTGCTGGCCGCCGTCAGGCAGCGCTGGCAGTGGCTGCTGGACAACCTTGATCTGCCGCTGATGCAGGCGCTGCCCGAGCTGCATGGCCTGGGCCTGGGCGAATTGCAGCCGGCCCTGTCGGACCGCCTCGCGGCGCAGCCGGGTGCGTGCGTCTTCGACGTGGTGCAGGATCGCACCATCCGCCTGTCCTGGAAGACCGAAGTGCTGGCGGGCCTGCAGCGCACCTTCTCGGGCGCGGCCTACAAAAAGATCGTCGACGAACTGGTCGCCATCCACGGCCGCGTGCTCAAGAGCCGCGTCTTCGTGGCACTGCACATGCACGCGGGCGACGGCAACGTGCACACCAACATTCCGGTCAACTCGGACGACTACGAGATGCTGCAGGAGGCCCACCAGGCCGTCGAGCGCATCATGCAGATCGCCCGTGACCTGGACGGCGTGATCTCGGGCGAGCACGGCATCGGCCTGACCAAGTACGAATTCCTGACCGAAGCCGAACTGGCGCCGTTCCAGGACTACAAGCGCCGCGTCGACCCCAATGGCCACTTCAACGCCGGCAAGCTCATGCCTGGCGCGGACCTGCGCCACGCCTGGACGCCCAGCTTCAACCTGATGGGCCACGAGTCGCTGATCATGCAGCAAAGCGACATCGGCGCCATCTCCGAATCCATTAAGGACTGTTTGCGTTGCGGCAAGTGCAAGCCGGTGTGCGCCACCCACGTGCCGCGCGCCAACCTGCTGTATTCGCCGCGCAACAAGATCCTGGCCACCTCGCTGCTGGTGGAAGCCTTCCTGTACGAAGAGCAGACCCGCCGCGGCGTCAGCCTCAAGCACTGGGAAGAGTTCGAGGACGTGGCCGACCATTGCACCGTCTGCCACAAGTGCTACAACCCCTGTCCGGTCGATATCGACTTCGGCGACGTGTCCATGAACATGCGCGCCGTGCTGCGCCGCATGGGCCGCAAGTCGTTCAATCCGGGCACGGCCAGCGCCATGTTCTTCTTGAACGCCAAGGACCCGGCCACCATCAACGCCACCCGCAAGGCGATGGTGGGCGTGGGCTACAAGGTCCAGCGCGCCGCGCACGATCTGCTGTCGGGCCTGGTCAAGAAGCAGACCGCCGCGCCGCCGGCGACGGTGGGCAAGCCGCCGCTGCGCGAGCAGGTGGTGCACTTCGTGAACAAGAAGATGCCCGGCGGGCTACCCAAGCAGGCCGCGCGCAAGCTGCTGGACATTGAGGACGCGAACTACGTGCCCATCATCCGCGATCCCAAGGCCACCACGGCCGACACGGAAGCGGTGTTCTACTTCCCGGGCTGCGGCTCGGAACGGCTGTTCTCGCAGGTGGGCCTGGCCACGCAGGCCATGCTGTGGCACGCGGGCGTGCAGACCGTGCTGCCGCCGGGCTACCTGTGCTGCGGCTATCCCCAGCGCGGCAACGGCATGACCGACAAGGCCGAGCAGATCATCACCGACAACCGGGTACTGTTCCACCGTGTCGCCAACACGCTGAACTATCTGGATATCAAGACGGTGGTGGTCAGCTGCGGCACCTGCTACGACCAATTGGCAGGCTACGAGTTCGACAAGATCTTCCCGGGCTGTCGCCTGATCGACATCCACGAATACCTGCTGGAAAAGGGCATCAAGCTGGAAGGGGCCAAGGGCGTGCGCTACATGTACCACGACCCCTGCCACACGCCCATGAAGCTGCAGGAACCCATGAAGACCGTGCGCGCCCTGGTCGGCGACGACGCCATCAAGAGCGATCGCTGCTGCGGCGAGTCGGGCACGCTGGCCGTCAGCCGCCCCGACATCTCCACGCAGGTGCGCTTCCGCAAGCAGGAAGAACTGCTCAAGGGCGATGCCGAGCTGCGCAGCGACGGCTTCACCGGCGATGTGAAGGTGCTGACCTCCTGCCCATCGTGTCTGCAAGGCTTGTCGCGCTATGAGGGCGACACCGGCATGGACGCGGACTACATCGTGGTCGAGATGGCGCGCCACATCCTGGGCGAAGGCTGGATGGAAGAGTACGTGCGCCGCGCCAACGCGGGCGGCATCGAACGGGTACTGGTCTAAGCCGGTACGCGCAGCCAAGAAAAAACCGCGGCCAGCAATGGCCGCGGTTTTTTTCAGCTGTGGCAATGCGCCGGAGGAATTACTCCAGCTTGATGCCGGCCTTCTTGATCACGTCCGCCCAGGCGGTGCGTTCCTGCTCGGCGTAGGCCTTGAACTCCTGCGCCGACAGCGGCATCGGGATGACGCCCATGTCCAGCATCTTCTGCGACACGGCGGGCGACTTCAGCGTGGCGTCCAGTTCGGCAGCCAGCTTCTTGACGACCGGCTCCGGCAGGCCGCCGGGGCCGACCAGGCCTTGCCACGCATAGGCGGTGAAGTTGGGCACGCCTTGTTCGGCCATGGTGGGCGCGTCCGGCAGCGCGGCGACGCGTTCAGGGGTGGCCGCGGCCAGGACGCGCAGCTTGCCGGCCTTGACGTTGGGCAGGCCGGCGGCCAGGTCGATGAACATCACGTCCACCTGTCCGCCCAGCAGATCCTGGATGGCGGGGGCGGCGCCCTTGTAGGGCACGTGCAACAGGTTGGCGCCGGTGCGCTGCTTGAACAGTTCCAGCGCCAGGTGGTGCGGCGAGCCCGCGCCAGCGGAGGCCGCCGACAGCTTGCCCGGCTCTTTCTTGGCGGCCTGGATCACGTCGTCCACCGTCTTGAACGGCGAGTTGACGTTCACGGCCAGAAGCAGCGGGAACTTGGCGATGCCGCCGATGTAGGTGAACTTGGACGGATCGTAGGACAGCTTGGCGTACAGCGACGGATTGAAGGCCAGGGTGCCCGAGTCGGCCGTGCCGACCATGTAGCCGGTGGGTTCCGCTTGCGAGACGGCGGTGGCGCCGATGATGGTGGCGGCGCCGGGGCGGTTCTCGACCACGATGGTCTGGCCCAGCGGCTTTTCCATGCCGCCCGCGACCGTGCGCGCCACCACGTCGGCGCCGCCGCCGGCCGGGTAGGGCACGATCCAGCGGATAGGCTGGGCGGGCCAGGATTGGGCGGAGGCCGCGCCGGCGGCCAGGGACAGGGCGGCTAGCGCCAACAGGCGCTTCGCGTGCTTATGCATGGGGTGTCTCCAAGTGCGGAATTGAATATGGGCCTGCGCCGCGGGGTGCGCGGGGGCCTGTTATGCGTCGTTATTATGCCTTGCGTCCCCGGCAATAGGCGGATGTTTTGCCCCCCCGTTTTCAACAGCTTATTGCGGGTCCGGATAGCTGCGGGCGCCGAAGATAGCCGAGCCGATGCGCACTTCGGTGGAGCCTTCCTCGATCGCCAGCTCGAAGTCGCCGCTCATGCCCATGGACAGCCGGTCCAGCGACACGCCGGGCAGGTCGTCCTGGCGCAGCCGGTCGCGCAGCTCGCGCAGGGCGCGGAAGCAGGCGCGCACTTCGGCGGCATCCGGCGAATTCACGGCCAGCGTCATCAGGCCTTGCACGCGCAGCGTCGGGTAGTCGGCCGCGACACGGCGCAGGAAGGCGGACACCTCTGCCGGATCCATGCCGTACTTGCTCGGTTCGGACGAGGTCTTGACCTGCACCAGCACGTCCAGGGTGCGGCCTTCCTGTGCCAGGCGGCGATGCAGGGCTTCGGCCAGTTCCACGCGGTCCAGCGACTGGACCTCGGCCGCGTCGCGCGCGGCGTCGCGGGCCTTGTTGGTCTGCAGGTGGCCGATCAGCACCCATTGCAGGCCCCGGCCGGCCAGGGCGGCGGCCTTCTGGCGGATTTCCTGCGTCTTGTTCTCGCCATAGCGGGTCAGCCCCAGCGCCATGGCTTCGCGGATGACGTCCACGCCGAAGGTCTTGCTGACGGGCAGCAGGGTCACGCTGTCCGGGCTGCGGCCGGCGCGCGCGCAGGCGTCGGCGATGCGTTGCTGGATCTGGGCAAGGCGCCCGGCCATGGTGTCTACGGCGGTCATTCAGCTCTCTGGTAGGAACGGGATGTCCCATAGTGTAGGACTGCGCAGGATCGTTTCGCCACAGTGCCCGCGCACGTCGTTGACCCTGTCTGATCGGCAGGCTTAGAATTTAAAGATATTTGTTTATATTTCAATGTTCTATGCCATCCGGCGCCGCCCCAGCGGGCGTCACGGTTCTCCACCTTTACTGTCTCCCGCCATGTCCACCGCAGCGCCTGAATACGCTTTCGCCACGCCATTCCTGAATCCCCCCGCTTCCCCGATCCGATCGCTCATGCCGTACGCCTTGCGGCCCGGCACGATTTCGCTGGCGGGCGGCTATCCCGCCCAGGAGCTGTTCGACGTCGAAGGCCTGTCGATCGCATCGACCCAGGTGCTGGCCCGCCTGGGCGCCTGCCTGCAGTATTCCAACATCGACGGCCAGGCCAGCCTGCGCCACGAACTGGCGCGCCTGTCCGCGGAGCGCGGCTTGAACTGCAACGCCGATACCGAGCTGGTCGTGACCGGCGGTTCGCAGCAGGCCCTGGCGTTGCTGACCCGCGTCATGCTGCAGCCCGGCGATCACGCCATCATCGAATCCCCCGCGTTTCCGAATTCCGTGCAGGCGCTGCGTTACACCGGCGCAACGGTGCATACGGTGCAGTCGGGCCCCGAGGGCATCGATGTGGACGCGCTGGACGAACTGGCTGGCCGCATCAAGCCCAAGATGGTTTGCGTGGTGGCGTCGTTCTCCAATCCCTGCGGCGCGACCCTGACGCGCGAGCGCCGCTTGCGGCTGCTGGAACTGGCGGTCAAGCACCGCTTCCTGATCGTCGAGGATGATCCCTACAGCGAGCTGCGCTTTGCCGGCGAGGCAGTGCCGCCCATCGCCGCCCTGGCCGAGGGCGAGGCCCGCCACTGGGCCGTGTACCTGGCCAGCATGTCCAAGACCATGGCGCCCGCGCTGCGCATCGGCTGGCTGGTGGCGCCGCCCGAGGTCCGCCGGCGCTGCGTCAGCGCCAAGGCGGCCGACGACATGGCCTCCTCCGCCTGGATCCAGGAAGTCGTGGCCCAGTACCTGGCCAACGGCCGCTACGGCGAGCATGTGCCGCGCATCCGCGCGGCCTACGGCCTGCGCTGCGACGCCATGGCCGAATCACTGGCCCGCGAACTCAACGGCCGCGTCACTTTCAGCAAGCCCGAAGGCGGCATGTTTTTCTGGGCCCGGCTGACGGGTGAAATCGACGCCACCCGCCTGTTGCCCTACGCCATCGAGCACGAGGTTGTCTACGTGCCGGGCAAGGCCTTCTACGCCGACGCGGCGCAGGCCGACCTGCACGCCATGCGCATGTCGTTCGCCACCATGAACGAAAGCCAGATCGCCCAGGGCATGGTGCGGCTGGGCCGCGCCCTGGACGCGTGCGAGGCCAATGAGCCGGTGTCGATCTCGCTGGCCGCCTGATGCCGGCTTGACGGCGCGCATCCGCCGCCGCCTTGCCTGTTGCTATGCTCTTTGCCTGTCAGCCCTGGCGCTTGTGCGCCGGGGCGTGCATACCTAAATAAGCGCTTGTTATTTGGTACGGGCGCTTCATGTCTATAAGCTTCTTGCCTCGGCGCGTCCCCGCGCCCGCAAAGCAGAACAGGAAACGAGGTCATGAACATTGCAAAAGGGTTGATCGGCGCGGCGTTGCTGGCGGCAGCGGCGCAGGGCGCGCAAGCGGCCACGCTCGACGTGGTGCGGCAGCGCGGTGCGGTGGCTTGCGGCACGACTACGGGCTTCGCGGGCTTTTCCGCGCCCGACGCGCAAGGCAAGTGGCAGGGGCTGGACGTGGACCTGTGCCGCGCCATCGCCGCCGCGGTCTTCGGCGACGCCAACAAGATCAAGGTGGTGCCGCTGAATTCGCAGCAGCGCTTCACCGCCCTGCAATCCGGCGAGGTGGACGTGCTGACGCGCAACACCACCGTCACGCAGCAGCGCGACACCGCGCTGGGCATCATCCACGCCGGCATCAATTTCTATGACGGCCAGGGTTTCCTGGTGCCCAAGTCCCTGGGCGTGAAGAGCGCCAAGGAAATCAACGGCGCCACCATCTGCCTGCAGACCGGCACCTCCAATGAAAACACGCTGGCCGACTGGGCGCGTGCCAACAACGTGAGCTACAAGCCGGTCGTGATCGAGACCTTCAATGAAGTGGTCAACGCCTTTGCCGCGGGCCGTTGCGACGTCTTCAGCACCGACGCTTCAGGCCTGGCCTCGATCCGCATCTCCAAGCTGCAGAACCCCGACGACTACGTGGTGCTGCCCGAGATCATCTCCAAGGAACCGCTGGGCCCGTTCGTGCGCCAGGGCGATGATGCCTGGCTGAATATCGTGCGCTGGTCGCTGTCGGCCATGATCGAGGCCGAGGAGTACGGCGTGTCGTCCGCCAACGTGGACGAACAGGCCAAGAGCGCCAACCCCAACATCAAGCGCATCCTGGGCGTCACGCCCGGCAGCGGCGCCAATCTGGGGTTGGACGAGAAATGGGCTTACAACATCGTCAAGCAGGTGGGCAACTACGGCGAGAGCTTCGAACGCAACGTGGGCCAGGGCAGCCCCTTGAAGATCAAGCGCGGCCTGAATGCGCAATGGACGCAGGGCGGGCTGATGTACGCGTTGCCGATCCGCTGACGAGGATGGATTTCGCGCGCCCGGCCATCGATTGCCAGCGCGCGGAACCCCAGAGCGTTACCCGCGCCGGTACAGCTCGGCGATCTTCACGAACGCGGCGCGCAATTCCCGCGTGCCGCCCTGGAAGATCATCGGGCGGCCGCGGTGCGTGAACACCACCAGGCGCTTGGAAAACAGCATCGGCACGAAGCGCGCGTAGCGCACGTCTTCCCAGGCGACTTCGCGGCGCGTGAACCAGGTCTGGCGCAGGCCGCGTTCGTCGATGGTGGTGATGGACGTCTGCATGTGCCAGGACACGAACAGCAGTCCCAGGAAGCACAGCGCCACCACCGCGGCCAGCAAGGTGTCGAAGGGTTGCGAGGGCGCGCGGATGGCGGTGGTGACCACCTGCACGCCCAGCACCGCCAGGATGACCCAGGTCAGGATGCGGACCCAGTCGGGCCAGGCCTGGCCCGACAAGGGCAGCGGGCCGATGGCCCGCAGCAGCGCCGCGTGGTCCTCGGCGGAGGGCTTGCTGGCGGGAGCGCTCATGGAGTCCGTCATGCCGCCCGTTTGGCGGCGATGGCATTGCCGGCGCGGCTGGAACCCTTGCGGTTCAGGTGGCCCGACATCCATTGGCCGATATCGACCACGGCGTCGAAGTCCACGCCGGTATCGATGTCCAGGCCGCGCAGCATGTACAGCACGTCTTCGGTGGCGACGTTGCCGGTGGCGCCCTTGGCGTAGGGGCAGCCTCCCAGGCCGGCCACCGAGGTGTGGAAAATCGAAATGCCGGTTTCCAGCGCCGCCAGGATATTGGCCAGCGCCTGCCCGTAGGTGTCATGGAAATGGCCGGAAATGCGCGCCGGATCCGCGACGCGCGTCACCGCTGTCATCACTTCGCGCACGCGCTTGGGCGTACCCACGCCGATGGTGTCGGCCACGTCGATCTCGTCGACCTGCATCGCCAGGTAACGCTGCGCCACGTCCACCACCGATTCCACCGGCACTTCGCCCTGGTACGGGCAGCCCAGCGCGCAGCTGATGCTGCCGCGCACGCGGATGCCGGCGGCGCGCGCCGCTTGCACCACCGGTTCGAAGCGCGCGATCGATTCGGCGATGGAACAGTTGATGTTCTTTTGCGAGAAAGCTTCGCTGGCGGCGCCGAAGATCACGATCTCGTCGGCGCCGGCGGCCCGCGCGCCCTCGAAGCCCTTCATGTTGGGCGTCAGCACCGAATAGATGGTGCCAGGGCGGCGCTCGATGCGGGCCATGACTTCGGCGCCATCGGCCATTTGCGGCACCCACTTGGGCGATACGAACGAGGCGGCTTCCACATTGGGGAAACCTGCGGCAGCCAGGCGGTTGACCAGCTCCACCTTGATGTCGGTGGGCACGAATTCCTTTTCGTTCTGCAGGCCATCGCGGGGCGACACCTCGACGATCTTCACGTGGGAGGGCAAAGCCATGTCTCTTCCTGTCTCGGGAGGGGGGAGCGGCGCGGCCAGGCGGCGGCGCTATCTGCACAATATTAGCGCCATAGGGCGGGCACCGTTTTGCAGGAAAGGCAAAGGGCAATCGCCCTGGGGGACGAGCCCTATTTCAGCCGCTGGTAACGGCCGTCGTCCAGCCGGACGACACGGCCTTGCAGCTCCAGTTCGAGCAGTTGCGTCTGCAGCTCGGCGGTGTCCATGCCGCTGCGGGCCTGGATCGCGTCCAGATGCAGCGGATCGTAGCCCAGCGCGTCGAGCGCCGGATGGTCAGGCAAGGTTTCCGAGGGCTGCGCGTGCGTGGCGGGTGCCGGATCGCCGCCCAGTTCGTCGGTGATGTCCTTGGCGGTTTCCACCAGCTTGGCGCCCTGGCGGATCAGCGCGTGGCAGCCGCGCGAAAGCGGCGAGTGGATGGATCCGGGAATGGCGAAGACCTCGCGCCCGCCCTCGGCGGCCAGCCTGGCCGTGATCAGCGATCCGCTCTGGCGGGCGGCTTCCACCACCAGCACGCCCCGGGCCAACCCGGCCACGATGCGGTTGCGCTTGGGGAAGTGCTGCGGCAGCGCGCCTGTGCCCAGCGGCAATTCCGACACCAGCGCGCCGTGCGCCGCGATGCGGTGCGCCAGGTCGCGATGCTTGGCAGGGTAGATGCGGTCTATGCCGGTGCCCATGACCGCCACCGTGCCGGCGCCCTCGGGACCGGCGTCCAGTGCGCCTTCATGCGCCGCGCCGTCGATGCCCAGGGCCAGCCCGCTGATCACGCGCCAGCCATGCCCGGCCAGGTGGCGCGCAAAGGCGCGGGCGTTCTCCTGGCCGCCAGGCGTGGCGTTGCGCGCGCCCACTACCGCCAGCGAAGGCCCCTGCAGGAAGGCCGGATCGCCGGCGACATAGAGCAGGATGGGTGGATCGGCGATGGTGAGCAGGCTTTGCGGATAAGTGGGGTCGGCCAGCGTCAGGATGTACCGGCCGGGTGCGGCGACCCATTCCAGCGCGCTTTCAACCTGCGCCGCCATCTCTTGCGGCATGGGGGCGGCGAGCTGCCGCGCCAGCGCCTCGGGCAGATGGCGCGACAAGGCCGTGGCGCGTTGGGCGTAGATCTGTTCCGGCAGGCCGAGCGCGCCCAGCAGCGTGCAGGCGGTGGCGGAGCCTATGTTCGGTTCCAGGGACAGGCGCAGCCAGGCGGCCAGTTCGGAATGGGATTGCGTGAGCGGCATGGTGCGGGCGCGTAAGCGTCGAGGGGTGCGAGAGTGTCGCATGCGGGGCGCGCGGGCGCGGGACCGGGGCGGACTGATTTGCGGCGTAGCGTGGTGGCAAACCGGCGGGAGGGGGCAATCCCGCCAATGCCGGGATTAGCCGAAAACTATTAGAAATCAAGAGTCTAATGAATTAAACTCTTATGTAAACCTGACTACCGGCATTTCCCCCGCAATGGCTTTACTTCCTATTCTCCGCTACCCGGACCCGCGCTTGCACAAAAAGGCCAAGCCGGTCGCCGAGGTCGACGATCGCATCCGCCAACTGGTGCGCGACATGGCCGAAACCATGTACGACGCGCCGGGCGTAGGCTTGGCCGCGACCCAGGTCGACGTGCATGAGCGCGTCGTCGTGATCGACGTGTCCGAGGACAGCAATCAGCTGCTGGTCCTGATCAATCCCGAGATCACGTGGCACAGCGACGACTACAAGATTTACGAAGAAGGTTGCCTGTCGGTGCCCGGCGTCTACGACGACGTCGAGCGCGCGTCCCGTATCCGCTGCAAGGCGCTGGCCGTGGACGGCAAGCCCTTTGAATTCGAGGCCGACGGCCTGCTGGCCGTGTGCGTACAGCACGAGCTGGACCATCTGGAAGGCAAGGTGTTCGTGGAGTACCTGTCCAGCCTGAAGCAGAACCGCATCAAGACCAGGCTGAAGAAGGCCGAGCGCGAAGCGCTTCGTGCCTGATTTTTTCCATTTCCCGGTCTTCTCCCCATGCGCCTAGTCTTTGCCGGCACGCCGGAATTCGCCCGTATCGCTTTCGACGCCCTGCGCGCCGCCGGCCATGAAATCCCGCTGGTCATGACCCAGCCTGACCGCCCGGCTGGGCGCGGGCTGAAGCTGACCCCCAGCCCCGTCAAGCAGGCGGCGCTGGACGCCGGCATCGAAGTCGCCCAGCCGCGCAGCCTGCGCCTGGACGGCCGCTATCCCGAAGAGGCCCGCGAGGCCCGTGCGCTGCTTGAAAGCGTAGCGCCCGATGTGATGGTGGTGGCGGCCTATGGCCTGATCCTGCCGCAGTGGGTGCTGGACCTGCCGCGCCTGGGTTGCCTGAACATCCATGCCAGCCTGCTGCCGCGTTGGCGCGGCGCGGCGCCCATTCAGCGCGCCATCGAGGCGGGCGACGCCCAGACCGGCGTGACCATCATGCAGATGGACCAGGGCCTGGATACCGGCGACATGCTGCTGGAACGCGTGGTGCCGATCGGCGCCGATACCAACGCGGCCGAGCTGCACGATGCGCTGGCGCTGGCGGGCGGCGAGGCCATCGTCGAAGCGCTGGCGGCAAAGGCCGAAGCCTTGGGCGCGGAGTTTTTCTATGAAACCGCCGGGCGTCAGCTATTGACCGAAGGTTATGCGAAGGTCCTCGGCATCCGGGCCCTGTCACGTCAGCAGGGCGATCAGGTTTTTCGCGGAGCCGTGGTGTAGAGGCCTAACATGCCTGCCTGTCACGCAGGAGACCGCGGGTTCGAATCCCGTCGGC
>LNAP01002787.1_pt1 | contig 19901 bp, 13 predicted proteins | sample 602601 | NCBI WGS metagenome assembly LNAP01 (sample SAMN02440304, study PRJNA202911) | soil metagenome | biome: Subtropical and temperate rainforests or woodlands; isolation source: soil samples (1 kg each in a 20% v/v slurry with milli Q water) were... ...
GCTGATGCGCACGCTCAGCAAGTTCGGCCTGGCCGGCGTGCGGGCGGACCGGCCCGTCGCCGATCCAGCCGGTGATCGTGAACAGCACGGCGCGCATGCCGTGACGCGCCAGCACCGGGTGCGCATGCACCCAGTTGTTCAAGTAGCCATCGTCGAAGGTGATCAGCACCGAGCGCTCGGGCGCGGCGCCGCCGGCCAGGTAGGCCGCGAACTGGTCGGCGGACAAGGACTGGTAGCCGGCGCGGGCCAGGCGCGAGATCTGCGCATCGAACACCTCGGGCGTCGCGGCGATCATGCCGCCGGCCGGCGTGACGTGGTGATACATCAGCACCGGGACGTTGGGCGCATTCATCCCGCGCGCTCCGCCAGCCATTTGGTGTAGACGGCCTCGGTGGTTTCCGCCAGACGGGCGGGCGAGAACACGCCCTCGTCCCAGACCATCTTGCGGCCGGCTTCGCCCATGCGCCGCCGCAGATCGGCGTCGTCGATCAGGCGCACCAGCGCGGCAGTCAGGGCTTCGGGGTTCTTGGGCGGAACCAGGATGCCGGTTTCGCCGTCGCGGAACATTTCCGACACGCCGCCCACGTCCGTGCCGACCACGGGCAGGCCGCTGGCCTGCGCCTCGACGTAGACGGTGCCGGACGCTTCCTGCTGCGTCGCCAGGGCGAAGAGGTCGAAGCCCGCCAGCAGATTCGGCACGTCGCGCCGCATGCCCATCAGGTGGATGCGGTCTTGCAGCCCCAGTTCGGCCACATAGGCCTGGGTCTGCTCGAACACCGGCGAACCGCCGCCGACGAACACCAGGTGCAGCTTGGGCCGGCTGGCCATCAGCGGCGCGATCGCGTCGATCAGGTCCTTGTGGCCCTTGGTGGCGCGCATGACGGCCACGCAGCCGACGACGATATCGTCGTCGGCCAGGCCGAGTTCCTCGCGCAGGGTGGAACGTTCCACCGGCGGCGGCAGCACGATGGGCGAATAGACGGTGGCCACCTTGCCGGCCGGCACGCCGCGGTCGATGAGGTGCTGGCGCACATGATCACTGACCGTCGTGACCCTGTGCGGCAGACAGGTGTAGGACCAGAGCGATCCCACCTTGTTGGACAGATGCCGGGTCCGCACGATGAGCGGCGTCCCCGCCAGCCGGCCAGCGGCGGCGGCGATGACCGTGTCGCGCCGGCTATGGGTATTGAGCACGTCGAAGCGCCCTTCGCGCAGGATGCCGCGGATGGTGGCGATGCCCTTCAGGTAATTGACCGCGCCATCCATTTCCAGGGTGTGCACGGGGAACCCGGCGTCCGACAGGCGTTCGGCCAACAGCGCCTTGGGCTGGCAGATCGCTTCCATGTGATGGCCGCGCGCGCGCATGGCGGTCATTTCCTTGAAGATCCTGCCTTCCTGGCCGCCAAAGCTGGTTGCGGCTTCCGAGTGAACGATACGCATAGGCATCAATAGGTGACCTCCACGCCATCCGGCTTGGTCCATTCATTCAGGTTGGCGAGCAGCGTGTCGGCCATGCGGACGCGCCACTCTTCGCCCAGCCGGACCGTGCACAGGAAATTATTCTTGGTATAGACGATATCGACCGGCACGCCGGGAATGCCGTTCTCGGGCTCGGCCCGGAACGGATTCAGCATCTGCCGCAGGCGGGCGGCGTCGGCGCTGCCGTTGAGCTTGACGCGCAGGGACTTGGCGCGGGCTTCGCGCGCCAGCTGCAGGTCATAGAGCTGTTCGGCCACGATGCGCATGCCGCCGGAGTAATCGTCATTGCTGACCTTGCCCTGGACGATGACGAGCTGGTCCTCGCGCAAGCGGTTGCGGTGCTTTTCGTAGAGCTCGTTGAAGACCGAGATTTCCACCTGCGCGGTGCCGTCGTCCAGCACGGCGAAGACCATCTTGCCGCGGCGGGTCATCATGACGCGCACGCTGGCCAGCACGCCGCACATCCATTGCAGGTCGCGCTGCGGCTCGACCCGCACCAGCTGCATCGGCACGATGCGGCGCACTTCGTCGCGCCAGGCGTCGAACAGGTGGCCGCTGTAGTAATAGCCCAGCGCGGACTTTTCCTCGGTCAGCTTCTTGTGCAGGTCCCAGGGCGCGACCTTGGCCAGTTCGCCGGCCACCACGTCGCCGCTGTCGTCGCCGAAGAGCGAGGCCTGGTTGGCGCTGCGCGCCGCCTGCTCGGCCGCTTCCATGGCGGTAGGCACCGAGGCCAGCATCGCGGCCCGGTTGGGTTCGATGGTGTCGAAGGCGCCGGCCTTGATCAGGGCTTCGATGGTGCGGCGGTTGACCGCTTGCTTGCTGACGCGGCGGCAGAAGTCGAACAGATTCAGGAAGGGACCGCCCTCCTTGCGCGCGCGCAGGATGTCCTCGACCGCGCCCTGCCCCGTGCCCTTGACCGCGCCCAGGCCGTAGCGCATGGTGCGCGGCGGTTTGCCGTTCTTGGTGTGCTTGTCGGCGACCGGCTCGAAGCGGTAGCCCGAGAAATTGACGTCCGGCGGCAGCACCTCGACGCCGTTGTCCTGGGCGTCGCGGCAGAAGATCTGGACCTTGTCGGTGTCGTCCATGTCCGAGGACATGGTGGCGGCCAGGAACTCGGTCGGATGATAGGCCTTGAGCCAGGCCGTCTGGTACGAGATCAGCGCGTACGCGGCCGAGTGCGACTTGTTGAAGCCGTAGCCCGCGAACTTCTCCATCAGGTCGAACAGCTTGACCGCCAGGTCCGGGTCGTGGCCCTTTTCCTTGGCGCCCTGCTCGAACAGCTCGCGGTGCTTGGCCATTTCCTCGGGCTTTTTCTTGCCCATGGCGCGGCGCAGCAGGTCGGCGCCGCCCAGCGAGTAGCCGCCGATGATCTGCGAGATCAGCTTGGTAGACGATGACCCCGTAGGTGCTCTTGAGCGTGCTTTCCAGGTCGTTGTGGAAGTAATCCACCGCGGCGCGGCCGTGCTTGCGGTTGACGAAGTCGTCCACCATGCCCGACTCCAGCGGCCCCGGTCGATACAGGGCCAGCATGGCGATGATGTCTTCGAAGGTGTTGGGCCGCAGCTTCTTCAGCAACTCCTTCATGCCGCGCGATTCCAGCTGGAATACCGCGGTCGTATTGGCGTCGCACAGGATCTTGTAGGCGGCCGCATCGTCCAGCGCCAGGGCCATGACGTCGAAGTCGCGCTTGTCCTCGTTGAACTGGCGCACGTAGCGCACGGCCCAATCCAGGATGGTCAGGTTGCGCAGGCCCAGGAAGTCGAACTTCACCAGGCCAGCGGCCTCGACGTCATCCTTGTCGAACTGAGAAACCGCGCTGTTTTCCTGGCCCGGCTGGCAATACAGCGGGCAGAAGTCGGTCAGCTTGCCCGGCGCGATGAGCACGCCGCCGGCGTGCATGCCGATGTTGCGGGTCAGGCCTTCGAGCGGCTTGGCCAGGTCCACCAGCGCGCGCACTTCCTCTTCCTGCTCGTAGCGGTCCTTGAAGGCGGGTTCGTCCTTCAGGGTCCGTTCGAGGGTCCAGGGATCCATCGGGTTGAACGGGATCAGCTTGGACAGGCCGTCGCAGAACATGTAGGGCATGTCCAGCACCCGGCCGGCGTCGCGCACCACGGCCTTGGCGCCCAGCGTGCCGAAGGTGGCGATCTGGCTCACGGCGGCGCGGCCGTACTTTTCCTTGACGTAGTCGATGACCCGTTCGCGGTTGTCCTGGCAGAAGTCGATATCGAAGTCGGGCATGGAGACCCGCTCGGGATTCAGGAAGCGCTCGAACAGCAAGTCGTAGCGGATCGGATCCAGGTCGGTAATCCCCAGGGCGTAGGCCACCAGCGAGCCCGCGCCGGAGCCCCGCCCCGGCCCCACCGGCACGCCGTTGTTCTTGCCCCAGTTGATGAAGTCCTGCACGATCAGGAAGTAGCCGGGGAAGCCCATCTGGATGATGGTCTTGCATTCCCAGCGCAGACGCTCGTAGTACTGTTCGCGCTTGGACTCGCGTTCGGCGGCGTCCGGGAACAGGAACTCCATGCGCTTTTCCAGGCCCTCTTCCGACAGCTGGACCAGGTAGTCGTCCAGGCCCACGCCTTCCGGCGTGGGGAAGTTGGGCAGGCGCGGCTTGCCCAGCACCAGGCTGAGGTTGCAGCGCTTGGCGATTTCCACCGTGTTGGCCAGCGCCGAGGGCACGTCGGCAAAACGGCGCGCCATTTCCTCGGAGCTGAGCAGGTGCTGTTCCTTGCTGAACCGGCGCACGCGGCGCGGGTTGGCCAGGATTTCGCCTTCGGCGATGCAGACGCGGGCCTCATGCGCCTGGAACTCGAATTCGTCCAGGAACTGCACCGGATGCGTCGCCACCACCGGCAGGCCGGCCTCGCCCGCCAGGCGCATGGCGGCCTGGGTATAGGCTTCGTCGCCATCCATGCCGGCGCGCTGCAACTCGATGTAGTAGCTGCCCGGGAACAGGTGCGCCCACTGGCGCGCCAACGCCAGCGCCGACACGGCGTTGCCCGCTTCCAACGCCTGGCCCACGTCGCCGCCGCGTCCGCCGGACAGGGCGATCAGTCCCTCCTGCCCCTGCAGCCATTCGCGGCGGATCTCCGCGCGGCCCTTGCCCTGGTTCGTCAGGAAGGCCTTGGACAGCAATTCGCAGAGATTGAGATAGCCTTGATGGTTGCGCACCAGCAGCAACAGGCGGAAAGGCTTGGTGGGCTCGTCATCGTTGGACAGCCAGACATCGCAGCCGGCGATCGGCTTGATGCCGGCGCCGCGCGCCCCCTTGTAGAACTTGATCAGGCCGAACAGGTTCGACAGATCCGTCAGGGCGACTGCGGGCTGGCCCAGCTTGGCCACGCGCTTGATGAGATCGGGGATGCGCACGAGGCCGTCCACGACCGAAAATTCGGAGTGAACGCGCAGATGGACAAATGGGGACGGGGTTGTTACGGCTTCTTCGGACATAAAGGGAATTGTACCTAGTCAACGCGGTCCAAGCCGAGGCCTGTGCGCTTGCACAAAGGACACCGCAGGCGCCTGTGTAACAATACACGTTGCACGTCATCCTTCATTGTTGACATGAGATTTACGCACGAGATTCATCTATGAAATGGCTAATTCCCGGGATCTGGCTGAGCGCCATCCTGTTTGCGCACTTCCGCGGCCGCGTCAAGCTGCCGCTGGGCCGGCAAATGCTGGACCATTCCGTGCTGCTTGCCCCGATCAACGCCTTCATGGTGCTGGCGTCGCGGGTGCCGCCCACGCCCTACCTGACCACGAGCGAAATCGCCGAACTGAAGGTGCTGGACGACAACTGGGAAACGATCCGCGAGGAAGCCGTGCAGATGGCCGAGCTGCGCCGCATCAAGGCCGCCGACACCCATAACGACATCGGCTTCAATTCCTTCTTCAAGTACGGCTGGAAGCGCTTCTACCTGAAGTGGTACGACGCCCGCCACCCGTCCGCCGAGGAACTCTGCCCCAAGACCGTCGCCATCCTGAAGACCCTGCCCAAGGTCAAGGCCGCGATGTTCGCCGAATTGCCGCCCGGCGGCCAATTGAACCCGCACCGCGACCCGTTCGCCGGCTCCTTGCGCTACCACCTGGGCCTGGTCACCCCGAACGATGACGGTTGCCACATCATCGTCGACGGCGAGCGCTACAGCTGGCGCGACGGCGAAAGCGTGGTGTTCGACGAAACCTACGTGCACGAAGCCTACAACCACACCGACCAGAACCGCATCATCCTGTTCTGCGACGTGGAGCGTCCGCTGAAGTGGCGCTGGGCCGAAGCCTTCAACCGCTGGTTCGGCCGCGTCGTCATGTCCGCCGCCAGCTCGCCCAACGACGGCGGCGACCAGACCGGCGCCATCAACAAGCTGACCCACGCCCACTGGGTCATCGACCAGAAGCGCAAGGCCTTCAAGGCCTGGAACCGCAAGGTCTACAAGGCCACCAAGTACGGCCTGATCGCCCTGGTCATCGTGGGCTTCCTGGCCCTGTAAGAAAAGGCGCCCGGAAAATCCGGGCGCCGTTCCGCTTCCTTCCAGCTTCTCCGCCCAGCCCTGCCACATCGCGCGAGCGTCCACAGCCACGACGCAAGACACCGCGTATGCCATTTTCGGCCGCCCGGGCGGCCAAAAATGGCGGGCCCCGCAAACCTCTCCCCCACGCACGGCTTCAACACCGCGACGACCCAAGACGCACGTAGCCCTTCGGCGCGGGCGGCGTGGCGGCTCGCAACCTCGATGCGCCCGAGGGAATCGGAAGGAACCGCCGCAGGCGGTGACGACGATGACGAAGGGGCAGTCCGGAGCGAACGCTCCGGACCGCAATCGTGGGCGCGAGCCGCCACGCCGCCCGCGCCGAAGGGCGACCTACGAAGCACCCGCCCGACAACAAATCACAATAGAAATATAGAAAATCACAAAAGCAATCAACGCTTCAGCGACTCCCAACTCTTCATCAACCGTTTGACAGAAACCGGCATAGGCGTCCTCAACTCCTGAGCAAACAAGGCCACCCGCAGTTCTTCCAGCAGCCACCGGAATTCATCCAGCCGCGGATCCGGCGCCCCCTTCAGCGCTGAGCGCGCCCGTTGATACTGGGTCAGCAACGGCGCCATCTCCGCCACCAGCTTGGCATCCCTGGCCGGATCCGCCCGCAGCTTGTCGATGCGCGCCAGGACCGCCTTCAGATACCGCGGAAAATGCGCAAGCTGCGCATACGGCGTATCGCGGATGAACCACTTGGGCATCAGCGCCCCCAACTGCGCCTGCAAATCGGCGTAGGCCGCCGCATGCGGCTTGGCCTGCGGCAGCTTGCGCTGCACCGCCGCCCACTCCGTCAACACCGCCCCCGCCAGCCGCGCCACTTCCTGCGCCAGGAGGCCCAGCCGGCCTTTACCCTCGGCCCGCCGGGCCTCGAACTGCTGCTCGTTCACCGGCCAGGGTTCGGCCAGGCAAGCCTGCCCCAGCGCGCAATCGATGATCTGGTCGCGCAGCTCTTCCTGCGTACCCAGCGTCATGTAAAGCATGCTGATCTTGGTCAGGTCGGTCAGGTTCTTTTCCAGGAACTTCACCTGCTCGCGCAAGCCCAGGCGGAACAGCTTGAGCAGGCCCGCACGGTGGTGCTTGCGGGCCTCGTCCGGATCATCGAACACGTCCAGATCGCAATGCGCGCCGCGGTCCACCAGCGCCGGATAGCCGATCACCGACTGCCCGCGCCGCTTGATCTCCATGATCTCCGGCAAGGGGCCGAAGGACCACGAGGTCAGGTTCTCATGCGCCAGTGCCTGGGCGACCTGGGTGTCGCTGGCCGCCAACTGCTGGAACGTAGCCTGCGCCTGCTTGCCGAACTCGGCGCGCAGTTGCGCCAGGTTGCGTCCGGCCGCCAGCATGCGGCCATGCTCGTCCACCACACGGAAATTCATGAACAGGTGGGCCGGCAAAGTCTCCAGCTTGAAATCGCCCGCCGCCGGGCGGACCTGCACCTGGTCCCACATGTCGGCGATGATCGCCTCCACCAGCCCCTGCTGGGGATCCGCCTGGCGCTCGAACCAGCGGTCGTAGAAGCCTGCCGCGTAATCCGGCAGCGGCACGCAATGGCGGCGCAGCTTCTGCGGCAAGGACTTCAAGAGCAGATGCACCTTTTCCTTGAGCATGCCGGGCACCAGCCATTCGCAGCGCGCCGGATCGATCTGGTTGAGCGCGAACAACGGCACCGACAGGGTCACGCCGTCGCGCGGCGAGCCCGGTTCGAAGTGGTAGTCCAGCGCCATGGACACGCCCTGCCATTCCACCTTTTTGGGGAAGACATCGGTCGTGACGCCGGCGGCCTCGTGCCGCATCAGCTCGTCGCGCGTCAGCATGAGCTTGGCGGCGGCGGCCTTGTCCAGCCCAGACACCCACTTTTCCAGCGTCGCCGTCTGCGAGATGTCCGCCGGCAGTTGCCGGTCGTAGAAGGCGTGGATCAGCTCGTCGTCGACCAGGATGTCGGGGCGTCGGGCCTGGTGCTCCAGCTTCTCGATGCCGGCGATCAGCTTGCGGTTGTGCGCCACGAACGCCAGCCGCGTGTCGATCTCGCCAGGCACCAGGGCCTGGCGGATGAACAGTTCGCGCGCCTGCGTGGGATTGACGCGGCCGTACTGGATGCGCCTGCCGGTGTAGATGGTCAGCCCATAGAGCGTGGCCCGCTCGTTGGCCACCACCTGCCCGGCCTTCTTTTCCCAGCGCGGGTCGGACCAATTCTTGCGGATCAGGTGCGCGCCGACTTTTTCCAGCCACACCGGATCGATCCGCGCCACGCAGCGCGCGTACAGGCGCGTGGTCTCGACCAGTTCGGCCGCGACGATCCAGCGCCCTGCCTTCTTCACCAGCCGCGAACCGGGATGGATATGGAAGCGGATCTCGCGCGCGCCCTGGTAGTGGCCGCCTTCGTCGCTCTTGAAGCCGATATTGCCCAACAGGCCCGACAGCAGCGCCATGTGCAACTGCTCGTAGGTGGCCTCGGTCTGGTTCAGCCGCCAGCCCTGTTCGCCCACCAGGGCGGCCAGCTGCGTATGCACGTCATGCCATTCGCGCAGCCGGATCGGCGACAGGAAGTTCTGGCGCAGCAGGGCCACCAGCTTGCGCTGCGAGGCCTTGTGCTGCACCTGTTCGCCATACCAGCGCCACAGCTTCAGGAAGGAAATGAACTCGGACTTGTCGTCGGCGAACTTGGCATGCGCCGCCTCGGCCGCCTCGCGTTCCTGCATGGGCCGGTCGCGCGCGTCCTGCACCGACAGGGCCGAGGCGATGATCAGCATTTCGGACAGGCACTGATGTTCGCGCGCCGCCAGGATCATGCGGCCGATGCGCGGGTCCACCGGCAGCTTGGCCAGCTCGTGGCCGGTCTGGGTCAGCACGAAGGACGCGCCGGTGCGGGAGGCGTCGGCATCGTCTTCCACAGCGGACGCCAGTTCGATCGCGCCCAGCTCCTGCAGCAGATGGTAGCCATCGGCCACCGCGCGGCCCGGCGGCGCTTCGACGAAGGGGAACTGCTCGATATCGTCCAGCTTCAGCGACTTCATCCGCAGGATGACCGAGGCCAGCGACGAGCGCAGCACTTCCGGGTCGGTGAACGGCGCCCGGTTGTTGAAGTCCAGCTCGTCATAGAGCCGGATGCAGACGCCCGGACCGATCCGGCCGCAGCGGCCGGCGCGCTGGTTGGCCGAGGCGCGGCTGATCGGCTCGATGCGCAACTGCTCGACCTTGTTGCGCCAGGAATAACGCTTGATGCGCGCCAGCCCGCTGTCGACCACGAAGCGGATGCCGGGCACGGTCAGCGAGGTTTCCGCCACGTTGGTGGCCAGCACGATGCGCCGCGCATTGGTGCGCGGATGGAAAATCTGTTCCTGCTCGGCCTGCGACAGGCGCGCGTACAGCGGCAAGACTTCGGTGCCGGCCGGATGGCGCTTGCGCAGCGCTTCGGCGGATTCGCGGATCTCGCGCTCGCCAGGCAGGAACACCAGCACATCGCCCGGGCCGTGGCGCGCGCATTCGTCCACGGCGTCCACGATGGCGTCGATCAGGTCGCGCTCTTCGTCGCCCGACATGCGCTCGCGGTCGCGGCCGGGCTTGGCCGGGGCAGCCTCGTCTTCCGCCAATTCCTCGCGCACGGGGCGGTAGCGGACTTCGACCGGGTACAGCCGGCCGGACACCTCGATGACGGGCGCCAGCTGGTCCTCGGATGCGGCGAAGTGCCGCGCGAAGCGCTCGGCGTCGATAGTCGCCGAGGTAATGATGATCTTCAGGTCCGGGCGCCGCGGCAGCAGCTGCTTCAGGTAACCCAGCAGGAAATCGATGTTCAGGCTGCGCTCGTGCGCCTCGTCGATGATGATGGTGTCGTAGCGGCGCAGGAGCGGATCGCGCTGCGACTCGGCCAGCAGAATGCCGTCCGTCATCAGCTTGATGGACGCGTTGGGGCCGGTGCGGTCGTTGAAGCGCACCTGGTAGCCCACCACCTCGCCCATGGGGGTATTCAGTTCTTCGGCGATGCGCTTGGCCACCGAGGTCGCGGCCAGGCGGCGCGGCTGGGTGTGGCCGATCATCTTCTGGCGGCCGCGGCCCAGCTCCAGGCAGATCTTGGGCAGCTGGGTGGTCTTGCCCGACCCGGTCTCGCCGCTGACGATCACCACCTGATGCTTGGCAATGGCGCGCGCGATCTCCTGGCGCCGCGCGCTGACGGGCAGGTCTTCGGGGTAGGTCACCACGGGGATGGGCCGCTCGGGACGCGGCGCTCGGCGCGCATTGCGCGCGTCCGCGGCCGCTGCCGGGGCCGCCGCGTCCGCGCTCTTGGGCGCACGCGGGCTGGAGGATTCAGGCATGTACGATTTGTCCGGTTAGCCCGGCATTATAAATTTCCGCGGACGCCCTGCCGGCGCGCCGGGGCCAAACCGGAAAATCCGGCACCAAATTGGCACTCTTTTCCTCCTGCGCCGGGGCGCGACGGTCATATAATTTCGCCACGCCGTCGCCTGACGGCGCCATGGCGCGGCACTGCGCCGCGTTTTGACCGACTCTCAGGAATCCTTCCGCCCATCATGCCCGACCTGGAACCAGACACCGTCTCCGCCCTCGAAGCCCCAGAATTCGCACCCGCCCAGTTCGTCCGATGGTTCCGAGAGGTGGCGCCCTATGTGCATGCGTTCCGAGGCAAGACATTCGTGGTGGCATTCGGCGGCGAACTGGTGCAGGCCGGCGCGCTGAACACGCTGGTGCAGGATCTGTCGCTGCTGTCCTCGCTGGGCATCCGCCTGGTGCTGGTGCACGGCTCCCGCCCGCAGGTCAATGAACAACTGCGCCTGAAGGGCTTTACCCAGCAGTTCGACCGCGGCCTGTCGCCCACCGACGCCGCCGCGCTGGAATGCGCCAAGGAAGCCGCCGGCGAGATCCGCCTGGACATCGAGGCTGCCTTCAGCCAGGGGCTGCCGAACACGCCCATGTCGCACGCCCATATCCGTGTGATCTCCGGCAATTTCGTCACCGCCCGCCCCACCGGCGTACTGGACGGCGTGGACTACAAGCACACCGGCCAGGTGCGCAAGATCGACGTCGACGCGCTCAAGTTCGCCATCGAAAAGGGCTCGTCCGTGGTGCTGCTGTCGCCGCTGGGCTTCTCCCCCACCGGCGACGCCTTCAACCTGGCCATGGAAGACCTGGCCACCAGCGTCGCCGTGGCGCTGCGCGCCGAAAAGCTGATCTTCCTGTCCAGCTCGCAGGGCGTGCTGAACGACGACGGCACGCTGGACACCGAGCTGGCCAGGGTCGACGCCGACGCGCTGCTGGCCGGCGGCGAACTCGACGAGGAAACCCATTCCTTCCTGCAATATGCCTCGCTGGCGGTCAAGCGCGGCGTGGCCCGCGCCCACCTGCTGCCGTTCGCCCTGGACGGCAGCGTGTTGCTGGAAATCTTCACCCACGACGGCGTGGGCACCATGGTGGTGGAAGACACGCTGGACGACCTGCGCGCCGCCACCATCGACGACGTGGGCGCCATCCTCAGCCTGATCGAGCCCCTGGAAGCGGACGGCACCCTGGTGCCGCGCCCGCGCAGCGTGGTCGAGCGCGACGTGGAAAACTTCACCGTGCTGGAGCACGACGGCGTCATCTACGGCTGCGCCGCGCTGCATACCTTCGCCGAAGAGCAGATGGCCGAAATGGCCTGCCTGATCGTGCATCCGGAATGGCAGGGCTCGGGCGAAGGCGAAATCCTGCTGCGCCACATGGAATCGCGCGCGCGCGCCAGCGGCGCCAAGCGCCTGTTCGTGCTGACCACGCGGACCTCGCACTGGTTCATGAAGCGCGGTTTCGTGCAGGGCGGCATCGCCGATCTGCCGCGCGAAAAGCAGCACAACTACAACCGCTCGCGCAACAGCCTGGTCTTCATCAAGAAGCTGTAACACCCGGGCTACCCGCAGGGTCCGCAGGGGCTTGGCGCCATCAGGTCGCCAAGCCCGTTAAAATGCAGGATTACTCATTTCTTCCGGCAGCGAACCATGGCCCGTATCGTCAACTGTGTGAAATTGAAGCGTGAAGCCGAAGGGCTGGATTTTCCGCCCTACCCCGGCGAACTCGGCACCAAGATCTGGCAGAGCATTTCCAAGGAAGCTTGGGAAGAATGGAAGGGCATCCAGACGCGCCTGGTCAACGAAAACCGCCTGAACCTGGCGGACGCCCGCGCCCGCAAGTATCTGAAAGAGCAGATGGAGCGCTTCCTGTTCGAAGACGGCACCGTCGAAGCCCAAGGCTACGTCCCGCCTTCGGCCTGACCCGTGAACGGCCGCGCCCGCGGCCCTACGCTGGCGCCTGCAAGCCGCACCATTGCGCGATGAATAGCGCAATCGTCTTGGTAATCAGGCGCAGCGATTCCAAATGGACGCGCTCGTCAAAGCCGTGGATATCCAGCGACTTGGGTCCATAAACGAGCGTCGGCATGTCACCATAGATCACGAACACGCGCGCATCCAGGTAGCCCGGCGTCGTGAAGCTCTGCAACTCGCTCTGGAACGCCTGCCGATGGCAATCGCGCAGCGTGTTCTCCGCGTCTGATCCCTCCTCCAGCACATAGCCTTCGGCATAGAAACCCGTGTAGGTTACCTGCGGCGGCGTGCCTCCGAGGCGCGGATCCGACACAGCCTCGCGCAGGCAGGCGTCGATTTCGGCCCGCGCTTCGTCGGCTGTGGTGCCCGGATAGATGGCGGCGCGCACATCGAACTCGCACCAGGGCGGGACCGTGGAGGGCCAGTCGCCGCCAACGATCTTGCCTATGTTGAAATTGATCGGATGATCCAGGTGCTCGAAGTGCCTGTGGCAGTGGTGCTGTCCGTTCCACTTCGTCTCCACCCGACGCAGCGCCTCGATGGCGGCGTAGGCGGCGTCAATGGCGTTGAAGCCGTTGGCCATTTCTCGCGTGTGCGTGGGATGTCCCTGCACGCGGACCTTGAACCACAACACGCCCACGTTGGCGCGCACCAACATGTTCTCTTCCGGCTCCGGAATGATCACGGCGTCCGCCTTGTAGCCGCGCAGCAAGGCTGCCAGTGCGCCGTTACCCGTACATTCTTCCTCAACCACCGACTGGAAGTAGATGGGAGCTCCGGGTGCATACCCCGCCGTCCGCAATGCATCGTAAGCGTATAGGTTCGCCGCCAGGCCCGCCTTCATGTCGGCAGCGCCGCGGCCATACATCCAGCCGTCGATGATGGCGGGATCCCAGGGCGACCGGCTCCACATTTCCTGGGGGCCGGTGGGAACCACGTCAATATGCCCATTGAGGATCAAGGAACGGCCCGTCTGGACGTCGGGCCGGTAGGTTCCGACCACGTTGTAGGCATTTTCGTATGACACCGTGACAGGACCGAAGCCCGGATGGGAACGGATGTCCTCGACATCGATCCTCCAGCGGTCCATCGCGAACCCGCGCTGGCGCATCGCCTCGTACAAGAAATCCTGCGCCGTATGCTCCTGCTCGCGCAGCGAGGGAAAGCGCACCAGATCCTGCGTGAAGGCGAGCTGCGCGTCGAAACGTTCATCGACAGCCTGCAGAATGCGGCTGATTTGTTCGGGAGTCAGCGCCGGGGGCGCCGTCAGGTTGTCCATGCAATCTCCTTGAATGAAAGGGAAACGGGCGTCAGATGATCAGGCCGGGCGGGCGGCGTTCGCCGGGGAGCCGGCCATCCGCTGCTTGTGCGCTGCCAGGCCCCAGATGGAAATCAGGGTGAGAAGCGAAAGGCCCGAATAGAACAGCGCCAGCGGCATCCACTGGCCCGCGTATCGATGTGAAAGCCAGGTGCCTATCAGGGGCGTGAAACCGCCGGCTATCGCCCCACACAACTGATACGAAAGCGAAATCCCCGAATAGCGCACGTGGGTATCGAAGGCCGAACTGATGAAGCCCGCCATGGCCGAATAGATCGTCGCCATGAACACCAGCACAATCGCAATGCCCGCCACGATGCTCAACGGCGTGGCGTGGCTGACCAGCATGAACATCGGGTAGGGCGCCAGCACCGAGCAGGCCGCCGCGACGGTCAGCACACGCGCCGTGCCCAACGATTCGGCGAGCCAGGCGGCCAGTGGCTGCACGAAGAATTGGATGACGGCAACCGCGAACAGACAGTCCAGGATCATCGCCCGGTCCAGGCCCAACGTCTGCGTGGTGTAGGCCAGCATGAAAGTATTGGTGAAATAGATGCCGCCGATGGCGACGGTACACACCCCCATGCACAGCAGCACCGTGCGCCAGGCAGTCCGTATGACTTCACGGGCCGGTATCTCCAGCGTCTCCCGACTTGCCAGCACCTTCGCGAAATCAGGCGATTCGCTCACCCCAATCCGGATGAAATAGCCGACCACCAGCAGAACCGCGCTTACCAGAAAGGGGATGCGCCAACCCCAGGCCACGAAATCGGCCTCGTCCAGCGTAGTGATCAGGCGAAAGGCCACCAAGGAGAGGATCAGGCCCGCAGGACTTCCCAGCTGTGCGAACGATGCCGCGAAGGTGCGACGGCCCGGCGATGCGTGCTCCCCCGCCATCAGCACGGCTCCGCCCCACTCGCCTCCCACCGCCAAGCCTTGCGCCAGGCGGAGCAGCAAAAGCAACGCGGGCGCCAGCAGTCCGGCCTGTTCGTATCCAGGAAGCAGCCCGATGCCTACCGTGGCAACGCCCATGATGACCAGGGTCGTCATCAAGGCGTTCTTGCGTCCGATCCTGTCGCCAAGGTGGCCGAACACCAGCCCTCCCAGCGGCCTGGCCAGGAACCCGGCGGCGAAGGTGCCGAAGGACGCCATCGTGCTGACGAACGGATCCGCCGCCGGGAAGAACACTTTGCCGAACACCAGCGCAGCTGCAGTGGCGTAGATGTAGAAGTCGTACCACTCGATGGTGGTTCCGATGAACGCAGCCGCGGCAGCGCGCACTGGCTGTTTCGCAGCGGTCGGGTGAGCGGGACTTGCCATATTTCCTCCTCGGGATGTCTTGTTTTGATGGCCGCTTTATCGCCCGCCGATCGATATACGGTCAATTTCTGTTTTCTAATCTTCAAGTTAAATTAAATTAATATCTCGACAGTAGCCTCGCCTGCCCGTTGCAACAGGACTATGCCGCGACATATTTCTTAACTATCAAAGCGTTATGAAAGAAACTCTGCTCTCTCCGACCACGACCGCCCGCAAGACGGATCGCCTGGATTGGAACCTGCTGCGCACCTTCCTGGTGATAGTTCAAGAGCGCAGCATTAGCGGCGCTGCTATCAAACTGCACATCACCCAGTCAGCGGTCAGCCAGGCCCTGCGGCGCCTGGAACAGCAACTCGACCGCAGGTTGATCGAGCGGCATCACGCGCGATTCGCGGTCACCCGGGCCGGCGAGGAAGTACGCCAGGCCGCCGAGGCCATACACGGAAACGTGTCTCAACTGGTCAGCGACGTGGCGCAAGCTGAAGAACAGACGGCGGGACGAATTCACGTGCTGGTCGCGAGTCGCATCCATTCCGCGGTTTACGACGACTTCTGGGCCAGTTTTCACCGCGCCCATCCGCGCATTGAGGTACAGCTGGACGTGTTGCCCAGCAGCGAGATCGTCAACGTAGTACAGCAACGGGGCGCCACGGCGGGCATCGCACTGTGCAGGCAGATCCCGAAACGCCTCGACCACAAGCTGTTCCTGCAGCAACGGTATGCTTTGTTTTGCGGCAGGAACCATGCATTGTTCGGGCGTCCCGATATTCGTATGGAAGATTTGCTCGGAGAGGACTTCGTGTCTTTCGCCAGCGATGCGCTTGGAGACAGCCTGTCGCCGTTGACTATCTTCCGGGACCAGCGCGGCTTCTCTGGCCGCATCGTCGCCACCTCGTCGCAGCATGACGAAGTCAAACGGCTGCTGGTGGCAGGTTTCGGCATAGGCTGCCTGCCGGAACATAGCGTGCAGGCGGATCTCGCTGAGGGCAGATTGTGGCGCCTGCCGCCCGGTGAAGGCGTGTGCGCCGCCGACCTCCATCTCCTATGGCACGGCGATGCCCATCACAGTGCCGCCGAGGCAATGTTCGTTGCGTCGTTTCGCAAGCACATCGACAACTACTCCTTGCCGCAGCGTTTGCTGGCTACCCTGCCCCGGTAAGGCCTTAAGATTCGCCTGTCGCCGGCCGCATCGGGCTGGCCAACCATAACGCCGTCATGACAAAAGAATCGCGCCCGCCCCTCGCGGCCAAACTGCCGGATGCCATCGCACGCGCCCTGTCCGTTCCCCCCTGCAGCCCGACCGGCACGCTGCAGGATGTGCGGCACGTGGTCATCCTGATGCAGGAAAACCGCTCCTTCGACCACTATTTCGGCACCTTGCCCGGCGTGCGCGGCTTTGCGGACCCGCATCCCGCCCCCACCTTGGCAGGCGACGTGCTGACGCAAGCCGACGGCGCGGCTCAAGTCCGCCCCTATGCCCTGCAGGCGGAATACGCCAGCGATACGCAGGTGGGCTACATCACGCCGCATACCTGGGACGACGCACAACGCGCCTGGAACGACGGCCGCATGGACCAATGGCTGCCCGCCAAGAGCCGACTCGGCATGGGCGCCTACCGCGGCGCGGAGGTGCCGTTCCAGACCGCGCTGGCCAACGCCTTCACCCTTTGCGACGCCTATCACTGCTCGATCCATGCCGGCACCAATCCCAATCGCCTGTTCCTCTGGACCGGCACCAATGATCCCCAGGGCCTGGCCGGCGGCCCGGCTCTGGTCAACACCTTCGACCGCCTGGGTCCCGTCGGCGAAGGCTACGCCTGGACCACCTATCCCGAACGCCTGCAGGACGCCGGCGTGGATTGGCGCATCTATCAGGACATGGCGGACAACTACCACGACAACCCGCTGGCCGGCTTCCAGCAGTACCGCCGCCAGCATGCGGGCGCGGCCGGCGACGCCCCCTTGCTCGATCGCGGCCTGTCCACTTGCACGCTGGACCAGTTGGCGCGCGACGTCGCCAACGGCACGCTGCCGCAGGTGTCCTGGATCATTGCGCCCACGGCCGATTCCGAACACCCCGAGGTCTCGTCGCCGGCCCGGGGCGGTGCCTACACGGAGCGCGTGCTGGACATCCTGACGCGCAATCCCGAGGTCTGGAGCCGCTGCGTGTTCTTCGTCACCTATGACGAGAACGATTGCTTCTTCGACCACATGCCGCCACCCGCGCCGCCGGCCCGCGCGGCCGACGGACTATCTGGCGGCCTGTCCACGGTCGAGCTGGACGGCGAATACCACGACGCGCGCCACGGGCCCAGCGCCGCTACGCCAGACGACCCGACCGGCCTGCACGGCCGTGGATTCGGTCTGGGACCGCGCGTGCCGATGCTGGTGGTCTCGCCTTGGAGCCGCGGCGGCTGGGTCAATTCCCAGGTGTTCGACCACACGTCGGTGGTCCGCTTCCTGGAGGCGCGCTTCGGCGTGCTGGAACCCAATATCAGCGCCTGGCGCCGCGAGATCGCCGGCGACCTGACTTCGGCCTTCGACTTCGCCACCGATCGCAGCGTGGACCCCGCAGCCCCACGCCGGGCCTGCGCGCTGCCCTATGCGCTGGAGGTGCAGGGCAAGATGGCCGCCGACGGCGGACATTACCGGCTGACCCTGCGCAACCCCGGCGCCGCGGGCGCGGTGCTGCATGTCTACGACCGCCTCGCGCTGGAACATGCCCCCCGTCGCTACACCGTGGGAGCCGGCGCGCGGCTGGACGATGGCTGGCGCCTGCACGATGGCGGCGCCTATGACCTGTGGTTGCTGGGGCCCGACGGCCTGCACCGGCAGTTCCGCGGCGATGCGCGCGATGCCGGAACACTGGAGGCGCAAGTCACGCCGACGACGACTGGCCTGAGCCTGCGTCTCATCAATCGCGGTGAAGCGCCGCAGCCGGTGAAAGTGGAGTCGCGCATGGGCGACGGCTGGTGCGCCATGGCGCACGTGCAGGCGGACGGTTCGCTGGAACTTGCCTATGGCGGTTGCCAGGGCTGGTACGACCTGGAGATCAGCGCGCCCGCACTGCCGGCCTTCGGCCGCAGGCTGGCGGGCCGCATCGACGCCGGCAAACCCGGCCTGCCGGACCCGCGCCTGCAAGCTAGGGCGACGCTGCCGCTGGACTGACGCCAGGCGTCTGGCTACGCCGCGACGCGGTCTTCGACGCCAGACGCCCGGCGAGGCCGCCGGGCGTCCGACAGCGATGATTACTCTTCCGTGCCTTCTTCTTCTTCGCCGCGCGCCAGGCGCTCGGTGTTCTTCACGCCGGTGTGGCGCACGTCGGCGCCCTTGACCATGTAGATCACGCGCTCGGACATGTTCTTGGCATGGTCGCCGATGCGTTCCAGTGCGCGCGCGATGAAGATCATATCGATGGCGCGCGAAATGGTGCGCGGATCTTCGATCATGTACGTGATCAGGTGGCGCAGCGCGCCCTTCCATTCCTTGTCCACTTCCTTGTCGCTGCGCACGACGGCCGCGGCCTGGATGGGATCCAGGCGGGCGAACGCGTCCAATGCCTGATGCAGCATGGTGCGGACAGCGGCGGCCATGTGGCGCAGTTCGATCACCGGAATATGGCGCAGCTCGGCCTCGTGGATGCGGCGCGCGACAGTGGCGACCTTCTCGGCTTCATCGCCGGAACGCTCCATGTCGGTCAGCATCTTGGACACGGCCATCAGCATGCGCAGGTCGATGGCGGTGGGCTGGTGGCGCGCCAGAATGCGGCTGATGCTCTCGTCGATTTCGACTTCGTGGCGGTTGACTTCCTTTTCCCGCTCACGGACTTTCTCCACCAGCGACATGTCGCCGCTGGCGAGCGCGTCGATGGCCTCCTGGATCATGGCTTCCACCAAGCCGCCCATTTGCAGGAACTGCGAACGGACGCTTTCCAGGTCCGCATCGAACTGCTTGTTTGTATGCTCCGACATCCGGGCTCCCTGCGTGGTTGGTCTCATTGCACTGCCCTGAAAAGAGGAAATTACGAGGTGGGCCTGCACAACCCGCAAGGTTATGACCCAAGTGTGACAGGATTATGAATGCGGGCCCCGGCGCCTGCAAGGCAGGGCACCGGGGCTGGACCAAGGGGCCGCGGCAGGACTCAGGCGCGGCGATCCAGGCGGCGGATGCCGTTCTGCGTGGCCAGCAGCGCCACGTCGGCGCCGGCGATCGCGAACAGTCCGCAAGTCACCACGCCCGCCAGGTTGTTGACCCGGGCTTCGAGGCCCGGCGCATCGGTGATGGACAGGCCGGACACGTCCAGGATGATGTTGCCGTTATCGGTGACGAATCCCTCGCGCAGCTTGGGCTGGCCGCCCAGCGCCGCCAGGGCGCGCGCCACCGACTCGCGGGCCATGGGGATGACTTCAACCGGCAGCGGGAACTTGCCCATGGTCTGCACCAGCTTGGATTCGTCGGCGATGCAGATGAAGCGTTCGGCCACCGAGGCCACGATCTTCTCGCGCGTCAGCGCGCCGCCGCCGCCTTTGATCATATGCAGGTTGGCGTCGATCTCGTCGGCGCCGTCGACGTAGATCGGCATCGTGGTGATGTCGTTCAGGTCTAGCACCTTCAGTCCATGCCCGGCCAGCCGGGCAGCGCTACGCTCGGAGCTGGCTACCGTGCCGCCGATCCGGCCCTTGAAACGGGCCAGGCCATCGATGAAGAGATCGGCCGTGGACCCCGTGCCCACGCCGATGATGGCGTCCGGGCCGGCGACCTGTTCAACGAATTCCAGGGCCGCGTCGGCGGCTTGCTGCTTGAGTTCTTGCTGGGAAAGCATGGCGAAAAATGCGGGAGGGTTGCTCGAGCCAGGAAATTTAGCATGCGGCGGCGGGCCACGCCCGCGCCAGGATGGCCTGCGCGTCGGTGCCGGCCGCCAGTTCGCCGAACACCCCG
>LNAP01002177.1_pt1 | contig 19898 bp, 21 predicted proteins | sample 602601 | NCBI WGS metagenome assembly LNAP01 (sample SAMN02440304, study PRJNA202911) | soil metagenome | biome: Subtropical and temperate rainforests or woodlands; isolation source: soil samples (1 kg each in a 20% v/v slurry with milli Q water) were... ...
TGCCGAGCTTGATGTAGAGCTGGACCGCTCGAAGCCGATCCTCGTATGAAAACATGAACTACCCCTCCAGGTAGTCCAAGTTTTCCGCCGCAGCCCCGTCGGTTCACTTTTGGTGGACACGTGAACACTATCTCCGATCAGGAAGCCAGCGCGCGCCGGCGGCGGCGCCTGCACAGCGATGAATTCAAAGCCGATGCCGTGGCCAGTTGCATGCAACCCGGCATGTCGATGGCAGCCGTGGCGATGGCCCACGGCGTCAATGCCAACCTGCTGCGCCGTTGGGTGCGCGAGGCCGAACTGAGGCCACCAGGCAGCGCCCTGGACAACCCGGCGGTCCACGACATCCGGGCACCGCAGGCCAACCCCTTGTTCGTTCCGGTGAGCCTGCCGCCACCGGCCGCAGCAGCGCCGATCGCTGACATCCGCATCGAGCTTCAGCGTGGGACCACAGCGGTCACCGTCACCTGGCCAGCCAGCGCCGCCAGCGAGTGCGCTGCGTGGATGCGTGAGCTGCTGCGGTGATCCGCATCGATGCGATGTGGCTGGCTGTCGAGCCTATCGACATGCGTGCCGGTGCCGACCGACTGCTCGCGCGCGTGGTGCAGGTCTTCGGCGCCGCTCAGGCCCACCACGGCTACCTCTTCGCCAACGCTCGCGGCACCCGCATCAAACTGCTCGTGCACGACGGCTTCGGCGTGTGGTGCGCCGCGCGTCGCCTCAACGCAGGCCACTTTACCTGGGCCATCGCTGCCTCGGGCGGGCCTACCGCGCTGGAACTCGGGCGTGACCAGTTCGACGCCCTGGTGCTCGGCCTGCCCTGGCAGCGTCTGCCAGAGCTGCAGCGCATCTGCTGGGCATGACCTGCGTGCGCTGACAACGGCAGTTGTGCCGATGGTGTCGCCCCGGCGTGCCTGGCACGATGCCGGCCATGTTCGATCTGCGCGACCTCAAGGCCCAGGACCTGCAAGGTCTGTCGCCGGAGGCCGTCGCGGCGCTGGCCCGGCAGATGCTCGAACACATCGAGCGGCAGGCTGGCGAGTTGCAACAGAAGGATCGGGAGATCGAACGCAAGGACCGCGAGATCGCGCTGCGTGAGGCCAGGCTGGAGAAGGTGCAGTTCGAGCTCGCGCGCCTGAAGCGCTGGAAGTTCGGCGCCAAAACCGAGGCCATGAGCGCCGACCAGCGTCGCCTGTTCGAGGAGACCCTGTCCGAGGACGAGGCTGGCCTGCAGGCCCAACTGGACGCACTGCGCGCGCAGGCCGCGCAAGCCGGCCAGGCCACACCCCCGAAGCCCCCGCCGCGTCGGCCGCGGCGCCAAGCACTGCCCGAGCACCTGCGTCGTGTCGAGCACCGGCACGAGCCCGCAGACACCACCTGCCCGCACGAGGGCTGCGGCCGCGCCATGACGCGTATCGGCGAAGACATCAGCGAGCGGCTGGACATCATCCCGGCCGAGTTCTTCGTGCACCGCCACATCTACGGCAAGTGGGCCTGCCGCTGCTGCCAGGCGTTGAAGCAGCAGCCCGCTGTCGCCCAGATCATCGATGCGGGCCTGCCCGCCAGCGGGTTGCTGGCCCATACGCTCATCAGCCGCTTCGCCGATCACCTGCCGTACTACCGGCAGGAGGCGATCAACGCGAGAGCCGGCGTGCATACGCCACGCTCCACGCTCGCCAGTTGGGCCGGCCAGGCCGGCGCGGCCCTGGAGCCGCTGTACGAAGCGCACAGGCGCTTCGTGCTCGCCTGCCGGGTGCTGCACGCCGACGAGACGCCGGTAGCGCTCCTGGACCCCGGCGCCGGCAAGACCCGCAAAGCCTATGTGTGGGCCTATGCCCGCAGCCACCACGATCCGACGCCGGGCGTGGTCTACGAGTTCGCCCGAGGACGCGGGGCGCAATAACCAAGGACCTTCCTGGCAGGGGACGAGCGCGCTGGGCTGCCCGCTTGGCAAGGCACGCTGCTGACCGACCGCTACGGCGCCTACGACCTGGTGCTCGACGAGTGGCTGCACCCAGGACGCAAGGCCGCCGCCTGCGTGGCACACGCCAGGCGAAAGTTCGACGAGCTTGCCAAGGCCGGCACCAGCGCCGTGGGCGAGGAGGCGATACAGCGCTTCGCGGGCATCTACGCGGTCGAACGTGAGCTCGCCGGCCTGAGCGATGAAGAGCGGCGCAGCGGGCGGCAGGCACTTGCCCGGCCGCTCTGGGAGCAGTTGGGCGCATGGCTGCAACTGGAGCGTCGACGCCTGGTCGACGGGGGGGACGACGGCAGGGGCCATCGACTAGACGCTCAGGCACTGGACGGCACTGACGTACCACCTCGATGACGGTGCGGTGCCCATCGACAACAACCACCTGGAGCGCCAGATCAAGCCCTGGGCGATGGGGCGCAAGGCCTGGATGTTCGTGGGCAGCGAACTGGCCGGGCAACGCGCGGCTGTGGTGATGAGCTTGGTGCAGTCAGCACGCATGTGTGGCCACGAACCCTGGGCGTACCTGCGTGATGTGCTGCAGCGGCTGCCGTCGCAGCTCAACAGCCGCATCGAGGACCTGCTGCCGCATCGTTGGCAGCCCGCCTAAAGAAGACGCGCGCCTGCCGCAAGGTGGGCCGGCTGGACGCTCACGATGATCGAACAGGTGCCGATGATCATGCTCTACAACGGTGTGGATGCATGGGGCGTTCGCAAGCGGGTCCAGAACTTCACCGTCTGGGAAGGAAAGCCGTTGGCTTGGACGGCAGCTGTGACACGGTGAACTTGCCACGGCACGCGTGCCTCAGGCGCTGAGTCTGTACCGCAACACAGGTTGACTCTGGCTGCCAGCGTGCATGGCGCAATCATCTGACGGAAGATTGGGACGTGGGCCACCTGACATGGCTCAAGATGCATCGATCCGAAGCAGGCGTTCCAAACGCTGTAGCGGAGCGTTGCGATAGGAAGGCCATCGTAGTCACGACCGATGGCGTCCTAGTCCGTGAGTGCGCGGAGCCTGCTCGTCTTGGGTTGTGGCTTTCGCCGCCAGGCCGCGCTGGATTCCATGAATCGCGTCATTCGCATGGGCGATGGACGCTCCCATCGAGCCCGGAATATGCAGTGCGAGGCTTGAAGAAGGCCATTCCTGGTCTTGGTGAGCGAGTCAGAAAATGTCCAGGAACTCAGAGCCCCGGACGTGCTTCTTCGTCCGGCCCAACCCAGCGCGCCGGCCATGCGCCGGAGCTTGTCATCTCTCGCAGCACGTCTACGATGAGGGCATTGACCGCGACCGTCGCCACTGTCTGCGGCCGCGCTATGCTGGTCGCGCGAACCACCCGCCGCGTCATCGCGGCGCTGTCGATCGTCGCCGTTCGCAGGCGCCCGGCCGCAACGTCCTCGGCCACGGCTCCAGCTGGCAGGATCGTGCTGCCGATCCCAGCTTCCGCCGCTCGCTTGACGCTCCCCAGTGACTCGATCTCTGCCACCACGTTCAATTGAACGCCCAGAGGCGCGCATGCGTCGTCGATTAGGCGCCGCAGACCGTGCTCGCGGCCTGGCAGCACGAGCGGCCATGGGGCCAAAGCCTGCAGCGTGAGCTTCTTGGGCATGCGCGTGTTGGTGGCACTGGTCACAAGGACGAGCCGGTCATCCAGCAGCGCCTGCTTGATCAGGCCGGCTTCAGGCGCTTCCCCATATAGCAATGCGAGGTCCAGGCGCCCGGACTGGAGCCATTCCTTGACGAACCCACTGTAGCCCTCGACCAACTTCAGGCGTACGCGCGGCAGGCGGTCCCGGCAGGCGCTCAGGATGGGAAGCGTAGCCACCAGGGCTGCAGTGGTCGGCAGCCCGATGGCCACTTCGCCCTGTGGTATGTCGATCGACTCACGCACGGCCAGACGGGCACGTTCTGCGTCGGCGAGAACAACCTTGGCGTGCTCGAGAAAAAGGCTGCCTGCCGGCGTCAGTGCCATGCCGCGGCTGGAGCGTGTGAAAAGTTGCACGCCCAGATCAGCTTCGAGCGCGACCATCTGTTGGCCAAGCGCCGGTTGGGCTACGTGCAGCTGCGCTGAAGCCTTTAGCAGGCTGCCGACCTCACTGACAGTCACGAAGTTGCGCAGTTGCTTGAGCTCCATCACTTGAGTTCAGGTAGGTGAATCTTGTCTATCTGGTAGTTCAAACAAGTATTTCACAGATAGTCACGCGGTCGCCAGAATTCCAGCACTGTTCCCACCACGCATGCCTGCGTAGTCGCCGGATTGCACACACATGACTCTGGACATTGAACATCTGCGCAGTTGGATCGGCCGTACCGAGCAGCTGTATGACAGTGCCACGATCGCGCCGTTGCACGCGATGACTGCGACGCTGGACCGCGATGATGCGCTACAGGCAACTGGCGACGCAGTGCCCCCGGTCTGGCATTGGCTGTACTTTCTGCCTGCGGCCCGCCAGTCTGAGATCGGGGCAGATGGCCACCCGCAGCGCGGTGGATTTCTCCCGCCGGTGCCATTGCCGCGCCGGATGTGGGCCGGTAGTCGCATCCAGTTCCTCGCGCCGCTGCGCGCGGGCCAGGCGCTGGAGCGGCTGTCGCGCATTGAGGATGTCCGGATCAAAGAAGGGCGCACTGGGGCGCTGGTTTTCGTCAAGGTGCGGCACGAGATCCGTGCCGACGGTGCGTTGCTCATCCAAGAGGAACACGACATCGTCTATCGCGATCTGCCCGCGCCGGGCGAGGCCGCGCCAGCACCGGCGCTCGCGCCGGTAGGCGCGCAGTGGGAGCGGCGCATCGTCCCCGACGAGGTGCTGCTGTTTCGCTATTCCGCACTGACCTTCAATGGCCACCGCATTCACTATGACCGCAAGTACGTGACGGAAGTCGAGGGCTACCCTGGCCTGGTCGTGCACGGTCCGCTGATCGCCACGCTGCTTCTGGATCTGCTGCGCCGTCAGCTGCCCGACGCTCAGGTCAGGACATTTCAGTTTCGCGCGGTCAAGCCTCTGTTCGACATCGCTGACTTCGTGGTCTGCGGCCAACAAGAGGACGCCGAGACCGTGAAGCTTTGGGCGCGCACCGAGGATGGTCACCTGGCCATGGACGCGACCGCCACCCTGTACTGACACGAAGACCGGAAGACGAGAGCATGAAGCACATCCAAGACAAATATGAAGAGATTCGTGACGCCGTGCGCTCGCTGTGCGCCGAGTACCCCGACGACTACTTTCGAAAGGTCGACGAGCAGCGTGCCTACCCAGAGGCCTTCGTCGATGCATTGACCAAGGCAGGCTGGATGGCCGCGCTGATCCCGCAGGAGTACGGCGGTTCTGGACTGGGCCTGACCGAGGCCTCGGTCATCATGGAGGAGGTCAACCGCGCTGGCGGTAACTCCGGCGCCTGCCACGGCCAGATGTACAACATGAACACGCTGCTGCGCCACGGCTCCAAGGCGCAGAAAGAGTTCTACCTGCCCAAGATCGCCACGGGCGAATGGCGGCTGCAGTCCATGGGCGTGACCGAGCCCACCACGGGCACGGACACCACCAAGATCAAGACCACGGCCGTGAAGAAGGGCGACCGCTACGTCATCAACGGCCAGAAGGTCTGGATCAGCCGCATCCAGCACTCCGACTTCATGATCCTCTTGGCGCGCACCACGCCGCTGGCAGACGTGAAGAAGAAGAGCGAAGGCCTGTCCATCTTCATGGTCGATCTGCGCCAGGCCGAGAAGAGCGGAATGACCGTGCGGCCCATCCTGAACATGGTCAACCACGAGACGAACGAGTTGTTCTTCGAGAACTTGGAGATCCCAGCCGAGAACTTGATCGGGGAGGAAGGGCAGGGCTTCAAGTACATCCTCGATGGTCTGAACGCCGAGCGCACGCTGATCGCGGCCGAGTGCATCGGCGACGGCTACTGGTTCATCGACCGTGTCTCCAGCTACGTGAAGGACCGGGTCGTGTTCGGGCGACCGATCGGTCAGAACCAGGGGGTGCAGTTTCCGATCGCAGAAAGCTACATCGAGGTCGAGGCCGCAAGTCTTATGCGCTGGAAGGCTTGCGAGCTGTTTGATGCGCATCAGCCCTGCGGTGCGCAGGCCAACATGGCTAAGTATCTAGCGGCCAAGGCGAGCTGGGAGGCGGCCAATGCCTGCATTCAGTTCCACGGCGGCTTTGGCTTCGCTTGTGAATACGACGTGGAGCGCAAGTTTCGCGAGACGCGGCTGTATCAGGTTGCGCCGATCTCCACCAACTTGATCCTGAGCTACGTTGCGGAACACATCCTCGGCCTGCCAAGGTCGTTTTGAGGAATAGACCATGAGTGAACATCCCAGCAAGGAACTTGCCGCCTTCGCGGCCGGCCTTCGCTTCGAAGACATTCCCGCGCCTGTGCTACGCCGTACCGAGGATCTTTTCCTTGACTGGTTTGGCTCGGTGCTGGCAGGCAAGGGCTCTCGCGCGGTGGAATCCATCGCCACGCTGGCACGTGCCATGGGCCCGGGCGATGGCAAGAGCGAGGTGTTGATCTCGCGCACGCGTTCCAGTCCGCTGTTTGCCGCCATGGTCAACGCCGCTGCCTCGCACGTGGCAGAACAGGACGACGTTCACAATGGCTCTGTGTTCCATCCCGCGGCCGTGGTTTTCCCACCGGCGCTGGCCGTGGCCCAGGCCATCGGCGCCTCCGGCAAGGATCTGCTTGTTGCCTCGGTGGTCGGCTACGAGGTCGGCATCCGCGTCGGCGAGTTCCTTGGCCGGTCACACTACCGCATCTTTCACACCACGGCCACAGCGGGCACAGTGGCAGCAGCGGCCACCGTCGGTCGCCTCCTGAACCTAGACGCAAGCAAGATGCTGCACGCCTTCGGCTCGGCGGGCACCCAGGCTGCGGGTCTGTGGGAGTTCCTGCGTGATGCTGCCGATAGCAAACAGTTGCACACGGCCAAGGCTGCCAGTGATGGCCTGCTGGCGGCATACCTTGCGCAGGACGGCTTCACAGGTGCACAGCGCATCCTCGAGGGTAAGCAGGGTATGGGCGCAGGCATGTCGACTGATGCGATTCCCGCCAAGCTGGTCAATGGACTGGGGACACGCTGGACGGTGTCCGAGACCTCGTTCAAGTATCACGCGTCGTGCCGCCATACCCATCCGGCAGCCGATGCATTGCAGCAGGTCGTGCGCGAGCATGGCCTGAATCTCAGCGACATCTCGCAGGTCACTACCCACGTGCACCAGGGCGCCATCGACGTGCTGGGCCCGGTCACCGATCCGAGCACGGTGCACCAAAGCAAGTTCTCCATGGGAACTGTGCTGGGCCTGATCGGCGCATTCGACCGCGCGGGCTTGGCTGAGTTTGATGCGCACTTCCGCAGCCCCGACGTGATCGCACTGCGCGACAAGGTCACCATGGTGCTGGACCCTGAGGTCGACGGCGCCTACCCCCAGCGCTGGATTGGAAAGGTCACAGTGTTGACCGCCGATGGTCGCACGCTTCATGGCCGCGTGGACGAGCCTAAGGGTGACCCTGGAAACACGCTGAGCCGCACCGAGATCGAGGCCAAAGCGCTCGAACTCGCGGCCTACGCGAGTGGCGCCACGGCCGAAGAAACACGCGGGGTGGCTGAACGCGTCTGGCAAATGGTCGAGTGGCCGAGCGTTCCTTCCCTGCTGTAGGTGCGAACCTTTCGAAGCGATGCCTGGGAGTCGGGGAAGCAATACCTGAACTGGTTTAGGTCGATCTTCACCGTCTATAGCTTGGTGGCCTAACACATGTTTGGGCTGCCGTGCCTTTCTTGAGGAGTCTTTTATGTCCCGCCCCCTGGACGGCATCACCGTCGTCACCCTTGAACACGCCATCGCCGCACCGTTCTGCACGCGTCAGTTGGCTGACCTCGGCGCCCGTGTGATCAAGGTCGAGCGTCCCGGTGTGGGCGACTTCGCACGGGCTTATGACACCCGCGTGCTCGGCCAAGCATCGCACTTCGTGTGGACCAATCGGTCGAAGGAGAGTCTGACGCTGGACGTCAAGAACGCCGATGCGCAGAAGGTGCTGAGCCAGTTGCTGGAGAACGCCGACGTGCTGGTGCAGAACTTGGCGCCTGGTGCCGCCGCTCGGCTGGGACTGTCGTTTGAGGCCTTGCACGAGAAGCATCCCAGGCTCATCGTATGCGACATCTCGGGCTACGGCGACGACGGGCCCTATCGCGACAAGAAGGCATACGACCTGCTGATCCAGAGCGAGTCGGGCTTCCTGTCGGTGACAGGCACACCTGACGAGGAGGCCAAGGCCGGTTGCTCGATTGCCGATATCTCCGCTGGCATGTACGCCTATACCGGAATCCTGGCTGCATTGCTGCAGCGTGGCAAGACCGGCAAGGGCAGCCGCATCGAAGTGTCCATGCTGGAGAGCATGGTCGAGTGGATGAGCTTTCCGATGTATTACGCCTTCGACGGTGCCGCGCCGCCACCGCGCGCAGGCGCTGCGCACGCGACCATCTATCCCTATGGCCCCTTTCCTGCCGGTGACGGTGGCACCGTCATGCTGGGGCTGCAGAACGAACGCGAGTGGGCGACCTTCTGCAAGATCGTGCTTCAGCGCCCTGAGCTGGCGGTTGATGAGCGCTTTTCCTCCAACAGCCACCGGGTGGCGAACCGCGAGGCGCTGCGTCAGGAGATCGTTCAGGTCTTCTCGTCACTCGGCACCGAGCAGGTACTGGGCCGGGTGGACGAAGCGCAGATTGCCAACGCCCGCGTGAACGACATGCACGACGTCTGGGCACATCCGCAGTTGAAAGCGCGCAACCGCTGGACGCGCGTAGCCTCGCCCGCCGGCGAAGTGCCGGCACTACTGCCGCCCGGAGTGTCCAGCGCCTACGAGCCGCGGATGGATGGCGTGCCCGCACTGGGCCAGCACACCCGGGACATCCTTCGCGAACTAGGATGGTCTGACGCGTCCGTGGAGCAGCTGCAAGAGACGGGCGCCATCTGAGCGCGCATTCATTCTGCGGAGGCGGCCCAGCGTGAACAAGAGAGTCAAACCTCCGCAGCCTTCAAAGGCTGCGGTCATTGCAGCGGTGCTTACCGTGAGCGCAGCAGCTGGCGCGCAGGGCTATCCCAACAAGCCGATCACACTGGTTGTCCCGTTCTCAGAGGGAAGCTCCACAGACGTAGTTGCCCGTGTGTTGTCCACTGCGATGACCAGGACGTTGGGGCAGTCCGTGATCGTCGAGAACAAGCCCGGTGCGGGTGGGACCATCTCTGCGGCGTCCACCGCACGGGCCGATCCGGACGGTTACACCTTCCTGATGCATCACAACGGCATGGCCGTCGCCCCGGCGCTCTATAGGAAGTTGGCTTACAAGCCGCTGGCAGACTTCGAGTATGTAAGCCAGGTCATTGACTTGCCGATGACACTGGTGGAACGCGAAGACCTGCCAGCTCAGAATTTCAAGGAACTTCGGACTTACATCAAGGCGCAGGGCGACAGGTTCAGCCTGGCTCACGCGGGAATCGGAGCTGTATCTCACTTGTGCGGCGCTTTGCTTCGCCAGGCGATGGGCGCCGAGATGACCATCATCCCGTTCCAGGGTTCCGGATCGGCCATGAATGCGCTGCTGGCAGGACAGGTAGATCTGCTTTGCGATCAGAAGACATCGACGGACCAGTACATCAAGTCCAGGTCGGTCAAGCTCTACGAAGTCACCACGCAGACTCGATTGAAGGCCCTGCCGGATGTCCCAACCCTTGATGAGCAGGGATTGAGAGGATTCCAGATCGTGGTGTGGCATGGGATTTATGCACCCAGAGGTACGCCTCGAACGGCAGTTGGCAAATTCGGCATGGCGCTTCGCGCGGCGCTCAAAGACCCCGTAGTTGCTGCACAACTTGCTGATATCGACGCGATAGCGCCTCAGGATGAGCGGTTGTCGCCGATTGGGCTGCAGACTTGGCTGAAACAGGAGACGGAGCGCTACGCACCTGTGATCAAGGCTGCAGGCCCGTATGCGGACTAGGCGTGATTGGATAGATCCTGCCAATCCGCTCCGTTCCTCCCCATTTGCTACAGGTGCTGTTATGAAGGTTCTGGTCCCCGTCAAGCGGGTTGTGGATTACAGCGTGAAGGTCCGTGTCAAGTCGGATGGCACCGGCGTGGACATCGCCAACGTCAAGATGAGCATGAACCCGTTCGACGAGATTGCCGTGGAAGAGGCCGTGCGTCTGAAGGAAAAGGGCGCCGTGACCGAGGTGATCGCCGTCTCCTGCGGCGATGCCAAGTGCCAGGAAACGCTGCGCACGGCCATGGCCATCGGCGCCGACCGCGGCATCCTGGTCGAGACGACCGAAGAGCTGCAGCCTCTGGCCGTGGCCAAGCTGCTCAAGGCCCTGGTCGAGAAGGAACAGCCCGGCCTGGTGATCCTGGGCAAGCAGGCCATCGACGACGATGCCAACCAGACCGGCCAGATGCTGGCGGCCCTGACGGACCTGCCGCAGGCCACCTTCGCGAGCAAGGTCGAAGTGGCCGGCGACAAGGTCAACGTCACGCGCGAAGTGGACGGCGGCCTGGAAACGCTGAGTCTGAGCACGCCGGCCGTGATCACCACCGACCTGCGCCTGAACGAGCCGCGCTACGTGACGCTGCCCAACATCATGAAGGCCAAGAAGAAGCAGCTGGACGTGGTGAAGCCCGAAGACCTGGGCGTGGACGTGACGCCGCGCCTGAAGACCCTGAAGGTGGTCGAGCCCGCCAAGCGCGGCGCCGGTGTGAAGGTGGCGGACGTCGCCGCGCTGGTCGACAAGCTCAAGAACGAAGCCAAGGTCATCTGAGGCCGCAGGTAAGGAATACATCATGACCGCACTCGTCATTGCAGAACACGACAACGCCAGCATCAAGCCGGCGACCCTGAACACCGTCACCGCCGCGGCTGCCGCTGGGGGTGACGTGCACGTCCTCGTGGCCGGCCAGAACGCCGGTGAAGCCACCAAGGCCGCCGCGCAGATCGCCGGCGTTGCCAAGGTGATCCATGCCGACGGCGCCAGCCTGGCCGACAGCCTGGCCGAAAACGTGGCCGCGCAAGTGCTGGCCATCGCGGGTGACTACAGCCACATCCTGTTCCCGGCCACCGCCAGCAGCAAGAACGTGGCCCCGCGCGTGGCCGCCAAGCTGGACGTGGCGCAGATCAGCGACATCACCAAGGTGGTCTCCGCCGACACCTTCGAGCGCCCGATCTACGCCGGCAACGCCATCGCCACCGTGCAGTCGAGCGATGCCAAGAAGGTCATCACCGTGCGCACCACGGGCTTCGACGCCGCAGCCGCTACCGGTGGCAGCGCCGCGGTCGAAACGAAGGACGCCGTGGCCGACAGCGGCAAGAGCGCCTTCGTGGGCCGTGAGGTGAGCAAGAGCGACCGCCCCGAACTGACGGCTGCCAAGATCATCGTCTCGGGCGGCCGCGCGCTGGGCAGCAGCGAGAAGTTCAACGAGGTGATGACGCCCCTGGCCGACAAGCTGGGTGCGGCCATCGGTGCCAGCCGTGCGGCTGTCGATGCGGGCTACGCCCCCAACGACCTGCAGGTGGGCCAGACCGGCAAGATCGTGGCGCCGCAGCTGTACATCGCGGCCGGCATCTCGGGTGCGATCCAGCATCTGGCCGGCATGAAGGACTCCAAGGTGATCGTGGCGATCAACAAGGACCCCGAAGCGCCGATCTTCAGCGTGGCCGACTACGGCCTGGAGACTGACTTGTTCATGGCCCTGCCGGAGCTTACTCAAAAGGTGAGCTGAGACCATGCACATGGAAGCGCCTAGCACCAGTGGCAGCCAGCTGGTAGCCGGCCCAGCCGGCGCCCTTGAAGTGATGTTCGATCTGCCGTCCGCGGCGCCGGTAGGCATCGTTGTGGTGACACATCCGCAGCCGCTGCTGGGTGGCCATGCGCAGCACAAAGTGCCTCAGCTGCTAGCACGTGCGCTTTGCGAAGCTGGCTGGCTGGTGGCTCGGCCGAACTTCAGGGGAGTGGGCCGTAGCGCCGGTGTGCACGATTTGGGGCAGGGGGAGACCGAAGATGTGTACGCGCTGTGCACGGCATTGCGAGCGTCCTATCCCCATAAACGCTTGGCATTGGTGGGATTCTCCTTTGGTGCCTACGTCCAGGCACGCGTGGCGCGTGCGTTGAGCGAAGCGGGTGTACCTGCATGGCGTGTTGGCCTAGCCGGCATACCCTTCGGCACGGTCGAAAGCGGGCGGAAGTACGACACGCCGGATGGCCTCGCTGACGCTCTCGTGGTGCAGGGCGAGCGAGACCGTGGTGCCGCTGTCTCTTGTCTTCGACTGGGCGCGGCCCAGCAAGCAACCCGTCGTTGTCGTTCCGGGCGCCGACCACTTCTTCACCGGCAAGCTACCCGTGCTGCGCCGACTCATGCTTCAACATCTGTCCGCCTGAGCAGGCGGCTCCGACAGTCATGACCCAATCCACCGTGATCGCCGATGCCCGTAGTTTCCTGTTTGTCCCCGGACACCGGCCAGAGCGGTTCGAGAAGGCTGCACGCAGTGGCGCCGATGCCATCGTGCTCGATCTGGAGGATGCAGTGCCGCCGGCCGATAAGGCGGGCGCGCGGGAAGCCATCGCGCGCGCCTGGACCGATCTGCAGGCCATCGGCGTGCCCCTGGTCGTGCGTATCAACCAGCTTGACCAGGCACAGGGCCAGGCCGATCTCGACTGGCTCTCCCGGCTGGTTTCACCGGCCGGGGTCATGCTGCCCAAAGCCGAGTCGGGCTTGGTTCTGCAGGCAGCACACGCGAAGCTGGCGCAGGTCCCACTGCTGCCTTTGATCGAAAGCGCGGCAGGATGGGCCGCTCTGCCGGCCATCGCTGCGGCGCCAGGCGTTCAGCGTCTCGTGGTGGGCCATATCGACTTCATGGCCGACACCGGCCTACAGTGCGGGCCGGACGAAGCGGAGCTGACGCCGCTGCGCTTCGCGGTTGCCATGGCCACGCGCCTGCAGCGGCTAGCGCCAGCGGTCGATGGGGTCACCGTGGCCATCCAGGACGAAGAGCTGCTGCGCCAAGATACCCGGCGATCCCTTCGGATGGGATTCGGTGCCAAGCTCTGCATTCATCCGCGTCAGGTGGCCGTGGTGCATGAGGTACTTGCACCCACCGACCAGGAGACGGATTGGGCACGTCGCGTCGTGGCGGCGGACATCGCGTCGGGCGGCGCCGCGGTACAGCTGGATGGTCGTATGGTCGATGTGCCCGTTGTGCTGCAGGCGCGTCGACTGCTGGCACGTCTGCGGACTCCATCAGCCTAGTCAACTCAGAGCGCAGCACCGAACGATCACCGCCCTCTTTTGTTCTCACGCCGCAAGTCTCTGTGACAAAGAGCACCTCACATCTGCGTATAGCCATCCGCGTGATGCTGGACGGATCCGGGTTGATCCGTCGCACGGCGACGCGCCAGTCGTGCGAAGACTGGCTTTCATTGCCGTGTGGATGTGCCGGCGAATGAAAAAATCTAGAGGGCCAGCAGAGGCAGCCTGGGTACACATGCCGCTGGACTCAGTTGGGCCTCGATAACTTTATAGCCCCAGGAGATTCGGTGTCACGCCCCATTCCGCCGCTGAACGCATTGCGCGCATTCGAGGTTGCTGCACGACATCTGAGCTTCACGCGGGCAGCCGACGAATTGTTCGTCACGCCCTCAGCTGTCAGCCACCAGATCAGGACGCTGGAAGAGAACCTGGGAATGCTTTTGTTCGTGCGCGACTCGAAGTCGCTGACACTCACAGCTGCGGGAAAGGCGTACCTGCCGGGCGTGCAGGAGGCGTTCAAGCAACTCATGTTCGCCACACATCAGCTGCATCGATCGCAGGGCGTTTCGCCGCTCAAGATAAACGTGCCCCCGACATTCGCGGTCAAGTGGCTTACACCGCGCATGCGGCGCTTCATGCAGAAGCACCCCGATATCGACCTCAAGATATCCACTGCCAAGAAAATGGTGGACTTCACACGCGAAGACTTCGATATGGCCGTGCGATATGGCCGTGGCTCCTATCCGGGGCTGTACTCGGAACTGTGCCTGCCGGTCGAGGTGTTCCCCGTATGCAGCCCCGCGTTGCTGGATGATCCGGTGCGGTCATTGAAGACGCCACAGGACCTGCGACTGCACACGCTGCTGCACGACGAGAGCACCTATCCGGATGTCAGCAATCCCAACTGGGCCATGTGGTTGGAGCAGGCCGGCGCGACGGGCGTGGACACGACCCGCGGCCCATCCTTCTGGCCAAGTCACCTGGTGATCGGCGCTGCATTGGACGGGCTCGGCGTGGCCCTTGCCAAGAAGCACTGGGTCGCTGACGACATCGCCGCAGGCCGGCTCGTGCGGCCGTTCGAAGGCAGCATGCGGGTCGAGTTTGCCTATTACCTTTTTTTCCCTAAAGAGCGGCTGGCTGACCCGCGGATCGAGGCTTTTCTGGCCTGGATACGCGAGGAGTTGGTGCGAGACGCGAGGGCTCAGGCTGGCTTGGCGCAAGAATCGAGACGATAGAAGCGCACCGCGTTGTCCAGCAGCAAGGCGCGGCGTTCGTGTCGCGGACGCCCAGCGATGGCAGCGCGAAAGCCTGCGATGAGCGTGCCGTAGTCAGCCACCAAGCTGTCTACCGGAAAGTTGCTTGCAAACATGCAGCGCAGTGGGCCAAAGATGGCGATGGCATCCTGCATCGTGAGCGTCTGGCCGTCCCATCTTGACGGCGATCAGCGTTCAGGCCTGCACTGATGTCCAGCGATGTGGCAGCAACGCGTCGAGCTGGGAGTTGCGCAGCGTCGGCAGACGCTGCAGCACATCACGCAGGTAGGCCCAGGGATCATGCCCGTTCAGCCGTGCCGACTGCACCAAGCTCATGATGATGGCGGCCCGTTGACCTGCAAGTTCACTGCCCACGAACTGCCAGGCGCGGCGCCCCATTGCCCACGGCTTGATTTGCCGTTCCAGGTGGTTGTTGTCCAGCGCCACGGCACCGTCCTCCAGGTGCCGAGTGAGGGCTGTCCAGTGGACCAGCGTGTAGTCAATGGCCTTGGCTGTCGCGCTGCCGTCGGCGACCACGCGCCGCTCCAGTTCGAGCCACTGCCGCATCTCATGCCATAGCGGCCTGGCCAGGCGCTGGCGATGCGCTCGTCGCTCGTCGTCGCCCAGACCTTTGAGCTCACCCTCGACCTCGTAGATGCGGGCGAACCGTCGCAGCGCGTCCAGCCCGATGGGGCTGGTGCCATCTTTCGTCAGCTCCTCGAAGTTCCTGCGAGCATGGGCGGCGCATGCGGCGCTGATGCGACCCGGGTATAGGCGTGGGTCCACCACGGTGTCATACGCGCCGTAGCGGTCGGTGAGCAGCGTTCCGGACCATCGCCGCGCGCCCAGTCTGTCCTCGCCATTGAGGAACGCCAGCGGGTACTGCGCCCCGCGGCCTCGGCAGAACTCGTAGATCACTCCTGGCACCTCGTCATGCCAACTTCGCGCGTAGGCCCACATGTAGGCCCTGCGTGTCTTGCCCGCTCCCGGGTCCAGCAAGGCCACCGGCGTCTCGTCGGCGTGCACGACACGGCAATCCAGGATGAAGCGCTTGTGCAGCTCATACAGTGGCTCCAGCGCGGCGCCCACCTGGCCCGTCGCGCTGGCCAGTGTTGAGCGCGGGGTGTGCACGCCCGAGCGCGCGTTGATGCTCTCCTGCCGGTAGTACGGCAGGTGGTCCACGAAGCGGCTGATCGCCGTGTGCGCCAGCAGGCCGCTGGCGGCGATGCCACCCTCGACGATCTCCGGCACGCTGGGCTCCTGCTTGAGGGTCTGGCAGTGCCTGCAAGCCCACTTGCCGTAGATGTGGCGGTGCACGAAGAACTCGGCTGGCACGACATCCAGCCGCTCCGTGACGTCCTCCCCGATGCGCTGCATGGGGCGCCCGCAGCCTTGTTCCTGACAGTCGATGTGCTCGGGCTCATGGCGATGCTCGACGCGACGCAGGTGCGCAGGCAATGGGTTGCGACGCGGCTTGCGCGGCGGCGCCTTGGCCTTGGTGCCGGCGGCGGCCGCCGCCTCGGCTTCACGACGCAGACGTTCGAGCTGCGTACGCAGCGCGGCTTCGTCCTCGGCCAGCGTTTCCTCGAACAGGCGGCGCTGGTCTGCGTTCATTGAATCGCCCCGGATTCCCTAGACACTTTTGAGCCGTTGGGAATAGCGTTGCTCGAACTCTACCGGCGAAGTGTCTCCGGCAGTGCCATGGCGCCGCTTTGGGTTGTAGAACATCTCGATATAGTTGAAGACATCAGCCTTGGCGGTATCGCGCGTTGGATAGATCTGGCGGCGGATGCGTTCGCGCTTGAGCAACTGGAAGAAGCTCTCGGCCACGGCGTTGTCGTGGCAATTGCCGCGTCGGCTCATGCTGGAGACCAGGTTGTGGTCACGCAGGAAGTCCTGCCAGTCATGTCCAGTGAACTGACTGCCCTGATCCGAATGCACCGTGACCGGCTGCTTGGGTCGACGACGCCACAAGGCCATCACCAGCGCATCTAGCACCAGGCCGGTATCGATGCGGCTAGCCATTGACCAGCCGACCACCTGACGCGAGAACAGGTCGACCACCACGGCCAGATACAGCCAGTTCTCATGGGTGCGGATGTAGGTGATGTCGGTCACCCAGGATTGATTGGGCTGCGCCACGGTGAACTGGCGCTGCAGGTGGTTCGGCGCGACGACCGCAGGCTTGCCGCCACGCATGCCAGGGCGACGGCGGTAGCCGGTCTGCGAGCGCAGCCCTTCGAGTTTGAGCAATCGGGCTACCCGGTGTTTGCCGCAGGTCTCGCCCAGATCACGCATGTCCAGGGTGAGCTTGCGGTAGCCGTACACGCCGCCGCTCTCCAACCACGCGTGCTTGAGCAGGCCCAGCAGCCGTTGATCGTCCTGGGCACGCGGGCTCATCGGTTCGGCCTTCCACGCGTAGTAGCCGCTGGGGTGCACCGTCATGATCTTGCACATGCGGCGCACGCTGTGCTCTTGTTCATGCTGCTCGATAAATGCGTACTTCACCCGGACTGCTTGGCAAAGTACGCTGCGGCCTTTTTTAAGATGTCGCGCTCCTCGGTCACACGCTTGAGCTCGGCCTTCAGGCGACGCATCTCGTCGGCTTGCGAGCCCTGTGCCTGGCGCTGGTAAGGCGACATCTGCTCGGCCTTGATCCATTGATACAGGCTGTGCTGGCTGACGCCAAGCCTGGCCGACACATCGGCCACCTTGTGGCCTCGCTCGGTGATCTGCTTGACCGCTTCGATCTTGAATTCTTCGGGGTATCTCTGCTTGCTCATGGCACCTCCTATTGGGCCTCAGGTTTAAGGCTCAGAGGTGTCTAGAAAACCCGGGGCGATTCACCGCAGCCCATTCAAATCATGCGAGAGTAAACGCAATTAGCCGATGAAGAATTCGCTGACGAAGTCGGTCCGCCGAACCACCAGTACGTCGTCCGCTATCGGCGGTTAAGCAGCTCAGGGCTCCTCGACTAGCAAATGGCCATTGAAGAATCTCGCGGACATCCAGATCGCGCCTGTGAATGTCTGCGACCAATTTGGAACCGCCTTCGCATTTGCGAAACGCTGATGTGCAGCGCGTGCGGTCGTTCGACTCGGCGCGTACGGATGAGCGCAAGGCGCCAAGATGCGGACATTCAAAGCGTTCCGTCACGGCCAGCTTTCGCAGCTACAGCGTGGCGGGAGGACGGAACTCTGACAGGAATTGGAGCAGCTCAGATTGGATGGTCTCAGCTCTCTCGCCGAAGTGCGCTTCACGATGGTCGTTTGGACAGAGTGCTGTAACGTTCCACGTACGATCTGGCCCACCCTGACCCAGTGGTACGACGTGGTGCGTCTCAAGGTATAGGCGACCATCGGTCATGCGGAATCCCGGAGCATCACAGAATTCGCAACGACCTCCAGAGCGTTGAAGCACCGCCATGCGAACCGCGGGGTCCCGGCTAAGGGAGGAGCCGTTTCGCTCCGTTCTGATTGGATCGTCGGAGCCCAGACCGAACTGATCCGCAATCGGGATTTGTGGCTCCTTCGTTGGCAGCGCAGCGGCTTCGTTTGACTCGGACTTTGCCGACGCCATCGAAGTCCGCACGAGATCGAACTCCCCAGAGTCATCAACGTAGGACTCAACGCGCCAGCTTGCCTCGTCGAGGCTGCGGACTTTCACGACGGACGAGTCTCTGCCGATGTCCTCTTCTGGGCGCCTTTTCCCCTCGTTCAAGATCACACGGACTGTTCTATTTCCGGTCGCCGCCAGAGCAACCAACTCGTCAAAGCGACGGGCCCGACGGGCTTGGTCCCTCGCACGAATGCGATTGTCGGGATCCTCCCCGCTGGTCGAAGCGATGTCGTCGAGCCTGTTCGCGGCGCGTCTTAGGTTGCCGCGCAACCGAATGTGCTCACCATCCACAGCCAACGATTCATGCCAGATCGAAAGCAGCACAGGCTCGCCCTCACCACCGCCAAAGCACCATTCGTAGCAGAACGATGGATTGCTCCGCGGCGAAACTGCGGGGGTGCCGTCTGCTCTCGTGTACCAAGGAGCTATTGAGATACCCGCTCGATAAACGAGGTCGATGACCGCGCGCCTCTTTGTCGGCCGCAGTCGGGCGAGCTCAGCACGCAGGTTCGCAGCGCCGGCATCCGCGGGAGACTTGGCACTTCGAAGTTGCCTTAGGTGTTGGATCTCGTCTGGCCTGAGAAATCCTCTACGAAACCGCATGCATTTCGCCAGAAACGGGAGCGCGTCACCAAAGCTGAACCCTATGATTGGCCAGTCGCTGTCCGCTTTATGTACCTTGCAAGTTCTACCCGAACGTACCTGCTCTGCCGCCAACCATTCTTGAACATCACGGAGGTCATACTGTTCTGTGAGACGACTATCACAAATGGCGATCTCAACGTCGTTGCCTTCGTCGTTGCCAGACCAATAGATCGCGGCAAGCTGTCCGCGAGAACTCGTAATTCTGAAACCATTGGCAAGCGAACTAAGTGACCCGCCAAACGCACGCAGCGAGGCCTCTTCAAGTTCTTCTCGTTGCGATCTCGTGAGGGATGGAGTGGGCATACATCGAGTTTGAATGACCCAACGTGCGCGGCAGGCGAAGCCAAAAGCACCTATCGAATTCAGGAGCCTGGGTGCGCAACGATGCGTTGGTTTGTTCGAGTCTAGAGTGCCTAGCTAGCTCCAGCGTCTTGTCCGCCGTGCAAAAGTTCACGGCACACTCCTTTCCTCGACCGTGCATGCGCAGCGACTGTGCAACGATTGACAAACTGCTTGGGCCTACGCGACCGCCGAAGCTGTTGATTTCCATCCAGAAGTGACCCATTAAGCACGGCGAGGGGGAGGTGCGGATTGCATGGAACTCAACACCGAAGGAGCTCAAACGGATCGCCAGCGCCAACTGCGGGTCTACGAGAAGACCCGCACTGCGGGGACGGCGCTAGCATCACAGAAAACGGGCTGATGCCCACAGCAAGATCGAGGGACGGAGATTGAATCAGCGCCAACGTGATCTGCCAGGCCTCTTGGGCATGGCCGACGACCTCGACGACGACGGCGGAGCGAAAGCGCACGTGCATGATCGGGGGGAACTCCACGTGCATATGAACGGCGCTGTCCCTGTATCGACCATCCAAGAGATCCTGGCCGACGAAGCAACGTCGTTTCCGGCTGGGTTCGATCTCGAGCGGGACATGACGCGCCTTGCGCCGTGTAAGTCGCTGGCGGAGTACCTCACGCCGTGGCAAGTGTTGCGGCTCTTCCCCAAGAAACGCGCGAACCTTGACCGCCTCGCCCATGCTGTTCTTGCGAGCTTGGCAGAGAACGCCGTCCGTTTTGTCGAGCTTCGCAGCAGCGTCCTGTACTTGACCGGACT
>LNAP01002179.1_pt1 | contig 19893 bp, 36 predicted proteins | sample 602601 | NCBI WGS metagenome assembly LNAP01 (sample SAMN02440304, study PRJNA202911) | soil metagenome | biome: Subtropical and temperate rainforests or woodlands; isolation source: soil samples (1 kg each in a 20% v/v slurry with milli Q water) were... ...
GGTTATAGCCGTTTATGGCAGGATACTTAAATAGAGTCCATCTGATTGGCGATATTGAGCGCACCCCGTTTCTCAATGGCTTCCTGTACTTGCGCACAGTCGCGACGAGTTACATCGGTGACAGCAATGTCGCCCAGGGCTGGCAAGATGTCTTTGTCCAAGCCAAAGCGCATGCCTTCCAATGTCGAAGCCGATCGATGGTCAGCCACTTTCTTGGCGTACCAAGTTTCCGCTGCTGTACGGAAAGTGTTGGCTTCCTGTATGGCAGCGGCCTTCTTGTTGGCATGCTTGTGCTGGACTGGGTCAATCCCTTTCTGGATCAAACCAGTCAGCTTGTGCACCTGCTCACGGGCCTTTTTGGCCGAGTGTTCAGGGTAGCCACCGAGCCCCAACCAGGACCATTTCCCGTCGGGTTTCTTGTGGCGCATCTCCCAGCGTTTGCGCCCATTGGGCGACACAACGAAGTAGAGCCGGTCGATGCCATAGGCTTCGCGGTACTCCTTGGCTTCTGGCTCCAGAGAGGCCAGCACCGTATCGGCCAGAGGCCGGCGCTTGATGTCTGCACGCTTCATTTTTGTATGGTTCCGTTAGGTTGAATTCTCAACATACACATACCCATACACGGCGGCGATTTTTATGTATGGGCATAGCGATACATACAAATACAAGAAGCGGGCTCAAACGCCCATGGATGCTAGGTATTCCTCGTACGTCCCGGAGAATTCGACAATGCCTGCGGGGGTTAACTCAATAATTCGAGTTGCCAGGGAGGAGCCCAATCGTCTTGATTTATATGGCTTGCAGGGGAGGTTTTGAGCGGCCCATACACAGGCCCATACAGAAAAGAGGGCGCTATCAGGCCGTCTCACGTTGATCCATACGGGACTTGATCCAGGCTTGGACCTCAGATTTCACGTAGAACACGGCGGATTGGCGAGTCTCCCCAGTCTTCACTGGTTTGGGAAAATCGGGGAAACGCTTGCCGTAAACGTGAACAGTGTTGCGGGTTACGCTCAGTAGCGTACAAACGTCTGACATTTTGATCAAGACGCGTTCTTCGGACTGAATCATAGCAAACCTTCCGTTTCCAGGAATTCTTGTAGCGCTTCGTCAGGGTCTACACCCAATACGCGCAGTTCAGCTTCATAAGCATCACAAGCGGTCATTGAGCCGCACTTATCGCCCCAACCGCAGGCAACCACTTCGATCTCAGGCCACTTAGCGATAACGCTGGGCTCTGCAGCCATAGCACCAGTGAACTGGCTAATGAATGCTTGAACCATTGGATTGGTGCGGTCAGACACCTTTAGCTCTATACTGAAGTACTCGCTCATAGCTGCACCTATTAAGGAAAGATAATGAAAGTCAGGACCGCACTTGTGATGACAGCAATGGCCAGCCTAATAGGCTGTACCACTACTGCAAAGCCGGAACTTACTGAAGTTGGTTACAATCAATATGCAACTTGGTTGGCGGGCGGCGAACTCTGCGCGCTACGCGGGTATGTACAGCCAGAACTGGCGGCATACGGCAAAGTTCGCTTGGGTTACCAGTTGGCTGGGTACTCTTTCAACCCTGAGCAGTTGAATGCTCAAGTTGCCAGTAAACTTGCAGCGGCCACGAGTGCGGAACCTACACGGGAAGAGTGCGGTGCGATGGCCCTGCGTATTGCTGAAATGAAACAACGGTACGCTGCCAACATGGCGGACGGGGCAGAGCAACAACAAGCAGAGTATCAAATGCTTGAAATGCTGCGAACCAACACCCCAAGAACTGCTTACTGCAATAAGTACGGTACAGAGACACTCTGCACTGCTTATTGAGGTTACATAGGAATACGGTTACTCACCGTAGCCGTATTCTTTGTGGGATTGGATTTGTTTGAGTGTTTCCTCAATCCAACCTGGATCTACAACTTCATCCGCTTCAGCTCGCGCTTGCAGATCTGCATTGGCGTCTTTAACGAACTGTTCAGCAATATCGAAGGCGGCTGCCAGATGACCGACCGAGGAAGTTACAACTTCATGGGTAATCCCATTGATTGCAACTTCACGCGGATGAATAGCCAGGCGATCGGTTTTGATCACCAATGTGGTGTACAGATCTTTCATTGGGTTGCTCCAATTAAAGCCATGGCCAGTAGTGTCAAAGACACAAACTGGAATAGGAAGTTACCTTTTACGAAGTTCAGTACACGACGCGCTTGATAGGCGTCCCATTCCTGCACAGTCATCATGTAATCTTTGTCGGCCGGTGTAGCACGACGGAACTTGCCCACTTTCAGCGATGTACCCAAACCAATGTTTGGACGCTCCCCGGGAATACGAGGTTCGCGGTTCTGCCCATTACCACTGACAATATCAGCGGCGCTGTGCAGGCTGCCGTCAGCGTTGAAGGTTACCCGGGGGGTTGTTCACCATCATGATGTCACCAGGCATTTGCGATACCTTCATTTCTTTCTTGATGGTTTCGTTGTAATCGTAATACGCCACTTCAGTGGCAATGATCTGATCACCAGCCTTTAGTTGTAGTTGCAGTTCACGACTCATTACATACTCCATAAAAAAGCCCCGGCAGTTGCCAGGGCTTGGGTGATTCGGGATTTGATCAGGCAAGTTCCTCGGGGATGTTCATCTTGCGACGAAACAACTTCTCTGCAACAGAGAACACCTTGCCGCCGTAGTGTCCGGCCAATGCAACCGAGATCGGCATGGTCATGAACTCAGGCCACCAGGACTTAATTACCAACAGCGGGTAAGCATCCCACATGAGGTAACCCACCAGGACTGCACCAACAGTTTGTGCTGCTAACCACAGGACAGAGAACTTTTGGCCTCCTGCCAATTGATTTGCTACCGCGATAAACCCACTCATGAGTGCAATTGTAATGGCACCCAGCATCTCCCAGATATTAGGGTCGTTCTTCCATGGCATTCCTGTTTGCTCCGGTCAGATAAGCGACTGCGCGCGCCGAAGCACATAATAGTGGCAATCTGATTGAAGTAATAGGAATTGCGACGGAATGAGTGGATTTAAGTTAAACGGCGGGAACTAAAACCAATGGCTTAGATTTGATCTGCATTAGTGCATCGGCCAGGTTGTCGATCAGTTGATGGGATTCGCCATCTTCCAGTGAAGTTACAGCCAATGCCCTGGCACTGGTGTTAGACAACGGGAAGTACTCCGGGAACTGGTCGTAGATTGCATGGGCAACTTCGTCGACTTCATCCATTAGCTTTACTCACCTTCTTGGGTTTAGGCTTGCGCCGTCGCGCAACAGATTCCGCAGCGACTGGTGGTTCAGTCTTGGGTGTTAACGGATACAACCTCGCATGGGCCTGTTTACGTTTCTTCAACGACAGGGCTTTGGTTTCTTTACGGAAGGCGGTCCACTCATCCAGGCTGACTTGAAGCCAGCCTGAATCAGGAGGCACCGGAAGTGTTTGCATGTCCCAAGTCCGCACACAGCGGCTTTCAGGGTGGACGAAGAAATAACGCCCATTGACAGGCGCATGCCCGAGTTTCCCGGGCGTGTATGGGGACTTTTTGGCCATGGTTAAACCTACAGGCTTATACGTTGAGTTTTGAACTCTTCCAGTAGCTGAGCGTGCACAGTGTCATCACTCATAAACTCGTCGAGTTCGGTTGAATGTTGCATACGGTTGTCGAACAGCAGGAAGTCGAATTCCTCGTCTTCCGGGGGATCGGCGTCACCGAAACCAGTGCCAGTAACCCTGATAGGGCGTGGTGCCTGGTAATGAATGACTTCAACCATGACAGGGATGTCTTGGATGGATGTTGCAAAGATCACTAGCCCTCCTTCATGAAACCAATTTGATTCCACGGGATAGCATTAATACCCGCAGCTTCCATGGTTTCAATACCGGTCATGTCATCGTGAACTCGTTGAAAGAATACCCGCTTGATTCCAGAAGGAATGATCTGGCGGGCGCATACATCACACGGTGCGACGGTGACGTACAAGTCAGCACCATCGATCGATACACCAGCACGTAGGGCTTTGCCCATAGCGTTGTTCTCAGCATGCAATACCGAGCGATCGGTTTTCATGCGGTAGGTCAGCAAACCACTGAGATTGCGTTCCTCAACCTCCGTGTTCTCGCAGCAGTTGGTGTAGTGCCCGGACGGTTGTCCGTTATACCCGGGAATCACCACACCATTTGGCGTGACGATGACGCAACCAACTTTCTCGCGCACAGCATCAGTCTGCTGTTCAGCAGCCTGAGCCATGTTGCAGTACATACCTGCGTATTTCAGTTTGAGCGGGTTATACATCGTCAATTTCCACTTGGGTGCGCGGCAAACGTTCACCGCGCTTCATGTCCCAGCCGCGAAGCGTGTCGGCCAAGCTGGGGATTGAGTGCTTAATCTGTTCGCCGGTTTCAGCGAAGTCAGCGTCAGCCCAGTCGTAAGTGCCGAAGCACTGGGTCTTATCCTTGTTCCACACAAGGTGCAGCGTTTTGGTTGTCATGCGGCGAGTTTCTCCTTGTGTTCACGGCAAGCGTCCTTGATCTGTTGGATCGTGGCGTTCACCGGCAAAGTGACGGGCTTAGCCCAGTTGGGGTAGAAGATGTCCAGCGCTGCGCCAATCTTCACGGTTGGATGCTGAAGTTCAGGCAGTTCCTGCCAGCTCATTTCTTCGATCAACACTCGGTTCGCAAACTCGACCACAGCCGGGTTATTGCGGATCAGGATGTAGATCGCGTCATGAATCAAAGCCACTGGTTTGATGTCGTAGCGGAATGGACTGGCGTGCACACGTTTCATGAACGCCGCGGCTGCCCGGTTGTTGAGCAAACCATAGGATTGACCCATGGCATTGCCGGCTGTACGCCCTTCGGCAGCAGCCTCGAAAGGTGTGGACCGTGTACCCAGAATGGTCTTGGCCAGCATCGGTGTACGCAAGCGCAAACCAAAGGCTACCGTGACGTAACCGTCCTTGGACGCCTGTTGGATTCGATCAGCAATGTACTGGTCGGATACCTTGTAAAGATCGTGGTAGTTGGCCTCGATCTTCATCGCTTTCTCTTTGGTCCAACCCAATTGACGCTGCATCCCGTGGTGGGTGCCGCCGTAGGTGAGTAGGAAAGTAGGAGTCTTCGATTCCTGGCGTTTCGGGTGATCGTTCTTCTTCAGTTGGTTTACCGACTTAGGGTTGGCCAGGTCGATAAAGATGCCTTCACCTTCCAGGTCGTCCTTGAAGTAGTACGCAGCGCGCAGAGCGTGACCATCGAAGCCTTCTTCGTACACCTTGAGCTTGTTCGGGTCTTTGGTGGTGAGTGCGGAGATGTAGTCTTCCAACGAGTTGAAGTCTGCACCTGCAAACAGCCAACCTGCTGGTCCCATGAACAATTCCTTGATCAGCTTGCCGTAGGCAGAGCCGGCTGGAATGTTCTGCATGTTTGGATCGCTGGAGGACAGCCGCCCGGACTTGGTGCCACCGAGGTTGAACGCACCATGCAGGTAGCGCATGCCATCCGCCTTCAGCTGACCATTTTCAAAGGCCGGCAAGAAGTTGGAGACGATGGTACTGACCGCTGCCCAGTCAATGATTGCCTGGATCAGCTTCAGGTAAGGCTGTGCTTTGGGGTGCTTCATCAGCGCCTCAATCACATCCCCGGCAGTTGAGGGTTGCTTGGTGTCCGTACGGGCAATCACCGGCAGTTCCATCAACTCGTACAACAACACCTGAAGCTGCAACGGACTGCCCGGGTTGAACACCGTACTGGCAAACTTTTCCAACGGGTGCTGCTTGTTCTTCAGCTTCGCATTGGTGGCGTTCACCTCCTTGACTTGCAGCTTATGGTTTAGCTGATGGGTCAACGGATGGTCCATGATTTGCTTCAGGTAACCCTTCTGCAAGGCAAGCAGCTTGTCTCGCGTTTCGACCACTTTGATCGGGCACATTGGCAAGCCAACGAGTTCGATATTGATGATCAGACGAAGAGAATCCCGCATGAGCCCGTTGTACAGATCAAGCTGCTGATCCTTGACCATGATCGGGTAGTTCTTGTCGTACACGTAGTTGGTGGCCAACCCGTCGACGCCGTTGTACCGAAGCAGTTCCTTGACCGGAATCCGACGGATATCCTTGATCTCTTCGACGGCATAGTTACCGGCATACTCCTGCGACTGATACTTCAAACTCAGATGGTTTCCAGCGCAGCTGTTGGTGGCCAGGTAGCTGATCACCTTGGTGCAGTGCATGTTGCGGGTGATGATATCCAGCCCGGTCAACGTGCCCTTGTAGTCCAGCGGATCGTTCATCCACAGGTTGTAGACCAGGTGCTTACAGTCGAAGACCGCACTGTGATAGCGCAGCTCGCCTTTATAGGTTTCCAGAAACTCACGCACCAGGGCACGGCGTTCCGGGTTGTCTACTCGACGGCTGTATTCACCATTGTCCGGCACCAGCAATTCCTGCAGGTCGACCTTGAAGGCGATGAAATCATGCTTGGTCCAAGCGAACTGGATCGTACCGATACCGCCTTCTTCCAATCCCAAACCAAAGGACTCGATGTCACACGACAAGAACGGAAACTTGTGCAGTTCGAACAGGGCGTTCTTGATGCTTTGCAAGTCGTCCGGGTAGGACTCGGAATGGATGATCCCAGTACCAGGTGCTTCATACGCACCGTTGATGTGGTCAGTCAGTGCAGTCAGACCTTGGGTCAGGTGCACCTTCTTGTCCGGGGCAAATACCAGTTGTTGGTAGTTGATCCCGTAGACCACGTTCATGTGCTCGTACCCAGGCACCACGCAGGGCAGAACGTAACCGAGATGCACATCGGTTTTCTTCTGGCCTGCGAGGTACTTGAAGTAGTTGCCGTCGGTGACGTACAGGTACTGGGTGTCGAGTTTCTTCAGGGCTTGCAGCAACTGCTCGGAATACTCCTTGACCGTTGCCGCTTTGACCTTTTTCGCATCGTCATACTTCAGGGTGAAGGCGATGCACTCTTCTTGGGGAATGCCCGCATTCACGATCGGATTGACGTAGTTTTGTTGCATGCGGGCTTGATCGAAGGTGTTCTGTTTACACAGAATGGCCACCCGGTATTTGTTGGCCGGATTGGCCTTGAACAGTTGGTGAAACATGCTTACTCCTTGTAAGCACGGATTAAGAGTGAAACTCGGACTCCGCGCCAACCTTGCGTTGAATTGCACCGACAACCATCTGCCGGCCGCCGACGTACTTGATGACGATCAGATGCTCTAACCAGCCGCCTTCGTCGTATACGGCACCGGTTGACGTGGTTTTGGGCTTGGTCCGCTCATGCAGGTGGATAGTGATGATCTCCGCGTCACTACCAAGAGCCACGGCCCGGTTGACGGTGTTCTGGAAATGGACCTGCTCGTCGTCTTTGACTTGCACGACTGCGCCCTCAACCAGCGGCTCAGGGAAAACGATATTTACGGTGGGCATGTAATTACCTCGTTGCCAGCAGAAGGTTGGTCATCAAGCGCATTTTCACAGCCGCTATACAGGCGTCTGAGGCGTGGACTGAGTGTCCGGCTTCATCTGTACCCCGTGTGGGGATAGCGAGCCCAGAAGCGGTCAGAGACTCTTCAATTGGAGGTTTTAGGGACGATGGGAAGGCTTGCATCACCGTGGCAACATCTGCCGATGAATTGAGCACTCGCATGACGTACCCCATTACCAATGGTTTCTCGTCTCGTTCGATGCGCAGTTTTTCGTCCAACAGGCTGTCCATCCGCAGGTGCAGGGAAGGGCAGAGTCGGGCGATGTTTTGAGGGGGGCGATTGAAACGAACCTGGCAGTAACGCACTGCCTTGTAGGTGAAGATCCAGGACCGACGATCAGCACCATAAATGATGCTGTCGTTCTGTTCGATGATGGCTTCCAGCTCACGCTGGTAATAGCCTTCGAAGGGGCCATAGAGGTAATCCCCCATGGTTTGTTTCAACCGCAATTTGAACTGCGCCATGTCACGAGCTGTCGCCATTACTTCCTCCGAATATCTCCTGTGAAAATGACCCGGGACCGTGCGCGACTGACGCCCACATACAACGCTCGTGCCATTTGGTTAGCTACGTGCATACGCCCGCAGATGTCGCTTAAATCGACCAGCACGATGTCGTAGGTGGAACCTTGGGATTTGTTGACGGTGCAGGCGAAGGCCGGACGCAGATCTATCCACGAATCCACGATGATCTTCATGGCTTGGTAGTCGTCTTCGGTCGCCGCGATGCGGTGGGCCTTGGCCTTGTCCTGTCGGTACTTGGGCATGAAATATTCACTGCCCTTGCCCCGTAGGGTGACGAACCAGCCGTCAGTCATGTAATCGGAGCCTTCGCGTACCGTCTCGACGGTGACTTCTTCGTTGGTGGTGCAACGACTGGCATTGTTGTGCACTGCCTCGTTGACCATCATCCGGGCACCTTCCTGTGGGTCAGGGGTGCCCAGCAGGGCGTCGGACAGCATCTTGTTGTAGTGCATGACCCGATCGTTGGTGTAGGCCAGGATCTTCACTCGGCCGTACTTCGCCGGGTCGGAAAACAACTTGAGTGCTGCCTTGTCGAAGCTCTCCTGATCAACATGATCCAGAGTGCCCGGACACAGCTTGAACTTGTGCCAGTTGTTGGTGAGCACGGTGTCGCGCAGATTGGTCACGATGTCGGTCATGGGACCAGCTTTGAAGCGCACCAGGTCCGTCAGCTCGATCGTGATGTTGTTCAGGTTGAAGGCCGGCATGTAATGCGACTTCACCGGGGTGAGTTGCGCCGGATCGCCGATGAACACCAGCTTGCACCGGTCAGTCTGCTCAAAGATCTTGGTCAGCAACGACTGGTCGATGTAGCTGGACTCGTCGATAAAGATCAGCTTGTTGATCACCGCGTCACCGTAGGCCACCAGTTCCTTGGTTTGTTTCTTGTAGTCGGTCACCGCTACGCGCAGCGACAGCACTTTGTGAATGGTGGCTGTGTCCTTGATGAAACCAGTGGCTTCCGCAAGGGCTTCAGCCGCTTGGTTGGTGGTGGCCGACAAGATGATTTCGGGTTCCACCCAGTTGGGCGCCACCATGCGACACATCTCGGCGTACTTGGGCAGGTCTTCGATCAGCTTGCGTACCAGGGTACTTTTGCCGGTGCCGGAGTAGCCCTTGAGCAACATCACTGTTTCCAGTGGGTTGGCGTAGAACTGCATGAAGGTTTTGTATCCGGCCTCTTGCCCGGGGGTCAGCGGAGGGGTCACGGTATTTTGATTCATTACACGTCAAACCTGATGGTGGTGCCGAAGTCACAGTGGAACTCATCCTTGGAACGTCCATGGATCATCCATAAAATCGGGATACCGGGGTTGAAGGTGGGAGGCGAATACTCGCCATCCGTGAACACGACCAAGGCCGTTGGGCGATGCTTCTTAGCCCAATCCATCAAGGGCTCAATCCACGTACCGCCACGACCGACCAGCTCGACATTCGCCAGTTGCTGCAAGGTCTTGATACGCACCGCGGATTTGATCTCGGTATCGAACTGAACCAGGGTCATTTCCGATGGTTTGAGGTTACGCATGACGCCGACCACTTCGGACACGTAGCGCTGGGTATCTTTGTCGGATACCGAGCCGGACATGTCGTAAGCGAAGGCAATGTGGGTCAGTGCCTCCGACTTCATACCAGGCAACATCATGGGTTTGAATCGTCGATTGATCTTGCGCCACGAGTAGTCATTCTTGGCCAGCGAGGTGAAGAACCGGCGCAAGTGCGAAGCCATGGGTAATTTGGGTTTGAGCAGGCTTTCGAGAAAGACTTTCACGTCAGCCGGTACATCGCCTGCATCAGCACCACCCATTTCAGTGGCTTGCGCTGCTGTAGAGATGATCCCGGTGATGTGCCGCTCGATGTCCGTCGGAGTCATGCCCGGTTGGGTTTCAGCAGGGTCTTTCAGGTCACCCCAGTCACCAATGCTTGGAATAGGCAGACCGGAGTTACCCGCTTGTTGGTCCTTCTCGGCAAGCAGGTCATACACCTGTTCAGTCGACATACCGCGGTACTGCACATCGTGAAGCCAGTTATCAATCGGAGTGAAGCCGGCCAGCACCAACATGTCGTTGATCACGTAGTCGGCAGCCCGGTTGAACCGGTCATGGTCAGTAAACCGACCACTGAAGCGGCCCATGTGCTGTAACGCCACATGAAAGGCTTCGTGTGCCAACAAAGTGATGCGTTGTTTCTTCTCGGTCTTTAGAAAGAAGTCCGGGTTGTAATAGATCGCCACACCGTCAGTAGCGGCCGTCTTGATCGAAGCATCTTCGACTTGTTTAAGCATTAGGCACACGGTGCAGATGAATACGGCTTTCTGGTGCTGCAAGAGCCCCAATCGGGCCTTGGTCAAAGCTTGTGCGAAGTCATCGCGCATGAATTTCTCCTAATAGGCCCGCAGGCTTACATGGTCAACATCTTCCTCATCAGGAACATGTTTCCGTTGTGTTGTTGGTTGTCCCACGATTCCTGGCAGATCAAGACCCAGGGCATGCGGTAAAGTAGGTGCTCACCCTTGTCAAAACCGGGCACCAGACGCATCCGGCACAGTTCAAACTCAGTTTCGTCCAAGGGCGTAGGACTGAGGATGCATTCGCCGTCATGGGCGAAACGCACTTGGCCTTTCTTGGTTGGACTGTTCGCAGTGGGGTCGCGAAAGAACAATGCCCAACTGTGTGCTATCCCGGCCTCCTTTAACTGGGTGCTACGGATAGTGCTAACTCCAGCGGTCATTAATAGCTTCAGGTCACCGACATCCCAGAAACAACAACTGGGTGCTATGTTGGCGACCTCACGAACCTTTTCGACCATGGTTTGTTGCACGGCGAGGATCAACATCACGAGTTACCCCATGAAGGCATCGCAGTTGTCCTGCATCCACGAACTCACGTCCTTCTGGCCCATCAGTTGCTGGCCATTACGACGGATGATGTTGCGCATGGTGACGACCTGGAAGTCAGCCGGCATCCGGTTGATGTAGATCATCAACTTGTCAGCCAGCGGTTCTTCAAACCAGTCACCAAGCGCACCCGACAAGGCGTACATCGGACCCGGGTCATAAGCCCCCGGAATCAGTGCCGTCTCAGGGTTGGCCAGCACCTCGGACTTCTTCGGCAGGCTGCCACGTAGCGCAGCGAAAGCCAGGAAGTCAGTGGCCACCAGGTTGATACAGCCAGCAATCGGGACCAGCTTCCCCATTGGGTTGCCGTTCCACACGTTCAACAGGTCATTAACGAATTCCCAGGTCCGCGGGGCGGCGTAGGGTTGGTTCGGTTCGTTATTGTCGAAGGTGTAGAAGTGCTCACCACCACGCCACTCCAGGTAGGAGGTGATCAGGCTGCGGATCTGTCCTTTGCCTTGCGCCCATTGCATCCACAATTTCAGGTCCGGCAGGACCACGAAGTTGACCAGACGGCTGATCAATGCAGTGGACATTTCATGGGTAATGGCTTGGTCGGTATCCAGGTTGCCGGCCGCACAAATGCGCACAGCAGCGTGCAGCTTGCGCTGACCTACCATGCGATCCAGTAACAGCTTGTAGGACGCTGCTTGTACAGCAGGCGGTGCCGAGTTCAGCTCATCGCAGAACAACAACCAGCCGGCGTACGCCTTGCCTGTTTCCTTGTTGATTGGTAGTGCTTGGCCTTCCAATGGAAAGGTATCGAGTGGGTAGTAGGTGGCCACCCCTTTCTCGCGATCGAGATCCGGGAAGCCATTGATATCAGTGGGGTCGTAGCCCGCAAAGCGCGCGTCGATCACCAACAGGTTGAGGTCTTCGGCCACGGCATGAATCACCGCAGATTTACCGATGGCGGGTGAACCACGCAGCATCGGCACCAACTTGGCCTGTAAGCAGTCTTTAACGAACGGGATGACATCGCCGAGTTTGATATGAAGTACGTCGTTCAGCACAGGAAATATCCTTATTGAATGGTTTGCGTGTTAACGCAGATTGATCGGATTGGATTCGTCAGCCAGCTCTACCCAGAGCAGCCCAGAATCACGTTTGTTCGGTTTGAAGTGAGCAACAGCAATTTGCTTGGCGTCCCATAACGAGTCCGCGTAAAGACCGACCTCTACACTTTTGAAGCCGGCAATGTACGGCTTGCTCCCGAGGGACTTGCTGTTGATGGTTTGGAGGTCAGCCATGGCATTAGCTCTCGAAAATGGACGGAGTGGCCATGGCCAGTTGTTTGGTGAACACCATTTGTTTCTTCGGAGTCTCCAGGGTGCCGTCGATGAAATAGCGGTGGTACAGCGCAGCAATGGCGCGGAAACCAATGGTGTTGTGCTCGTAGCTGTCTTCGATGACCGCGCTTACGGTGTCGATCGCTTTCTTGCGGTCTTTCTCCGAGAAGCCGGCCGTCAAGGTGGCGTACTTGTCGAGCAGTTCGCTGGTGCGTACCGCTTCAAGCAACACTTCCAGCTTCACCTTTTCCATGCTGTAGGTCAGGCCAATACGCCCCAGAAGCTCGGTCTTCAGGCCCATGTCACGCAGACGGTCCAGGGTGATGTCCGCTTCGCCATTGAAGGCGCCTGCGAACACGAACAGGCAGTGGTCTACGGTGATTTGCTCGTACTGACCGTAATTGCCGGTGTAAACACTGGTGGTTTGGCTTTCCAGCATCTTCAGCAGCTCGTTCTGCACACCATTGGTGGACTCATGAGCCAGCTGGGTATTGCTGTTGCCGGAGATGAACAGCTTGTCGAATTCATCCATGAACACCACACACGGCTGCATAGCGCTGTTGGCTATGGGGGCCATGGCTTTCGACAGGGAGTTACCCGACAAGCCTTCCTTGGTGATGGCAGCGCAGTTGATCTCGTAAAACGGGATCAAGCGGGCATCGCACTCGGCCATTATGTTGTGAGTTTTGCCCGAACCGGAAGGACCGGTCAGGATGAAGTGCGGACGGATTTCACCCTGCGAGTGCAGGTGGATGTCAAGAATACGACCGATAGCAGCGATAGATGCTTGGGACATGATGAACCCTATACTGGATGGTTTGAGGTCAGTTGTTTAAGTAATGTGTTGTGATATTGACCAAACAGGACACGGAGTCGGTTCGGTGTTAATTCGGGGAGTTCCAACTGCGCTTGTAAAATAACGTCCTCTAAAGAGTCGCTAGTTAGGAACACGGGGTTGTGGACCGGCTTGATGACCGGCTGTTTCATAATGGACATTGAATCCCTCAGAAAAGGGACTCAACGCCCCTTATGGTTATACCGGCAGGCCAGCAGCAAGCTTGGCGCGGATATCGTTGATGACTTTTGGGTCGGCCACTTGTTTGGTAGGCTTTGCCAATTTAACTTCTTCAGGCAAGTGCTTTTCCGCTTCCGGGATCAGTTCCAGGAACTTTTCCACGGTGGTGCAGGTAATCGTGGCGTTGATCATGCTTTGCAGCAGAGTGTCAGCCTGGCACACCAGTTCGCTAACTTTCTTGCAGATGTCCTTAGCCTTGGTGTGCAGGTTGAACATGTCACTGTTGTAACCGATCAACCCTTTTTCATGGTTTAGCGGGTACACGTAAGTGGACACCTTCACGTCAGGAATGGCCGGGAAACTGCTGCCCATGCTGTAGCGGGAGTAATAGCTCCCGAAGGTGGTCGACAGGTTGCCACTGGTGTTGGACCAGCACTGAATCACCTCGCGGTAGAACTCTTGCGCGGCTTGCCGTACGGATGTGGCGATGCCACTTTCCGACTGAGCAAACTGCGTGAGAGTTTCGCTGCTCCAGTCACCAGCCTTGCGTCCGGGCGTGGCTACGGTAAAGCTGCCGATCGACACTGAAGACAGCACACGCTGCTGAATCAACTCGACTTGGCGGGCTTGCTTCAACTCTGGCAAGGCCAGGTCAGCTTCGTATTGCAGCACTTTGCCCATGGACACTTTGGTAGCAGCCAGTTCCTTCATCAGCTTGTTACCGGCTTTCGCCGTCGAGGATGCAACCATGCTGCGCAGAGTCTGGTGCAGGCGCGATTTGTTGAGTTTCATGCTTGTTCCTTGGCAGCAGCAATAGCTGCGTCGATGGCCTCACGAGGCGTAGGGAAACCGTCTTGTTGCGCGCAGTCATCGTTGATGAACTGCAGGTAGAAAAACGGTACGTCGCTGGCGGTGTATTCAGCCACCACAGCGCAGTTGTCGATCAGGAAGTCCAGGCGCTCAGTATCCATAGGACTAGCACTAGGATTTTTGAAGGTGTGAATCACACCGCGAATTGCCTCCGGCGTGGCTACTACATCGCGGGAGTTAACGTGAACCACTTCCCACTTGCCGCCGAGGAATACTTGCAGCAGTTGGAATGCGCCTTTACCTTCAGTCCAGCCAATACCGCGGCTATCCAGAAAACTCTGGAAAAACGGGATCTGCTCACGCTTGAGTAAGCCTTTGTCATAACTCATGGTTGGCACCGTGCAGAGCCACCACAGTAGTGGTGTTCTTCGTAGTTGGGTTCGCCGAGTTTCCCGCAACCTTCGCAGTTAACCCAGTGAACAGGGATGACCATAGCAAAGCCCCTGGTGAGCATGGTGTCAGCGATATACTCGCGACGTTCCTGCTCGCCCAGGGGCTCATTGTGAATGTTGTAACTGTCGTTCCCGTGTTTCCAGGCCTCATGCAACATGGCACGAAGCACTTCGGAACGAATGTTAAGGTGACGGGAGAACTTGATTTTTGGCATGTTGTTCCAGGGCGAACGCTGTCTTAACTAAACTAAGACGACGCCGAGAAATAGGAAGTTGCTCACTAACATGATGCACGTACATGACGTGGTCTTTACCCGTCGCTGTTGGCAGAATTAACTGCATGTGTTTATCACGGACAATGAGGTTGCGGTTTACTTGTACGAAACTACCCAGGTGGTCACGTTGCATCTGCGCCAGGCTGATGTTGTTGACCATCAAAGTGCAGTGTGTGCCGGCCGAATCCAAGTAATGAATATCGACCACTTTCTCTATGGCTTCGCAGTAGAGGATGTTTTCCGCGGTGCACGTTTGGTGGTGTGCTTTATAGTAGAACTGGGTGTAGATGGTTTCGCCGTTTTGCATTTTTTATTCCCCTGATAGAACTTTGGTGTGTGCTTGAGATACAACCGCATGTTGTGGTTGTCCTTCTTGGCACGATACACGGTAATCCGGGGTATTTCACCGCTCATCAAACGCTGAGCATCTTTAGGGTCGACGTAACCGAGGCGGCCACTGCAAACAGTTAAGTTCTGATCGACGTGACCGTCTTTCAGTTTCTTCATCGCGTATTCCATGGACTTATGCAGTTCCAGTGCAATGCGTGCCTGTTTCTCTGGCGCTACCTTGTCTGGGTTGGCAAATGCCTCCAAGTAGGCGGCCACTTTATCCAGTGGAATAGAGATATTGTGTTTCATGTAAATCCTTAAACTTATGAAGCCGTCTCCGGCAAAGTGTCACCATACTGCCGGGACGGCAGCCTGAATTAAAACTGAAGGGTAAAGAACCAGTCTTTGAACTTCTGCCACATGGTTTTGGGTTTACGACGGTACGCCTTCCCAGCACCGTGAATGTAGCCAATGCGATAGCGATGAAACTGGCTATCGAGGTGGTGGTAGCGGTGCGGCACGCCAACCTTACCGTCGGCCTGGCCTTCGCGGTACATTGTGTTACCGCGATGACGGAGAGCCTGCAACCGCTGACTGTTCTTACTCATGACGCTTCCTTAATGTACGGATAGGGATCTGGGTACTGGGCATCCAGGTCCGAAAAGATAGAACCAAATCCCCAGCTTAAATAGCCGGGTGAGTAGTTCTGAATAACTTCAACCAAGCGACCAACGTCCTTGGCTTCGAAGGTGTATGGCCATTGTCCCAGGTACTGCTTCTGGACCTTGCCTACGTCCGCTTCCTCTACGAGAAAAGCAGTCCGTTTAACGTCGACGTGATCAGTCACGTACCGACGAGGTTCTCCCAACTTACGCACTACTTCACTCCTTGCCAGTGCCACTTACCATTACGGAAAGAGACGTTGCCGGCTTTCTTCCACTTGCGCAGAAGAACGTCAGCCCCTTGTTTAACTGCAGCGTTCGGTGCCCCGTAACGCAATAAACGGCCTTGCAGATCACCACTGGTAAAACCATTAGTAGTGACTGCCCACACACTGGTCTTGCCCACCGTGTGCTCGTTGATGGTTTGTCCTTGCACTGTAATTTCCTGTTTCTTGCTTTTATTAATGGCAAGCGCCATTTTGGACGTGACAGTTCCTCGTCGACCTTCGCAGGACAACTTGGAACCAATGGATTGATTAATACCTGGCCATTCAATAGGCGGCTGGATGGCTTTGCACAAGACCCGGACTTTCTCCCGGTTAATACCCAGCAGTTGTGCAGAATGGCGTTGACTCAAACCACGAGAGGCGAACTCCCGTAGTTGTGATTCAACTTTGCACGCCATTGAGTTTTACTTCCCGGAACCGAGACGGACTCCAGTCACAGACTTCATCAGCTGGGATATGACCGAACATCATGGTGCAGCGATTGCAATGCACGCAGTCACCGCAGGTCATACCCTCGGGTAAGTTCATTTGTTCGTTATCAACAACTGCCCGAGGATAGGGTTTACGTTGTTCGGTCATTGATTAAGCCCCTTGACCTTGTCGATACCAGCGATGAATGCCTGCATTTGCGTAGGCGGTGCGCCGAGGCTGCTTGCCCATTCAAGAAACAATTTCTCAGGATTGCGTGGCAGCACCACCGATACCGGCGCGGGCTGTGAGGTGTAGAGCGTTCGGCTTTCGTAATTTGCATCTTTGCGCAAGTCGTCATATGTAGCTTTTTCGACATTGCGCCATCCTACGTAGCCGTCCCGGTAGCGGACGAGATAAACCGGCTCCCCCTGCCCACCCTTCAGCGCATCACTCAATTCATGAATGCGTGCAGCATGGTTTCGGCGCAGAGTGCGCTCGCTATCAAGGTCAGCCGTCAGCCGTGCGATGGTGGCTTGCAGTTCGGAGACGTGCTTGCGGTCTACCAGCTCAATCATGTGATCTGCATAGCCTTCATGCAGTTCGATGATTTCGCCTTTCGTGGCAGCGATGGCATAGCGGTTGCCGACAACGCTATAGCCGAGGACTTCCACCGGCTGCCGATCGACGACAGGGGCGTCAAGTAGGGTGCGCAGCTCTATAGCCAGATCTTGATAGCGCTCATAGACGCTGCCTTGAGACGGATCAAGCCATCGCTCCGCAAGCTCCCGCGTGATTTCGATTTTATTGGTCATGGTCGATTACCTGTCGATGCACGCGCAGTTGTTGCAGGCGATGCAGGGTTTATTAATGGGCAAACCAGACTCTTCGCGGATCTGATTGCAGGTTGAGCCGCTTTCTTCCGATTCGGTGGGTTTGCGGGCGGCGCCTTGCAATATCTCCATTGCTTGCTGCTTGAGAACTCCGCTTGGATTGTTCCGTGGGGTAATACATACCAGCCTTTCAAAAGCGTCACCGATCCGCGACATCAGCTCCGCATTCCGCTGCTCGGCGGCGGTCAGGCGTTCGGCATACGCCAGTTCGGTTATTTGGGCAGCGGTCAGGCGCTGCTTGAGCACTACGTTTTCATTATCCAAAAGTTGCACTGATTCGAACTCTTTTGCGCAAGCTTGCTTGGCTCTGGTCAGATCTTCCCGCAACGCAGCCTCACGCGCCTTCAAAGTGGTAGCCAATACCCACGCAAAGTCGCCGGCTAACTCTTCGTTGATGTAACGAGTGAAGTCACGGCGACCAGCTTCTTGTTCAAACAACGAAGCGATATAAGCAAGGCTTTCATCGGTGTCCATGTTGTTCCCCTTAATTAGCAAGCCAATGAGTTACTGTCACCCAACTAGGTGACGCAGCACCGAGTGACAGCAATGTGAATCTAACTGCACGCAGTGCTGTGTAAATCATTTAGTTAAACCTCTGGACGAGCTTTGAATGCAAGCCATATGTAGTGATTGCCTTTGGCAGTCACCTTGATAGTTCCTTTATCCTTGTTCCACTTGATCAATTCCAAGTGGTTGAGGATAGTGGTGAGGGTGTGGCCTTGATGCCACCCAGCCAATGCTTTGATACAACCTTGGGCCAATAAGCCACGAAAGTTGGTATGCCCGAAGTTGGTGTGGGTGAACGCCATTTCCATGTCAGCATCACTGACCAAATCGGTAACAGCGTTAACGTTGGGATCACGGCAGTATTTCGTGTTACTCATCAGGAATCCCCTTGTTGGCCGGCAGCGTGTCGTCACCACGCAACTTGATGTAACGAGCATTCGCGGTGATTTCCAGCCAACCTTCGCAGCGACATTGGAATTGTTCGCCGCGTACGTCGTCACCATCCTCGCCCTCGACACCAATAATGCTTTGGCAGTGCGGACAGCGACATATAAGACCACCATCAGTGTCGCGGGCAAAATGCACCACGTCGAAGATGAACTCACTCATTTACTTCACCGAAAGATCGACTGTGATATCAAAGCCGAACTGACTGTCACCCTGCGGATAAACCACAGAGAAGACACAGGCAGTACCTGGCTCACCATTAATAATGCGAGATTGAAAGTGGTCATTGGCCACCCGCTGTACGACATCAAGTGTCGACTCTCCTTCATTCAACTCGGCATCAATCTCCCAAACAACTTTGACTGTCTGTCTGTTAGGCATAGCTTCGCCTCTGGCCTATTGGGCCACTCTTGTGAGTTAAAAAAATAGTAGCCAGCCCCTTTCGGGGCCAGCTCACAAGAATGCCCGGAGGGCATACACTCAGGTGTTTATAGGGTACTTGTCGTAATACTCACGGAGTGCCTGGGCTTCCTTGTTAGCCGCAGCTTCCGTCTTGTGTTTGCTCCATACACCTAACGGCCCTCTTACTTCCCAGCCAGTGACTGGGCCGTACTCTGGCCAGTTGTGCCCGCTCAACTTGTTATGTGTCCATGCACACTTGCGCACTTCGCTAACACGAATTTCGATGTTCATGGGTAACCTCAAGACAGTGAATAGTTAGAACCGAGGATCAACTTAGCCAACTCCTGACCATCCATGGAGCGGTTGTAAGTTGGAACAACGCCAGTGATCTGCTCATAGACATCTTCCAGTGCTCGGCCACGGGCCAAGTCTGCGAGTATGTTCATGTAATGCCAGCGCATCTGGTTGCAGTTGTTCGGGTGGCATTTGAACTCATCGTGTACCGTCACGATTTCGAACGACGGCCATTCAAGCATTGTCTTAACAATGTGCAGCAAGCCACTGATATGCAGGTCACTCATATAAGCTACATTGTCATGGTCCAGGTACGGCAGCATGACCACGTCAGGCACTTTGCAGGCACCATAACGTTCGATGTAGACGTGAGCAGGCTCAGCGATATCGAACAGGTCTTGCTCCCAATGAACGCCTTTGGCACGGCATTCCAGTTCCCGCTCCAGTACGATCTTGGCAAACCGCACCACAGCCGGATCGTAGTTACAGCGGCGATCCATGCAGCGCAGCAGGTAGGCATCAAATCCATGGGTTACGTTGGCCACCAGCTTCAGGTCGGACTTGGTGCCTTCGTTGACGTAGTAGTCGTAGGTGAAGGTGCTGTGATCCAGCTCATCCACCTCGACACGTTCACCTTCGACCTTCTGCATGACCTTGACGATCGCATGGAAGTTGTCCGGCAATATCCATTTGTGTTGCAAAGCAAAGGGTTGCCACGCTTGTCTAAGGTCACCCAGCAACTCCACCGCCAAGGGTGCGATCTGAGTCAGGCCACCATAGAAGGCGTCCAACTCAGGGGTATCCTCGCCGAAGATGTTCTTGGGCTCCTTCTGGCTGCCGTACAGCGCAGTCATGGTGGCTTGCTTGGCATCATCCCGGGAGATGATCAGCTCACCATC
>LNAP01002405.1_pt1 | contig 19868 bp, 9 predicted proteins | sample 602601 | NCBI WGS metagenome assembly LNAP01 (sample SAMN02440304, study PRJNA202911) | soil metagenome | biome: Subtropical and temperate rainforests or woodlands; isolation source: soil samples (1 kg each in a 20% v/v slurry with milli Q water) were... ...
CTCGCCACAAAAGCGCAACACGCATGACCTTGCAAACGGAGCCCCCATGGCCAACGCTTTACCCGACCTGAAACTGTTACGCATCTTCGTCAGCGTGGTGCGTCATCAGGGGTTTGCCAACGCGCAGCAAGAGCTCAACCTCTCGACTTCGGCCATCAGCACCTACATGAGCCAGCTCGAAGCCGCCCTAGGCCTGGTGCTCTGCCATCGCGGTCGCGGCGGTTTCAGCCTGACCAGCAAGGGCGAGCTGTTCCATCAGGAAACCCTGCGTCTGTTGGGCGAGCTTGAAGGCTTCGAACAGTACGCGGCGGCGTTGAAGGGCGAACTGCGCGGCACTCTCAACCTCGGCGTCATCGACTCCACCGTCAGCGACAAGGCCTTGCCGTTCGCCGAAGCCATCGGCGCCTACAGCCAGGAACACCCGGCCGTGCATTTGCACCTGTCGGTCATGAGCCCCTACGAATTGCAGCTCGGCGTGCAGGACAACCGTCTCGACCTGGCCATCGGTGCGTTTTCCACGCGCATGAGCGGCCTGGTTTACATGCCGCTGTACCGCGAGCAACACTGGTTGTATTGCAGCAGCCGTCATCCGCTGTTCACCGAGCGGCGCATTCCTGAGCAAGTCATCACTCAGCAACGCATGGTCGGCCGTGGTTACTGGAGCCAGGCCGAACTGGCGCGCCACGGTTTCAAGCACAGCGCCGCCACCGTGGAAAGTATGGAGGCGCAGTTGATTCTGGTGCTGTCGGGCGCCTACATCGGTTACCTGCCGGAGCACTACGCCCAGGCTTGGGCGGACAAGGGCGATTTGCGCGTCCTGCTGCCGGCGACGTTTGGTTATCAGGCGCCGTTTTCGATGATCGTGCGTCGTGGCCGCAGCCGCGAGCCGCTGATCCAGACCTTCCGCGATCTGCTCAAAGCACAACTGAACCAGGCCTGAGAACATGTCCAGAATCCAGTGTCCACGCTGCCTGCGCCCACAAACCCATTGCCTGTGCCCGCTGATCCCGAGCCTCGACAGCCGCACCCGAGTGCTGTTGTTGCAGCATCCCAGCGAAGTGAACCATGCGTTGAACACGGCGAGACTGGCCGCGTTGGGCTTGAAGAATGCCGAGTTGATTGTCGGTGAGGTGTTTGAGGATTTGCCGGTGCTGCTGAATCCTCCGGGGTATCAGGCGCGGTTGTTGTTTCCGGCCGACGATGCGCAGCCATTGCAGGCGTACACCACGAATGAAGAGCCGCTGTTGCTGGTCGTCCCGGACGGCACCTGGCGCAAGGCGCGCAAGATGTTGCACCTCAATCCGTTACTGGCGGCGTTGCCGAGGGTGACGTTGGTGGATGGCGGAGTGTCTCGATATCGACTGCGCAAGGCACCGGGGCCGGGGGCGTTGTCGACGGTGGAAGCGATTGTCCAGGCGTTGCAGACGCTGGAAGCGCCGAGCTCTTTTGAACCCTTGTTGAAACCGTTCGAGGCGTTGATCGAAGGCCAGATTGCCGCGATGGGGGAGGAGACTTACCAGCGTAACCACGGCAGGTGATTACTTGTGGCGAGGGAGCTTGCCCGCTGGAGTGCGAAGCGCTCCCAATTTGTCGACTCAGTACACCTGGTGCGCCTGGTTGAATGATTTTGGATCTGCTGCGCAGCCCAGCGGGAGCAAGCTCCCTCGCCACAGAGAATGAGTCAAACCTATCGCTCCCGCATCGCCTCGGTCCGCGCTTTCAACACCGGTTTCAACAGGTAATCCAGCACGCTTTTCTCGCCCGTGATGATATCCACCGTCGCCACCATCCCCGGAATAATCAGCAGCGGTTTCACATCGCCGCCCAAGTGATTCTTGTCGGTCCTCACCTGAATCAGATAAAAGCTGTTGCCCTTGTCATCGGTAATGGTGTCCGCACCAATCAGTTCCAGCTTGGCAGTCAACCCGCCATAAATCGTGTAGTCGTAAGCACTGAACTTGACCATCGCTTTCTGCCCCGGATGCAGGAACGCCACGTCCTGTGGCCGCACCTTGGCTTCGATCAGCAAGTTGTCTTCAATGGGGACGATCTCCACCATGTCGCTGCCCGGCTGGACCACGCCGCCGATGGTATTGACCTTCAGCACCTTGATGATTCCGTGCACCGGCGACACCACGGTGGTGCGGGTCACGCGGTCATCGATGGCGATGCTCGACGCTGTGATTTTCGACAGGTCGGTGCGTTTTTCATTCAGCTCTTTCGCCGCGTCCGAGCGGAAGGATTGCTCCGATTCATCGATCTTGCTTTTGATCTCGTTGATCGCCGATTCCGCCCGGGGAATTGCCAGCGTCGTCGCATTCAAAGAGCCGCGAATTTCCACCGCGCTGCGTTTGAGCCGCAGGATTTCCACCGGTGAAACCGCCCCGGTGCCCACCAGCGGCGCGGACATGTTCATCTCTTGTTGCAGCAAGGCCAGGCTCGAACTGAACTGCCCCTGCTTGGAGCGGAATTCCGCCAGTTCCTGAGTCTTTTGCCGCAGTTGTTCGGTTAGCGTCCGTTGCTCACTGGCCAGTCGACGCTGGCGTTGTTCGTATAACGAGCGCTCGTCTTCGGCCACTTGCGGAGCCTTGGCGATCACCTCAGGCGACAGCTTGAACGGCCGGCCTTCCGCTTCGGCCGACAGACGTTCGACCTGCGCGGTCAACGCATAACGATCCGCCTCGCTCTCGCCCTTGTTCGACAGAAACCGCGTGTCATCCAGGCGCAGCAAGGTGTCGCCCTTGTTCACCATTTGCCCTTCGCGCACGAAGATCTCGGTGACGATGCCGCCCTCCAGGTTCTGGATCACCTGGACCTTGCTCGACGGGATCGCCTTGCCTTCACCCATGGTGACTTCTTGCAGCACTGCAAACTTGGCCCAGACCAGCGCGGTAATCAGCAGCGCCGCGGCCAGCCACACGGTAATCCGCGACCAGCGCGGCGAATCCTGTAGCGAAGCGCCGGCGGTTTCCGGCATGAATTCGCTCTCGGCGGTTTTGCCGAAGCTGCCGAAGTAGCCGCGGTCTTGTGGCGTGTCGGATGATGAACGGGCCATGGGTAGCTCCTAGACAGCCGCAGAGCCGACACGGCCCTTGCGCAGTGCATCGATGACCGCTTCTTTCGGACCGTCGGCAACGATCCGCCCGTTATCCAGCACCAGCAGCCGATCCACCAGGCTGAGCATCGAGGTGCGGTGGGTCACCAGCAGCAAGGTCTTGCCCTGCACCCAGCCGTGGAGTTTTTGCCGCAAGACATCTTCGCTGCTGTTGTCCATGGCGCTGGTGGGTTCGTCGAGCAGCATGATCGGCGGATCCAGCAACAAGGCCCGGGCCAGCAGCACTGCCTGGCGTTGACCGCCGGACAGCAACTGCCCGCGTTCGCCCACGGGCCGGTCAAAACCTTGCGGATGCTGACGCGCCAGCTCGGTGACACCGGTCAGTTCGGCGACTTCGAGCATCCGTGAATCGCTGATGTAACGTGCGCCCAGGGTCAGGTTGTCGCGCAGGCTGCCGGCCAGCAGCGGCAGGTCATGGGCGACGTAACCGATTTGCTGGCGCAGGTCGGCGACATCGAGTTGCCGCAGGTCCAGGCCATCGAGCAGCAACTGGCCTTCTTCCGGCGCATAGAACCCCATCACCAATCGCGCCAGGGTGCTTTTACCCGAGCCGCTGCGACCGATGATGCCGATCCGTTCGCCGGGTTTGACGCTGAAACTGATGTTGGCCAGGGCAGGGGCGTTCTGGCCGTTGTAGTGGAAGGTCACGCCACTGACATCCATCGCGCCTTGCAACTGAGTGCGCTCCAGCGGCCGCTGGTGGGCGTCGCGCTCTTGCGGCAAGGACATCAGCGCATCGGTGCTTTTCATGGTCAGTTGCGCTTGCTGGTAGCGGGTGATCAAACCGGCGATCTGCCCCAAGGGTGCGAGTACGCGGCTGCCGAGCATGTAGGTCGCCACCAGCGCACCAACGCTGAGGTTGCCGGCGATGATGCTGTAGACGCCGGCGACAATGGTCGCCATGCCGGAGAATTGCTGGATGAACAGCGTGCCGTTGGTGGCCAGCGCCGACAGATTGCGCGCATGGCTGTCGAGGCGGGTGAGGGCGCCGTGGGTGCTTTCCCATTTGTGCTGGCGCTCGCTTTCGGCGCTGCACGCTTTCAGGGTTTCCAGGCCGCCAAGGGTTTCGATCAGCAGGGCCTGGCGCTCGGCGCCGAGGCTCAGGCTTTTCTGCACGGTGTCGCGCAGGCGCACCTGAATGACCATCGCGAAAATGATCGTAATCGGAAACGCCAACAATGGAATCACCACCAGCCAGCCGCCGAGCAGGCCGATCACCACCAGCATCAACACGGCAAAGGGCAGGTCGATCAGGCTGGTCAGCGTGACGGCAGTGAGGAATTCACGCAGGCCCTGGAAGTCGTGGATGCTCTGGGCGAAACCGCCGATGGTCGCCGGCCGCGCTTTCATCGCCATGCCAGTGATGCGTTCGAACAAGGTCGCGGAAAGAATCACGTCGGTTTTCTTCCCGGCGGTGTCCAGCAAGTGCGCGCGCACCACCCGCAGCACCAGTTCGAAACCGGTGCCGATCAGCAAGCCGATCGACAGCACCCACAAGGTCGACGTGGCCTGGTTCGGCACCACGCGGTCGTAGGTTTGCATCACGAACAGCGGCACCATCAGCCCCAGGAGGTTGATCAGGAAACTCGCCAGAATCGCATCGCTGTACAGCCATTTCGACAGCTTCAAGGTGTCGCGAAACCACGCTTCCACACGCGGCACCAGCGGCGAGCGCAGGTCTTCGAGTTCATGGCGGGGCCGGGCGAACAAGGCCTGGCCGCTGTAATTTTCAGCCAGTTCTTCACGGCTGACCCATTGTTCGCCACCGTCCGCTTCGCTGGGCAGGATCAGCAACCGGCCGTCATCGCCATAGCGTCGCAGGATGGCGGTGCGGCCGTTGTTCAGGATCAGCATCACAGGCAGGTTGAGCGCGGAAATGTCCGCCAGTTCACGGCGCAGCACCCGCGCCTGCAAGCTGGCCCGGGCTGCTGCACGGGGCAGCAGGTCCAGGCTCAAGCGTTGTTTGTTCAGTGGCAGCCCGGCACTCAGGCTGGCGCGACTGACCGTCGCGCCGTGGAGTTTGCAGAGGATCAACAGACCGTCCAGTAGCGGGTCATCGAAGCTCAGGCGCGGATCGACACCGATGTTGCCGGGTTCCATGCTGGTCAAATTGATCGCCCCCAGTGAGCTACTTCAGTTCAGGCAAACGCGCTTCGTTTTTCACTTCGGCCTGGGCGATCGCATCGGCGGGTAGCACCACCCGTTGTTTGCTCAGCAACTGGCCCATGTTCGCCAGCACGCGGTACATCGAATACTCCTCGGTGTAGCGCACTTCGGTGTAGCGGCGATTGGCGTTGTAGAGCTCGTTTTCACTGTCGAGCAAGTCGAGCAGGGTGCGTTGGCCGAGGCCGAACTGGTCCTGATACGCCAGGCGCACACGACGGCTGGTGTCCGCGTATTCGCGGGCAGTCGGGGTTTGTTTCTTGGCATTGACCATGGCGTTCCAGGCCAGGTGGATGTTCTCGTTGAGTTGGCGCAAGGCGTTGTTGCGGATGTCCATCGCCTGGTTGATCTGATGCGCATTGGAGGCCAGGCGCGCCTTGTCGCTGCCGCCGCGGAACAGGTTGTAGTTCATCACCACGCCCACGCGCCACTCGTTGTCGTGGCCTTCATCGCCCTGCACGTTGTTGTTTGCGCCCACTGCCGCTTCGGCATCGAAACGCGGGTAGAACGGCGACTTTGAGACTTCGTACTGGCTCTCGGCCGATTGCACGTCAGCCTGGGCCGATTTCAGGTACGGGTTGTTTTCCACCATGCTCTGCTGGGCTTCCGGCAGAGAGGCAGGCAGTTCGCCGCGGATAGACGGCGGCGTTTCCAGTTCATCGGGCAGGCGCCCTACAACGGCGGCGAAATTCGACTCGGCATCCGCCAGATCGACCTCGGCGGTGTCGAGGTTGTTTTGCGCCAGTGCCCGGCGGGCGCTGGACTGGTCGGAGTCGGCGTTGCTGCCGACGCCACGCTGGGTGCGCAGGCCGATCTGGTCGTTGACCCGCAAGTGAGCCTGCAGGTTGTTCGTGGCCAGGGTCACCAGTTCACGGCGCTTGAGCACTTCGAGGTAGACCTCGATGGTGCGCAATGCCAGGTCCTGGGCGGTGCCTTGAGCGTAATAGGCCCGGGAGTTGACGACCCCTTTGGTGCGTTCGACTTCGTTCGCGGTGTTGAAACCGTCGAACAGCATCTGCCGCAGGCGCAGCTCCGATTGGGTGTAGGTGAGGATTTCGGTGTTGTGATTGCCGAACGCCCGGGTGTTGGTGTTATCGCTGTACCCGCGCCCGTAGGCGGCGTTCAGATCAACTGATGGATAAAAGCCCCCCTTGGCGACTTTGACTTGCTCATCCGCGGACAGCCGCGAGTCGACGCGCGAGGCCAGTTCCGGGTGGGTTGCGATGGTGCTCTGGATCGCCTCGGTCACTGACATGGCTTGAGCCTGGGATGTGCAGGCCATGGCCAGCAGAATTGCGCTGCAAAGGGGGGTTAAAACGCGCATGGGTACATCTCCCTGATTCCTGATGGTTCTTTATCAGTCGCCAAATATTTGACGACATTTATAGGCAAAACCGTTTCATGCTTGTAACAACGTAGCTAAGAACATTCTAGAGCGTAGCTAAGAAATTTTTTTCATAGGGGTTATTCCAAAAAAAACTTATGCGCTCTGCAAAATCCAGCACATTGTTCACTCTGAAAGCCCTTGTTTTAGAAGCTCTAGGGAGCATTCGAGGGTTTAAGGAAAGTTCCATCCACTTATCGACATAGGGCGGAGAAGTGCTGGAGGGGAGGGAAGCGAAACGGTTTTGAGGCGACAGTTTTTTGTCGCTCTACAGGTTCAAAATCGTTACGCATCGCACAAAAGGCAATGTGGCTGCGATTGGAATCCCAAGGTTGTTGATTGCATTGGGGTTTTGCCAAAAACGGACTCATTGCCCATGAGCGACATGCTTGGCGAGACTATCGCCGGGGCAGCGGTTTACTCGGATAAACGCACCCCGCAGGCGATCCGCCAGGCAACCTGCTTCAACCATGAGCACGTTCTTCGCACAAACAGGGTGCCGACAGCGGTTGGCAGCGGAGGAAATGCACATGGCAACGCTCATCGGTACCGTCAGTAAAATCATTGGTCAGGTGTTCGCGGAAAGCGGCGGTACCCGGCGTGTGCTGGCCGAGGGCGATCGATTGTTCGCCGGCGACCAATTGATCACCGGCGCCGATGGCGCGGTGGCCGTGCATCTGAAAAATGGCCAGGAACTGACCCTCGGGCGTGGCAGCAGCCTGCAAATGAACTCCCAGTTGCTGGCGAATCAAGCGGCCCATGTGGAAACCGCTGAAGCGGTGACGCCGACTCAAGCGCAACTGACCGATGTCGAGCAACTGCAAAAAGCCATCGCGGCCGGCGATGACCCGACTCAAACCGCTGAAGCCACGGCGGCCGGACCTGCTTCGACCGGCGCACCCGGCGGGGCGGCGGGCGGCGGCCACAGTTTCGTCATGCTCGAAGAAGTGGGCGGGCGGGTCGACCCCACCATTGGCTTCCCCACCGCGGGCTTTAACGGCATTCCCGAATTTCCTCTGGAACGCCTGGCCGGTGATCCGGACAACGGCGACAACGGTGCCGGTTCAGGGGGCACGGGTGTCATTCCCGTTCCTGACGCGCCGAACAACCCGGTCACCCTCGCGGGCCTGTCGGTGGCGGGCGGCGAACTGACCCTCAACGAAGCTAACCTCGCGGACGGTTCTGCCAGCAATCCTGGCGCCTTGATCCAGAACGGCACCTTCACCGTGTCTGCGCCCGACGGGCTGACCAGCCTGAGTATCGGCGGGATCAATGTGATCACGGGTGGGGTGCCTGTCGGCTTCCCGCAGTCGATCACCACACAACTGGGCAACACCCTGACGATCACCGGCTACAACCCGGCCACCGGCGTGGTCAGTTACAGCTACACCCTGGTCGGCAACGACACCCATTCGGCCGGCGAGGGTGCCAACAACCTCAGCGAACAGTTCATCGTCGTCGCTAATGATTCCAACGGCGATACCGCCACCGGCACGCTGGACGTCAACATCACCGACGACGTGCCCAAAGCGGTCGATGACAGCAACGCCAATACCGCCTCGGAATCCCTGCTGACCCTGACCGGCAGCGTGCTGCCCAACGACTCGCAGGGGGCTGACCGCATTCCCACAGGCCCCAACAGCGGGCCGATCATCGGCGGCACCTTCACCGGGACTTACGGCACGCTGGTGCTCAATCCCAACGGCAGTTACACCTACACGCTGAACACCAGCGACGCCGATTTCAAAGCGCTGCACGGCGGCGGCAGCGGCACCGAAACCTTCACCTACACCCTGACGGATGCCGATGGCGACACCAGCACCGCCAACCTGGTGCTGCAAATCCAAAACAACGATGACCCGGTCACGATCGGCGGCCTCAACGTCGAAGGCGGCGAACTCGTCGTCTACGAGAAAAACCTCAGCGACGGCAGCAGCCCCGACGCGCCCGCGCTGACACAGAGCGGCACCTTCACCATCACCGCGCTCGACGGTGTGCAAACCCTCAGCGTCGGTGGCATCAACGTGGTGGTCGGCGGCGTGTCCGCAGGCTTCCCGCAATCGATCGTCACACCACTCGGCAGCACGTTGACCATCACCGGGTTCGACAGCGCGACCGGCGTGGTCAGTTACAGCTACACCCTGGCCGATAACGAAGCGCATCCGACGGCCAACGGTGCCAACGGGATCTCCGAGCAATTCGCCGTCACCGTGGTCGATGACAACGGCACCACCGCCAATGGCAATCTCGACGTCAACATCGTCGACGACCTGCCCCAAGCCGTGGATGACAGCAACGCCGGCACCGCTTCGGAAACCCTGCTGACCCTCAACGGCAATGTGCTGACCAACGACACCCAAGGCGCCGACCGCGTGACCGTCGGCGAAAACGCCGGCCCGATCACCCCCGGCACTTTCATCGGGACTTACGGCACGTTGGTGCTGAACGCCAACGGCACGTACACCTACACCCTGAACACCAGCGATGCCGACTTCAAAGCGTTGCACGGCAATGGCAGCGGCACGGAAACCTTCACCTACACCCTGACGGATGCCGATGGCGACACCAGCACCGCCAATCTGGTGCTGAACATCCAAAACAACGATGACCCGGTGACCCTCAACGGCCTCGACGTGGCCGGTGGTGAACTGACTGTCTACGAGAAAAACCTCAGCGACGGCACCAGCCCGAACGCGCCCGCGCTGACCCAGAGCGGCACCTTCACCGTGACCGCCCTCGATGGCCTGCAAACCCTGACGGTCGGCGGCATTTCGGTGGTCAGCGGTGGCGTGGCCGCAGGCTTCCCGCAATCGATCGTCACACCGCTCGGCAGCACGCTGACCATCACCGGCTACAACCCGACCACCGGCGTCATCAGCTACAGCTACACCCTGGCGGACAACGAAACTCATCCGAATGCCAACGGTGCCAACAGCCTCACCGAGAACTTCAACGTGGTGGCGACGGACACCGACGGCAGCACAGCGTCGGGCCAGATCAACGTCAACATCGTCGACGACCTGCCCACCGCCAACCCTGATTACGCTTCGGTAGACGAGGGCGCGACCGTCTCGGGCAACGTGCTGGATAACGACATCGGCGGTGCCGATGGCCCGGCGCTCAGCGGCGCCGTGATTGGCGTGCGCGCAGGCTCGGACACCTCGACCTCGGCCATCGGTGGACTGGGCACCAACATCAACGGCACCTACGGTTACCTGACGCTGGATGCCAACGGCAATGCGACCTACCACAGCAATCCCAACGCGGTGAACGGCCCCGGCGCGACCGATGTGTTCACCTATACCGTGCGTGATGCCGATGGTGACGAAAGCACCACCACCATCACCATCGACGTGTCCAACAGCAGCATTGTCGCGTCCACCGATGCCGACGTGACCGTCTACGAAAATGCCCTCGACCTGACCAAGGACGGGCAAGACCTGGCGGCCGGCACGGTCATCGGCAGCGACCCGACCAGCACCGGCGAAACCGCCAAGGGCACGCTGGTCGGCTCGGTCACCGGTGCGATCGGCGCGATCACCTACACGCTGGTGGGCAGCGCCACGGGCAACTATGGCCAGATCCAGCTCAACCCCAACGGCACGTACACCTACACCCTGACCTCGCCTGCGACCACCACGCCGCCTGCCAACGATGGCGCGAATTCGCTGACCGAAAGTTTTACCTACCAGGCGACCGATTCCCTGGGTAACAGCACCACCAGCACCATCGTGGTGAAGATCGTCGATGACGTGCCAAAAGCCTTCAACGACAGCAACACCGGCACAGCGTCGGAGGCCGCGCTGACGCTCAATGGCAATGTCCTGAGCAACGACGTCCAGGGCGCGGACCGTGTCGCCACCGGCCCGAACGCCGGGCCTGTGACCCCAGGCACCTTTACCGGGACTTACGGCACCCTGGTGCTCAACGCCAACGGCACGTACACCTACACGCTGAACACCAATGATGCGGACTTCAAAAACCTGCACGGCGGCGGCACCGGCACTGAAACTTTCGCCTACACCATTACCGATGCCGACGGCGATACCAGCACCGCCAACCTGGTGCTGAACATCCAGAACAACAACGACCCGGTCACGCTCAACGGCCTCGATGTGTACGGCGGTGAACTGACCGTCTACGAGAAAAACCTCAGCGACGGCACCACCCCGAACGCGCCCGCCCTGACCCAGAGCGGCACCTTCACCGTGACCGCGCTGGACGGCCTGCAAACCCTGACCGTCGGCGGCATTGCTCTGGTCACTGGCGGTGTGGCGGCAGGCTTCCCGCAATCGATCGTCACACCGCTGGGCAGCACGCTGACCATCACCGGCTACAACCCGGCCACCGGCGTGGTCAGTTACAGCTACACCCTGGCGGACAACGAAACTCATCCGAACGCCAACGGCGCCAACAGCATCACCGAGAACTTCAACGTGGTGGCGACGGACACCGACGGCAGCACCGCGACGGGTCAGATCAACGTCAACATCGTCGATGATTTGCCGACGGCCAAAGCGGACACGGCGAGCGTGGTCGAAGGCGGCACGGTCAGCGGCAACGTGCTGGACAACGACATCGGCGGTGCAGATGGCCCGGCACTCAGCGGCGCAGTGATTGGCGTGCGCGCAGGCTCGGACACTTCGTCCTCGGCCATCGGCGGCCTGGGCACGAACATCAATGGCACCTACGGTTACCTGACGCTGGATGCCAACGGCAACGCGGTCTATCACAGCAATCCCAACGCCGTGAGCGGTGCCGGCGCCACCGACACGTTTACCTACACCGTGCGCGATGCCGACGGCGATGAAAGCACCACCACTATCACCATCGATGTGTACAACAGCTGCATCAAAGCGGTCAGCGACACCGATGTCACCGTCTACGAGAAAGCCCTGGACCTGACCAAGGACGGGCTGGACCTGGCGGCCGGTACTGTCACGGGCAGCGAGCCCGGCAACACCGGCGAAACGGCCAGCGGCACCCTGGTCGGCTCCGTCACCGGCGCGAGTGGCGCCATCACCTACACCCTGGTCGGCAGCGCCACCGGGGCCTACGGGCAAATGCTGCTCAACCCCAACGGTACCTACACCTACACCCTGACGTCGGCGCCGAAAACCTCGCCGAACACCAACGACGGCCCGAATACCCTGACCGAAAGCTTCACCTACAAAGCCACCGATGCGCTGGGCAACAGCACCACCAGCACCATCGTGGTGAACATCGTCGATGACGTGCCCAAGGTCGTCGGCGCGGAGCGTTCGGTGGCGGCTGTGGAGATCGATTCCAACCTGCTGCTGGTGATCGACGTCTCCGGCAGCATGGTCGACCCCTCCGGTGTGCCGGGGCTATCGCGCCTCGAACTGGCCAAGCAGGCGATCAGTGCCTTGCTCGACAAATACGACGACCTGGGCGATGTGAAAGTGCAGATCGTCACCTTCAGCAGCAACGCCACCGACAAGACATCGATCTGGGTGGATGTGGCGACCGCCAAGTCGATCATCTCCGGCCTGACTGCCGGCGGTGGCACCAACTACGACGCCGCTGTCGCGACGATGCAAACGGCGTTCAACACCTCGGGCAAACTGACCGGGGCGCAGAACGTCGGCTACTTCTTCTCCGACGGCAAACCCAACGAAGGCGACATCGGCAGCGCAGATGAGGCCGCGCTCAAAGCCTTCCTCGACGCCAACAGCATCAAGAACTACGCGATCGGCCTGGGCAGCGGCGTGAGCAACGCCTACCTCGATCCGCTGGCTTATGACGGCAGCACCCACACCAACACCAACGCGGTGGTGGTGACCGATCTCAACCAGCTCAACTCGGTGCTTTCGGGCACGGTGGTCGGCGCGCCGGTGACGGGCACCTTGCTGGAGGGCGGTACGTTCGGCGCCGATGGCGGCTTCATCAAAACCCTCGTGGTCGACGGCACGACGTACACCTATGACCCTAAAGGCAACAGCAATCAGGGTTCGTTGAACTTCAGTGGCGGCGCCAACCACGGCACCTTCAACACGGTGAACAACAGCATCAGCATTGCCACCAACAATGGCGGCACCCTGGTGGTGAACCTCGACACTGGCGAGTACACCTACACCTCGCAAAAAACCACGGCAGTGGTGATTACCGAAAACATCGGCTTCACCGCCAGCGACAACGACGGCGACCTGGCCAGCTCCACGCTGACGGTCAAAGTCATCCCGAACGCGGCGCCGGTGGCGGTCGATGACCACATCATCACCAACGTGCTCTCGGGCAACATCGTGGTGCCGGGCGAGTTGCTGCTGGCCAACGACACCGATGCCGATGGCGATCCGCTGACGGCTTCACCCACCAACTTCAACACCGGCTGGATTTCCAAAGGCGCCGACTTCACCGGCACCGGGGCGATCAGCTTCTCCTCGACCGGCAACAACAACGCCAACCAGGTCCTGGCGAACGTGCGCAACGCCTTTGCGGCGAACGCGACGACCATGACGGCGGTGCTGGTGGTCAGTGGATATCTGGGCGGGGTCACCGCCGGTAACGCCAATGATGAGGACCGGATCACCGTCAACCTCAAACAAGGCGAAACCCTCAACCTGGACCACAACCTGGCGGGCGGTCACATCGCGATGGAGTACTCGCTCAACGGCGGCGCCTGGATCGCCCTCGCGGACGGGCAAACCCTCACCGCGGCGGCGGACGGGACCTACCAGATCCACGTCACCAACATCACCAACACCAGCGGCAGCGGCGTGAACAACGCGGAATACTACAAGCTGACCATGACCCTCGATTACGCCGGGGGCCACGACATCGCCCCGGATGCCCACGGCACCTACACCGCCAACGACAACCACGGCGGCAGCGACAGCGCGGGCGTGACCATCAGCTATCAGGACGGACATACCCTCACCGGCACGGCCGGCGACGATGTGCTGGTGGCGGGCACCGGCAATAACGTCCTCAATGCCGGCGACGGCAACGATGTGCTCACTGCTGGCTCCGGCAACAACGAGCTGCATGGCGGTGCAGGCAATGATTTGCTGTTCAGCGGCACCGGCAACGACCTGCTCGACGGCGGCACCGGCACCGACACCGTGAGTTACGCCCACGCCACCGCCGGGGTCACGGTCGACCTGAGCGTGGCCACCGCGCAAAACACTGGCGGCGCCGGCACCGACACCCTGACCGCGATCGAAAACCTCACCGGCTCCAACTTCAACGACTCGCTCACGGGCGACAGCCTGAGCAACGTCATCACCGGCGGTTTAGGCGATGACATCCTCAAGGGCGGCGGCGGTGACGACTTCCTGATCGGCGGCCTGGGCAACAACACCCTGACCGGCGGGGCAGGGGCCGACACCTTCCAGTGGCTCAAAGGCAACAGCGGCCACGACCTCGTCACCGACTTCACCCCAGGCACCGACAAACTCGACTTGTCGCAACTGCTGCAAGGCGAAAACGGCACCGCGGCATCGCTGGATGACTACCTGCACTTCAAAGTCATCGGCAGCGGCGCCTCGGTCCTGACCAGCATCGACGTCAGCGCCATGGCCGGCGCGGCACCGAACCAGACCATCGACCTGGCCGGCGTCAACCTGGCCAGCCACTACGGCGTCACGCCGGGAGCGGGCGGGGTGGTGGCGGGCGGGCACGATACCGCGACCATCATCAATGGCATGTTGAATGACCATTCGTTGAAGGTGGATACCGTGTGATCTGAAGGCTGATGTCTGAAACGACAAAACCCGCCATTCCTGGGTAAGGAATGGCGGGTTTTTGTTGTCTGTGAGATCGCTTTCGTCGGATCGCCGCCCGGAACAAGCCCGCTCCGACACTTTGATCTTCAGTGAACACAAAACAGGCGAACAACCCAGATCAACTGTAGGAGCGAGGCTGCTCGCGAAGAGGCCCAAAAGACCGCCACAAAACTCACAGCCTGACACGCTGTTGTGGCGAGGGAGCTTGCTCCCGCTGGCTTGCGAAGCAGCCCCAAAACCATTCACCGCGATTGTGTCTGATAAACAGCGTTTCGCTGGTTTTACGACTGCTGCGCAGCCGAGCGGGAGCAAGCTCCCTCGCCACAGGAAAGTGTTCGCACCAGGATTTTCGCTAACCCTGCGGAACGAAGTTATCCAGCATCCGATTCACCGCCAATTCCCCCAGCATCACCACCTGCTGAATCCCCAACACCGTGTTGCGATGCGAACCTTCCATCAACCCCGCGAAATTACTCAACATCACACTCGCCGACGCCAGGGTTTCGCAGGCGTTGACCAGCAGCGTTTCGTCATTGGTGTCGGGAGCGATGGAATAGATGGTGCTCGGTTTACGCGGAGTGTCTGCGGGGATGACCGGTTTGAGGTAGTAGTCGAGGGCGCGGTCGGCGGCTTCGTTGAGTTTTTTGGAATCGGTGGATTCGTAGGGGGAAACGTCGTCGGTTTCGGGTGGGTTGGGTGTGATCTTGAACATGGTGAAACTCCTACAAGAAATGGAGCCACCAAGACCTGTCGCTAAACAAGTAAGGGTGGCGGCTGCACGCAGGTTAGCGAACCGGGTGTAGGCGCCCGGCAGACCCGAAAGTCTCCCGCGCACAGCCGCCATTACATCAATCGCAGGCATGAACAATCTGCAAGAGAGTTGGGAGCGCTGTTGCGCCTACATAGGTTCGGGTCGCTAAACCCGATCGCTGATTTGTCAGCGACCGGGAAACGATAGAGCCCCGGCCCAAGGCACACAAGCCGGCGGATTCTGGCGCAGTCGTAGGCAGCTACGCAAGGATGTGTAGGCAGAGTGAGTGTCTTGAAATGTCTTTTAAACACCGCCGTTTATTTCCTCCTCCAAATAAATAGCGGCGCCCCCCCTACGAGGTGTCAATCGCCGACGAACGGTAGCAAAACCTGTTATTTCTGACAGTAGCCAGTCTGTACGCAGTGCCGTTAAATCACTTCAGAGCAACAAATACCTGACACGCTGAATACGTACTGAGCGTGAGAGAACGTCGACAAAGTCTTGAGAGGAAGTCAGCAATGCCGATTTCTCAAAACCGGGCTGATCCAACGGATCCAACCCTGGAACAACCGAGGGTGCCTGCCATCCTCAAGGACGAGAACGGCGAAGAGAGTCCGGAGGGGCTGTTGCCGAGAAGTGCAGTGAGTGATGACCTGGTCGTCATCGTTCCGAACTGGAGAACGGCACTCGTCGATCCGTTTCCCTACATCATCTCTATCAGTTGGGTAAAGGAAGGCAGTTCGTTCACCGAAGTGTACAGGGAGGAGTTCACCGACCCAGGGGAGAAGACCTTGAAAGTCCCTCGGGACAAGCTGGATCACGGTATTTATTCCCTGTCGTACCAACTCAGTTACGGCGGGAACGCAGAACTGTCCTTCTCCAAGCGCGTCACGGTCGATAGAGTGCCGCCGGATGATGGTCAGGAGCCAAAGCCGCTGGTGATGCTGGATGTTCCCGGCGATATCACCGATGACTACCTCACACGATTTGGAGAGGTCAGATTACAAGTCCCGCTCTATGTCGATTTAAAGGCCCGGGATCGCGCAATCTATTATTTGACGGACAACCCCAATCCTCTGGATACCGAATCTGGCATTCGTGAGCAGGAGTTCAGTCAACAGGACATTGACCAGCGTCGTCTCATCATTACCGTGTACGCGGCGGATATTCGTGGTCGTGGGCACGGTCAACGCTACTTTTATTACCGGCTACGTGATTGGGCCGGCAACCGTGGGCCACGCTCGACCCTGTTACCGGTTTTTGTCGACTTGACGCCGGCCCCTGGCAATCTCGATCCAGCTCGGGTGCCATTGTCGGTGCGAGGGTTGATCGACCGCGAACACGCTCGCGAAGGGGCGGTCGATCAGAAAGCGGTCACCGTCGAAATCGATGCCTATGACAATCCGGACGCCTCCGACAAAGTTCTGATCCAGTGGAATAGTCATGCTCTCGCCCCCCTGGACGTTGACCCAACCCAATTTCCGCTCAGCCAAACTGTACCGTGGTCGACACTGACGGCTGACGGGCTCGGGCCGATGGATGCGCGTGTTGACTACCGCATCAGTCGTGGCGGGACACCGACGCCGCCTGCTCCAGAAACGCAGGTGCCGGTCAATTTGACGGTCGCCGGTCCAGATCACGCTGACGCTCCCGCTATGTTGAACCTCACGCTGGCGAATCTGGAGATCTATGGCGCTGTTTCGAAACAACTGAACACGCTGCAGACGATAGATCATGGTCAGCCCGCCGACGGGTACTTGCGCTTGTACGACAATCCACAGCCTGGAGAAAAGATCTTCCTGTACTGGGGCGCCATCAGCACGCCAGTCGCTGAATACGAGGTCAAGGATGGCGACAGCGCCGGGCAAAATATTGAGTTCAGTATTCCTTGGACGGCTATCGAGCAAGACATGGAAAATCCGGCGTTACCGGTGTGGTACACCACCGACAACCAGGTAAACGTGCAGTTGGCCCGAGCGACTCCGGTAAACGTGGCAATCATCATCATCAGGAATTTGCCGGAGCCGACGTTCCCTGATGGCGGGCTAAAAGGCCTGCTTGATTGCTGTGCCAGACCTCGATTGTGGGAGCAGGTGCGGGTGCATATCGAGGGTAACGACGCGTTCGACAAAGACGATATTGTCGAGCTTCATTGGCAAGGGTGTTACGGCCCCAATGGCACATCCCCCATCCCGGGGGTCACTGAGTCATTTGAAACAACACTCAGTCTTGAGCAGGCACGCAATGGTTTTGATATATCGGTGACAGACTATGAAAGGTTAGTTGCGCCGATGGTTGATCGCGGATCAGCACTTTGCCGATATTTTTTGAGAAAGAGCAACGGCGGACAAGGTGAGTCGAAGTCTGAGTTTGTGATTATCAATAGAACGATGCCCAGTGGTCAATTGTGCGGGCCGAATAATGATATTTGCGAAGAATCATTCGTGAGTGACGTGCCTAAACATTGATCGATTAAAAGAGCGCAATACTGTCCGCTGTTTAAGTCGGATTATCAGAATTAAAGTCCGCGCGTGGGTGGTCAGTTTCCAAGTGTCCTGACGGGGGCTGGTAGTGTCCTTTGTCAGATAATCAAGCAATTGAAAGGAAGATACAGATGACCAGTTTCAAACCATTGGATCCCGCACAGAATCGCGCGCGTTATCTTGTCGTTCGGCAGAGTATGCCTACAGAGGACGCAGCGCCCCCCTCCCTGCACGCTGATAATCCCCTGTTGCCCGATACCGCGGACGATTTGCCAAATCAGTTGCATTCCAGTCTTCAAGGCGCACAGCTAAAAGTGCTGATCCCCCGATTTGCTCAGGCGGGCGATGAAAACGCTATACCAGGGTTTTTGAACTTGACCTGGAATGGCAGTCGTGTTGGTACCCGATATGATTATGAGACTCCAATTGATCCCGCCATCACTGCGTTTGAATTGCTGTTGCCAGCAGGTCTCACTAATGCATCGGGATCGCATGAGTTAAGTTATATACTGAGTCATGGTGGCAATCCTGATGAAGTTGCGCACGAGGTAATTAATATCGATACGCAGGCTCCCTTGCCGAACGGTGAGGTGACCCTTCCTGCAGAAGTTGAGCGAGACGGCATTACCAAACCTTACCTGGATGCCAACGGTTTTGTTCTTGTTACCGTCCCTCAATACGCCACAAAAAAAATCGGGGATGTAATCGAAGCTTTCTTTGGCATATCTTTGCCAGGAGCTATTTCGATAGGGAATGTGACTGTTACAGATACCGCCGTGCCGGTGACTTTCAACTTGACTGCTGCCCAGGTTGGCACCGAAGAGGGTGAAAAAGAACTCTGGTATACGTTGATGGATCGGAAAGGTAATAAGAGTCTCCCCTCAGCGTACAAGAAAACGAACGTATCGCTGACGGATCCGCCAGAGGGATTATTGCCACCCAACATTCCGCTGTTTGATGATGATACGCTACCTAAACTGGTGGATCTGGCCGATGCGCGGATGCCTTTGGGCATCGGGATATTGGCTGAGTACGATAATTACATCGCGGATCGTGATGAGATCGAAGTGACGGTAGATGGCATTCTATTGCCCGCACAGCGGATCAACGGTGAATGTTCCCTATAGCGCGCTGGCTAAAGATAGCCTTGGCGAAAAAACAATAACAACCAGTTATCAGATAAAGCGCGGCACGGTTCGTCACCCATTAACGCCACTTACAAAAAATATTGTTGTCGACCTCCGCAGACCGGGGCCCGGTGAAGGGGAGGAGAATCCCAATCCGGACCTTGATCTGGTGACTGTTCAAGGACAAGGAGGTAATGGCCCGAATGTACTGACAGAAGACGACAAAGATCAGACGGTTTCAGTCACTGCGCAGGTTTTTGATGGCGTCAAGGACGGAGACGTTGCGACACTGATCTGGAAGGGTGTTGAGGTGACAGCAGCACAGGGCGGCGTCATTGAACTGGATGGAACGGAAACGGATGATTTGGAATGGACTGTTGAGTGGGAAGTTGTGGATGAAGGAGGAAATGGCAATCCGCTTCCGGTAAGTTACAAACTAACCAATCCGGACCTTAACGAAAATGAGGAGTTTTCGTTGCCTCAGGACGTTGATGTTTATATTCGTCCGGGTGTTGCGCCCGAAGTAAGGTTTCAACATATGGATCCAGATTTGACTCTACTCAATTGCCAATCTTTGCGAGCCGATGCAGTGCTTGGCAAATGTGCTGAAGCACTGGTCGCAGGTGGAGAGCCGGAATTGAAGGGGAAAACATTGGCCTGTACTTATCAAGGGTATAGCGATTCTGCGGGGACTACAGTAAAGCCGGGTACCAAGTACGAATTTAACTATTCTCCGAGCGATCAGGAGGTTGACGACGGTTTTATTATAAAAGTCCGCTACCAGGAGCTTCTTGCAACACAGAGCGCATGGGGGGAAATCAGTTACGTCGTCAAGATCGATGGGCGGGACGTAACTTCCAGTCACTTCGTTAGAGTGCATATGGTAGGGGGGACTGGAACGCCTTGTCCGATTTAAGTGAAAAAGCCCGGAAGGTGTAAAAACCTTCCGGTTTTTTTTAGTGAGGGAAGTTATGGAAATATTCGCTATGTGATTTCGGATATTTCCTACATTTTTTTAGGGGGCGTTCCTTTACCTTCCGCGCTCAATTTTTTCACGCAAATGTATTTGCGCACTTTTTATTATGAGTTGGAGGTGGATA
>LNAP01002182.1_pt1 | contig 19864 bp, 19 predicted proteins | sample 602601 | NCBI WGS metagenome assembly LNAP01 (sample SAMN02440304, study PRJNA202911) | soil metagenome | biome: Subtropical and temperate rainforests or woodlands; isolation source: soil samples (1 kg each in a 20% v/v slurry with milli Q water) were... ...
ATATTGCTTTTCAATCATCTGGATCAAATTCAAAAGAATCTGTTCCAGATTGGCTAGTTGTGATTATTTGGTAAAAACGTCTTCTAGTTCAGTGGCATCCAGAATGTTCAGGGACCAGGTTTCCATCTGCGCAGGGGTGGCGTCTTTCAGGCGCTGTTCGACGGCTTCCGATAACGGCCCAAATTTGCGTACGAGTTGACGGCGCAACATTACGCCTTCGCCTTCTTGACGCCCTTCACGGCGCCCTTCTTCCAGGCCTTCCATTTTCCATTGATGCGTCCAGGAACGCGAGTGTTCAGTCAACATGTCTTTGATCTCCAGTAAGCCATCGGCGTTTGGGATGGCGACGTTGGGTAAGGCGCGCGGCAGCGGCACATGGCGGGTCCAGCTGATGAAGGCGCGGCGCAGCTCGGTGTGCTCGGACCCCGCGTGGCGTTTTGAATAGTTTGCATCAAATTTTGCACCTCGGCAATGCCCTGGTTGTGCTCCAGTCGAAAGAGCAGAGCTGCCAGGTTGTGCTCGGGCAGCTTGCCGGCGCGCACCAGCGCGCCTTCGTCGACGAGAAGATAGCGCATCTGCAGCACATAGGGGCGCAGCGCGGGCGGGGCGGGGGTCGATCAGCTCGCTGGTGGTTAGCGGCGCTTTCCAGGGCGTGACGCCGCTATAGAGCACTACGGGCAGAATCAGCGGCAGGCGAGCGTGACGCGGGATGAGTTTGCGCCGCACGAGGTTTTCGTACAGCAGGCAGCTGTAGATTGCTACCAGCAGCGCCATGATGTGGTCGTTGACAGACTGATGCTCCAGCATCAGCAGCACATACAGATCAATTCCGTCGCGCCGCCGGATGCGCCAGGCCAGATCCCCCTGGCGCTGGCGCAATTTGTCGGTGACAAAGTCGGTGGGCAGGGGCTGCAGGCTGCGCCAATCCAAATGCGTCATCCACGGTTCGTTAATAACGCCTTCGAATAGGTTGCGCACGAGCTGCGGGTTGCTAAAGAGCTGGCGGTAACTGGCGTCGTGTCGGTTCATGGGGCGTCCCGTCAAACAGAGGGACACCCACTATAGGGCGCTGGCGCGTCAACCCAGGAACGCGTGAACGGAATTAGCCAGGTGGAAAAGTACGCAGACTAAATCTTGGCGGCTTGCTGCATTGCGTTTCGACCCCTGTCCAAGACGTCAAAAACCAGACCGATTGCTTAGAAATCCCTTCTATTTTTGGTCGCCATTCTGTCCAATATATAGGAAATAAAAACATAATCTTGGTTTTACGGAAAAATAAATATAGACTTTCGCCTAATTTTCTTGCATTCACTTTTTGGAAAATATCACTATTTATGAATCTGCTGAATTGTCTGCCCGTTGATCTGGACGATGCTTTGCTTGTAGGGCGAGTATGGCTTTCCGCGCCGGTCAATGGCCCCAGCGTCGTCGTTGTCCGGCAAGGTCACGTGTTTGACGTGACCGCTCATGTGCCGACCGTATCGGATCTGCTCGATCGAGACGATTGCGTTGATTATGTGTTGTCGGTGCCGGGGGAGCCTCTGGGGTCAGCGGTTCAGATTATCGAGAACAGCCTTGATCGAACGGCTGTGAATGTTCCGACACTGCGAGCCCCCTGCGACCTTCAGGTTGTCAAAGCATCAGGCGTGACGTTCATGGTCAGCCTGTTCGAGCGAATCATTGAAGAGAAAGCCGGCGGCGACGCCAGCAAGGCACGCGACATACGCGCCTCGCTGCAAGAGGCGATAGGCGCGGAATTAACGGCAATACGGCCCGGTTCTCCTGCCGCGATGAAGCTCAAGCAAGAACTGGTGCGGCGTGATGAATGGTCGCAATACCTGGAAGTGGCCATTGGCCCCGACGCCGAAATCTTTTCGAAATCGCCGATTATGTCATCGGTTGGATTTGGCGAGAAAGTGGGACTGCATCCTTCGTCGGCCTGGAATAATCCCGAACCGGAGATCGTGCTGGCGGTGAACAGCCAGGGTCGAATCGTGGGAGCAACCTTGGGAAATGATGTCAATTTGCGCGACATCGAAGGGCGTAGCGCCCTGTTGCTGGGAAGGGCGAAAGATAACAACGGTTCCAGCGCGATCGGCCCGTTCATTCGCTTGTTTGACGATCGTTTTACGATGGATACCGTGCGCCAGGCCGAGGTTTCGCTGGATATCGAAGGCAAGGACGGCTTCCAGTTGCAGGCCATCAGTCATATGAACCAGATCAGCCGGGACCCGGTCGAACTGGTGCAGCAAGTACATGGGGAACACCATCAATATCCCGATGGGTTCATGCTGTTTTTGGGCACCATGTTCTCGCCCATTGACGACCGTGATGAAGTCGGGGGCGGTTTTACGCATCACCTTGGCGATATTGTTACGATTTCGACGCCTTCGCTCGGTGCGTTGATCAATGAAGTGCAGCTATCCAATGAAATTCCTCCATGGACGTTCGGAGTGCGTGCGCTGTACAGGCATCTTGCCGACCGGGCGCTTTTTATGGAAGCTAACTGAGCGTATCAACGCATTAATTGGAGAGACAACTTGGAGAAAAACAAATGGCGTCAATTGCAGAAGTTCGGCTAGAGGGGGTAAGTCAGATGCATGATTCCCAAACAAAAAACTCGGCGGCAAAAAGGGCTGCGCACGGATACATCCGTGGCATGGACGTGCTTAACCGGTATTTGGTGAAACTTTGCGGTTTCGCACTGATGGCGATGGTCGTTTCTGTCGGGGTAGGTATTTTGGTGCGCTTCATTTTTAGCCATCTCGATATTCATATCAGGGCCGCATGGACTGAAGAGGTTTCACGCTATCTCATGATCTGGACTATTTTCGTGGGGGCTGCCGTTGCAGCGCGTTCAGGCAAGCTGATTGGTGTCGAGGCCCTGATTGCCGTGCTGCCCGCGTCGGCCGGGCGCTTTGCCAAGTACCTTTCGCACGCCATGGCCCTGGGGTTTTATGGGGTGTTGTGCTGGGTCGGTTGGCAGTGGGTTGAGTTCGGCGAATCGCAGACCTCGCCGGTTCTTGAAATGCCTCTTACTTTTGTGAATGCCGCCATGATTGTTGGCGGTGTCCTGATGATCTTGAACACCTTTGTTCTGCTGCTTGAAGCACGTCTGTCGGGTAAAGATATACGGCACGCCTCCACCGACGACGAGCTTGAGCTTGCGTTGGCACAAGTAGAAAGTGTCGCCCTGCGGGAGAAACCATAATGACCGCTGTGCTAATGCTTGGATTTGTCGCCTTGTTGGGCATGAGTGTACCGATTGCGGTCACACTGGGGCTGTCGGCCATTATTGCTTTGCAATTCAAGGGAACGCCGCTGATTCTGATGGCCCAAAGCACGTTCGAAGCCCTGGATTCGTTCAGCCTGATGGCTATTCCATTTTTTGTTTTGGCCGGCAGCCTGATGCAGGCGGGGGGCATTGCCCAGCGCCTTGTCAATTTGGCCAATGCCATTGTGGGCTGGATTCGAGGGGGCCTGGGTTCGGTCGTGGTCTTGAGCTCCATGTTTTTCTCGACCATGTCGGGCTCGTCTTCTGCAACAACAGCTGCGATCGGCTCGACTCTGATTCCCGCCATGGAGAAAAAGGGCTACCCACGCAACTTCGCCGCGGCGGTCACCGCTTCCTCGGGTGAACTGGGCGTCATTATTCCGCCTTCCATTCCCATGATCGTCTATGCCTTATCGGCCAATGTGTCAGTGGCTTCGCTATTTTTGGCAGGAGTATTTCCTGGAATCTTGATTGGCCTGTCGTTAATGCTGGTCATCTGGGTACGGGCGCGCGTCGTCGGGTTCGACTCGGTAAGCGACATTACGTTCGGGCAGTGGGCGACGGGTCTGGTTAAGGCTTTAGGGGATGCCTCGCTGGCGATTCTGATGCCTGTGATTATTCTGGGCGGCATCTACGGCGGGCTGTTTACGACGACAGAAGCGGCTGTCGTCGCGGCGATTTACGCCTTATTGATCGGTATGTTCGTGTACCGCGAATTGAAGTGGCAAGACTTGCTGGATATTTTCGGACGGTCTGCCATAACGTCGGCCATTATTCTGATCATTGTCGGTTTTGCCGCGATCTTTGCCTACGTTCTGACGGTTAACCAGATACCGCACAAGTTGGGGCAGTTCCTGACGGAGTTTTCCACGAATCCTTTGGTGTTTCTGCTTTTGGTCAACTTCGCCTTGTTTTTTGTCGGCATGCTAATGGAGACATTGGCGGCAATTATCATTCTGGCGCCCATATTAGCTCCTACAGCCATTCAATTCGGTATTGATCCGATTCACTTCGGGGCCATCATGATCGTCAATCTGGCGGTTGGAATGGTTACTCCGCCTGTGGGCATCAACCTGTTCGTCGTGTGTCAGGTAGCCAATATCAAGCTTGAACAAATCATCAGGCCCTTACTGATGTTCCTGGGGGTTTTGATCATCGATATTCTGATCATCACGTATATCCCTGCATTAACGACCTGGATGTATTAAGCAGTTAAAGCAGTTCTGTTAAAGCAGTTTTTCTTGCAAACAAGTAGTCGTTATTAAAACTTGGAGACAATCATCATGAAACTACATAACCTTATAAACGTAGCATTCGCCTGCGGCGTCGCAGCCTATTCGTTCACCAGCCACGCCGCCTCGGTCGAACTGAATCTGGGCCATACCCTGGCGCCCGAAAGCCATTATCAGGCAGTGGGCGAACGTATGGCCGAGCTGGCTGCCAAGAAGTCGAACGGTGAAATCAAAATCAACCTCTTCCCGCAGTCGCAGCTCGGTGGCGAGGTAAAGATGATCCAGGCCGCACGTACGGGGGCGCTGGATATGTTTATTACCGCCCAGGCGCCACTGGTCAATACCGTCAAGGCTTACAGCCTGTTTGATGTGCCTTATCTGTTTGACAGCGTCGATCAGGCTAATAAGGTTTTAAGCGGCCCGGTGGGCAAGCAGTTCCTGGATATGCTGCCGCGCTATAACCTGGTGGGGCTTGGCTTCCTGTCGGTAATGGAGCGCAACGTTTTTTCGTCGCGTCCGATCCGTGAAGCGACCGACATGAGCGGCATGAAACTGCGTGTCATGCAATCGCCCGGGTATGTTCAAGCCTATCAGGCCTTTGGTGCATTGCCCACGCCGATGGCATATGGCGACGTTTACCTGTCGTTGCAGCAAGGCGTTGTAGACGGGGCCGACACCTCGCCCGATCAGTTTGTCATGGACAAATTCCTGGAAGTGTCCAAGTTCTACAACCTGACCCGTGTGCATTACTTGCCAGCGATTCTGATTGCGTCAAAAGCGCGCTGGAGCAACTTGTCGGCAGAGCACCAAAAAATTCTGCAAGAGTCCGCTGATGAAGCCTTGGTCGAAGGGCGCGAGTACTACAAAAAATCTTACGATGAATCGATCGAGCGTATGAAAAAAGCGGGCGTCGAAGTCATTACGCCTAACCTTCAAGCCTTCCAGGACAAGACCAAAACCGAAGTGGCCTCATTGCTGAAGCAAATTCCCGATGGCGAGAAGCTGTACCAGGCCGTGCAAGACGCAAAGTAAATTTTTTAAAAACCTGTGCGCGGTATTCATGGATGTCCGCGCACATTACTAACTAGTAATTATGGCTAAACGACCTCATATGGACTGCTACACCATCGGTGATAGCAGCGATTTTTCAAAGACCGTATCGGAATACGACGTCTACGGTTTTGCGGGCATCGTGGGTGACTTTTATGGCGTGCATTTGAATGAAGAGTATGCCAAGACCACTCAGTTCGGAAAACGGATTGCGCAAGGCGCGTTATCTGTTGGCTTTCTGGCTACGGTAATGGGGCATATGGCGGCCAAGGCGCCTGCTCCGGGGGCCGTGTCTTACCGTTATGACATTACCTTCAAGGCGCCGGTCTTTATCGGCGAAACCGTTACGGCCAGGCTGGAGCTGATCGAGAAACAAGAAGAGCACAACACCTGCGTATTCGAAGCCACCGTCAAAAACCAGGACGGCCTGGTGGTTGCGCAAGGAAAAACCTATCTTAAAGTTTTATAAGCAGCCATGATGCCTTCCGATCAAGTCTTGTTGACCGAGCATATTGACTCGGTATGCGTGTTGACGCTGAACCGTCCGGACAAGCTTAATTCGTTTTCGATGGAGCTATTGCAGGCGCTCAATGTAGCGTTAAGCCGGGCACTGGACGACGACGGTACGCGCGCCATCGTCATTACCGGGGCCGGACCGAAGGCGTTTGCAGCCGGCAACGATATTACGCGCCTGGCCAGCATGGACAATATGCAGGCTTACCGCGACATGGTGACGGGCCAGCGGCTATTGCTGCAGCTGCACGAATCGCCCAAACCCACCATTGCCATGGTTAACGGCTACGCGCTGGGGGGCGGGTTCGAGCTGGCGCTGGCGTGTGACTTTATAGTTGCCTCGAGCAACGCCATGTTCGGGTTTCCCGAGATTGGCCTGAACACCATGCCAGGCTGGGGAGGCACTCAATTGGCGGTATTGAAACTGGGTTTGACCAAGGCGAAAGAAATGGTGCTTTCCGGGGCCCGCTACCCGGTAGACGAATGCCACCGCCTGGGGCTGGTCAGCCGGGTTTGCACCCCCGAAACGTTGCGGGCCGAGACGCTTTCTTTTGCGGCGCAGTTTACAAAGCATCACCCCTTTGCTGTGGCGATGTCCAAACGTGCTTTATCGCGCGCCAGCGAACTTCCATTGGCCGCTGGCCTGGATTTCGAAGCGGCCTCGTATGCCGCCAACTTTGCCACGCCGCATGCACGAGCCAGCCTGAATGCGTTCATTCACCGTAAAAAATAATAGATGCAAGACTTTAAAAGGATAGTTGTATGACAGAGGACGTTTCTGGCGTGCTAATGGAACACCAGATTATTCGTGATGCGGTCCGGCGCTTTGCCGAGCAGGAAGTTGCTCCGGTTTCAGAGCGCCTGTGGGAGGAGCAAGGCTTCCCTTATGAAATCTGGAAAAAAGCCGGTGAACTGGGTTTTTCAGGCTTGCCGTATGACGAGCAATGGGGCGGCGGCGGAGGCGACTGGGTTGCTTATTCCATTGTGCTTGAAGAGCTGGCGCGGGTTGACTGCGCCATTGCCAATTCATTAATGGCGAACTCTACCGTGGCCAGTCTGCTGGCCAACTTTGGCACCGACGAGCAAAAGCAACGGTATTTGACACCTATCTTGAATGGCAGCCAGATCGGGGCCATTGGGCTGTCAGAGCCGAATGCAGGGTCCGATGCAGCCAATATTCAAACCGTCGCCAAACGCCAGGGCGACAGCTGGGTCATCAATGGCGCTAAAACGTTCATCAGCAACTCGGGCACCGACGTGACGGGCCCGGTGGTAATCGCCGCAGTGACGGGTACCAGGCCTGACGGGCGCAAGCAAATATCGAACTTTATCGTGCCCAACGGCACGCCCGGTTTCGAATACGGACGTAAGCTGCGCAAGATCGGCTGGCGCGCGTCCAGCACTTACGAGCTGTCCTTCCAGGACTGCATCTTGCCGATGGACCATCTGTTGGGTGAACAAGGCGGCGGCTTGCGCCAAACGCTGGCGCAAATCAGCACGGGCCGCATCTTGATCGGATCGCTGGCGCTGGGTATTCTTCAGGGTTCGCTCGATCGTTCCGTTGAATACATGAAGGCGCGCCAGGCATTTGGCCGTCCGATCTCCGAGTTTCAGGCTTTACAGTTCAAAGTAGCCGATATGGCTGTCCACACGCATGCGGCGCGCTTAATGCTGCATGACGCGGCGCAGAAAAAAGACGCCGGCCGGCCCTTTGCCAATGAAGCATCAATGGCCAAGCTGTTCGCCACGGAGCGCGCCATGGAAGCTGCCCATCAGGCCGTACAGATTCACGGCGGGTACGGCATTATTAGCGAGTATCCCGTAGCGCGCGCGTTTGGCGATGCCAAAGTACTGGAAATTGTTGAAGGCACCTCAGAGATTCAGCGCATGATCATTGCGCGTGAACTGCTCTTGAAAGACTAAGTGAAAAGGAAGAGGCCATGCTACAAGGCGTGAAAGTATTAAGTTTTACTCATTTTTTGCAGGGGCCGTCAGCCGTGCAAATGCTGGCCGATGTCGGCGCCGATGTCGTTAAGGTGGAACCTGCCCAAGGGGCCTGGGAGCGGCAATGGGCGGGGTTCGACGCCTTTGTCGAGGGAGTCAGTGTGTTCTTCATGCTGGCCAATCGCAATCAACGCAGCATCACGCTCGATCTGCGCAACCCGCAGGCGGTCGAAGTTGCGCACCGGCTCGTTAAAGAGGCGGATGTTCTGGTCGAGAATTATCGGCCCGGCGTCATGGACAAACTGGGTCTGGGCTACGAAGCACTCAAAAAGATCAACCCCGGCCTGATCTATTGTTCTTGCACCGGCTATGGTTCCTCGGGCCCCTATTTGCAACGCCCGGGGCAAGACTTGCTGCTGCAAGCCATGAGCGGGCTAACGACCTTGTCGGGCGACGCCAACTCGGCTCCGGTGCCGGTAGGGTCCGCCATTGTCGACCAACACGCGGCCTCGTTGGCGGCGTTTGGCATTGTGGCCGCGCTGCACGAACGCCATCGCACCGGCGAGGGCTGCAAGGTAGAAAGCAACTTGCTCAACGCGGCGCTCGATCTGCAGATCGAACCTTTTTGCTATTACATGAATAAGGGGCCGTTGTGGGAACGCTCCAGCCCGTCCATGGGCAGCCGCTTCCACCCCGCTCCGTATGGTGTTTATCAAACCAGTGACGACTGGATTGCCGTGTCGATCACGCCGCTGGACAATCTTGCGGTAGCGCTGGAGCAGCCCCGGTTTTCCGGGTTCGGTCCCAAAGGCTCAATAGACCATCGGGAAGAGGTTCATGCGCTGATGTGTGCCGAACTGATCAAGCACACCACGCAGCATTGGATGGACACCTTCGAAAAGCACAATATCTGGTACGCCCCGGTTAATAATTACGAGCAGGTCGAGGTTGACCCTCAGGTCAAGCATAACGAGGTCATCCTGGAATTCGATCACCCCCAGGCCGGCCCCGTGCGCGTGCTGGCGCATCCGGTACGTTATAACGGCAAAGCGCCGTCGCTACGGCGGCTGCCGCCTCAACTGGGCGAACATACCCGCGAAGTCTTGGCCGAAGCGGGCTACAGTGCCAGCGAAATTGACGCCATGCTTGATGGCGGCGCCGTCACCATGCCGGTGGGGCAAACAGTATGAACGGAAAGGCCAACGCGTTAAGACTTGAAGACATTGCCATCGGGCGCGAAGAAGTTCTCGAGCGAACGATTACTGCCGTGGATGTGGGCGTTTTCGAGGCCTTGTCGGGGGACAACAACCCGCTACATATGAACGACGAATTTGCCGCCGGCACGACGTTCGGGCGCCGTGTGGTGCATGGCTTGTTTACCGGGGCGCTGATTTCCACCGCGCATACGCGACTGACGGGGGCGGGTTTTGTCTATGTGGGGCAAGAGCTGCGTTTTCTGGGCCCTGTCTATATTAATGACACCCTGAAAATCGTCGTCACCGTGACCGAGAAAAAAGAAGCGAAACGCATTTTGGTCATGCAGACCGTAGTTCAGAAGCAGACCGGGGAACGCGTTCTTGAAGGGCGTTCCGCCCTTAAAGAATTGCAGTTTATTTAACCGGCTGTTTAGTAGCGAACCGCCAGCCGGGTGGAAATCTGGTTGGCGACTTTTACGATGCCTTGAATAATGGATTTTTCACGTTGAGTATCAAGCCTGTCAGTAGGAATCGAGGTGCTGATCGCGATTTTTTTTCCTAATGGGGTTTCGCCCGCATAGACCGCAAAACAGACCAGCCCGGTTGTAACCTCTTCCCGGTCGCGGCCCAGGCCGGTTTTCCTGACCTCCTCCAGTTCAAGTAGCAACAGGTCGCGTTTAGTAATGGTGCGATCGCTGATCGGGGTCAAACGAGCAGGCAGCAAACGCAGGATTTCAGTATCGCTGAAGCGTGCCAACAAGGCTTTGCCCAAGGCGCAGGCGTGCGCGGGCAGGCGCATGCCGATATCGGAGACCAGGCGTACCGGGCGGCGGGCATCTTCACGTGCCAGGTACACCACTTCGGTGCCGTCCAGCACCGCAAGTTGAACGACTTCGTTATGTTCGTCGACGAAGCTGGAGGCAACGGCGCGAAAGGCATTTTGAAGGCCATCATGCCGAACGTACGCAGTACCCAGAATATATAAACCGATGCCCATAATATAGCCATCGTCTTTCTTCTCGATCCAGTGGCGTTGTTCGAGCGAGTCCAGCAGCAGATACAGCGTGCTTTTAGCCAGGCCGCTAAGTTTGGCTAATTCGGTCGGTCGCACGGGCCTTGAGCTCTCGGCCAGTATATGCAAGATTTTGTCGGCTCGATCAATGGCTGGAACAGCGGATTTTTCTAATGTCATAACGGGCATCTCGTCCAAGATATCGGAAATTAAAACATAATATTGGTCAATAATGAGCGCCTACTATACACTTCTATGAAGCGTTTTAACTATTTATTTTTCAGAGAGACAACCAACAATGACGCAGGATAGCCCCACCCTTAACTACGCTTTAAGTCCCGAGTCGCAGCGCTTGTTTACGCAGACGCTAGACCGAGTCGCACAGAAAGTGGCCGAAGACGAGCCGACGCATGGCGTCGAGTTTCCGCACGTCACAGCGCCCGACGGCAGCTGGATCCGCTTACCCGCTTCTTTGTCGGCAGGCTATACCGGCGAATCATGGAGCCATGGCAACTGGCTATGCGGGTTCTGGGTGGGGTTGTTGTTCGTGTCGTACCTGCATACCGGAAAAACCTCTTATTTGACCTGGGCGCGTGAACGCATGCGCTTGGTGGCGCAGCGCGCCGACGATCCGAACACCCACGATATCGGCTTCATTTTCGACAGCAGCGCCATTCCAGGCTTTCATATTACGGGCGATGCCTGGTATGCCGACATTGCCGTGTGTGCGGCCGACAAGCTGCGTGCGCGGCTGGTTACTACACCAGCCGGCGCTTACCTGGCTTCGTGGGGCCCTATGGACGACCAGCGAGGGCGCAAAAGCTCGGCGATCGATACTATGGCCAATTTGCCATTGCTCTATTGGGCGGCAAACTACACTGGCGACGCCAGTTACCGCCTGGCGGCCGATGCGCATGCCACCATGACAGCCCGTGCTTTCACACGTCCCGATCACTCCACGTATCACGCGGTCGAATACGACGAGCACACCGGAGAGCGCGTACGCGGCTACACTTTTCAGGGCGCTTTTGACGAGTCGGCCTGGTCACGAGGACAGGCATGGGCCATTTACGGCTATGTGCAGTCGGCCAAAGAAACGCGCAAGCCTGTTTATTTAAAGCTGGCCGAGCAAGCGGCGGCCTATTACTTGAAGCGACTGGATGGCCGTGTGGTGCCGCCCTGGGATTTCGACGCAAGCGGCGACGACGCTCAAATCAAGGACACGGCGGCAGCGGCCGTGGTCGCTTCGGCGCTTATAGAGCTGGGTAATTTGCATCCCGACCCTATTGCCGGGGAAGACTGGTTCCGTCGCGGCGTGGCCATGCTCGAGGGCTTGTGCCAGCAAGAATTCGCAACCGAACCTTCGCACCGCGGCTTACTGAAAAACAGTTGCTATTCAAAGCCGCATAACGAGGGGGTGGCCGGTGCGACGATGTTCGGCGATTACTATTTCGTTGAAGCCTTAAGCCGGGTTGCACTGCCTGGCCGTCTAAGGCCGGCCAACGCCCGCATCGTGTTTTAAGGCTTCCCTCTTTGTTTACTTTGCTGCATCAGCCCAGCTAAAACCAGCCGGGCTGATGCGAAAAAACTTACCCAGCCTTTAGCGCCTGCAGATCTTCCAGCGTTTTATTCACGATCGTAATGGTGCGTTCGCGCTCGGCGCCGATAAGCGGCAAGCGAGGCGGGCGCACGGTTTCGGCGTAGCCGGCGGTGATGTTTTCGGCAAGCTTAATATATTGCACCAGCTTGACGTGGATATCCAGGTGATAAAGTTGAATCAGCACTCGGTATAAATGGCGGGCTTTTTCATAGTCGCCGGCAATGGCCAGGTTTAATAGCTCGACGGATTCGGCCGGTACTGCGTTGGCCATGCCCGACACCCAGCCTTTCACACCCAGGGCGGCACTTTCCAGCACCAGGTTGTCGACCCCGCAGAAGACGGTAAAGCGCTCGCCGAACCGCTCATAAATATCGGTCACGCGCGTTGTGTCGTAGGTTTCCTCTTTGATGCAGACAATGTTTTTTTGGTCTTGAAGGGCTTCAAGTACGTCAAGGGTCAGGTCAACGCCATAACCGCGCGGGTTGTTGTAAAGCATGATGTTCAACTGGGTCGAACGCGCCACCGACTTGTACCATTCCACCGTTTCCCGCTTGTCAGACTTGTAGGTCAGGCCTGGAAAAACCATCAGGCCGTCCACGCCAATTTTTTCGGCATCTTGAGCAAACTGAATGGCGCCTGCCGTGGTGGTTTCCGCCACGCCGGAAATAATAGGCACGCGCCCGGCAACCGTTTCCATCGTTAGTTTTAGCACCGTACGCTTTTCTTCTGGTGTAAGCGAGGCATTTTCGCCCACCATGCCCATCATGACGACGCCGCTAACGCCGTTGGCCAGCAGCCGCTCGAGCCCTTTTTGAATGGCGTCATGATCCAGGGCGCCATCGCTTTTTAGTTTGGTGGTAACCGCAGGGAATACACCGGTCCAATTGATTGACATACTTTATCTTCCTATTCGTTGGTCGAGCATCGCCCACTAAGGGTTGATGCAGGGAAATACGTTCATTCAATACGAATGATATATTGGATCCAATATACTTTGATACTAGTAGTTTCCCCTGTAAGGCAGGACTGCTTGCAGGGGGTGGGTTAAGGCTGGCTAGCCTGGCGGTAGTCTTGCATGGCAGTCACCAGGTGTGAGCCGGCGGCCTGGATATGCTTGCGCAGATAGTCGACAGCGGCGGCGGTATTGCGCTCTTCGCAAAGCTTCAGAAGCTCGCGGTGTTCTTCTTCCGCGTCTTGTACCGCACCGGTCAATGACAACTGAAGTCGAATATAGCGGTCAGTTTGAATATTGACGGATTGAACCAGGGCTAAGGTTTGGGCGCGCTTCGAGGGTTGGTAAAGGCTTTGGTGAAATTCCCAGTTCAACTGCCCCCAGGCGGATACGTCGCCCTGGTGATACGCCGCTTCCAGACTGTCTAACAGGGTTCGCGCCGTCGCGAACGTGGCCTTCGTCATGTTGGGAATGGCACGAGCCAGCAGTTCGCATTCCAGCAACGAGCGTAAATCAAAGAGCTCGGCAATTTGTTCGATGGGGATCGAAGTGACCACGGCCCCTTTATGGGCTTGTAGTTGTACCAACCCCGATGCTTCCAGTTGCCGCAATGCTTCGCGAACCGGCATCCGGCTGACATCGTATTCCTGCGCAATGACCTCTTGAACTAATTGATCCCCTTCCTTCAAGTCGCCATTCAAAATACGCTCACGCAACGACTCGGCCAACGTCGTGGGCAGGCTCTTTCTTTTTATTTGATAGCTGGCAGATCGGGTTGAAGGTTCGGACGTTGGCTTCATAAGTCTATGCGGCAGGCTGGATTACGGGCCTTAGTATAGACCCGGTTTAGCCTTGGCAAATCCGCAAACCTCAAACCCGTAAACCTGCTAAGCCGCTTCGGCCATGCATGGTCGCGCCGCGTGCAGCAATTCTTTCGTGTACAACGCTTGCGGGTTATTGAATACGGCCTGGGTCGGCCCGTGTTCCACAACCAGGCCTTGTTTCAACACCATCACCTCGTCGGTCAGGTCTTCCATGACGGCCAGGTCGTGGCCAATAAAGATCAGCGTCAGGTTGCGTTCATTGCGCAGACGGATGATCAGATCCAGAATCTGGTTGCGTACGGTGGCATCCAGGGCGGACACGGGTTCGTCGCAGACCAGTAACTGGGGAGCCAGCGCCAGGGCGCGGGCGATGACGACGCGCTGGCGCTGGCCGCCTGATAATTGCTGGGGGTAGCGTTGCAACAGGGCGCTGTCCAGTTCGACTTCCTCGAGCATGGCGGCGCATCGGCGGATCATGTCTTCAGGCTTGCACAGTTTGTGGATTCTTAATGGCTCCATCAGGGTCTGCAAAACAGTGCGGCGGGGGTTGAGGCTGCCGCTGGCATCCTGAAATACATACTGGCAGTTCAGGGCAAAGGCGCTGCGGTTCCGGGTGTCGGCGGGGTCGGCGCCCAATACGCGCACGCGGCCGGACGCAGGCTGGAGCATGCCCATAATACTGCGGGCCAGCGTGCTTTTTCCGGACCCGGATTCCCCGGCAATGCCCAGGGCACTGCCGCGGGCCAGTCGAAACGAGACGTTGTCCAGGGCGCGGGTCAAGGTGCCTGCACGGCGGTAGTCGATGCACAGATTATCGACTTGCACAGCAGATTCCAGCGTGGTGGGTGTCGTCGGCCGACGTTTGCCGACACGGCGGCGGTGGGCGGCAATCAGGGTTTGCGTGTAGGGCTCGCGGGGCTGGTTCAAGATCGCGCTGGCGTGATTGCTTTCTACGACTTTGCCACGATGCATCACGGTCACTCTATCGGCGACGGTCAGTACGGCGTCCAGGTCATGCGAGATAAACAGCATGGCCATGCCACGGCGCTGCTGGATCGAGCGCAATAAGGTCAGTACTTGGTGCTGCGTGGTCACATCCAGGGCGGTGGTGGGTTCGTCGGCGATCAATAATTGCGGATCGGCGGCAAGCGCCATGGCAATCATGACGCGTTGCTGCTGCCCGCCCGACAGCTCAAACGGATAGCGTTTCATCAAACGCTCGGGGTCGGGCAAGCCCACTTCGGTAAACAATTGCACAGCGCGATCGAGCTTATGCTGGCTGGTCTGGCCCGACTCGGCGCAGGCCGAGAGGGTTTCCAGAATCTGTGCGCCCACTTTCATTAATGGGTTCAGTGAGTTCATCGGGTCTTGAAATACGATGGAGATTTGCTTGCCACGGATGGCGCGCCAGCCCTTTTCGTCCAGATCAGTTAGGTTATTGCCCTGATAATGGATCGAGCCGGAAACGTTAGGGTTTCCGGGCACCAGGCCCATAATGGCCAGGGCCGTCAGCGACTTGCCGCTGCCCGACTCACCGATGATGCCCAGGGTTTCGCCATGGCGCAGTTCCAGGCAGACATCTTGCACGACGTGCGCGGCGCCATAGTTGATGGACAGGCGGTCAATAGACAGAAGGGGTGTCGACATAAGTTTCCTTTGTTCAGGCAAGCGCAAGGCGCGGGTCCAGCCATCGGTGCAGGACGGCGGTCATAATATTGACCAGCACCACCAAAGCCGCCATCACCATGACAGCGGCCTGAATAATTGGATAATCTCGGCCACGTATCGCTTCCAGGGTCAGGCTGCCCAGGCCGGGCAAGGAAAAAAGCGCTTCCATGGTCAGTGAGCCGCCGATCAGCCCCCCAAGGATTACGCCCGACAAGGCGATGATGACCGAAAGCGAATTGGGCAAAATATGGCGCCATGCAATGCGGGCCGACGACAAGCCTTTGGCGCGCGCCGTGCGAATAAACCCGGCGCTGGTTGTTTCGCGAAGCTCTTCATAAAGCGGCTTGGCAATTTGTCCCGCGATATCGAGCCCCAGAATCAGGATCGGAAGCAGCATCTGGCCTCGTATGGGCAGCCATTTAAGCCATACTGAAAAGATCAGGATGGCGATGACGCCCGTACAGAATGTGGGTACTGAGATAGACCAGACGTTCAGGCCTTCGACCATGGCAGTCAGGCGCGATTTCGGAAACGCCAGCGCCAGTACGGCTATCGCCAGACCCAGGGTCAGCCCCAGCGCCAGACTCGAGCCGGCCAGCGCCAGAGTGTGCGGCAGGGCGTGGAAAAGCATGTCGGCCACCGGCGTTCCAAAGCGCATCGACTCGCCCAGATCGCCCTGGAACGCATTCGTCAGCCAGCTCTGGAACTGAACAAGAAGGCTGTCGTTCAAGCCAAGGTCCTGGCGCAGCAGGGCCAGCGCCTGGTCATCCAGGTCGCCGCGGGCCGCGTAGTAATCGGCGATATCGCCGGGAACGGCGCGCACCAGCAAAAAGATCAGGAAAGAAATGACCGCGATATGCAGCAGTTGCCGGCCGAAATACGAGGTCGAGTTAAGTAAAGAGTGCATGTCAGGTTCCCGAAGATTGCAGCCGGGTCAAGGGATCGAAGCGATCGCGCAGGCGGTTGCCAATGACAGAGAGCGACAGTGTCGTCAGCGACAATGCCAACACGGGGAACAGCAGCGACGAGGGCGCTTGCTCGGCATAGTCGACAGCGGTAGCCAGTATGCGGCCCCACGTTGGCACATCGGGCGCAACGCCCAGACCAAAAAAGCTCAGTACCGATTCGGTGGTAATCGCCCTGGGCACGACAATCGCAAGCTGCGTCAGCAGGGCGCCAGCGGCATTGGGAAGAATATGCCGCCAGGCTATCGACAAGGGCGAGGCGCCAATCAGGCGTGCCGCCGCGACATAACCGGCGGCTGTTTCCCGCTCGTATACCGCGCGCGCCACATAAGCAAATAGCGGCATGTAGGCGATACCCACCGCCAGTATCACCGAGCCCATGCCCACCCCAAGGGCCACCATCAGGGCCAGCGATAGCAAAATGGCCGGCATGGTGCGGATGATGTCAAAGCCGGTGTAGATCACGCCGCGTACGGCTGGGCCCGCGATACAGCCCAGCAGGCCCAGGCCCGCGCCGCCCGCCAGCGCAATGGCCGTTGCCGACACGGCGACGGTCAGCGTCATGCCCGTACCGGCCACGACGCGTGCGAGTATGTCGCGGCCAAAACTGTCCGTTCCAAACCAGTGCTGCGGCGAAGGAGGGAGATTGCGGGACATCAGGTCCTGGTAATACGGATCCTGCGTCAGCCCCAGAAAGCCAATAACCATGGCCAGCAAGGCCAGGGCCATGACCCCCCAGGGCCAATAGAGCTTCAGGGCTTTCATGAACTCAGCCACGCCCTTGCAACGCCACCATCGACGCGGTTCTGGCTCCAGGTGAAGCCGGTCTGGTAACCCTGTACGGCGGGTGCCACGCCGATCGCATTGGCCGCGTGTCCGATGCCCACCGTATAAAGCTCATCCATGACGTGTTTCCAGGCATTCAGATATTGCTCGCGCGCGGCATCGGCATTGGGCGACGAGGAGGCCCGGGCAATAATGGCATCAAGGTCTTTGTCCTGGATTCCGCCCCACAACATAGGGCTCGGTCCGTCAGTAAGCAGGCGCGCATAGCGCAGGTAAACGTCGGCGCGCGGTCCCGAGTTAAACGGAGCCAGGTCCCAGTCATACTGGCCAAGCAGGCGCTGCGCGCCGATGTCGTCCAGTGCCTGATGATCAATCTTAAAGCCAAGCTGGCGCACCATCTGGACGGCTACTTGCGCATAATCGTTCTGCCACGACACGACTTTCAGGGTATGTTCGGCCGGGTCGACGCCAGCCTCTTTAAGCAGCGCCCGTGCGCGGATAAGGTCAGGCTTGGCAAACGGGTCCTGCTCTTCGAACGCCTTGTCCCAAAAGAAGGTGTCGGGGCGAACCGGCTGGTTGCTGGTCAGTGCGTCCTTGCCGCCAATGAAGTTCATGTAGGCACGCTTGTCGATGCTCAGACCAATCGCCTGGCGCACGCGCTCGTCTTGCATCAAGGCAGAGGGCTTGCGGTTGTTGAACGACAGGAAGTACCACGCGGTATCTTTAAGGAATTGAACGTCCAGACCATCGTTGCGCAAAGCCTGAAGCTTGTCGTTGTCCACCGAGGCAATATGCACATCGCCAGCGCGCAGGGCCAGGCTTTTATCGGTGTCGCTTTGCAGGTCGAACTCCACCGCATCCAGATAGGGCAGGCCTTCCTGCCAGTACTTATCGAAGGCTGGCGCAAGGAAGCTGACATTAGGCTGCCATTTTCCAAACCGGAAAGGACCGGTGCCGATCGGCTCGCGAATGGTATCGTCCCACCCGGTTGATTCGGGCGCCACAATCCAAAGCTCTGAAAGCAGATTCAGGAAAGGCGCATACGGCTCAGACAGATCAACACGCAAAGTCAGGGGGGAGGGAACGGTAATCGCCGTCACCAATTTCATGGCCCCGCTTAGCCAGCCGCCTTTAACCTTGTCGCGCACCCGTGCGAAATTAGCCTGGACGTCTTCGGCGGTCATGGCCCGGCCGTTATGGAAGAGCACCTTGTCACGCAGGTGGAACGTGTAGCTGCGGCCATCCTCGGAAATGTCGAATCGCTCAGCCAGGAAAGGCTTGACTGTGCCGTCGTCGGCGATGCTGGTGAGCGTCTCTGCGTAGACCTGCTGCACGGCGATCGAGCCAGAGTGGCGGTGCGGATCGGCTGTGTCCAGGCCAAGCAAGGCCACTTTCAAGGTGCCGCCGCGCTTGGGCGCACCTTGGTTTTGGGCGTAAAGAGCCGGGGAATAAGCTCCTGCACAGGCCGTCAGGGCCAGAAGTTTCAGCAAGTTGCGTCGATTCATGATTCAGTATCCGTGTGGAGGTGAATGGCGGCGATCTGTGCAGATTCACCGGAATGTGGAAAAGGAAGAGGTGCGCCGTCCATGCCATCAAAGGGCAGGCCAATATGGCGCAGCATGGTCGGTGCGAAATTGATCAGTTGAACGGGCTGGCTGACGGTGCTGCCCGGCGCGTAGTTGCCGCCCTGCACGATCAGGAAGGGCGACTGTTCATTAGGGCCTAGTCCACCGTGCTGGCCGCGTCCCTGGTAGCTGGTGTTCTTTTCGGGGTCGGAGGCGATCCAGGTGCTGCCCGCTACGCCGTGCTCGTTAGGCTGAACGCTATGCCGCATGGCAATAGCCAGCGTGCAGCCCGGGTTATCCACGGGCAAGCCCAGGCTGGACAATTGGACGCCGGTATACGTCGAACCGACCCACGGCTGCCCATCAAGGTATTCCCGGATGGCGGCGGTGCGATCCTGCGCTTCGGGCGCTATGGCGAGAATGCAGGCGCTGCCGTTGGGCGCAACCACCACATCACGGCTGTCGCTTGCGGCTTTCAACCCCGCTTGCACTAAGGCTTGGCCGACATCGATTTCGCCAATGACGGTTTCCATGCCGTGGTCGGACGCCAGCATCAGCAAAATATCTTCGCCGCGGCCCCGCAGGGTGGCGACGGCTTCCAGCACCTGTTCGACGCACTGGTTGGCATGCCTGATTGCAGCCAGGTGCTGCGGCGAACCCAAGGCCGTTGCGTGGCCGGTGTGATCGGGCTCCGACAGCCACAGCGTCGAAATTACCGGCGCGTCCGGGCCGAGCAAGCGCTGGCAGAACCGGGCGGTCATGGCGACGTCGCCCGGCGCCCCGAAAGGGATGTCCATTGCTTGCGCGCCGGTATAAGGACGATTGCCTGGGCCATAAGAGCCCGAACGGTGGTAAACATCGCCATAACCGTCAGGATCATGGAAGTAGGCCGCACCGGCCGAAACATTAGACATAATGCATGCGCCACCCTGCTTTGCGACCCGTTGCGCTAAAGTAGGCACCTTCAAGGTCTGACCCGTAGCGCGGCGCAGATGCGCGCGAAAATCAGGGTTGCCCACCGAGCGGCAATGCAAGCCCTGGGCTTCGGGCAGGATCATGGTGTTGCCCAGCAGCCCATGCCGGGCAGGAAGGCAGCCCGTGGCAATTGAGGCCGAGCTGACTCGGGTGGTCGACGGAAAGACGCCGCGTGCGTTAGAAAACCAGCAGGCCTCGTTGATAAGTTTACTTAAGGAAGGTCTGAAGAACTCGATTTCAAACATCCAAAAATCGACCTCATGACCAAAGTATTCAAAAATGGTTAAAAACTGCTCAAATCATCGCCA